>Ga0209888_1000123_pt1 | contig 52087 bp, 67 predicted proteins | sample OrgsoiDNA_201059_FD_185807 | JGI IMG/M metagenome (GOLD analysis project Ga0209888, IMG submission 185807) | Permafrost soil microbial communities from the Arctic, to analyse light accelerated degradation of dissolved organic matter (DOM) -... | ecosystem: Environmental > Terrestrial > Soil >...
CTCGCCGGGCCAGCGCCAGTTCGTGCTGGAGTCCAAGTACCGCGAGTACTACATGGGCAAGTACCATTTGAACGACGAGACAATGGATGCCTTTATCGTCCTGCAAATGGCCAACTCGAAGGAGTACAGCGACCGTTATCGCGCCGCTATCGTCGAACACTGCCTGAGCCGTGGCCTGTCGGTGGCCAGCCATGACGACGCGACCGTCGCCCACGTCGAGGAGTCGGCGCGCTACGGCATGACCATCGCCGAATTCCCCACCACACTGGAAGCGGCCCGGGGTTGCCAGCGGCTGGGCATGAGCGTGTTGATGGGGGCGCCGAACGTGGTCCGTGGCGGGTCCCATTCGGGCAATGTGGCTGCCGCCGACCTGGCTGCCAAGGGGTTGCTGGATATACTTTCCAGTGACTACTACCCGGCGAGCCTGCTGCAAGCCGCGTTCTCGCTGGCGGCGCTGGATAATCACTGCGATCTGCCCGAGGCGGTCAGGATGATCAGCCTGGCGCCGGCGCGAGCGGCCGGTTTGAGTGATCGCGGCGAAATTGCCATCGGCCTGCGGGCGGATCTGGTACAGGCCAGGTGCCGGGATGGACTGCCGGTGGTGCAACAGGTCTGGCGCCAAGCGAACAGGGTGTTTTGATGGCGGGCAGGTTGATCTATCTCATCGGACCTTCAGGTTCGGGCAAGGACAGCCTGCTGGATGCCGCGCGAGTGCGCCTGGCCGAACGGGGCTGCCGCATCGCGCGGCGGGTGATTACCCGTTCGGCGCAGGCGGTTGGCGAGGCGGCCGAGGGTGTAAGTCCGGAGCAGTTTGCTGTGCTGGAGGCTCAGGGCGAGTTTGCCCTGAGCTGGCACGCCAATGGGTTGTCCTATGGCATTCCACGGGATATCGACGATTGGCTGGCGGCGGGGGAGGACGTGCTGGTCAACGGTTCCCGTGGCCATCTGGCGCAGACGTGTTTGCGTTATCCGCAGTTGTGGGTGTTGCTGCTGACCGTCGACCAGGCGGTGTTGCGTCAACGCTTGCTGGCGCGCGGACGCGAATCGCTGGCGGAGATTGACCAACGGCTGGCGCGTAATGCCGGCTTCAGTGCGGACTTGATCGCCGAGGCCATGCCGGGGCTGTGCCTGATCGACAATTCTGGCGCGCTGGAGCGCACCGTCGAATGCTTGCTGACGTGCCTGAATGGAGAAACCCTATGCGCCTGACCCTGCTTGGCACCGGTGATGCCCGGCAAGTGCCGGTGTACGGTTGCGAATGTGTCGCTTGCGAGTTGGCCCGCGGCGACGCCAGCCTGCGGCGTCTGCCCTGTAGCGCGTTGGTCGAGTGTGGCGATCAGAGTTGGTTGATCGACAGCGGTTTGCCCGATCTCACCGAGCGTTTTCCACCCCGAAGCTTCAACGGTATTTTCCAGACCCACTACCACGCCGATCACGCCCAGGGCCTGCTGCATTTGCGCTGGGGCCAGGGGCTGGTGATTCCGGTGCATGGGCCGGTGGATCCGGAGGGTTTGTCCGACCTTTACAAACACCCGGGGATCCTCGATTTCAGCCAGCCTTTTGGTGAGTTCGAAACCCGGCATTTCGGTGTGCTCAGTGTTACGGCGCTGCCACTGCAACACTCAAAACCGACCCTGGGTTATCTGTTCGAAGGGCAGGGGCGTCGCATCGCCTACCTCACCGACACCGTCGGCTTGCCGCCGGCCACCACGGCCTGGCTGCAACGCGAAGCGCTCGACGTGCTGGTGCTTGATTGTTCGATGCCGCCGCAACCCCTGGCACCGCGTAATCACAATGACCTGACGCTGGCGTTGCAATGCATCGAAGAGTTAAAGCCAGGGCAGGGCGTGTTGACCCATATCGGACATACGCTGGACGCCTGGTTGCTGCAGCACCGTCAGGCGTTGCCGGGTAACGTGACGGTTGGCTGGGATGGGCGGGTGCTTTAGCCCTGTATGTGGGCTTGAAGGCCCGGGGCTTTCGGCCAGACAGCAAAAAGCCCGCATGTGCGGGCTTCTTGGGATGGGGCCAGATCCTTTGGCTGGGATCCATTATGTCGGGCCTTTGTGATGAACTGATTACAGTTTGATATCAATTTTGTGCATTTCCTTTGGAAATCCAATGACTTGGCGAGGTGGGAGGGCTCTTGGGGGCTCGTCGTAGCTCAAGGTGTGCCTGGGAGCTGGCGGCGCCGCGCAATTCTTTGAAAATCAGATGGTTGCGAAATGTGTGTGGCGCTGAGAATTGATGTCAGCAAACTTGCTTCGCCGGGTGGGGATGTATATATTCGTCCCCTTGTTGCGCAGGCGTCAGTGTCTGGCCGTCTGGCTCGCCACGAGCCGCTGCGTAGACTGCTTCACCGCGCTACCGCCCGAATGGCGAAACTGGTAGACGCATGGGACTTAAAATCCCCCGCTCGTAAGGGCGTGCCGGTTCGATTCCGGCTTCGGGCACCATCTAAAATCAAGGGTTTGCGGGCGAAAGCTGATGCAAGCCCTTGTTTGTTTCTGGTCCGCAATAAAACAACTGGTCCGCAATTCACTTCGTTGGTGAGACTTTCTTGCCTTTGCGGTTGCGGATGTACTGCTCGGTCATCACGACGGTGGTATGCCCAAGTTGATCTTTGGCCTGCATGATGTCTCCGCTTGACTCGGCCTTGTCCGTACCGGCTTTGGCGCGCAGATCCCGCATTTGAAACTCAGGTTTTGCCACTCCAGCAGCTTCCCTCGCGATATCAAATCTCCTACGCAACATTGCCACCGTCATCGGTGTGCCATCTTCTGCAACGATCAGCCGCGTCGAGCGGACCTTATGCCCTGACTTTCGGGACATTATTCGATCAATCAAAACCTTCAGTTCGCCAGTGACCTCGATTCGACGTTTTGCCTTTGTCTTCCCCTGGAGGACCCAGATCTGACCATCCCTTACGTCTCGTTCGTCCATCAGCCGCGTGTCCGTGACTCGTTGACCAGTCAAGTAGGCGAGGTCCATCGCATCACGCAACCCGACGTCAGCCTTGTCGTGAACTCGCTTGAACAGTTCGTCCTCAACGTAGGTGTCCCGTCCTGTCTCCTTGTTGCCTTTGATCCCGGCGCATGGGTTTGCCAGTGCTGTATAGCCCTTGTCCCTGGCGTAGTTCCATATTGCGCTGAGCAAGGCCTTTTCTCGATTGGCTCTTACCGGTGCTGACTTCCGCCAGGTCAGGTACTGGCGAACATGAAGAGGCTCAATCGTCTCAAGTGGCGCGGGCGGATCATCGAAAAACGACATCAGGTTTTTCAGTTCGCGCACATTGTCGAGCTGAGTGGCCGCGCCCTTTGTGGGAACTACCTCGACCATGTACTTCTCGGCCACGTAGCGAAACGTGATAACCCTTGCAACCAGGTCGGTTGCTGAGCGGTCACGTTCAAGCTTTGCGTACTCCATGATCGCCAGGCCGTAGTCGCTGCCCAGCGGGATCTCTTTGCGGTCCTTGCCGCCAGTGTCGTAGTAGTAGAAAACCCGGCCACTGGCTTTCTTTCGTTCCCGCAGCCTGGTGATTGAGCCAGGCTTACTTGGTCTTCGTCCCATCTCAGCCTGCCTTGCGCGGTTTCCATGCGGGTTTTTCTGGCTCGAACATGCCGACGGCGGTAACTGCCATCGCGGTTACGCTGGGCCAGCCGTTCATTTTGATTGTGTGCCTGACGCCATTTTTCTTGAGGTTCAGAATCTGTCCCGCTTTGGTGCGCGCGCCGGTCAGTTCGCAAACTTCCTCATGCGATAAAAATTGAATGTTCATGAGCTTTCCTGGCAGCCGCTGTGGCAGCGGAAGGTGGTTAGATATTGAGTGAGTGGGTCAGCCGTGACAGAGCCCGGCCAGGCCGGCGAAGAACCCTAGGGCGATTGCTTTCGTGATACTCATGGCTTCGGCCCCTTGTAGATGAGCCATGCCATGTAGGCGAGGGCGATCATCAGTAATCCTCCCAGTTCAAGCCCTGGATATACTCGTTGGGGATTGTCACGGCGGCGTCCGGTATCGCGCTTTCGACCTGGGCGTTGCCGAAGTACCCGATAGCCGCCTGGGCGCGCTCCATTGACAGCTTGGCGTGTCGCAGTTGCCAGGTCTTCCGCGCCTTGTACGAGCGCAGAGCCAGTGCTTTGTCGGTGTAGGCGAAACGCCGGCCCCAGTTGCCACCCTCTTTCAGCACGCGCTTGCGCCGCTTCCTCACCGCCTCAGCGGTCCAGCTGTGTTGCGGGCCGTTGACCATGTCGCAGGTATGCTTGTCGCCGATGTAGTAGCACTGCGCGGTTTCGCCGATCACCTGATAGGTGATGCAGTGCACCTCAAGACCATCCGGGCCAATGGTGTCGATGTAGCGATAGTGGTCTGGCCCGGTTTTTTTCATTTCTTCAGGCATGACGATTCCTTGGCCGCTGCTCGGCGGCTGACTTGAAGGGGGAGGGGTTACAGAGAGGGGTTGAGGCGTTTCAGCTCGTCGAGGCAGGCGTTCCAGCCTTCTTTGTACGCTTCTACCTCCAGGCGGTTGGAGGGAATAATGCCTCTCAGGTATTGGCAGTACATCTCGCGCTCAGGCAGCACCACCGATACCGGCGTGGGCTGCGATGCGCAGAGCGGCTGAACAAAGCCATCCCAGTGTTTTGCAACATCCCATCTGGCTGTTAGGTCGCGAACTTGATCGTTACCGTTCAGGAGAGCCCACGCCACCGGCTCACCCTGTGACTGGTCGGCTGCCTTGCTGCATTCGCATGCCTTGTGGGTGGCGCCACATACGGTATGAATCATAATATTCCCGGCGCCGAAGCACTTATCGCACTTTGCAGGCGCATCCAGCAGGGCGCGCAGCTCTTTGTGCCACAGATTTACCGTTCCGCTGGCCGAACCTTCCATGTAGCTGGCGCAGTTCTCCAGCAGCCCACGCGGCACGCCGTCAATCGTTTGGTTGGTGGTCATGGCTTCACCGTTTCATTTGTGGATACGTTGCGAACCGAGAACAGCTTGTAGCCTTTCGGAATTGAGTCGGGATACTGGGCGGCTTTCGCCACCTCGTTGATGTCCTCGGTACCCAAGTCTTCCGACTTGACCGTAAAGCCTTTCTTGCCCCACTTGGGATCTGGGCGCATGCAATCGGCCAGCGTGTAATCTTCGCGCCGATATTCAATGCTGAACACCGTCATAAATCACCTCATCAAATCAGTTGTGCCAGTGCAAGCAGGCACCAGCAGTAGGCGGGGAGTTGGGTTACGACTTGGCGGCAACATTGCATAGCACCACCTCATCACCATCCAGCGCGGACACGACGCCGATTTCACTCAATGCCTTCGCCGCCATCGGGTGATTAGCTTCGAGAGCAGTTCTTTCTGCGCTTACCCAGATGTCTAGCCCCGCCCCGCTGTTCCCGTTATTGGAGTAGCTGCTGCAAGACTCTGCATCATCCTTGGCTGCTTCGAGGTAGTCCTTGGTTCTGCAATGAGGGCAGATGTAGGTGCAGTCAGTCGGGTCGTAACCTTCGCCATCACCTGCGTACCAAAGGTAGCCACCCTTGCGACATTGCCAGTCGCCGCGCTCGTATGCACATCCTGGGTATTTACGCATCGCCACCACCCTCTGCTGGCTTGAGTGCGTCCAAGATGTCGCGCAGGTAACCAGTAGCGATTGATGGCTGTCCTCCCGCACACTCAATCAGCCGGGTGACAAACGCTATCGCCGAATCCGCCCGCTCATCCGCTGCGGTCAGGCGCTGTTGCAGGGCGTTGATCTTCTCCTGCTGGGTGTTCCAGGCCAGGCCGACGTTGTCGCATTCGTGTGGGTCGACCTGCTGGCAGTGAGGGCAGTAGGCGTCATCGAAGTCGCCAGTGTCGGCGATCTGTCCGCCGCCGGCGCACTGGAAGCTTGGGTAGACCAACCCGCAGCCCTGGCACTCAACCACGAAAGGGCCGCCGGTGTTGTCGTGCGTGACCAGTCCTAGGGCGTGGCGCTGTTTCAGGTTGTTCGAATGTGCTTGGCTCATACAGCCTCCGTCAATTGTCGGTACCGGTGTAGGTGCGCCAAGGCACCTTCACGCCGTTGACCAGGAATCCCCAGTCGCCTTTCCAGCGACTGGTGATGAAGAGTGTGAATACGCCTCCGGGGGATATATGGCCGATCCGGTGGTACTCCCCGTGCAGTAGTCGGGCGGTATCGCCCGGGCGGCGAGTGAGGTATTCGGTGGCCTGAAACGCCATGTCGAGCGAGTGGGCGCGCTCGGCTGCGCTCATCAACATGGCATGAAGTGCTGGATCATCAGCAGAGAGCAGGCGCTGCTCCGCGTACCAGCCGCGCAGGATGATCGTGCGTGCGTTCCAGGGATGGTCATGCAGATCCCGGTCCTCGTCCGGCCGCATGATGTGGTGGATGCGGAACGACCACGGGCACCACCAGCGCTCAGGCTTGTGCGTGGTCCGGCTGTATGAGTTGAACAGCCACCAGCGGCCCATGTACATGGTGTTGCCGTCGGCGGACATGATGTGCTGGTACGGGGTGCGCTTGGCCCGGGCAATGAGCCAGGCGGCAATTGCCGGGCGCGCCAGGAGCTTGGCGAGCAGTCGCCAGAAGAGGTTGATCACGGGGATTCCTTGGCCGGGCCATGCCCGGGGTGTGGTGCTACGATGACCCCTTCCTCTAAATGGGCTGGACCATGACCAAGCACGATATTTACGATGAGATCGAAGGCTTTCAGGTTTGGAACTACATGGAGTGCGACAAGGAAGGCCGGGAGACCTGGCGTATCAACGTCGAGGTGAGGCGTGGCGGTGAAGTGGTGGTGCCGGTTGTTGCTGGTGATCGAACCTATGTTGACCGTGGCCTGGCGCAGGTGGCTGGGCGTGAGGTTGGCGCCAGGCTGATTGCCGAGCGTGCATCTCGTTAATCAGCGCGTTCAGGCGGCGTAAGTCGCCTCCGGCACCCAGTCAGCAAACCCAACCCTGGGCGCACCGGTTTTGGCATTCAGGATCGGCTTTTTCTTGGCGTCGACCAGGACGGCCTTGGTCCTGATCTTAAGGTCGCGGCAGACAATGCTTTTTCGGGCCATGTCCATAAACTGCTGCGCGTACTGGGGAGCGTCGAACATCGGCGACAGGCGCACGCATTTTTTGCCGGCCATAATCTTCGCGACCTGCACCTCTGCCTCCTCCTCCCATTGCGAGACGGTCAGGTCGATGCGCTTGCCGTTCTCATTTTTGAAGGTGGGCGTGTGCTCTTTTGCCTCTTCGCGAGCCCAGTTTTCGCTCATTCCAAACACTGCAAAGGTGGTCATAGCTTTACTCCAGGCAGTCGAGCGCTTTTTGAAGCAGCTTGCTCACTGGCAGCTCTTCATCTTCGTCGCGGTTCATTGCGCGCTTGATGTAGGCGCAAGCCTCTTCAGCATCGTCGCGCAACCGGTCCAGCTCTTCATTGTTGTCGTCCGCTTGGCTTTCGAGCATGCGGATATCTTCGCGAAGGCTCTCAGCCTCAGAACTCGGATCAATGCACTGCGCGGTAAGGCGGCGGGTAAGCTCAGCAGCGGCGGCTGGCTCAAGCGCTGCGTAGTGCAGGCACTCTTCGTCGCTCAAAGCGCTTGCAGGAATGCTCATGGGTTATCTCCAGGCGTGCGCCTGCCTCGCCGGCTGGCGTGATTCGTAAATTGGGTTGATGATTTGCACTCGGCGAAAACCTTGCGGTGACCGTGATGAGTGCGAAAACCGATGTGATGGCGTTGCAAGCGATCGGAGAGGAGGTGGTGCGCCTGCTCAGCCTGCCCGACTCCGCACTGGAGAAAGAGGCCGGCGAAGGCCTTCGGCTGATCGCTGAATTGGCGCGGTGGCGAGAGTCGCTTCAGCGATCGATCAGGCCGCCTCTTCCTGCTGAACCTGCGGCTTCGGCGGCCAGTCTGTAAAGCCGACCTTCGGCGCCTTCGTCTTCGGGTTGATGATCGGCTTGCCTTTGGCATCCACCAACACCGCCTTGGCCTTGATGCGCATGTCGCGGCACCTCAAGGTCTTGCGAGCGAGCTCAATGAACTGCTCAGCGTACTGCGGGGCGTCGAACATGGGCGAGAGCTGGCGTGACGTACCCCCCCCATGATCTTCTCGGTGCGCTTCTCGACCAGGGCCAGCCATTCAACATAAGGGATCGGCTCCACGCCGCCAGGAGCCTTTGGGTTCTTGCGGGTACCGCTGACTTTCTTGCGGGCCTCGGCCAGGGCGACATCGAGGGTCATTCCGAATACTGCGAAGGTGCTCATTGATTCTCTCCAGTCAGGCACAGCCCTAATCAGGGCCGTGCTATACGGTTGGCGTCAGGCTTTCGCGCGCTTGAGCTGGTCAGTCAGCAGAGTGGGCAGCCGGCGCAATACCAGGGTGCCGCTGGCTTCGTCGAATTCGATCTTGTCGCCCAGCAGGTGCGCATCGAAGCTGATCGACAGGCCTTCGGCGCGACCTGTGAAGCGGCGGAAATGGTTGATGGTCTTCTTGTCGACGGGGATGGTCGACGACAGGCCGTAGTCATTGTCGCGGATGAAGTCGGCGAAGGTCTTGGGATTGTCCACGTCGATCTGTTCCGACAGCTCGCCCAGGTTCACCGGCTCGCCCAACTTGGCCTGGGCCATGGAGTAGCTGACCATGGCGTGGGTCTTCTCGCGGGCCGACTCTTCACCCAAGTCCTCGCTCTCGACAAAGTCGCTGAAGGCCTTGAGCAGGGTGCGGGTCTCGCTCGGGCCGTCGATCCCTTCTTGGCAGCCGATGAAGTCGCGGAAATACTCGCCTACGCGCCGGCCCTTCTTGGCCTGGATGAGCGAGATGTACTGCTTGGACTGCTTGTTGTTCTGCCACTCGGAGATGTTGATGCGCGCGGCCAGAGTGAGTCGGTCGAGGTCCAGTCGGCGGACCGGCTTCAGCTCCAGGCTGTCGGTCATGGCCACCGCGTCGGTTTCTTGTACTAGGCCGATGATCAGGTATTCGGTCATGCCCTGCTGGTAGTGGCAGAACAGGGCGTGGCCGCCGATGGTCAGGTTCGACTCTTCCATCAGCCTGGTCAGGTGCTCGACGGCGGTGGTGGTGAACTTGAGGAAGTCGCTGACACCAGCCAGGTACTTCCCGAGCCAGCCGCTGAACGGGTACGCGCCGGACTCAGAGTGAAAGAGCCCCCAGACCTTGCCGGCAGTGGCGTTGTAGGTTTCGTTGAACTGGCTCACCAGGTCGTCGCGCGCTTGGCTTTCGGCGATGCCGCCGCCTGCCAGGTGCAGTACCGCCGGGTTGCCGTCGGGCTTCTTGTCGATCTTGTGGATGATGCAGTGACGTGCGGGCATTGCGATTACCTCGGGTAGGCGCCGCCCTCCGTGACCGGATGCAGCGAGTAGGGTGGGTTATGCGGGGCTTTCGATTTCGTCGTCAGGCTCAGGCGGGTCGTCGGCGAGCGACTTCAGCCCCGCCGCTCTAATGAGCTGTGACACCTTTTCGGTAACAACAAAAGGTGTCGTGACACACTTAAGCATCTGCGCCGCCGTTTCGAAGTCGGCGGCGATCACGTTGCGAATGAGGTTCTGGTGGACCTCCTGCTGGCTGTTGAAGCCGTGCTCTTTCATCAAGCGCTTGAGGTCCGACTTGAAGACGCCGGCCACCTCAACCGTAAATTTCTCGACGCCCAATGCAGCGGCTTTCTCGGCTACTTTCTCGCGCTTCCGGCGCTGCTTCACGGCTTCCGCCGTCGGCTGTTGCTGCTCCTCGGCCATGGCCTACCTCTTCTATTCCGCTTGCCGGGATTGCCAGCCAGGTTGGTCTGCGCCGCGCGGCGGTGATCTTGTTGATGCGCCTCACGACGGCTCGCGGAACTTGAAGCCGTTCTCGCGGGCGATCAGCTGGACACGCTTGACGTGCATTCCCAGGGCCTTGGCCGCCTCGGCGGCGGTGCAGCCTGCTTCTGCCTGGGCCTTGACGCTGGGAGCCAGCTTGTCGCGCTCGGCGCGCAGCCGGTTGTGATGCCCGGTGGTGCCCAGGTGCGGAGCGTGAGCGCTTACGCCGCGGGCAATCTCACGCACCGACCCGCCAGCGCCGAAGAACTGATCCATCTGCCGGGCGAGGTCTTCGATAACGGCCTGGCGAGGGTCAGGCATCGGGATGCCGATCATTGCCGCACCCCGTACCATGCGAACACGGCGAGCATCAGGGCCATGCCGATGGTCCAGCGAAGCAGAGTGCGGAAGAGGCGTTTGCCGGTGGCCCGGGCCGCGCCGACGAAGTCAGCGTTGTGCTCGAGTTGGTCTGCGTAGCGGCATGCTGTGTCGTGGCCTTGCCGGGCGCCGCGGGAGTGCCCGGTGGCGCGCTCGATAACGTCGAAGGTGTTCCGACCCAGGGGCACCACATTGAAGCGCGGCGGCCGGGCGGGATCGGCGCGACCGATCTTCTGGTACATCTCGGCAGTGGACAGCGCGAAGCGATCCCGCAGCACCTGCAGGACGGCTTGCTTCTGGCGAATTGTCTGATTCATGACGATTCCTTTTGTGGATTGCTGCGGCTATTCGTCAGCGCTCTGACCGCCTGGCGGGTTCCGGTGGGCGCAGGGGAGAGTGCTGACGGGTAACGACAGTCGTAAAAAAGCCCGAGCAAGCCCGGGCTTTGTTGCGTCGCGTAGACCTCCCTACGTGAGCGCTCATGCCTTCTCATAGGGAAGGGCTTCTACTTCGGCTATTTCTTCATGATGATTCTCCCGCTGTTCGCTCACTGGGCAGGCAGTGACCACCTTGAAGCTGCATTGGAATGTCGGTCCACACCATTTTTTGCAATCGGCGTCCGGGTATTCGCCACAATCCGATTGCTCTGGAGATGCTTTTTTCATGACTCGCCGACATTCCGATGCAGCCTCTTTCGAGGCTGTTGTGGCACTGGTTACTCAGTCATCGATGCCGTAGCTGAAATCGGATTCATCACAGTCGATCACCAGCTTCGCGCCACCGAAGTACAAGGCTGCTGTGAGTTTTTCCCACTTTCTGTAGATCATGAAGTTACGGCCGATTGGTTTTCCTTCCAGCTGCGCGCTGTAGACCTCGCCGTATTCGTTTTTCTCGGCGTTCTCGCCCTTGATGCTGACGCTGATGCGGTTGGCGCAATCCCACTCGCTGCGCTTGCGGTCGCCGTCGCCGTAGCTGGACGAGTAGCCGCATTCTTCCGGTGCAGGATCAAAGCAGATGTGCAGGTGCTTGCTGCCTGAGTAGCCGGAGTCATCCTCGCGAATACTGATTCGCGGTCGTTCCCAGCGATTGTCGGCGGCACGCTCTTTATGCGCCTCGACGAACTCATTGAGTAAGTCATTGAGACTCACAAATTCCGGCACAATGTCGTCCTTCAGCGCCTCGTCGATTGCTGCTTGCGAACGGCGCAGCATTTCCCCTGTCACACCTGAGGATTCCCACTGCGACTTCATCGCGGTCGCAATCAGGTCGTTGTAGCGAGTCAGCTCAAACAGGTCGCTGACGTTGGACGGAAGTGCGTCCTTAATTGCCTGGCTGACCAGCTTTCCCATGTCGCTGTAGCTGCGGAAATTGTCTTTGATGATGTCGGTGAACATGATTTCCACATGCTTATCGATGATTTCAGCTGGCTTGCTGCTAATTGTGAATCGGGTAACGCCATCCATCAGCATGGATTGAAGTGTTTGTTCGCTCATTTGGTGCTCCGTGCTTGTCGGGTTTGTCATCCCGCTGCACCCTGTCGCCAAGGTGCAGCAGTGATGCTTTCGGTCATGCGATCAGCTCGGGCCGTGCCGCCGTCCTGACCATGCGAACCTGGGCGGTGCGGCGCTCCGGCACCCGGCGGTCACGCCGCATTGCGTCGTCACCGGCCATTGCGTGGATGGCCACCAGCGCAGCGAGGAACAGGCACATCGGCGAGATGATCTGCCGGCGCATGGCCTCGGCGACCATAGCGGTCTGGCGGTGAACGCCGAGCTTGAACATCGCGCTGCTGAGGCGCTTGACCACGGTGCAGGCCGCGACGTCGAACTGCCTGGCGATCTCCTTCGCCGTCTTGCCCTGAGCCGCTGACAGCAGGTACTGAAGTTCTTTCGGGGCCAGGCCCATACCGAGCTGGCCTTTCCATGTGCCGTTGATGATGGTGTTCATCGTTTTGACTCCCGGTTGTTTTCCCGTCTGGCCCTGTCGCCAAGGCCAGCCAGTGAAAAAATTCGGCGATCGTTGGCGCTACTGGCGCGGTACCGATCTGTTCAAGTTGTTTCTCCGACCGCGACCTTGTCCGCCGGATAACTGGTTGCGGTGCTTTACGCTGCACACCTGGGTCAGTTGCCAACCCTCTGAACCGTTTAGGCCGGTTCATCGCTGCCTTGCTGTGGCCGGTTGTTATCCGGCGATGGAGTAAATATGTACCAACGGTTCATTTTGGTCAAGAACCAAAAGTACATATTTTTATTTGGCACGAAAAAAAGCCCGCGCACGGCGGGCTCCGTCAGGATCGATCTTCAGATGTTTGCTGGTTCACCCCATGAAACCCTGGCCCCGCCGTCCTCCTGTCGCAAAACGGTCACGTTCTCGGTTTCGGCAATGTCGTCAAGCAGCCTCGCCCAGTCTTCCGGCGACTCATTGTGCGCCCTATGGATTACCGCTCGCCTTGCCTTCTGAGCAGGGTGCAAGCTAAGTACCCTTTGAACCCGGTGGCCAAGCAATTCGAACGAAGTTGGAGGGCTTGGTTTTTTCTGGGATTTTGCCATGTCGCTACTCCTTTTGCTGTATGTATATACAGTATTTCTGCTGGCATACATTGGCAAGAAGGAAGACAAATTTCCTACAGTTATGTGTAAGGATTTCTTACTGGTGGTTTCGCTGGGCACGAAAAAGCCCGCGCTTGGCGGGCTTTTCGTGTGGCGTACTTGCTAGTTCGGTCCGGCCAGGCTCACGGAACCTCCCGGGTATCAGATTCGACCAAGCACCTTGCTCGGGCCAAGAATCGCCCCGACATAGTGGATGGTCTCAATGTCTTCCCAGGCAATACTTCGCCGCTCGCCATAGGCTGTGTTAATGGACATCAGGCTCACGCCTTCCTCTGCCTCAAACAGCAGCTCCTTGACCATGCTCTGACCATCTTTGGTGGTGACCATTACGTACTCTCCAGCAACCAGGCGATGGTTCGGCTCGCATACCGCAACCCATCCACTGCGGATCGCCGGCGCCATTGAGTCGCCCTTGAGCCTAAGTGCGTATGCATCTTGATCTCGCGAGTAAGTTTCCACCCAGCCCGCGCTCTGGTCCAGGCCGGCCCAGTATCCTTCCGGCCCAAGCTGGGCTGTTCCCACGATATCGATCCTTCGCGTGCTAGAAACTATAGGTGGCCCAGGCTCAACATTCGAGCTATCAAGGCTCGCCTCCGGTGGTAGCAGCAAGACTCCCTCGTCCATGCTTTCAACAGTTACCAGCTTACTGGAGTCGCCGTCTAGGAGATGACCCGGGTAGGTTACCGCCCGCATTTCGCCAATCCCATATTCAAGCCATTCAAGTCGAACCTGAAGTCCGGCAGCTAGAGCCATCATGTGTAAGCCAGATGGCATCGCCTCGCCGTTCAGCCATTTGCTGGCTGCCTTCGGGGTCACGCCAGTGAACTTTGCAAGGCGCGCGCCCACGCCCCACATTTTGGCGTTGTTCGCCACCAATGCAGTCTTCAGCCGCTCTGAAAAGGCTTTGCGCAAATCTTCGATCTGTACCATGGGTTCAGTGTCGCACAGGCTTGCATGTACTTTCAGTTCCGACATAATATGTACCTACAGTTCATATTAAATCCAAAGGGGCGCCAGATGAGTGCACTCAAAGAGTCGATTTCCATAGTTGGCGGGGTCGCCAAGGCGTCGACGATCTGTGGGATTAGTCAGCGCGCCATTTACAAATGGCTTTCTTCCGACTCGCTTCCGCGCACGGAGTATTCGGGCGAGACGCAGTACGCCCGCTCGCTGGCAGAAGCTTCGGGCGGCCGATTCTCTGCTGAGTGGCTCCTCGCGGAAGCGCTACCGAAGAAGGCGCCCGCCTGAGCATTGGTAGCCATTATCCAGGGGGAGCGGGCTGATAGGGTAGTGATGCGAATTGGCTGTGGATTTATCCAGTAACTGAATTTAAGGCACAAAAAAACCGACGGACTAGGTCGGCTTTTTCAACAGCGGAAAAACTTTGCGGGAGTGATTATGCACAATCAAGCCAGTAGCGGCAATAGCCAGCGTGTCGCGACACTTTTATCTGTATCTCAAAACGTGTCGCGACACACGATGTCGTCGCGCGAGATCGCCGAACTCACCGGTAGTACGCATGACAACGTTCTGAAAACCGTCCGAGCGCTGGTCTCCAAGGGTGTCGTTTCTTCAAACGACACCCCCTACATTCACCAGCAAAACGGCCAGGTCTATCGAGAGTTCCTGCTATCTCAGCGCGACACCCTGGTGGTGGTGTCGGGGTACAGCGTTGAACTGCGCGCCAGGATCATTGATCGCTGGCAGGAGTTGGAAGATCAGTCGCAGCAGGCCGTCGCGATTCCACGGACTCTTCCTGATGCCCTGCGTCTTGCCGCCGACCTGGCGGACCAGAACACCAGCCTGCACCACCTGATCCAACAGCAGGCCCCGAAGGTGCAGGCGCTCGAGCGCCTGGCGAAAACCGAAGGTTCGATGTGCATCACATCAGCCGCCAAACACCTAGGCATAGGCCCGCTGAAGCTCATCAAGTGGATGGCTGACAACCGCTGGATCTACCGCCGCACTTCGTTCGCTGCCTGGTCCGCGTACCAGCCTCGCATGAGCGCGGGCCTGCTCGAGCACAAGTTCGTGAAGGTCGGCAGCGGCGCAGAGGAGCAGCTCAAGGTGGTGGAGCAGGTCATGGTCACCCGGAAGGGCATCACAACCCTCGCCGAACAACTTCAAGGAAACCCGCTGTGAGTGTTCAAGCTATGTCCTGGGCGCTCTCTCTGCCCACCCAGGCCCTGAAGGATTCCAGCGCTCGCCATGTGCTGCTGTGCCTTGCCAACTACGCCGGATCGAACGGTGCCGGGGCCTTCCCGTCGGCTTCGACCCTGGCCCAGGACACCGGCCTTTCCGAGCGCACCGTGCGTTACAAGCTGGATGACCTGGAGCAGTCCGGGTGGATCAAAAAGGGCAATCAGGCCATTGCCGCCGTTCACATTGATCGCCATGACCGCCGCCCAGTTGTCTACGACCTCCAACTATTGCGGGGTGCAAATTCTGCACCTCGTGCTGAGCGGGGTGCAAATGACGCAACGGGGTGCAACCAGCAACAGAACGGGGTGCAGCCTGGAACAGAACGGGGTGCAGCGGCTGCACCCAATACGTCAATTAACCATCATGTAACCAAAGAGCAGCAGCAGCGCGAGATTCCCGATGTGATCGCCGAGCAAGACCGTGCAGCCATCGACGCACTCGACGACCGCCAGCGCTTCGCGATGTTCGCTGAGTGGGATGCGCCGGTGGGCTGCCTGGATACCCAGCTGAAAATCGCCGGCCTGCCTGTCGACTCGGTCACTGACGAACTGCTCGCCGGTTTCAAGGGGTTCTTCGTCGCGAAAACTTCAGTCGTCGATACCGCCGCGGGCTGGTGCTTCAAGCTGATCAGCTGGATCAAGCGTGAACGAGCGGCGTCGGCCGCTCAGCCTGAGGCTGAGTCCGATAGCACGGACTGGGCAAATGACCTGGGAGGTGTCTGATGTCAAAGCCTGTTCCGCTGTTCAAGCCCAAGACCATGACCGACATGCTGTCGAAGATGGGCAACCTTCCGCCGGAGGTGTTCAGCGCTCCGCCGCCGGTGCAGATCGATACCGCGACCGCCGAGGTCGTGAATACCTTGTTCCGCGAGCTCAAGTCGATCTTCCCGGCGTGGCGCCAGGCGTGGCCGGATGCCAAGGCTGAGGACGATGCCAAGCGCAGCTGGGTCAAAGGGCTGATGGCCGAGGGGATCAGCCAGCTCGAGCAGATCCGCTTCGGTGTCGTGAACTGCCGAAAGCTGGGCACGGACTTCATCCCTAGCATCGGCAAGTTCGTCAAGATGTGCCAGCCGACGCCGGAGATGCTCGGCATCCCGAGCCACCTTGCCGCTTACAACGAGCTCATTGAGAACCTCCACCCAAGCCGCGGCGGTGTCAGGACCTGGTCCCATGAGGCCGTAAGGCACGCAGCCCTCCAGTCCGAGGTGGGCAACTTCAACGACCAAGACTCTGCGATTGGCCGCGACCTGTTCGACCGCAACTACGACATCACCATCCGAATGATCATGAATGGCGAGCCGTTGCGCGATATCGCAATTGGCATCAGCCATGACAGCCACAAGACCGAAATGCAGCGCGCTGCCGAACTTACCGAGCGAGTCGCCCATGCCCAGGTTGCGAGGATGGGTATCCCGGCGGACGGCCAGACAGCGCGCCTTCAGCTTCTCGCGAGGTTTGGCCTGAAGGCTTCGGCGCCCGTCGTAGGGGAGTCGCGCCATGCATGACCCGCACCTGGCCCCTACCGATCCGGCGAACTACCGCTACGCCGTGCACTGCTGCTCGCACAGGCTCGGCTTGTCCTTCGGTCCTGACCGCGCCGTCGCCCTGTTCGAGCACAGCACCGCCGCCATCAAATTCGGCCAGATGATGTGGCCATCCACTTTCGACGTTATCGATATCGTCTCTGGAGAGAGCATGAAGGGTCGCACCGTCACCGCCGTGCAGAAGCGCTGGCACGACACGCTGGTCACCACGGTCGGCTGCATCGCTTGCCGGGTGGCGATGGACATCCATAACGACCAGTGCAGCATCCACCACGTTGACGGCCGGACCAAGCCTCATGCGCACTGGTACGTGCTACCGCTGTGCGCCGGCCACCACCAGCACGGCTACGGGCCGGCCGGTTTCCCCGGCTTCGCAGTCCACGGGCAAAAGGCTCGGTTCGAGGAGGCCTATGGTCGCCAGGCCGACCTGGTGCAGCTTTGCGCCAAGGCCGTGGCCGAGGCCGGCGGTGATGTGCCGGCCGCATTCATGGCGTGGCTCGACGGCGTGGAGGTGGAGGCGTGAAGCCCTACATCGCAAAGCCTGTCAGGAAGAAGTCCGTGGATCGCGAGGGTCAGGAACAGGCCGCCCTGATGACCGAGATCGCGCTGCGCTACCCGCGGGCGGCCAAGCTGATCTACCACGTCCCCAATGGCGGCCACCGCCACAAGCTGGTTGCGATCAAGCTAAAGGAGCAGGGCGTCAAGGCCGGCGTCCCGGACCTGGTGCTGCCGATGGCTCGAGGCGGCCACTTCGACCTGTACATCGAATTCAAAGCCCGGGCGCCCTATGACGCCGCGGTGTCCCCGGCGCAGGACGCATATCTCCAGGCGCTGACCGATCAGGGTTACCTGGCCATCGTCTGCCGCGGGCACGTCGACGCGATCGAGGCGATCCGCGCTTACCTACTTCAACCCCAAACGAGGGCCGCCGCATGACCACCGTTACTGTTTCGCTTACCGAGCCGGAGATCCGCCGGCAGGCCGCCGACCTGGCGGTGACCACCTTGCGCGACCCGCGGCACCCGGGCCTGTACATGCGCTTCGCCCAGGACCGCCAGCGCGGCACCTGGTACTTGGTCAACCGCAAGAAGTGGGAGCGTATCGCCGGATACCCCGACCTGAACGCCAAGGTGCTGCTCGGCGTGCTGCCACAGATCCGTGCCCGGCTCGCAGCCGATCCTTCGGCATCCGCTGTTGAGGGCACGCTGAACACGGTTGGCGAGCTGCTGACCTGGTTTGCAGACCGCCAATCGCGGGACCGTAGCCTGTCCGCGAAGCGCCGGAAGACGGCAAAGTCGGCCATCGCCTGCCACTTGCTGCCGCGCCTGGCGGATATGCCCGTCGGCGCAGTCACACGCGCGAGCCTGGATCAGGCCGTCATGTGGCCGCTGCAGGAGGTACTGAGCCTGTCCTATGTTCGCCTGATGTGGGGCGTGCTGGTGGTGGCCTTCCTGCAGGCCTTCAAGTTGAAGATGATCGCCACCAACCCGATTGCCGGCTTCAAGTTCACGGACTTCACCAAGGCGAAAATCCAGCCCAAGACATCCCGGCTGCGCGCCGTCCAGATCGAGGCGATCCTCGGGCAACTGGCCGCCGGGTTCGACCAGGCGCCGGCCGACTGCATGCTGGCCCTCATGATGCTTTGCCACGGCACCCGGGTCGGCGAGACACGTCAGGCCCGCTGGGCACACTTGACCCTGGGCGAGGCGGGTGAGTGGTTCATCCCGGCAGAGAACACCAAGACCCGCTGCGAGCACACCCTGCCCATCACCCAGCAGGTCGGCGCGCTGCTGAAGCGGTACCGGGACTGGCAGTCTGCCCGTGGCTATGCCGGTGCCTACCTCTTCCCATCCAAGAACGGCCGCTCGATGACCGAGGGCCAGGCCTGTGCGGTGTTCGCCAGCCTGGGTCAGGGTGAGTGGACAAGCCATGACCTGCGCAAGGTTGCCCGGACCGCCTGGACAGATTTGGGAGTGGACTTCCTCATTGGCGAGATGCTGGTCAACCACACCCTGAGCCGGAACGTTCAGACCTACATCCACACGTCGGCCGCTGTGCTGAAGCGCGAGGCCCTGGAGAAGTGGCACGCATGGTTAGACGGCAATGGTTTCGCCTCTATTCATGGGTGCACATGCGGTGGAAATGGAAATTCGCAGAATGCTGCCGAGGCCTTGAATGGCGCGGCTTCCAGCCAAATCAAGAATCCGTAAAAGGCGAGGTTTAAAAATGATGATTCTGCTCGACAAGCACACCGGCCTCGCCGTGAATCCGGCCGAGATCAGGTCGATTCATTTCGAGCGCTCAGGCCCGGAAACGTGGCTGCTGATCACCATGAAGGATCGATTTGAGCTTCGAATCAAACACGCTTCCGCCCAGGGTGGCGCGGATGTCTATGAGCTTCACCGGCGACTGCTGGAGGCGGCATGAGTCGCCGCACGGGCCCTTCATTCAAGGCTGAGCAGATCGCACTTGCCGAATGCGCGGCGTGCCGTGGCCGGGCAGTCGTGATGGGTGTTTTTTATGAGGTGGCTTGCACGCAGTGCAATGCCTCGGGCTGGGTCTCGGCCGACACCGGTCTGCCGCTGCCGCTGGAGGTGCTCGTCACCCAGCTCGGCATGCGCCTGCGTGTCGTGCAGGGCCAGGTCAACAGGCTGATTCAATCGCCGCCTGCCGGCCCCGCTGACTACTACGAACAGAACAACCGCCGCGGCGCCGGCGGAACCAACTTCACAGGAGATTGAGCCATGGCCTTCACGCCGACATTTAAAGAACGCACCGCCGAGGATCTGCTGGAGCACTGGGGTCGCTGGGTTGTCCTGGGGTCCGGGGTGTCCTGCTGCGCCTCTCGCGAGAACACGATCCTGTCGCCGATCATCACTGATGACGATGCGCTGCTGATCGATGGGCTGATGGGGCGCCTGCTGAAGCGGTACCCCGAATGCGGCCAGGTCCTGATGAAGTACTACACCACTCGCGACAGCTCGCTGATGGAGGTCGGTAAGAAGCTGGGCTTCGGCGAAGAGAAGACGCGGCAGCTCTGGAAGGCCGGCATAGCCTGGATCGACGGTGCGCTGGACTTCCGTCGAAAAGCCGCTTGACAGGCCCGGTCCCGACATATAGTTTTCTCGTTACTTTGCGGTTTTTCCGCGAGCAAAGCCCGACCCTGAGTTGGGCTTTTTGCTTTCAGACCCATTCATAAGCCTCGCCATCGTGCGAGGCTTTTTCGTTCTTGCTCCCTGATCGGGGAGGACACTGGATGCCCAACATGCCCGATAAGCCAGACACCTGGATCATTGCGTTTGCGTGGCTGAGCCAGCACGCGCCAACGATCTACGCCGGCGCCCTGTCGTTTGTGGTTGGCGTCCTGCGGATCATCTACGGTGGTGGCAGTACCCGCCAGGCGCTACTTGAGGCCTCGCTCTGCACGCTTATAACGCTTGGCCTGATCCCGCTGCTCGAGTACTTCGGACTGCCCCAGAACCTAGCGACGGCCACCGGTGTGTTCGTCGGTTTCCTGGGCGTTAAGAAGATCGCGGCCATCGCTGATCGAGTTGCCGAGCGGGTTGCCGACATCAAGCTTCCCGGTCGGAAGGCTGAGTGATGGCTTGTAGTGGATGCGCCGCCCGGCGCGAATGGTTGAAGAAGTGGAGTGCGGTTGCATATGAGCGAGCAAGAGGAGCAATTGGTGCAGTTCCCAGGGCTTGTTCGGAAAAAGCCTCTGATGGAGTTGTGGATGGAGCAGATGCTTTTCGAGCAGAAGAAGCAGACGGCGATCCTCAGTCAGATGTCAGAGCAGCAGGGCCTGCTGATCCAGGCGCTGGCCGAAGATCAGGGCGACCAAGATCCTGATGCTGTCCCGGCGTACTACATGGACGGTACCCCGTGCCGCTGAGACCACAGAAGCCGTGCAATGCCCAGGGCTGTAACAGGTTGACCCGCAACCCACGCTACTGCGATGAGCATGCAGACATCGGCAAAGGCTTCGAGGCCAAGCAGCGAGAGCGGCAGCGCGAGACCAGCAGTCAGCGTGGGTACAGCTACGCGTGGCAGCTGGCTCGCAAGTCCTACCTGGCCAAGCACCCGCTGTGCGCCGAGTGCGAGCGGGCAGGCCTGGTGGTCGCTGCCACTGACCTCGACCATATCGTGCCTCATCGTGGTGACAAGACCGCGTTCTGGGTGCGATCGAACTGGCAGGGCCTGTGCCACCCCTGTCACAGCAGGAAGACAGCCGCCGAGGATGGCGGATGGGGCAACGCTGTGGTGCCCAGGGCCTGATGCCCTGTGAATGAGACGAATTCTCATGAAAATCAGGGGAAATCGACCGAAAATGTCGAAATGAGACGAATTCTCGTTTGTGGGGAGGGGGAGGGTCGAAAGTCTGGGGATTTTTGCTTCTAGACCGCGCCCTCAACTGAATTTTCACGACCGCGAAATTAAAAATCTGGAGTTGCGCGATGGGAGGCACCGCCACGGTCGCCGGCCGTGGTCGCAAACCTAAGCCGACGGCCAAGAAAGAGCTTGCTGGGAACCCCGGAAAACGGGCTCTGAACAAGAACGAGCCCCAGTTTTCCACCGTCACGAATATTGATCCGCCGGAGTGGTTGAGCGATCGGGCGGCGACGATGTGGCGGATGTTGATCCCTGAATTGCTACGGGAGCGCGTTGTTGCGCTGACCGACTTGCACAACGTCGAGGCGTTCTGCACTGCTTATGAGAACTGGCGTGCTGCTCAGGCGGCTGTCGCCGAGCATGGGATTGTGGTCACTGGTGCGATGGGTGGGCCAATGAAGAACCCGGCCCTGACCGCAGCCAACGAAGCGATGCGCCAGATTGTTACCTTTGGGTCGTTGCTTGGTCTCGACCCGTCCAGCCGTACCCGAATCATGGGCGGCAACAAGCAGAAATCAACCAACGAATTCGCCCAGGTACTGAATAGCTGATGGCCAGATCACCCAATGCCAGCGTCGACAAGGCGATGGCTTGGGCGAGAACCGTTCTGAAAGGAAAGTTCCCGGCGTGCCGGTACATCCATCAGGCCATCCAGCGGCACTTCGATGACGTTGCCGCCAGTCGCCTGAAGTCGTTCCCGTACAAGTTCGATCCGAAGAAGGCCGAAAAGAAGCTGCGCCTGATGCAGCTCCTGCCTCACACCAAAGGCGAATGGGCGTTCAAGCGGCAACTGATCACCCTTGAGCCCTGGCAGCTTTTCGGCCTGGCCTGCACGTTTGGCTGGGTTCGGAAGAAAGGTGGCTACCGCCGTTTCCGGGAAAGTTACTGGGAGGTGCCCCGCAAGAACGGCAAAAGCGTCATCGCTGCCGGTGTTGGCATCGGGATGTTCGTCGCTGACAACGAGTTCGGCGCCGAGGTCTATTCCGGCGCCACGACCGAGAAGCAGGCCTGGGAGGTTTTCCGGCCGGCGCGCCTGATGGTTATGCGCTCGCCGATGCTGCTCGAGGCAGCAGGTATCGAGGTCAACGCCTCGAACATGAACATCCCTTCCGACAGCAGCCGCTTCGAGCCATTGATCGGCAACCCGGGTGATGGTGCTTCGCCATCCTGCGCGATCATTGACGAATTTCACGAGCACGACACGTCGGCACAGTACGACACCATGCTGACCGGCATGGGCGCCAGACGGCAGCCGCTGATGTTCATCATCACCACTGCCGGTGCGAACATCGAGGGTCCCTGCTACGACAAGCGCCGCCAGGTGCTGGAGATGCTCGATGGCACGGTCCCAGACCCGGAGCTCTTCGGTTACATCTGGACGCTGGATGAGGGCGACGAATGGACCGACCCGAAGAACCTGGCCAAAGCCAATCCCTGCATGGGGGTGTCGGTGTTCCAGGAATACCTGGAAAGCCAGCTTGCGCGAGCGATTCGCTCGGCGCGGTTCACCAACACCTTTAAGACCAAGCACCTAAATCTGTGGGTGAGCGCCAAGGCCGGCTTCTTCAACATGGAGAGCTGGAAGGCTTGCGAAGACCGGTCACTGACTCTGGAGCAGTTTGAGGGGCAGGAATGCATCCTGGGCTTCGACCTTGCCCGCAAGCTCGACATGAACTCAATGGCCCGGCTTTTCTGGCGGGTGATTGATGGCAGAACGCACTACTACTGCCTGTCGCCGCGCTTCTGGGTTCCGGAGGATACGGCCTACAACACCGACAACAAACGGATGTCGGAGCGCTTCCAGGCGTGGATCAACTCCGGGAGTTTGCATACCACTGACGGCGCAGAGATTGATTACCGCGAAATCCTGGATGAAGCCAAGGAGGCGAATCACCTGGCTCCGGTTCGGTGGTGCCCTATTGACCCGCACGGTGCAACAGGCCTGAGCCATGACCTGGATGATGAGGGGCTAAACCCCGTAACCATCACCCAGAACTACACGAACATGTCGGACCCCATGAAGGAGTTGGAGGCGGCCATTGAGTCTGGCCGATTCCACCACGATGGGAATCCGATCATGACCTGGTGCATCGGCAACGTGATCGGCAAGAACCTGCCTGGCAATGACGATGTTGTGCGCCCGATTAAGCAAGGCGATGACAACAAGATTGACGGCGCGGTCGCGCTGATCATGGCTATCGGGAGGATTTTGGCAAATGCCCACCCAGAGGAAACCCTCTCTGGTCACATCGCAAAACACGGAATCAGGAAGCTCTAATGTCGCTATTCAAGAACATCGGCCGGTTCTTCGGCATCAAGGGCGACCCCCAAGTAATCGATACATCAGAGAAGCTGGCCCAGGCCCTGGGTGCCGGCTATGAGTCGGCGGCCGGACAGCGAGTCACGACTACCAGCGCCATGCAGCAGTTGGTGGTCTTCAACTGCGTCCGGGTTCTGGCTGAGTCTATCGGGATGTTGCCGTGTCGACTGTTGAGCCAAACCGGTCGGGTCAGGCTCCCAGCGACCGGGCATAGACTGTATCCGCTTCTGACCATGGCCCCGAACGGCTACATGACCTCCCAGGAATTCTGGGAGTTGCTCGTGGCCTGCCTCTGTCTCCGTGGGAACTTCTTTGCCTATAAGGTCATGGCCCTTGGCAATGTTGTCGAGTTGCTGCCGATCAACCCGGACATGGTGGTGCCGAAACTCAATGACGACTGGACGGTTCAGTACACCGTCAGCTTCAAGTCCGGCACCAAGGTTTTGACGCAGGATGAGATTTGGCATGTTCGGCTATTCACGCTGGACGGGCTGAACGGGCTCAATCCGATCTCTTACGCGCGCCAGGCGCTAGGGCTTGGTCAGGCCATGGATACGCATGCGGCGAAGCTTTTCACCAATGGCGCGGTTACCAGCGGTGTCCTGCAAACAGCCCAAGAGCTTACGGATGAGGCGTTCGCCAGGCTGAAAACTGAGTTTCAAGGCGAACACATGGGTGTTGCCAACGCTTATAAGCCGATGATTCTGGAGATGGGCCTGGAATGGAAGCCCATCAGCCTCAACGCCCAGGATACCCAGTTCATCGAATCCAAGAAGATGACCGAGGCGCAGATCTGCGGTTTGTTCCGAGTGCCGCCCCACCTGGTGGCCAGCATGGAAAAAATGACGCTCAACAACATCGAGCATATGGGCATGAGCTTCGTGAACTACTCGCTGGTTCCGATCATGACCCGCATCGAGCACCGCATCCAGGTTGGCCTGCTCAACGAAAAAGACCGCCTGACCCACTACGCCAAATTCAACGCGGGCGCCCTCATGCGGGGCGACCTGAAGGGGCGTTACGAGTCCTACGGCAAGGGTATTCAGTGGGGGATCTTGAGCCCCAACGACTGCCGCGAACTGGAAGACGAAAACCCCCGAGAGGGCGGCGACATCTACTTGACGCCCATGAACATGACAACCAACCCGGAGTCAGCAAATGCAGACCAAACAACGCCTTGATCTGCCGCTGACCATCAAGTCGGTCAGCGATAGCGGCGAGTTCGAAGGCTATGGCTCCGTGTTCGGCGTCGAAGATAGTTACGGCGACGTGGTGATTCGCGGCGCGTTTGCGGCGAGCCTGGCCAAGTGGAAAGAGAAAGGTCGCCTCCCGGCGATGCTCTGGCAACACAACATGAGCGAGCCGATCGGCATCTACACCGAGATGCGCGAGGACGACGTCGGCCTGTATGTCAAAGGCCAGTTGCTCATCGATGTAGATCCGCTTGCCAAGCGTGCCCACGGCCACATGAAGGCCGGCAGCCTGACCGGCATGTCTATCGGCTACATGCTCGATGACTACGAATACGACAAGGAAAAGGGCGTCTGGGTCCTGAAGGCAATAGACCTATGGGAAGTGTCCCTGGTCACCTTTCCGGCCAACGACGAAGCCCGGATCACTGATGTGAAATCTCTGCTGGCCCGCGGCGAAACACCGCCGCCCAGCAAAGTGGAGCGAGCCCTTCGAGAGGTTGGGTTTTCTGGCTCCCAGGCCAAGGCCTTTATGGCTAAGGGCTACGGCGCAGTTTCACCGCGAGAGGCGGGTGCCGACGAAGCACTGCAATTCCTCAAAACTCTATCTGATCGAATGTAAGGAGCCTCTCATGGCTGTTGAAATCAAAGACGTACAGGACGTGGCGGAAGCGTTGGGCAAGAAGTTCGACGAATTCAAAGAAAAGAACGACAAGCGTATTGATGGACTGGAGGCCGAGAAGGGCAAGCTGTCTGGTCAAGTTGACACGCTCAACGAAAAGCTGAGCGAGCTGGACAATCTGAAAAGCGAGCTCGAAAAAGAGCTGATTTCGCTCAAGCGCCCGGATGGCACCGGCACCAAGGCGGCCAGCGAGCACAAGGCCGCATTCATGCAGTTCGTGCGCAAGGGTATCGAAACCGGCCTGGGCGAACTACAGGCCAAGGCGTTGCAGGTCGGCGTCGATGCGGATGGTGGCTTCGCGGTTCCGGAAGAGCTGGACCGCAGCATCATCGAGTTGCTCCGCGACACTTCGCCGATGCGCCAGGTTTGCAATCAGATCACTGTCGGCAGCCCGGATTACAAGCGGCTGGTGAACCTTGGCGGAAACGGCGCCGGCTGGGTTGGCGAAACCGATCCCCGTCCGGCAACCAACACCCCAAAGCTGGGCAACATCTCGGCCTTCATGGGTGAGCTCTACGCCAACCCACAGGCCACCCAGACCAGCCTCGATGATATTTTCTTTGACGCCGAGGGCTGGCTGAACGGCGAGGTTGCCCGCGACTTCTCCGAGAAAGAAGGGAATGCCTTTCTGAAGGGGGACGGCGTCAACAAGCCAAAAGGCCTGTTGGCTTACGGCCTGGATTTGAAGGGCGACGACGACCGCGCGTTCGGCGTTCTGCAAAAGCTCATCACCGGCACGGCCGCCAAGATCACCGGCGACAACCTGATCGATCTCATTCACGCGCTCAAGGCCGGTTACCGCGCCAACGGCTCCTGGATGATGGGCAACCTGACCGTGGCCTACGTTCGCAAGCTGAAGGACAGTGAAGGCAACTATCTGTGGCGGCCGGGCCTGGAAGCGGGGGCGCCGTCGGTTCTGCTGGGTTACGGCATCACCGAAAACGAAGACATGCCAGACGTTGCAGCTGATGCCAACGCCATTGCCTTCGGCGACTTCAAGCGCGCTTACACCGTGGTTGACCGCATCGGCACCCGCGTCCTGCGTGACCCTTACACCAACAAGCCATTTGTTGGTTTTTACACCACCAAGCGCGTCGGCGGCATGCTGGTCGACTCCCAGGCTGTGAAAATTCTGACCCTGAGCGCTGCTGCCTGAATGGGCGGGCGCCTCCGGGCGCCCTGACCTGCCGGAGGATTTATGCCGATTATTCTCGTGAAAAAACCATTCCCGTTCGCGGTGGATGGCAATCAAGTAGTTGAGATCCCTGTTGGCGAGCAGGATGTCTCGGAGCGCTGCGCGCTGGTGGCTGTTGAGCACTTGGGGGTGGCCGACTATCTCGACCAGCAGGGCCTCGCAGGCCCTCGTTTGGATGGGCCAACCATCGCCGAGTTTGTCGCGGCGGGCTACCCGGCTGTCAACTATCCGCCGGATGGCTACGCATCGCGCAGCTCGCAGGAAGAAATCGACGCGGCGATCGAGGCCCAGAAAGACGCCGGTGGCGACCCGCTCAAGATGAGAGTTCCCGAACTGAAGGCCTGGCTTACCGCCAAGGGGATCGAGTTCGATCCGTCCGCCAACAAGGAAGCCTTGCAGGCGCTGGTGCCAACTGGTGCTTGATCTCCCCATCGTCAAGGCTCACTTGCGGGTCGACCATGACGACGAGGATGTGCTGATTCAGGGCTACACGGATGCAGCCCTCAGTGCTTTCGAGACCTGGACCAATCGGACATTGGTCGCCCCGGGGGAAACCCTACCTGATCCAGTCGGGAATTCGATCATCATGAGCAAGGCGATCATGCAGGGTGCGCTCTTGTTGATTGGTACCTGGTACAACAGCCGCGAATCGGTGGTGGTCGGTACGATCACGGCCGAGTTGCCAATGGCGACCAACGCCCTCTGGAAACCCCATCGCTGGAAAAACGTATGAGAGCCGGTGATCTGCGGCACCGTATCCAGTTTCAGAGGCTGGTGGTCGGCGTTGATCCGGAAACCCAGGAGCCATTGCCAGAGACGTGGGTTGATGTCGCCAGTGTCTGGGCCGCGATTGAGCCGTTGAGCGGTCGAGAATTCATCGCGGCCAAGGCTGTTCAGTCAGAAGTGGTCGGCCGTATCATCATCCGCAAGCGGTCGGACATCAAGGCTGCGATGCGCGGGCTCTATCGCGGGCAGGTCTACAACATCCAGGGCGTTCTGCCTGACCCGAAGTCGGGGCTGGATTACCTGACCTTGCCCTATTCGGAGGGCGTCAACGATGGTTGATGAAGTCCAGTTCAGCTTGGTGGGCCTCGACGGCCTGCTCTCGAAGCTGGCCACGGTGAACGAAGAGGTGAGGCGCAAGACCGGGCGCGCCGCGCTTCGTCGAGCGGCCGAGGTGGTGGCCGGGCACTTCAGGGAGGGGGCTCGCCGCTGGGATGACCCAGAGACCGGTCGGTCCATCGCCGACAACATCGTGCTGCGCTGGAACGGTCGCCTGTTCCGGAGCACTGGCAGCCTTGGGTTTCGGATCGGTGTGTTGCACGGCGCAGTGCTGAAGAAGGGCGGCGGCAAGGAAGTCAACGCTCCGACGCCGCACTGGCGTCTGCTCGAGTTCGGCACCGAACACATCGCCGCCGACCCGGTCGCCCGCCCGGCGCTCGAGGATCACATCGGCGAAGTCACCAACGAGTTTGTCACCCAGTTCGAGAAGGGGATCGACCGGGCTATTCGCCGGCGCGTCAAGCTCGACAGGAGTAGCTGATGTTTGCACCGATCAACGTTGTGTGCGCCCAGGACGCCGGCGTTACTGCGCTCCTCGGCAGCGCGCCTCTGCGGCTTTATCCGTTCGGCGATGCGCCCCAGGACGGCCAGAAGCTGTACGCAGTCTGGCAGACCGTTGGAGGCAGCCCTGAGAACTACCTGGCTGGCCGCCCGGACGTTGACGCATACCGGCTGCAGGTCGATGTCTACGCAGCCACTGGGCCGTCGGCCCGCGCTGTGGCGAAGGCCATCCGTGACGCGATCGAGCTTCACGCCAATATCACCCGATGGGGCGGCGATAGCCGAGACCCTGCAACGAAGAACTACCGGTACAGCTTCGACGTGAGCTGGCTGGTTACGCGGTAACGAGCCCCACCCCACAACTTGCCCGCCGCGTGCGGGTATTTTTTTGCCCGACATATGGAGAAAGCCATGTCGATTTTGTCGCAAGGTACCCAGGTCTACGCCCTGGTTCCGCCGGTATCCGGCGCCGGCCCTTACACGGTCATGGAGGTTGAGTGCGCCACCAGCTTCGACCCGGGCGGCTCGCCGGCCGAGCAGATCGAGGACACCTGCCTGTCTGCCGAAGAGCGCACCTACAAGAAGGGGCTGCGCACCCCAGGCCAGGCCTCGCTCGGCCTCAACGCTGATCCGAACAACGCGAGCCACATCCGCCTGCACCAGCTCTCCGAGGCTGATGGCGACACCACTATCAAGTGGGCGGTTGGCTGGTCCGACGGCAAGGACATCACTCCGACTGTCGCGGCTTCCGGCAGCCTGGACAAGGCTTCCGTATCCGCTGGCGGCAGTGGCTATACCAGCGCCCCGACGGTTGTGCTGACCGGCGGTAGCGGTGCCGGTGCTGCCGCTACCGCGATTGTTGTCGAGGGCGCGGTGACTGGCATCACCATCACCAACCCGGGCAGCGGCTACACCAGCGCGCCGGCGGTGAGCTTCACCGGTGGCGGCGGTGGTACCGGCGCAGCGGCGACTGTTTCCCTTGTCGCCGGCAACGACTTCGACCTGCCGGAAACCCGGACCTGGTTCGCCTTCCAGGGTTACGTTTCCGACTTCCCGTTCACGTTTGCGCAGAACGCCGTTGTTGCGTCGACAGTGTCGATTCAGCGCTCTGGCGGTTCCGCCTGGATTCGCAAGGCTGTCGTCTAATGGAACTGAATATCGCAAACCTGAAGAAGTCCAAGGCGTTCACTGCTCGCCCGGTGGAAAAGGAAATTGAGTGGGGGGACTCCAAGTTCACCTGCTACGTCCGTCCGCTTTCGTACCAGACCGCGGTGGGCGATATCGCCGCCCACCGTGGTGCTGATCCGCTGGCCAGTCGCATTGCATCCAGCATCTGCGACGCCGAAGGGAAACCGGTGTTCACGGTGGCAGACATCACTGGCGAGGCAGATCCCGAGAAGGGGGCGCTTGATCCGGACCTGACCAATCTGCTGCTGATTGCGATTGGTGAGGTCCAGAGCGCGGGAAAGGCGAAGCGCTAGAGCCAGTTGATGAACTGTGGTGCGAGCTCGTGATGAACGGAATAGGCGGCCGCACCATCGCCGAAGCGCAAGAAAACATGAGCTATTCCGAGTTTCAGGTCTGGATGAAGTTTCGCCAGAGGCGCGGATCGCTCCACCAAGGGATGCGGGTGGAGATGGCCATTGCCGAGGCTCTGGCGCACCACTTCAACTGGGTCCGTGGCGAGAAGGCGACAAGGCTTTATCAGCAGGACTTCGCGCCGCATATGGATCCTCGCATCGAATCGCTCGAAGAGGCGCAGGCCTCATGGGCTTGAGCCGCTGGCAGCTGGAAAAACAAGCTTCCGATTGAGAAGCGCGGCCCGCCCTGCGCGGGTCTCTTATTGCGGAGAAAGGCATGGCCGGCTCACTTGGTACCCTTACCCTCGACCTGATAGCAAAAATTGGCGGGTTTACCGGGCCGATGGATAAGGCTGGCAGAGCGGCCAAGCAGTCATCGAGTGAGATGGTGGTCGCAGCAAAACAGGCGGCCCTGGCATGGAGTGCTCTCGGAGAGGTCGCAGCGGGCGTAGTCGCAGGCTTTTCGGTCGCCAGTATTTTCGGGCGGTTTGTAACTGAAACCCGAAACGCGGAAAAAGAGCAGGCCCAACTCGGCGCTGTTCTTCGGTCTACTGGAGAGTCCGCGGGCTACAACCGCACCCAGCTGAACGAAATGGCCGATGCCATGGCGCGGGCTACCACATTCTCGGGCGGCGATATCACCCAGGCCCAGACCACTCTCCTGGCATTTACTGGGGTTGTGGGGAATCAGTTCAACAAGGCTCTTCAGTCTGCTGCCGACATGGCCGCTCGCACCGGCAAAACCGTAAAGGAAGCTGCTGAGCTGATTGGTCGAGCCCTTGACGTTCCGTCGGAAGGCCTGAGCGCACTGACCAAGCAAGGCTTTCGATTCACCGAGGATCAGAAAAAGCTTGCCCTGGCGATGGAGTCAACCGGCAACGTCGCCGGCGCCCAGGGGATCATCCTCAAGGCCCTGAATGAGTCATACGGCGGCGCTGCCGCTGCGGCGCGAGACACGTTTGGCGGCGCTCTCGAAGCGTTGCATAACACGGTCTCCGACCTCCTGACTGGTGAGGGGAGCCTTGATTCTGCCAAGGCCGCAGTATTCGCACTGAATGACGCACTGGCTTCGCCGGGTGCGAAGACGGCAATCGAGACCCTCGGCAAGGCGGCCATAGCGCTGACAGTGGTGCTATCGACGCGCCTGGCTGGTGCTGCACTGACTTCAGCTGCATCGCTTGCTGCCGCCCAGGTTGAGGCTATCCGCTATCAGGCCGCACTGGCTCGCATGGCTGGCGTTTCAGGGCCTGCTGCTGCGGGGCTCATTTCTGTCGGTGTTGCGGCAAGAGCTGCGTCTGCCGCTATGGCGCTGCTGGGTGGGCCGTTCGGCGCCATCCTGCTGGCCGGTAGCGCGCTGACCTACTTCGTTACACGGGCGAGCGAGGCGGACCGGGCGTCTGCTGAGCTTGATGAGCGCATCGGTAAGCTTGACTCCACCTTCTTGAGCCTGTCCTCAAACCAGGCGGCCGCGGCGATCCCTGATTACACGAAGAAGCTCGAAAGCGCCTCTATGGCCGCCGCCGCGGTATCGGCCAAGGTCTTCACGCTCAATGACAATATCAGCCGATTCCCGCAAAGCCCGAGCCAGGAGAAGTGGCAGGCCCAATTGGTTCAAGCCAAGGGGGAGCTCGACACGGCAACCCAGGCCGTGGATGGCCTGAAGTCGAAGATCGAAGAACTCAATGCGGTTGTTGCAAAGTCGAGCGTTTCGAGTGCTGCGGCTGATGTCTCGAAAGTCTACAAGGAGATGTCCAGGAGCCTTGATGAGCAGATAGCCGTCGCGGGCAAAAGAACGAATGCCGAAAAGCTGGCTGCCAGAATCAGTGGCGGATTCCTCGAGGGGCTGAAAGCCGGGGAAGGTGACCTGCTGGTCGCCAAGCAAAGGAATATCGATGCCATCGAAAAGACGATGGCCGCCAACAAAAAGGCCGAGGAGGCTGCAAAGGCGAGCGAGAAGGCCGACGCAGCGGCCCTGAAAAAGCGCGGTGATGACGCCGAGGAGAGCTACCAGCGACAGATCGAGTTGATCAACACAACCGTCGATAAGCGCAACAAGGCCAGCGAGGCCTCCAAGCTGTCGTTTGAGATCGAGTCGGGTAAGTTGGTTGGCATCAATGCTGAGCAGCAGAAGCGCCTGCAGGGCTTGGCTGATGAGCTGGATGCAAAGCTCAAGCTGAAGAAGCAGAACGAGGACGATGCCAAGCTCGCGGCGTTCCGCGCAACGCTTACTGATTCGAACCAGGTTGTTCGGCAAGGGTTCGAGATTGAGCTGGCCGGCTCCGGGTCTGGCGACAAGCTCAAGGAGCGCTTGAAGGAAGACCTTGCGATTCAGCAGGACTACCAAAAGCAGCTGTCAGAACTGAATAAGCAGCTCAATACAGGGCAGATCAACAAGGATCTGTACGACAAGGAAACAGAGATGCTTCGGCAGGCCCTGGCCGAGCGCATGGACCTGCAGAGGGGCTACTACAGCCAGGTTGATAAGGAGCAATCAAACTGGGTGGCTGGCGCCAGTTCGGCTTACGAGAACTATCTGGACAGCGCCAGGGATGTTGCCGGCCAGACCAAAAGCCTGTTCACGAACGCTTTCACCTCAATGGAAGATGCGGTCGTGAGCTTTTCCACTACGGGGAAGTTCTCGTTCACTGACTTCGCAAAGTCCGTCCTTGCGGACATGGCCAGGATTGCTGCCAGGCAGGCGACCTCTTCTGCGCTTAGCTCTTTGTTCGGGCTCGCCTCGTCGGCCGCCGGGTCTTACTTTGGCGGGCCAGCTTCCGCTGGCTCTACTCAGGCCGGGTATTCCAGCACGTACTTTCCCCAGGCCAAGGGCGGCGCCTGGAGTGATGGTGTGCAGCTGTTCGCAAACGGCGGCGCATTCACCAATGGTGTCGTCAGCCAGCCGACGGCGTTCGGCATGGCCAACGGGAAAGCAGGCGTGATGGGCGAGGCTGGTGCGGAGGCGATCATGCCTCTGACCAGGACCTCGAGTGGCGCCCTCGGCGTTCGCGCAGTGGGAGGCGGCCAGGGATCGAGCAACCAGGTGATCATCCAGCAAAACTTCACCGTTCCGGAAGGCCAGGGTGGGGGCGCAGACGCCACTTCTGGCCAGGCGGTTGCCCAGGCTTACGCCAAGGCAGCCAAGCAGGGCGCCGCTGATCAGATCGCTCGGGACCTGAAGCCGGGCGGCCAGATCTGGACCGCAATCAATGGTCGGTCGTAAACACAGCCTCGTACCTCGAGGCCTCCCCTGGAGACATCATGGCAATTGAAACATTTACCTGGTGCCCAAAGGTTGAACCTGTGGGCACCGTGAGCTTTCGGAACAAGTCCGCAAAGTTCGGGGATGGCTACGAGCAGCGTGCGCGCGACGGGATCAACAACAAATCGGAATCATGGCCTCTCACGTTTGTAGGTGGGGCTGACAAGATCATGCCGATCAAGAAATTTCTCGATGCGCATGCCGGGGCCGACCCGTTCTATTGGACTCCGCCTCTTGGCGAGCAGGGCCTGTATCGCTGCGATACATACCAGCCATCGCCGATGGGGGCCGGAATCTACTCACTGACCGCAACCTTCGAACAGGCATTCCACCCATGAGCATTGCCCCTCTCAAAATCGGCTCGGCGCCGAACGACGGAACCGGCCAGGATTTACGTTCGGGCGGCCAGGTCATCAATGCCAACTTTTCCGAACTGGACTCGCGCACAGCTGAGGCCCAGGCAAAAGCGGATAAAGGCGTTACTGATGCAGCAAGAGCTCAGGCAAAGGCTGATTCGGCGCTTCCAAGGGCGGCCGTTGGCGTATCTGTAGCGCAACTGGTTGATGGTCTGGTGCCAGCCTCGCAGTTGCCGAGCTTTGTCGATGACGTCCTTGAGTTTCCAGCGCGAGAGGACTTTCCGGCCGTTGGTGAGTCGGGAAAAATCTACATCGCGATCAACGATGGCGACAGCTCGTCCAATCCGACCCGGCAATGGCGCTGGGGCGGAGCCACGTATGTCCTGATCCCGTCTTCGCCCGGGTCCACTGACCAGGTGCCAGAAGGCCCGACGAATTTGTATTTCACTGCTGCTCGGGTCCGTTTGACCTTGCTCACTGGGATGGGGGCCTTGGTCAACGCTGCGATCCTGGCCGGTGACACGGTGTTGCAAGCCTTTGCGAAGCTGCAGGGGCAGCTCAATGCCAAGCTCGGGAAGAGTGAGACGGCAGCCGACTCTTCGAGGCTTGACGGGCAGCCGGCATCTTTCTACACAGCGATAATGGCCGGTGCGACATCGAGCAGTTCAGGCACAAAAGGGCTTGTGCCAGCTCCAGCGGCAGGTGATCAGGCAAAGGTTCTGAGTGGCGCCGGGACCTATATTGACGCCGGTGGTGCCGGACTTCCCGTTGGGGCTGTCATCCCTTGGACTCTGTCTGAGGCATCTATTCCAGGCGGCATGATTCCGCGCAACGGGCAGCTCTTAAGTCGGGCAACGTGGCCACAGCTGTGGACGCTCGTATCGTCACAGGCGGTCACCGATGCCGTATGGCTGGCCGCCCCCTACGATCAGCGCGGCAAGTACTCTAGCGGTGATGGTTCGACGACTTTCCGTATGCCGGATGACAACGCCAAGAGCCCTGATGGAAAAACTATTGCTGCCGTGACCTATCGTGGCTACGGCGCTGGATCCGCCGGTGAAGTCGGCAAGCATCAGCAGGACCAGGTCCAGGGTTATCGATCGCTTGTTCGTGCAGCTGTAGCGGGCGGTTTGGTCGATGGGCAGCCGATGACGATGGGGGTGGGCGGGGCGGGCGGCCCAGTAGTTTCTGGCGGATTTATCTCTTCCGGTTGGAGCGCTGCTACTGGGCCTCAGGTTCTAAGTGGAGCACCCGTAACAGACGGTACAAACGGTCCCCCACGGATCGGGTCTGAAACCAGAATGGTTAACTCAACTGCGATATGGGTGACCGTCGGGGCGTCGACGACAAGCAATCCCGGAACGGTCGACGTCACCGCTCTTGCTACTCAAGTTACGGCACAGCAATCAAAGCTGGATGCCCTCCCAATAACTAAAGAGTCGGCTTCGACAGGATACTCATGGGTAGCGGGCGCAGACCTAACCCTTACCCATACGCTTGGTTCGACTCCCAAAACAGTTCAGATTGAGCTGGTGTTTATTGCGGCAGCCAACGGGATGCCAGTTGGTGGAGTTATCGAAATCGGATCAGGGATAGTTGCAGTAAGTACAACTTACTATAACGTGGAAATTCGAGGGAAGACTGCGAATACAGTAGTTCTGAAAATTGGCGCAAGTGGGATTTATACAGCTTCCGCCACGGGTGTACCGAACGTAGTAACAACAGCACAGGCTCAAATTCGTGTGAGGGTTCAAGGGTGAATACGAAGCATTTTGCAAGACCGGACGGTACTTTCTTGGGAAGTTACGGGGGAACTTTACCTACCGACGAAGACGCGGCGCCTTTTAAAGCGTTTGACCTGATTGATGTAAGCGATACGCCGCCAGAATATGGCGATCAAGTATGGCTTTTTCCTGGCTGGGGGCAAAGCCCTGGCGCCAGTCGAATACGCGAGCTTGAATGGCAGTCAGGCGAAATGGCAATTATCGCCAACCAACTCCTTGCCGTTGAAGAGGAAGCCGGTGACGTATTGCCAGGGACCCGCAAGGAGTGGCTTTCGTACCGGACGCAGGTTCGCTTGTGGCATGAATCCCCCGACTTCCCCGATTCGATAAAGCGTCCCTCTCGCCCAGCCTGATACGCAGCACTCACCGAACCCCGCTGCGCTAGGGTATTTTTCAGAGGAAACACAATGCCGATTACGGCTGATATCCAGACCCTGGAGCCTGGCGCGTGGGTGGAGCTTTTCGAGCTCGACGCCACGTCCTTGGGCGCCGAGCTTTACCGGTTCCACGGCTACCCGCAACAGGCCTCGATTTTCTGGCAGGGCAACGAATATTCCCCCTGGCCGATCCAGGCCGAGGGTTTTGAAATGTCTGGGCAAGGCGCCCAGCCGACGCCGACCTTGTCGGTTGGCAACGTGGGCGGCTTCATCACGGCGCTCGTCCTGTATTTCGAGGATCTGGTCGGGGCGAAGCTGATCCGGCACCGGACGCTGGGCAAATACCTGGATGGCCAGCCCGGGGCCGATCCCGAGGAAGAGTTGCCGCCGGACATCTGGTACGTCGAGCGTAAGTCCGCTGAGAATAACGAGACCGTGGCGTTCGAACTCGCCACGGCCCTGGACTTCAACGGCGTGCAGCTTCCCCGCCGGCAGATCGTCGCCAACGTTTGCTGGTGGCTCAGTTGCGGCGGGTACCGCGGCCCGTACTGCGGGTACAACGGGCCGCCGGTGGCAGATGAGAACGACCTGATCGTGACCGACGCCTCGAAAGACAAATGCGGCGGCCGGCTCAGCAGCTGCAAGCTGCGCTTCGGCGAGAACAACCCGCTGCCATTTGGCTCATTCCCGGCCGCCGGCCTGATCAGGAGCTGACCCATGAACAAAGCATCCCGTGCCGCGATCGAGCGGCACGCCCTGGCCGAGTACCCGAAAGAGTGTTGTGGCTTGCTCGTGCGCGCTGGCCGGAAGGAATTCTACGTGCCGTGCCGCAACACCGCGTCGACGCCCAGCGAGCATTTCCGCCTGGCGCCGGAGGACTACGCCGCCGCAGAGGATCAGGGCCAGGTGCTGGCGGTCGTGCACAGCCACCCGGATTACCCGGCCACGCCAAGCGAGGCCGACAGAGTTTCCTGCGAGGCGTCGGGCCTGCCCTGGCATATCCTCGAGGTGCGCCAGGGCGACGACGGCGCGGTGGTATCGGGTGAGATGGTCAGCTTCCAGCCCGTCGGCTACGAAGCCCCGCTGATTGGCCGGCGGTTCGCCCACGGCGTGCACGACTGCCTGAGCATCATCCTCGACTTCTACCGCCGCGAGATGGGCATTGACCTGGGCAACTACGAACGTGAGGACGGCTGGTGGGAGAAGGGTGGGAACCTGTATCTGGAGAACCTGCCGGCCGCCGGCTTCGAGCGAGTGTCCACGCTGCAGCACGGGGACATCGTGCTGATGCAGGTCCGCTCCAAGGTGCCGAACCACGCTGGCGTGTACCTGGCAGACGGCGTCCTAAAGACCGAGCCGGAGCACTACCCGGCGCCCGGGTCGATCCTGCACCACCTCTACGGCCGGGATAGCAAGCGCGACACCTACGGCGGGTACTGGGGCGAGGTCACCGTCAGCTACTGGCGGCACCGGGAGGCGCCCACATGATCAAAATGCTATCGTCTGCCGATCTCACAAGGAGTTGACGTTATGCGAATTTTGATTGGTGCCGTGGCCGTGGCGCTGTTGTCTGGGTGCGTTGGGCCAGGTGATCTCGCAAAGAATGACCCGTCAATTAAAGTGACCACGAGCAAAGAGCCAAAAGCTTACGCACTGTGCGTTTTCCCAAAATGGCAAAATGCGAGAACCGATTCATCAATGGCAGAAACAGAGACCGGTTACCGTCTTTTGGTCGCGAGCAATGACATGGCCGACGAGCTTCTTGACATAAATAAGGTCAGCAGCGGTAGCTCTGTAGTTCTCTATCAACGAATGGCCTGGTCAATGATGCCGGGGCGGCAGGCAGTCGAATCGGCAGTAAAATCCTGCCTGTAGTTGTTCTAGATTAAGGCCGCCTACGGGCGGTTTTTTATTGTCCGGAGGAAAAATGAGCTACGCAATTTCAGAAGAAAAAATGCAGACCGTTCTGCTTTCCGGCTCACTTGCCAGGCTGTTCGGCAGAGAGCACCGAATGACCACTTCCGGCGGTTTTCGAGACATCATGGGTTACTTCAAGCAGTTCCCAGGCTTTGAGAAATTCATGACCGAGAGCGCCGCAAAAGGGGTTAGGTTCGCAATATTCAATGGCCGCGAGAATATTGGCGAGGCAGATATTGCAAAGCCAACAGGCCGTGAAGTTGTTCGCATCGTCCCGGTAGTCGCTGGCTCCAAAAGAGCCGGTCTCTTGCAGACCGTTTTGGGAGCGGTGCTTTTGGTCGTGAGTATCTGGTACCCAGGCCTGGCGCCCGCAGGCTTCGCAATGTTGGCGGGTGGTGCTCTTCAAATGCTCAGCCCGCAGGCCAAGGGCCTGGGCACCCAGGACAGCCCCAACAATCGCCCCAGCTACAGCTTCAACGGTGCAGTCAACACCAGCGTCCAGGGTGGCTGCGTCGGCCTGCTATACGGCCGGATGATCGTCGGCAGCTCGGTGATCAGCGCCGGGATCTACTCGCAAGACCAGCTGTAACGCTTCCCCGCCAACAGGCCCGCCGCGTGCGGGTATTTTTTTGCCCGAAGGAAAGCCATGACCAACCCAACCATCACCGGCCGCAAGGGCGGCGAGTCCACGCCGCGCCCGTCGGTTGAGGCACCCGACAGCTTGCAGAGCACCGCCTTCGCGCGAATCCTTGATCTGGTCAGCGAGGGCGAGATCCTGGGCCTGGCTGACGACATGCGTTCGGTCTTCCTCGATGAGACCCCGCTGGCCAACGCCGACGGCGGACTCAACTTCGCCGGCGTGACACTGGACAAACGCTACGGAAGCCAGGATCAGCTGCATATCCCGGGCTTTCCGGCGGTAGAAAGCGAGAATGCGGTCGGCGTTGAGCTTCGCTATGGCCAGCCGTGGACGCGCGCGGTCACCAACCTGCAGTTGTCCGCCGTGCGTGTCCGGCTGTCTGTGCCGCGCCTGGCGCAGACCAATACCAGCAATGGCGACACCAACGGCTATACCGTGCAGTACAAGATCGAGGTGGCCACCGACGGCGGCCCGTTTGTGCAGGTGCTTGCCTCGGCATTCAGCGGGAAGACCACCACCAAGTACGAGCGCTCGCACCGAGTTGATTTGCCGGCGGCGGCCAGCGGCTGGCAAGTGCGTATCACCCGCCTGACGCCGAACAGCACCAGTGGGTCGATCACGGACACCACGAACATCGACGCGATCACCGACATCATCGACGCAAAGCTGCGCTACCCGGGCTCGGCGATCATCGGCCTGCAGTTCGACGCGTCACAGTTCCAATCGATCCCCACCAGGTCCTTCGACCTGTTCGGCCGGATCATCCGCGTGCCGAGCAACTACGACCCGGAAAACCGCACCTATAGCGGGGTGTGGGACGGTTCCTTCAAATCAGCCTGGACCGATAACCCGGCCTGGATCTTCTACGACCTGCTGCTGCACTTCCGCTATGGCCTGGGCCACCTGCTCAACGCCGGCCAGGTCGACAAGTGGGAGCTGTACCGGATCGGCCAGCACTGCGACCAGCCAGTGCCGGATGGCAAGGGCGGCACCGAGCCGCGTTTCACCTGCAACCTGTACCTGTCGGTGCGCGCCGACGCCCTGAAGGTGCTGCAGGATCTGGCGACCACCTTCCGCGGCATGGCCTATTGGGCGGCCGGCTCGGTCATGGCCGTGGCGGACATTCCCGAGGACCCGGTCTACACCTACTCGAACGCCAACGTCATCGACGGCAAGTTCGGCTACTTCGGCTCCGCAAAGAAAAGCCGCTACACCGTCTGCCTGGTGAGCTGGAACGACCCGACCGACTTCTATCGGCAGAAGGTCCAGTATGTCGACGATCAGCCGGGGATCGCTCGCTACGGCATCCAGCAGACCGAGATGACTGCCACCGGCTGTACTTCCCAGGCCCAGGCTCAGCGGATCGGCAAGTGGGCGCTGCTGACCAATCGCTTGGAGACAGAGAGCGTTGGCTTCTCCGTGGGACTGGACGGCACGCTGGCGCGCCCTGGGCAGGTCATTCGCATCGCCGACAACGACCGTGCCGGCCGGCGAATTGGCGGGCGCCTGCGCTCGTCCACGCTCGACACATTGGTGCTGGATGCTGATGTGACTGCTTACCCGGGCGATACCATCACGCTGATCATGCCGACCGGTAAGGCTATCTCCAGGAAAATCAAATCCGTCGGTTATCCGCTGACCTGGGACAGTACCGGCATCACCTGGGATAACGGAACGATCACAATGGACACCACCGGTTTTCCTGCCGATGTTCAGCAGGTGGTGCTGGCCGAGAGGCTGGATGATTTGCCGCCAACACACTCGATGTGGGCGATTGACTCGACGACTCTGGCGACCCAGCTTTTCCGTGTGATGTCCGTTGCTGAGGACTTCTCGGACACCGAGATCAAGTACACGATCAGCGCAGTACGGCACAACGCTAGCAAGTACGACGCGATCGACAACGGGACGAAGATCGAGCGTCCACCGGTGACCGTGATCCCGCCGAGCGTTCAGAAGCCGCCGGCAAGAGTCACGATCAGCAATGACCATTTCGTCGACCAGGGCAGCGCGGTCAGCGTCATGACCATCGACTGGGATCGGCCAGAGAGCGCAATTGCCTTCGAGGTGTACTGGCGCAAGAACGATGGCGACTGGATCTTCGCCGGTCGCACCGGCACCAACTCAATCGATGTCAGCGGCATCTACGCCGGCCGGTACGTGGCCAAGGTCCGGGCAATCAACTCGCTCGACATCGGGTCGGTGTTCGCCACCTCGATGGAGACCGTGCTCAATGGCAAGACCACGCCACCGCCGGTTGTGTCGTTCTTCACGGCCGAGTCGATCGTGTTCGGCATCAAACTGAAGTGGGGTATCCCGCAGGGCCTGAGCACCGCCGATCTGCAGCGCACGGAGATCTGGTACAGCCAGACCAATGTCATCGGTACCGCCGTGAAGTTTGGGGACTACGCCAGCCCGCAAACTGACCTGACGATCATGGGCCTTGCCGCTGGTGTGCAGTTCTTCTTCTGGGCGCGCCTGGTAGACCGGATCGGCAACGAGGGTGCTTTCTACGGCCCGGTTACCGGCCAGTCCTCCTCGGATGCTGGGCCGATTCTGGATTACCTCAACGACCAGATCACCGAGACGCAGCTGAGCCAGCACCTGTTGGAGAAGATCGATTCCGGCGGTGGCGCGCAGATTGAAATCGAAGCGCTTAAGACCGAGCTGGCCGCGATGTACAGCATCAAGACTCAGCTCACCGTGGGTGGGAAGCCATATCTGGCCGGCATTGGCGTCGGCGTTGAGAACAACGAAGGGATCATCACGAGCCAGGTTCTTATCGCCGCCAGTCGCTTCGCTATTATCGACCCGAACACGACTGACGTTTTTTATCCGTTCGTTGTTCAGAACAATACCGCATATATAAAATCGGCATTTATCGAGAACGGGTCAATAACGAACGCCAAGATCGGCGGCGCACTCCAGTCAGATGATTATGTCTCTCAGTCTGCTGGCTGGCGACTACCAAAAACTGGCGCATGGGAACTTAACGGAACTGACGGTGCTGGACGCTTACAGATAGCGAATACTTCTATAAAACTCTACCACCCTAATGGCGTACTCGGCATAGACTTGAGCTTGTAATATGACAGGGTTAACTATTAGAAATGCTGCAGGGCAGGTCATTGTCGATATGGCTATGAACCTTGCTCAAAATATGGGTTCGGTTGATACAGACTCGGCAAACGGCAGCCTGAATATCGGTAGCGCTCCGGCCGGGAAAACGATTTTTTATATAGTCGTTTCTTTGGTTTCGACAAATCGTGAGAAAGGCAAGCTCCCTGGAGTGACGATAGCGGGCCCGGTCATGTCGTGGACTTACTCTTACAATACTTTGGGTTGGGGTAACTTCTCTGCGAACGCAAGAATTTTCTACGGGTATTTCTGATGACTGATCCTAAGTTGATAGTCAAAAAAGTAGACGGGTCGATACTCTTCGATACGAGGAAAATAACCTACGGCTTAGTAAAAAGCGGGAACATGGCTTATATACAAAGCTGGTCTAGGCGTTTTTACCGCGGGAACAATCTAGATCCAGCCTACGGGACAAGCTGGTCCGAATCGACCATTGGCGGCCAGGGAACTGGCATGGATGATGTCTATGGATTTACGGTCATGAACGCCCATTCCCCGATCGCTTTTATAACGGGGGGTGGATGCCTTAATACCATAAATAGAAACCCTGATGGAAGTTGTACTTTTTTCTACACTGCAACAAATGCTTCCTGCAAATTTTTCTGTTTCGATTTGATGTCGGACTTTATATCGGGGCGCCCCTACTTAAAGACGTATTTGTCGGACGGCACGTTAAGCTTTAATTCGTTGCAGCCACCTTTAAATATTAGCACTGCCGTACAAGCCCCTGCCTATACAACAGGTGGGGTTGGTGGTACCACTGCCCCATATGATGGAGGGTATGTTAGTTACGTAAATACCCTTTTTGCTTCCGTGCGATTTTATAGGTCGGTACCTCTTGCGCCCAATATTGAATACGCCGCCCATCTCCCCTGGACCCGGGGTGGTACTGTCCAGCCGACAGTAAATATCGGAGCGTCTAGCGGCCAGCAGCACGGGTTAATTGAGGGCTGTTTTGGGGTTGTCGGAGGTATCTATTTTTCTTTTTGTGAAGTCGGGACGACCCCGCAGTCTATTGGCCTTACAACAATTGCAAACACCATCTTCAAAGGAATCGTTCCAAGTCCACGACCGACAGCCCTAGTGATTACGACCGCAGGTCTGCCGTTCCCATTCAACTAATCGATCAGCCCGCCAAGAGCGGGCTTTTTATTGCCTGGAGAAAATCTATGACCGCTACCGAAACCCGCGGCGTCCGCAACCGCAACCCCGGGAACATCGACTACAACTCGGCGAACGACTGGCAGGGCCAGCTCAAGCCAGACCCGGCTATTGAGAAGCGCTTCGCCCGCTTCGACTCGCCCGAGAACGGTATCCGTGCGCTGGGCAAATTGCTTCAGACCTACCAGCGCAAGTACGGGCTGAAGACCGTCAATGCGATCATCGGGCGCTGGGCGCCGGCCGCTGAAAACGACACCGCTGCTTACGTGCGCGCAGTCGAACTGAACACCAGCACCCAGCCTGGCGCCGAGATTGACCTGCGTGCGCCCGGTGTCCTGCTGGGTTTCGTGAAGGCCGTCATCCACCACGAGAACGCTGGCTATGCCTACCCTGACGCGGTGCTGGCCGAAGGCGTGCGCAGGGCGCTGGCGTGAGCCCGGTCATGTGGCGGGTCGTCGGCATTACGTTGGGGCTTGCCCTGGTACTGGGGGCTGGCGCCGCCGGCGGGGCCTGGATGGCCGCCGAGCATTACCGGCCGCTGCTCGATGCCGCGAACACCAGCCTGGCCACGACCAAGTCGGCCCGCGACAACCTGATCACGCTGACCGGCGAGCAGAACGCCGCGCTTGCCGGCCTGACCCGGGACGCGAAGGCGCGCGAGGAGGCCGCCGCGCTGGCAGCGGCAAAGGCAAGGGAGATGGCCCAGGGCGACTACACCGCGGCGAATCGCCTGTTGCAAGAGCGAACCGGCGGCGACCCGGCCCAGGCGGCCGCATCGATTATCGATCAGGAGTTGGGGTTATGAGGGTGCTGCTGATGGGGTTGGTGGTGTTGCTGGCGGGATGCGCGGCCCGGGAGCCGGAGGTGCGCACTGTGCGGGCGGAGGTAGCTGTGCCTGTGCCGTGCCGGGCGCCCGACGTGGCGGTGCCGCCTTGGGCGGCAGCTGGCCTGAAGAAGGCCGACAGCCTGGAAGCGAAGGTGCGCGCGCTGCTGGCCGAGCGGCGGCAGCGGATGGGGTACGAGGGGGAACTTGTTGCTGCGGTTGAGTCGTGCCGGTGATCAGCGTAGGTACCGCGGCGCACCGGCTGGTATCTGCCGGCGCAGATCTTCGTTGACTGTTTCCTTCTGCGAGCACACGAGTTCGAGGGTGCGCACCTTTTGGCGCAGCAAATTTGCTTCGCCTGATCGATGGCGGAGCGCGGCACACGCGCTGTCGCGGTCCGCCTCGGTCTTTGCGAGCATCGCGACAAGCTTGAAGGTGTTCTCGCGGGCAGCACGTAGCTGCTGATTGAGCTCTGCGATCTCATTTTCGAGTAACGCGGCGTGCTGCTTCAGCATTTCTTCGGGCGATGGGAAGCCCAGGAAGTCGAAATCTTCCTCGTCGGTGCTCATGAGTGTTTGCCTTTCCGTTACTGGTTTTATATACAGTAATCGAGGGCGGTGCTTTCAGCGAGGATGAGGCGACGAGATGCAGTTATACGGAGGTCTTTCGCTCGGCTGAACGCCGTAGGGATATGCCGAATCGGCATAGTGTCGACTGTATTCGGATCGAGCGTAGACAGCTCTATCACTGGATTTTGCTGCAACCTTTCCGGTCCGCAATCATTTTAAAGCATTGGGAAACATTGGGCTGCAAGGAAGCACAATAGAACTGATTGCGGACCAGAAAAGCTATTGCAGGGTGCAGCCTGATTGATTTTCTCTTGGGACTTAAAATCCCCCGCTCGTAAGGGCGTGCCGGTTCGATTCCGGCTTCGGGCACCATCTTTGCGTTTCAGGGCATCCCAGCACAGCCCTGAAACCCCCATAAAACCTGCCTTGCGCAGGTTTTTTGTTTTCAACATTTCCAGTACATCCAGAGTTCGATTTTTGGGTGATGTACTAACGTGCCTCTCACCGACACCTCCATCAGGCAAACAATCAGCACTCCACGTGCGAAGAGCAAGCGTAGCAGGCGCTTCATGGATGGGCTGAGGAGGAGATCTGCGACAATCAGGGCGCAAGCCGGTGAGCCCCCTGGGCCGAAGCTCTTCACCGGCTTGTCGTGGCGACGCCTTGGACGGCGCCGCTCCGTTTAACCGCTTAGAACCAATAATGCAGGCCAAGCATCAATGACTGGGCGCTGTAGTCAGTGTGTACATCGCCTTGGGGCAGGCCTTGAATGTCACCGAAGTGCGCATCACGAGTCTTGAGGTATCGATAGTCCAGGGACATGGACCATTGATCGGTGAGCTCGTAACCCACCCCGGCGCCGAGTTGATAGGCCGATACGGTGTCGCGATGGGTGTTGCCGAACTGGACGCCACCGGCTTCCAGGCCACTGACCGAAAGGGTGGTGTAGCCCAGGCCGCCGCCAATATAGGGGGTGAACCGGCTGAAGGGGGCCGGCAGGTTCAAGACGTCATACCAGAGGTTGGCCATCAGGCTGGTGGCTTCCTCTTCGCCTTTGCCGTCGATGCTCCCGCCGCCTTCGTAGACCCGGTGGTTGAACTGGGTCAGGGTGTTCTTGCGGTAGCTGAGTTCCACTTCGGGACGGAGCCCGACGGGAAATCGCCAGCCCAGTGCCAGTCCGGTGGCGTAGCCGGAATGTAACGGTTGGTTGAACTCCATCTCGACAAAATCGAGGTGGTTCTGGCTAAGGTTCTGCGGAGCCACCCAGTTCAGGCCGCCCATGGCACTGATGTAGGGGCCGAGCGTGTCGGCGGAACTGGACGCTGGGGCGATAAAGCCCATGCCAATGATGCCCATCACGAGATACTGAGTGTTTTTTTGTAGGTTCATGCTCGGTCCGAAGTGTGCCGTTATCGATAAGTAAGCGCAGCGTGTTGGGGGAGCAAGCGTTCAACACGCCCCCTCCCGGGATATTTCATACAGGGTGCAAATGCGTTCCAGGCCTTTCGAGCCCTGGAGGACTGGTGGCTTTCGCCCGTTGTTCTGCCAACGCGCACAGGTTGTCCAGTGCGCTGGTCATGGCCGCGGTCAGCAGTTTGCGTAGCAGCCCGCGGTATAGAAAACTCAGGCGTCCAGAGATCTTCGCGCTATGGACGACCTGGGTTTCATCCGGGGAAAGACTGTGCATCCGGTGATCGAACTCAAGGTCGATCCAAAGCAGCCTTGCCGTGTTCCGATAGCTTTCATGCCTCTTCACCGCTTCCAGTTTCAGCGGCATGGTCAGGCCATTTTTGAGGATGCATTTGCCTCGCGTTCCAGGTTGGAACGGACCGTTGAGCTCACAATGGCTGACGTCGGTATCCCATAACGGGGCTTCTGCAAAATTGCTCCAGATCTTCCATATTTCCGAAGGCGGCGATTTGACTCGGACTTGCACATTCACATCGTTCACGGCAACACCTTGGTTGTCGGGGGTGGAAATTGAGATCAATTCAATGCCTCAGGCAGCGGGCGCTGATCGACTCAACACTTGAGCGGTAATACTGGCTTGGCCGATTTTTTCGCCCCGGTTGAACAGGTCGATATAGACGCGGTTGGTCTTGAATGGCTGGTCCTGCGCGTCAAAGCCGGCTTGTGGGGCCAAGGACAACGGACTGTTCCTGGGGATTGGCCGATCCAGGGTGAAATTCAAGGCCAGCAGGTTCATCGGGGTGTTGAGTGGAATCCGCAGATGACCGTGGGCAATCTGCATGTAGCACTGGCGGGCAACTTCGAGGAAATACACCATCGAATAGCGCTCGGGGTCGCCTTCCTGGAAGAAGTGCTCATCCGGCAGTTTGAGCGTGTCCACGCTCAAACCCTGGGCGATGCCGCTGATGTCACTGACGATGACGTTTTCTTCTCTGGCCTTGTGCAGCAAGGCCTTGTCACGGCAGCGGGTGGCCGTGAACTCGCCGGCGGGCGATGTCTCGAACGCCGAGCTGTAGGCCATCTCCAGGAGACAGGTGCACATCAGCTTTCCGGCCTGCATGACCTTCGCATTGAATACCTGGGGGGTGTTGCCTTGTTCCAGGTGCAGATCGATCACACCCTGCTTTTGTACGTATTGCTGGAACTTGATATTCAGGGTTTTGACATAGGCGACTCGCCCACTCAGTGGGGGCATGGCGAGTTCAATCAGTTGCAACACGCCCTCAAGCAATAAAATGCCGGGGATGTGATCAAGGGGGTGATCGAAGAAATAAGGGTGCGCTTCGTTCACCACGAGTTGGGCGTGCAGTGATTGAGGGCTGCGCTGGACGTTGGTGATCACGATATTTTCCGGGGCACGTTGCCAGTGCGTCGGGCGCTGGGCTTCAGCACCACGGTGCAAGGCGAACAGGCCCTCCATGGCGCGAACCCTGACACGCAACCCCGAGAGCAGGGTGCTGGTCAGCATGTCGCTGAGTTGCAGCACGTCGACGCCGTCGTGTTGCGGCTCGCGGACAAGGCTGACAGGCCGGGCAGGTGGGATGACCTGCTGCAGTTCGTGGGCGGTCGAGTGAGCAAAGCGCAATGTGAAAGGATGCTTGATGGCAGGGCCGGGTTCGGCCGCTGGCCTCCATTCCTGAAGCTTTTCCGTAAATAGCCACATCACGGCCTTGCCGGCTTCGCGCACCTCGATCGCCGTGTGAGCCGATGCACTCAACATCACCGCCAACAGGGTTTCAATACCACTGGCTTCCGCCAGGAAACCGGTCATCTCCTGCAGTGATCCACCGGCATGAGTCGCATCAGGTTGCAGCTCGCAGACTTCAATGTTCTGGTATTGGCTCCGTTCCTTGCCCAGCAACCGGCAAGCGTCTTCCAGCGACTTCGCGGCATGGGCCAGGACCGCTGCGCGGATCACCAGCAAAGGTTTGTCGCTGGAGCCTGGACGATAAGGACGCAGGGCAAGCAGTCCCAATCCCTCACCTTGCGGGGTCGCTGAGTGTCGGGCGCGTTCGATCTCGATTTCACCACTGATAAAGCGCCCGGCACCGAGCAAGAGGGTGGTGATGCCTTCCTTGAACCATTGCTGCGATGCCAGCAGGGTTTGCCAGAACAAGCCCGGGGTGCCAACCAGTGTCTGATGGAACCCCTTGAAGTCAAAAATCTGCGCCGGGTAGCCGGACAACATATTCGGCAGCATGGTTGCCACGTCTGTTACCTCCACGCCCGGCGGCCTGCCTTGAGCCCGGGAGTAGAAGTTGTGAGCGCTGCTATACGCGTTACTGAAGCGTTCGCCACCCATGTTGCAGCACATGACCATCGCCGTGCCGGGGGAGCCGGCCACACCCGGCAGGCGTCGCAGCAAATGGTTGACGCGATCGGTGATCAACAGCTTGAACGGATCGACATGGGCCAGTGGTTTGGGGCCCATGCCGAAACCGTCGATATCAATGATGCGATCCTGCGCCAGGAATTTTCCCAGTAAAGGCTGAGCAGGCGTCGTGATGTAATCAACGAAGCGCCCATAAGGGAAAATGACTGAGGGGGCTGCCGGCCGATCGAGCTGTTGCTTGAATGACTGCAATGAGCCGTGACTGCCGATCGCCGCTTCAGCCTCGACAATCGCCAGGTCCAGCATCAGCACGTCGGAGGCGACCTGGGGGGCGGTAGGGTGGCTGCCAGGAATGTATTCATCCACCACCAGATGCGCATTGGCGCCGCCAAAACCAAAGCTGGAGATGCCTATCCGGAGCGCCGACTGACGATCAGCAAGGGGCTGTACCTGCCCGGTGGCCAACTGCAGGCAGGTCTCGCCGACTTTTGCGCTGGTGGGGTAGTTGGGCTGAGGTGGAATACCTTTATGGCGCAATATCATCAAGGCCTTGGCGAGCGAAGCGCCTCCGGCGGCGGCCAATGGGTGACCAATGACGGACTTGATCGATCCGATGGTTATTTTCTTGTCGTCTGTGCGATGGGGGGCGAAGAAGCGGTTCAATGAGTCCAACTCTGTCGCGTCACCCAACGGTGTGCCGGTGCCATGGGTCTCGATGTAGTCCACGTCGCGAGAATCAAGACCGCTATAGGCCCGTTGGTAAGCCGTGTACTGGGCCTGTTTGCCCGGCGCAAACACTGAGCCTTCGGCGCCGTCGGCAGAAAGCCCCAGTGCCCGCAAAACACCCAGGGGGCGGCGTTGTGCAGTCAGGGCCTGCGATACGGGTTCGACCAGAAAGGCGACCGCACATTCGCCTGGCACAATGCCGTCAGCGTCCTGGCCGAATGCCTGCATTTGCGCCCGGGAGGAAAAGGCGGTCAACTGCGAGAACCCCAGGAACAGCGCCGGTGGCAGCACGGTATTCAATGCCATGACAATCGCGTTATCCGCTTGTCCACTGTTGATCAGGGCTTGAGCCATATCGATGGCATAGGGGAACGAACTGCAGGCGGTATCGACCGATAGCGCCGGGCCGCCCAAGGCAAAAGTCGCCGCCAGTTCAGCCACTTGTTCACCCGGCGTATAGCCCCGGGACGAAGAACCCTGTGGTGTATCGGCTTTTCCGGACATTCCCGTGACGAAGTAACTCTCATCACTCCAGGACGTCGCGACCACCAAGGCTGTGCGTTCCTTGATCAGCGTGGAGCCTTGTCCGGCAAGCTGAGTAAGGAGCGTCTGGAGGACTTTCTTGCCGATGGCGACCTGACGTCCCTCATGACGTGAAGGGGTTGATACGTCATCGGTCAGGCAAAAAGCACTGTCCAGATAGGTGCGATCCTTTTCTCCGGCCTTGGCTGAATATATCGACGCTTTCTTCAGCTCCCAGCGTGCCGGCATCGAATCGATAGGTGCTATCCGCCCTTCAGAGAGCAAGTGCCAAAGGGCATCCGTCGACGGCGCCCCTGGAAACTCGCCCGCCATTGCGCTGAAGCAAAAGTCGCCCCCTGTTGTTACCGCGCCACTCATACCCTATCTCCTGATTACCCAAATGCGGGGTGATCTGTTCGATCACCCGGACTCCATGCCTTTTTTACAGCGGCTCAGTGCTTCAGCTCAGTCTTGCCAGAAGCGACAAGGCGTCCTGCGGCGTACGACGCGACATCAGCGCTTCACCGGCAAACTCGCTGGCAGAACACTGTTGCGCCATGGATTGGCAGAGTGTTTCCCGGGCAAAACCGTTGAGACCCAACTGTGCAAAGGGGGTCTCGATGTCGATCGACTCTGGCGCATCCGGGATCAGGGGTGACAGGGCGTTGAAAAGCAGATGGCTTGTCTGCCCTTGAGCGTCCGTTGTGGCAGGTGATTGCACCTCACAAGGTATGGCCGAGGTCGCCTCGGGGTTGGCGAGGGCGGCGTGTATCAGGGCGATTGTGTCCTGTGGAAACTTGGCGTTGGCCAACTCGGTACTGTTGGCCTTGAGTGACGGCCACAAGGCGACGATCGACTCCAGGAAGTCCAACTGCACCAGGGAGTCGAGGCCCAGGCTTTCATAGCTTTGTTTCCGGTCGATCTGGTCAACCGCAAAACCGGTGATATGTGCCAGTTGTTCAAATACCCAGGCTTCGATATCCACGGCAGGCGCCTGCGGATTGGCTTCAAGCCGGGCCAGCAGGGCGGTTGGGGTAGGGGCATCAAAGAGTCGTGAGGTGAGGTCTTTCTTTTCAGGGAAGTGCTGGGCCAGGGACTCGAAAATATCGACCAGCCCGAGGGAGTCGATGCCCAGGCTTTCGAAACTCTGATCGAAGTCGATGTGTTCCTTGTTGAAACCTGTGATCGAGCTTATTTCGGTGCGCAACCATTGCCCGTAGCTGAGTGTCGGCGTTTGTTCGGCAACGGGTGCCGAGGCCAGTATGGCCGAGTTCGAGTGTACGGGTTCCAGCACCGTAAGGCTTTTATTGACCGGGGCTTCAAGCCCATGGGCATAAACGCCCTCGAGCACTTGTTGATGAGCATTGAAATAATGGGCGGTGACGGATTCGGCCTGCTCCAGCACACGCATCAATATTGATTCTTTTGCTATATTCGACTCACACAGTGAATCAATGATTTTTTCTGAGAGTGAGAAATAGCTGTGTGCTATTTTTCCATTGGACACGATAAATTCCTGCACAACATCGTTGAGTTGCAAACGCATGAGGTTCTCCTAACCAAAATCGGTCTATGTTTCTATAAGCAAGAAATCAAAAAGTGTGACCCAAGGGTGGGCCTGGTGTGAATCAATGAACCAAACGGACAGTAGTCATGGAGAGACTTAAAGTTGGAGTTCCACTGCGTCGATCATGGACGATGTTGTTTTTTTTGCGCCCTTGAGCAGGCCGGATCTTGCGTTCAGGTACGTGAAGAGCGTTATTGCATCGGCGCCCTGGAAAGCGATGTAGCCATCAGGACGGATCAGCATCAACGTGCCTGCCTTGGCATGGTAACGCTTGTGCAGCCGCCAATCGGGGTCCAGCAACGTCGAGTGCCAGGCAGGCAGCTCAGCGCTATTCAGGGCATCGATAACGCAATAAGCCTTGATGCCCGGGTAGTCTTTTTCCACCGACTCGGCCAGCGAGTAATAGCCCGGTAACAGAGGAGAAAACTGATCGGCCGCGCTGAAAATCAACAGCGTGAAGGTCCCGTGGAACAAATCGATCAAGTGTTTTGGCGACCGGCCTTGCAGTTGCCATAACTCAACATCGGGAGCCAGTTGACCTGCACGGGGCACGGATGTCTGGAATTCGGGCTTTTTCCCTTTTTTATCCCAGTTCTTGCGCTGCTTTTTCGTCAGCGCTTCTTGAATGTAATCACTTTTGCCATAGTGGTACTGATGGCCGGAAATCATCGAGGGCAGCTTGCGCTGAACCTTGCGCCGGTTGCTCAGCAGTGGCAGGACATTGTCGCGCAGCCAAACCAGGGCGCGATGCTTGACGGTAATCAGTCCGGTCAGTCGGTGTGCCGTGTTCTCGACTTCCAGGGCTACCGGGTAGCGCTCTTCGTTGTAGCTCTCCAGCAATGTTGGATCCGCCAGGCCCTGATCGACATAGGCCATCTTCCACGCCAGGTTATAGGCCTCGGAAACCCCCAGGTTCATCCATTGCCCGCCGATCGGGCTGCCGATATGCGCCGAGTCGCCCACCAGGAACACCGAGCCTTGCTGCAGCGACTGCACGCGGCGGTGTTGAAAAGAGGCGATGGTGGTCGAGGAGATATTGGACAGCGTCATTTTTTGCCCGCGCCCTTCGCACAGCCGCTGGAAGCTCTCCAGGCTCAGGGAAGGGCGCTCACCTTCTGGCGGCAGGTTGTAGGGCATTTCAATGAACAGTCGATAACGCGATTGTGCGCTGATCGGCGCGACCGCCACATAACCGTCCTGTGCACCGAGGAAAAAAGCACCTTCGTCCTTGCTTCCGGACCACTCGATATCGGCGTCGGCGAGCATGAAGAATCGATCGTAGGACGATCCTTCGAAGGTCATGTCAAGGCGTTTTCTGATGTTGCTGCGAGCTCCGTCGCACGCGACCACCCAGCGACTGGTAAAGGCTTCATCGCTGCCCTGTGCATGATGAAGCGTCATGCGCACGGATCCTGGCTGGTTTTCTATATCCACCAGTTCGGTATTCCACTCGACCTCTACCCCCAACGCGTTCAGTCGTTCAAGCAGGATCTTCTCTGTCTGCGGTTGTGGCAGGCTGAGGAGCAGGGGATAGGTAGCATCCAGGTAGGAGAAGTTATAGTTCAGCACCCGTCTGCTGTTCGATTGCACCGAAAACTGGTTGATCGTGAACCCGTCACCGATGACTTGATCGGCAACACCCAGGTCCCGAAAAATTTCCAGGGTTCTGGAATGAATGGCCATTGCCTTGGTTGCGGTCGAAGGGCCGGCATTCTTTTCGATAATGCGAAAAGAGACCCCCCACTTTTTCAGCATGATAGCCAGGGACAGACCGATAGGGCCTGCGCCTACGATCATGACGGTCGGGGTGTTATCGGGTTGCCTGAAGTGCTTGGGGGCCAAAGTGCTCAGCGTGTTCATCGGTCAGTACCAGTTTCTATAGAAGGGAGAGTTGGCAATGCCGAGCAGGGCATCGTCACCTGATGAGTCTCCGTAGGCATAAATGTAAAAGTCATCAAGGTTGCTCAAACAGCCTTTCAGCCGTGTGACTTT
>Ga0209888_1000124_pt1 | contig 51930 bp, 41 predicted proteins | sample OrgsoiDNA_201059_FD_185807 | JGI IMG/M metagenome (GOLD analysis project Ga0209888, IMG submission 185807) | Permafrost soil microbial communities from the Arctic, to analyse light accelerated degradation of dissolved organic matter (DOM) -... | ecosystem: Environmental > Terrestrial > Soil >...
TCGCCATCGAGGCCGCCCATGCTGACTACTGGTACAAATACGTCGGTCTGGAAGGTCGCGTGATCGGCATGACCACCTTCGGCGAGTCGGCGCCTGCGCCAGCCCTGTTCGAAGAGTTCGGTTTTACCCTGGAAAACATCCTGGGTACGGCTGAAGAGCTGCTGGAAGACTGATTGACGAAGTAATTCACCTGTTGGAGCGAGGCTTGCCCGCGAACGCCTTGACGCGGTTTGTCTGACTCACCGCGTCGTGACCTTCGCGGGCAAGCCTCGCTCCAACAGGTATCCAGTGCTTGCCTGCGAGAACCCCCCATGCCCCAACCCCGTCTCTACAAAGTTGCTCTGAACGGCTACGGCCGTATCGGTCGTTGCGTCTTGCGTGCGCTCTGTGAGCGTGGGGCGAAGGCCGGGTTTGAAGTGGTTGCGATCAATGATCTGGCTGACATGGCCAGTCTCGAATACCTCACGCGCTTCGATTCCACTCACGGCCGCTTCCCTGGCGAAGTGCGGGTCGAAGGCGAATACCTGCACATCAATGAACACAAGATCAAAGTGCTGCGCAGCGCGACGCCGGAAGGCATCGACTGGGCCGCGCTGGACGTCGATCTGGTGCTTGAGTGCTCCGGCGTCTATCACACCCGCGAAGACGGCCAGCGGTTTCTTGCGGCTGGCGCGCCACGGGTCTTGTTCTCGCAGCCCATGGCCAGCGAGGCGGACGTCGATGCCACCATCGTTTACGGCATCAACCAGCAAAAGCTGACTGGTAATGAACTGCTGGTTTCTGCTGCATCCTGCACCACCAACTGCAGCGTGCCGTTGCTGCGCCTGCTGGATCAAGCCATTGGTCTGGAATACCTGACCATCACCACGATCCACTCGGCGATGAACGACCAGCCGGTGATTGACGCCTATCATCACGAAGACCTGCGCCGCACGCGCTCGGCCTTCCAGTCGATCATCCCGGTATCCACCGGCCTTGCCCGTGGCATCGAACGGCTGCTGCCGGAACTTGCCGGGCGAATTCAGGCCAAAGCTGTGCGCGTGCCGACGGTCAACGTCTCCTGCCTCGATATCACACTGCAAACCGCCCGTGATACCGATGCCGTGGAGATCAACCGGATTCTTCGCGAGGCTGCCACAAGCGGCCCCTTGAAAGGGTTGTTGGCTTACACCGAACTGCCCCACGCCAGTTGTGATTTCAACCATGACCCGCATTCGGCCATCGTCGATGCGAGTCAGACCCGCGTTTCCGGCCCTCGGCAGGTAAGCCTGCTGGCCTGGTTCGACAACGAATGGGGTTTTGCCAATCGAATGCTCGACGTCGCCGATCACTTTCTGCGCGTCGCAGACCAACAACAGTAGAACAGGGACCCAAACATGACCGTGTTGAAGATGACCGACCTCGATCTGCAAGGTAAGCGTGTACTGATTCGCGAAGACCTCAACGTGCCGGTCAAGGACGGCGTGGTGGCCAGCGATGCACGTATCCTTGCGTCGCTGCCGACCATCAAACTGGCGCTGGAAAAGGGCGCGGCCGTGATGGTGTGCTCGCACCTGGGTCGTCCGACCGAAGGTGAGTTCTCCGCCGAAAACAGCCTCAAGCCGGTTGCCGACTACCTGAGCAAGGCACTGGGTCGTGAAGTGCCGCTGGTGGCTGACTACCTGGACGGCGTTGACGTGAAAGCGGGCGACATCGTGCTGTTCGAGAACGTGCGCTTCAACAAGGGCGAGAAAAAGAACGCTGACGAACTGGCACACAAATACGCAGCCCTGTGCGATGTGTTCGTGATGGATGCTTTCGGTACGGCTCACCGCGCTGAAGGTTCGACCCATGGCGTTGCCAGGTTCGCCAAGGTTGCTGCGGCAGGTCCCCTGCTGGCTGCCGAGCTGGATGCACTGGGCAAGGCCCTGCGCGCTCCGGCCCAGCCAATGGCTGCCATCGTTGCCGGCTCCAAGGTTTCGACCAAGCTGGATGTGCTCAACAGCCTGAGCCAGATCTGCAACCTGCTGATCGTGGGCGGCGGGATTGCCAACACCTTCCTGGCTGCGGCCGGTCACAAGGTAGGCAAGTCGCTGTACGAGCCAGACCTGCTGGACACCGCTCGCGCCATCGCTGCCAAGGTCAACGTACCGCTGCCGACTGATGTGGTCGTTGCCAAGCAATTCGCTGAAAGCGCCGAAGCCACCGTCAAACTGATTGCCGACGTCGCTGATGACGACATGATTCTCGACATCGGCCCGCAAACTGCAGAACATTTCGCCGAACTGTTGAAATCTTCCAAGACTATTCTGTGGAACGGTCCGGTCGGTGTGTTCGAGTTCGATCAGTTCGGTAACGGCACCAGGACGCTGGCCAAGGCCATCGCTGAAAGCTCGGCGTTTTCCATTGCTGGCGGCGGCGATACTCTGGCGGCGATCGATAAATATGGCGTAGCTGATCAAATCTCCTACATTTCCACCGGTGGTGGTGCGTTCCTGGAATTCGTCGAAGGCAAAGTCCTGCCAGCGGTCGAAGTTCTGGAACAGCGGGCCAAGGGCTGAGAATCCGGCGTCGGACAAGGGGATTCACATGGTCAAGCCATTACCGCTGCTGATTCTCGCAGGCTTGCTGGTCGGTTGCGCCAGCGCGCCGGAAGCCGATGAGGTCGAGCGAGCGCCCGGGACGCAGCCCTTGCAATTGAGCTGCTATCAGGCGGGTTGGCAGGCTGAAACCGTGCCGATCATCTACAAGCGTGGTGGTCCTGCGGCTTGGGAAAAGTATGAGTTCATGCCAGCGATGGGGCCGGTTGCCTGTCGCTAGGCATGATGGATGTATTGATTTGGCAACATCGGGGGGCGGGAGTGGTCACTAAAGGGTGGATTACTTTTCTGAACAAGGAGTTTCACCATGAAAATCGCCGCCCTGGCCCTGATGAGTTGTGTGGTGTTAGCCGGTTGTAGTGGTACTGCCGCTCATTCCACGGCCTGTAAAATACTCAGCCCGGCATCTGTGGATGTGCCCACGACCCAGAATAATCAACGGGTTGAAGCGCAGGCTACGGGTGAGCCGGCCGATGATCGTAACCAGGAACAGAACTGCCCCTGACAGATTGAAGCGCTCGGCATGTGCCGCGCTTTGCCGGGCAGGCCAGGAGAAGTAATGAAAGGCTTGATTGCCCTAGCGACACTTGCAGTGCTTGGCGGTTGTGCCAGTACGAAGGCTCCGCAGCAGGACACCTGGACCCATTGGGTCTGCGACAGCAAGGCTGAAGTATTCTGGCATTACGCTGACGCGAGCAAAAAACAGGTGGATGTGCGCCTCAATGGCAGCGAACAGGTCTTCAACCTCAAGGCTGAACCGGGGGCCGCTGGCGCGCTGTACAGCAACGGCGTCCTGGCGTTCAACATCAAGGGGGATGAAGGCCTGGTTTACTGGGACGCCACCAACGATTTGATCGGTCGCGGTTGCAAGGCTCAATAACCTGTACCGCGCCGCATGATTCAAACGCACCGGCCCTGGCGGGTGTGCATAACTTGAACAGCAGCCGCCGCTACGGCAGGCTTGCACGATTAACGACCCTACCGGGAGAGACACTTACAATGGCACTTATCAGCATGCGCCAGATGTTGGACCACGCAGCCGAGTTCGGCTACGGCGTCCCAGCCTTCAACGTCAACAACCTGGAACAGATGCGCGCCATTATGGAAGCGGCTGACAAGACCGATTCCCCGGTGATCGTTCAGGCTTCGGCCGGTGCGCGCAAGTACGCTGGTGCGCCGTTCCTGCGCCACCTGATCCTGGCAGCAATCGAAGAGTTCCCGCATATCCCGGTGTGCATGCACCAGGACCATGGCACCAGCCCTGACGTCTGCCAGCGCTCGATCCAGCTGGGTTTCAGCTCGGTCATGATGGACGGCTCCCTGGGCCCGGACGGCAAGACCCCAACCGATTACGAATACAACGTGCGCGTCACTCAGCAGACCGTAGCCATGGCTCACGCCTGCGGCGTTTCGGTTGAAGGCGAGCTGGGTTGCCTGGGTTCGCTGGAAACCGGCATGGCCGGTGAAGAAGACGGTATCGGTGCAGAAGGCCAGCTCGATCACAGCCAGATGCTGACTGATCCGGAAGAAGCCGCTGACTTCGTGAAGAAGACTCAGGTGGATGCCCTGGCCATCGCCATCGGCACCAGCCACGGCGCTTACAAGTTCACCAAGCCGCCTACCGGCGACACCCTGGCGATCGACCGCATCAAGGAAATCCACAAGCGCATCCCTAACACCCACCTGGTGATGCACGGTTCCTCGTCGGTTCCGCAGGAGTGGCTGAAAATCATCAACCAGTACGGCGGCGACATCAAGGAAACCTACGGCGTACCGGTTGAAGAGATCGTCGAAGGCATCAAGTACGGCGTGCGCAAGGTCAACATCGACACCGACCTGCGTCTGGCATCCACCGGTGCGATCCGTCGCCTGATGGCCACCAACCCGAGCGAATTCGACCCACGTAAATTCTTCGGCGCCACCGTGATCGCCATGCGCGACATCTGCATCGCGCGTTACGAAGCATTCGGTACTGCGGGCAACGGCTCGAAGATCAAGCCGATCTCCCTGGAAGGCATGTTCCAGCGCTACGCCAAAGGCGACCTGGATGCGAAGGTCAACTGAGTTGACTGGCTGCTAAAAAAGAAGCCCGCAGCGATGCGGGCTTTTTTGTGGGCGTCCAGCTCAGCCAGGCAACCCAATCACCCGCCCCACATACTGCGGCGCAGGCAGATTCTTCTGGGTTTCAACCATCCCCAACAAGATGCCCAGCGTTTTCTCACTGAACGGTGCCGAACGAGGCCCCGCAGCCAGGTCCACATGCAGCAACATCTGCTCGCTGGCGGCCAGGGCGTCATCGCTGCCCGGTTTGTGCAGGCTGTGGTAAAGCTGCACGCGCTTGCGGTCGTGGGCGACGATCTGCGTGCGCACTTCTACCACTTCGCCCAGCTTCACTTCCTCCAGATAATTGAGGTGGCATTCGAGGGTGAACAACGAATGGCCGCTGGCTTCGCGGTCATTGCAGTCCAGGCCGATCAAATCCATGAACGCGTCCGTGGCGTAGCTGAAAATCAGCAGGTAAAAGGCATCGCGCAGGTGCCCGTTGTAGTCCACCCAGTCGGCGTGCACCGGGGTTTTGAAGGTGGTGAGTGTGGGCATGTGTTGATCCTGAATATGTTCATCGAACAAGGCTTAATCTTCGAACGCCATTCCGTGCTTGGCCTTGGTGACGCGTACCGCTTCCAGCACCGCCAGCAGGCAGTCATCGCGATAGGCTTCCAGGGCCGAGATGCTATGGCTGCCCAGTTGCTCGCTGGTGCCATCGACCACGTCGTCGATCAGCTTGTCGGTCAGTTCCGGTGCTGGCAGGTAGGTCCACGGCAATTGCAGCGCCGGGCCGAACTGCGCCATGAAGTGCCGCATGCCTGCGTCGCCACCGGCCAGGGTGTAAGTCAGGAACGTGCCCATGAACGACCAGCGCAGGCCTGCGCCAAAACGAATCGCGTCATCGATTTCGCCGGTGGTGGCGACGCCGTCGTTGACCAGGTGCAGCGCCTCACGCCACAACGCTTCGAGCAAACGGTCGGCGATGAAGCCGGGGACTTCCTTGCGTACATGCAGCGGGCGCATGCCCAGGGATTCGTACACCGTGATGGCCGCCTGCACTGCTTCCGGTGCCGTGTTCTTGCCGCCCACCACTTCCACCAACGGCAGCAGATAGACCGGGTTGAACGGGTGACCGACCACGCAACGCTCAGGGTGGGTGGCGCTTTCATAGAACTCGCTCGGCAGCAGGCCCGATGTGCTGGAGCCGATCAAGGCGTTGGGCTTGGCGGCGGCGCTGATCTTGCTGTGCAGGTCCAGCTTGAGGTCCAGACGCTCAGGGGCGCTTTCCTGGATGAAGTCGGCATCACGCACGCATTCCTCGATGGTCGCGACAAAGCGCAGGCGCGATTGCGAAGCGCCGGCCGCCAGCCCCTTTTTCTCCAGGGCAGGCCAGGCTTTGGCGACGCGCTTGCGCAGTGCCTCTTCCGCGCCCGGTGCCGGGTCCCAGGCGATGACGTCCAGGCCATGGGCCAACGCGCGGGAAACCCAGCCGCTGCCGATCACGCCACTGCCCAGGGCGGCGAAGGTTTTGATGTCGGTGATGAAGGTCATAGTTTTTCCTGGATGAATTTTTGTCAGTCTTAACCGGCCTCTTCGCGAGCAAGCTCGCTCCCACAGTGGTTTGCGTGGCCCTGTGGGAGCGAGCTTGCTCGCGAATGGGGGTGTTTGATGTCTCGAGTCAGCCGCGCTTGGTCAGCCCCATCTTCACGCGGCCTTCTGCCGGGGTCATGACCCGAGCGCCCATGCGGCTGAGGATCTCGCTGGCGCGTTCCACCAGTGCGCCGTTGCTGGCCAGCACGCCGCGGTCCAGCCAGATGTTGTCTTCCAGGCCGACCCGCACATTGCCCCCCAGCAATACGGCCTGGGCAGCCATCGGCATCTGCATGCGACCGATACCGAAGCCAGCCCATACGGCGTTGGTTGGCAGGTTGTCGACCATGGCCTTCATGGTGGTGGTGTCAGCAGGTGCGCCCCACGGGATGCCCAGGCACAGCTGGAACAACGGGTCGTCCAGCAGGCCTTCCTTGATCATCTGCTTGGCGAACCACAGGTGACCGGTATCGAAGATTTCCAGCTCGGCCTTCACGCCCAGCTCTTGAATACGCTTGGCGCCAGCACGCAGTTGCGCCGGGGTGGACACATAAATGGTGTCGCCGTCGCCGAAGTTGAGGGTGCCGCAGTCCAGGGTGCAGATTTCCGGCAGCAGCTCTTCCACATGAGCCAGACGCGTCAGCGGGCCGACCAGGTCCGTGTTCGGGCCGAACTCCATCGGGGTTTCACCCGGACCGATCTCCAGATCGCCGCCCATGCCAGCGGTGAGGTTGACGATGATGTCGATGTCCGCCTCGCGGATGCGCTCCATCACTTCACGGTACAGGGCCACGTCGCGGCTGAACTTGCCGGTTTCCGGGTTGCGCACATGGCAGTGCACAACGGTCGCGCCGGCCTTGGCGGCTTCAACCGCAGCGGCAGCGATCTGCTTGGGCGTGATCGGGACCAGGTGGCTTTTCCCGGTCGTGTCGCCAGCACCGGTGAGTGCGCAGGTGATGATGACGTCATGGTTCATGGATACGGTTCCTTGCAGGCGTTTTCAGGTTGCGACACACGTTACGCAGCCCCGAAGCCGGAAAATCGCACAGCGGCGACTCGCTCTTGCACAGCAGCGACCTGCCCATGAGAAATGCTGTTACATCGTTGACCGGATCGGCACCTGCGTTGGCCGATATATAGCTCGCCGCGTTTTTACACCTGGCCGATATAGAGAAGTGTCACTGTCTCGATAAAGGAAATAACAATGGCGCTTATAGTGAATCATGCAGGTGCGGCCGCAAACAGCCCGATGGTTGAACTCTCAAAGGTGTACGTCTATAAAATTCAGAACCCGAGTGAAGTAGAGAATAAGTTTACGGTCAAGACAGAAAAGGAGGCGAACGAAATAATGAAGCGGGTCGGGATCGAGGATCTCGACAAGCTAAAGGGTTTACTGGAGGGGATCGATTTTACGTCGGTGAGTACTCGGCAGTTGGGGGAGCTATCGGTAGAATTGTATGAGATGGGGTATCTCGATGAGACCGGATTGGGTTTTTTATTACAGGGGAATATGGACTGTGGTCCGGATGGAAAATCCAGAAATAGGGAGGTGAAGTTTAATGCGATAGCGTTGATGCATGAGCAATTGAAAGGCCAGATAGAGTGTTTTGATAAAGAGCCCCGACTTAAAGCTCTTCCGGGCTCCATGCATATTATCCCCGAACTGTTTCGTATGAATCAGGCGCTGGGAGCAATGGCTTACTTGGCAAGAACGTCTGCACAGTCCACTGACCAACAGTCGCCAAAGGCGGGGCTTATTGACGAAAGAGCATGAGGGCTGACCTCGATGCGCCGCCGGACATAAAGCGCATCGAGGTCAGGCTTTATTTGGTTATCGTGACATTGCCTATGTAAGCCCTGGGCACCGAAAAGTTGTTTTTATGCTGGATTCGGTAGGTCCCAGGTGATGATGACGTCGTGGTTCATGGATACGGTTCCTTGCAGGCGTTTCAGGTTGCGACACACGTTAAGCAGCCCCGAAGCCAGAAAGCGACCTGCCCATGAGAAATGCTGTTACACCCTTGACCGGATCGGCACCTGCGTTGGCCGATATATAGCTCCCCGCGTTTTTATCTCTGGCCGATATGAAGAAGTGTCACTGTCTCGATAGAGGAAATTACGATGGCACTTGTAGTGAGTCATGCAGGTACGGCCGCAAACAGCACGATGGTTGAGCTTTCAAAGGAGTACGTATTCAAAATCCAGAATCCGAGTGAATTAGAGAACAAGTTCACAGTCAGGAAGGAAAAGGAAGCGATCGAGATAATGAAAGGGGTCGGTATTGATGATCTCGACAAGCTGAAGGAGTTACTGGGAGGGATCGATTTTACGTCGGTAAGTACCCGACAACTGGGACGGTTGGCCGTGGCGTTATATGAAATGGGGTATCCGGATTTGGGTGGGATGGGTTTTTTGTTGCAAGGAAATATGGACTGTGGTCCGGATGGGAAATCCAGAAATAGAGACGTGAAGTTTAATGCTATAGCATTGATGCACGAGCAGTTGAAAGGTCATGTAAATTTCTACGATAAAGAGCCCCAACTTAAAATATTACCGAACTCGATGCATATCATCCCCAGTTTGATTTGCATCAATCAGGTGGTGGGAGCAATGGCTTATTTTGCAAGAGCTCTTGCTCAGCCCGTTACCCAGAGCGAGCCAAAGCTAGGGCTTATCGACGAAAGGGCGTGATGGCTGACCTCGATGCGCCGCGTGGGCATGAGGCGCATCGAGGTCAGGCTTCATTTGGTTATCGTTGCATTACCTATATAAACCCTGGGCACCGAAAAGTTGTTTTTATGCTGGATTCGGTATGTCCCAGGTGTTGCGCTTGATCTGGCATATCTGCCTGGAGCTTCGTTAACTACTATCCACCCAGCCCCTTCCTGCCTTTCAATCGTAATTTTAGGTCCTGAGCCCGTACCGGCTGCCTTGGCTTCGGCTGCAATAAACAATGATCGACAGTTTGGGCTGTTAACCATGGTAAAAGGTCCATAGGCAGTAACGGTTTGGCCTGCCGCAATGACCCCCGAATAGTGATGAGTCAGTGTCAGACAAGCCGCTTCACTTTGGGCGGCCAATGCCAGGGCGAACAGAGGTGTCAGCAATAATTTTTTCATGGTGTTATCTCGCTTTTATTTTTGTAGGGTTGAAACTGTTTTTAAAGTGCGAACGTGCCCGCTCAGGCTGATTGCGCGAGTTGCGGCGTTCGTTGTCGGGGTGCTGTATGTAGAAGTTTTTAGTTATGGCTGTGTCTTCGATTGATCCTATGGGTTAACAGGTTTAAACGGACGTAATCGGATTGCGTTTAAAAGGTCAAGCCCAAGGTGCAAAATACTTTATTAGCAACATCAGCCGTTTCGGTCCCCGTTCTGGCCGATGTGTAATTGACCGCCACAGGCTTCCGTTTACCCACGCACCGTTTAAGATACGGCGAGTCGTCCTCCATCGACCCCGCCGAGTGCAGCCCATGCCCCAGGATTTCTACTTTCTTCTACTCCCTGGCTTTTCCGTGATGGGCTTCGTGTCGGCGGTGGAGCCGTTGCGGGTCGCCAATCGTTTTGGTGGTGAGGCGTATCGCTGGCACGTGCTGAGTGTCGATGGCGGTGCGGTAATCGCCAGCAACGGCATGTCGGTCAACGCCGACGCTGCGCTGGAGCCGTTGAAGAGGGGCGCGACGCTGTGGGTAGTGGCGGGGTTCGAGCCGTTGAAGTTCTCCACGCCGGTGCTGGAGCACTGGCTGCGACGTCTGGACCACGATGGTGTGACCCTGGGCGCGATTGATTCCGGCAGCTTTATCCTCGCTCAGGCGGGCCTGCTCGAGGGCTATCGGCTGACCATGCACTGGGAGGCCATCGATGCGTTCAAGGAGTCTTATCCACAGTTGCAAGTGACGCAGGAGCTGTTCGAAATAGACCGGCGCCGCATTACGTCAGCGGGAGGCACGGCGTCTATCGACATGATGCTCGACCTCATCGCCCAGGCCCACGGCCCGGAGCTGGCGATCAAGGTCTCGGAGCAGTTCGTGCTTGGCCGCATCCGGCCTCGCAAAGATCACCAACGCATGCAGATCGCCACGCGCTACGGCATCAGCAACAAGAAGCTGGTGCAAGTGATCGGTGAAATGGAAACCCACACCGAACCGCCGCTCACTACCCTCGAGCTGGCGGAGGGCATTCAGGTCACCCGACGCCAGCTAGAACGCCTGTTCCGCCTGCACCTCAAGGACACCCCCAGCAACTTCTACCTGGGCCTGCGCCTGGAGAAAGCCCGCCAGTTGCTGCGCCAAAGCGACATGAGCGTGCTGGAAGTCAGCCTGGCCTGTGGTTTCGAGTCCCCGTCTTACTTCACCCGCACCTATCGAACGCGCTTTGCGCGGTGTCCGAGGGAGGATCGACATCGGTCGGGCAGTGCCCAGGACAGGTTAGTGGCCCAGGACTGAGCTGCGCCGAGGCTCAGGTTTGACAGCTCATTACAGTAAATTATACTCGCGACTATAAATTATAGTTAAAGCCATAATTGAGTATAAAAACATGTCCAGACGCACCGGCTTCGTGTTTCGTCGCCCAGGGCTGGCCCAAGGGATTGCCGACGGGCTGACCGGTTCCGGGATTCAGGATTACACCTCGGGGCTTTTCCTCGCCGCGCCGCGTCGCACCGGGAAAAGCACCTTCCTGCGCGAGGATCTGATTCCTGAATGTGAGGCGCGTGGATGGCTCGCGGTCTACGTCGACCTCTGGGCCAACAAGGAAAAGGATCCGGCGGACCTGATCGCTGCGGCAATCGCAGGGGCGCTGGTGCCCTACGAAAAAGGCATCCGCAAGCTGGCCAAGTCCATGGGCATCGACAAGCTCAATTTCCTGCGCACCTTGACCTGGGATTTCAGCAAGCCTCAACTGCCCGAAGGTGCAACCCTGACTCAGGCGCTGGAGTTACTGCACAGCGCTGCCGCAAAGCCGGTTGTGCTGGTTATCGATGAAGCTCAACACGCATTGACCACAGATGCGGGAGTCAATGCGATGTTCAGCCTCAAGGCCGCTCGCGATGAACTCAATCAAGGGCGTGGCGGTGAGGAGGGTGGTTTGCGGCTGGTGTTTACCGGCTCCAATCGCGACAAGCTGGCGCACCTCGTTCTCGGTCGCAATCAACCGTTTTACGGTTCGAGCATTACTCCGTTTCCGCTGCTGGGCAAAGAGTTCACCCGTGCGTATACCGCTCACCTGAACACGCATCTGGCGCAGACCAACCAGTTCATCTCGCAAGACATCGATGAGGTCTTCGAGCTGGTGGGGCGTCGCCCTGAGATGCTGCGAGCCATCATTGGCAATGTGGCGCTGGAACTGGGAGAGGCCAGTCAGCTAGGGGAACTGCTGCGCAGCAATGCCGAGCTTTTGCGTGCAGGCGTCTGGGCCGAATTTGAAAGCGCCTACAACGCATTGACCCTGCCACAGCGTGCAGTACTGGAAGTGATGGCAGACCGCTCGCGCAGCAATGAGCCTTTTACCCCCTTCACCGACGCCACAGTGCTGGCGGTCGGCAAGGTGCTGGAGGGTATGGGGAGTGACACTAAACCGGGGACGCAGACTATCCAGGCGTGTATCGATGCCCTGCGGGAGAAGGAACTGGTCTGGAAGTCCAGCCGGGGTGCCTATGCCCTGGAGGACAAGTCGTTCGCGGACTGGATGAAGCAGTTCCGTGGACGCGATGGCGTTTGACTCCTTGACTTCGCCAGAAAACTCGCTTCAACAGATGCACGGGTGCACGACTGTTGGAGCGAGGCTTGCCCGCGAAGAGATAGGTACAGCCGGACAATCACTTCCCGCCTTTCATCAACCCCGAACATGCCGCCTTGTACGCCTCGTGCTGATACTTGTTCAGCGCGGCAGGTAGCTCGAAGTTGTGCTTTTTGGACTGCGCGGTGATGGTCTGCGGCGACAGCAGGGTCACTTCGCAGTTATCCAGCAACTGGAAAACCGTTTCGATCTTGAAGGTCGTCGGGCCGCCTGCGAACTCGCCTTTCTTGCTGCGCTTCTTGATGGCGATGTGCTCGATCCCGTTGTCACGGACGAACGCGTGGATCTGCGTGGCGAAGGATTTGACGTTCGCGGACTCGTCATCGTCGTCCAGACCTAGCTTCTTGACCGCCAATGGCAGGTGCTCGATGCCGTTGTCCTGACGAATGGCGACAGCGAAGATGGCTTCGCTGCCTTTGATTTCTACACCGCAGATTTTCATGGGGAGGCCTTGTAGCGCTTTCGATTCAGAAGGCGCTCAGGGTATCTCATCTGGCGGTCATTCCTGAGCGATGGTTTCCAGATACTCCGAACGCTCGTCGCTCATGCGCGCCAGGCAGTCGTTCTGGCTGATGATGAAGTCCTTGCTGCCAGCGACCGCAGGGAAGACTTCCACCGCGCAATCGGCGTCGCGCAATTTTTGCCAGGCCAGCTCAGCTGCCTTGATCTTGCTGGTGAAATCGTCGAGTTGCGTCTTGTTGGCGCCTAACTGGGTCTGTGCACGTTGCAGCAGGCCCTTGAAGTTTTCTTCGAGCAGTTGCTCTGCGGTGTTCTTGCTGTAGACCGCGCACTCAACGGTCTGATGATCCTCATCCACTGCGTCGCAAGGTGTGGTGTCAGGGTCTTGCGCTGCGTGTACAGCCGTTACACCCGTGGTCAACAGCGCCAAAGCCAGGAAAATCGTTTTCATTGCGTCGCCCCGATTCAGAGATGACGCGAATTCTCGCCCAACCGCGCTGCAAAGAACAGTTGCACGACGCGAGCGACTGCATCGGCTTGTCGCCCTTTGTCGTTTCTTGACGCTTTCGGCAAACCCCCTGTCGTTTTTGCACCCGGCTCCGCTGACCCTCCGGCATATGCTGGCCCAAAGCGCCGGCAGATGATTCGGTGCATGAAAAACCAAGAGGGGACAGCCTGATGAGCCCAGCCGAATTGCACGCCGACAGCATCGTCGTTGACGGTCTGATCATTGCCAAGTGGAACCGTGAGCTGTTCGAGGACATGCGCAAAGGTGGCCTGACCATGGCTAACTGCACGGTTTCGGTCTGGGAGGGTTTCCAGCAGACCGTCAACAGCATCGCCTCCAGCCAGAAACTGATCCGCGAGAACAGTGACCTGGTGATTCAGGTGCGTAATACCGCAGACATCCGCAAGGCCAAGGAATTGGGCAAGACCGGTATCCTGTTCGGTTTCCAGAATGCCCATGCCTTTGAAGACCAGATCGGCTACGTAGAAATCTTCAAGCAGCTGGGCGTGGGCATCGTGCAGATGTGCTACAACACCCAGAATCTGGTGGGCACTGGCTGTTACGAGCGTGACGGCGGCCTGTCGGGCTTTGGCCGCGAGATCGTGGCCGAAATGAACCGCGTTGGTGTCATGTGCGACCTGTCCCACGTGGGCTCCAAGACCAGCGAAGAAGTCATCCTCGAATCCAAGAAGCCAGTGACCTATTCCCACTGCCTGCCTTCGGGTCTGAAAGAGCACCCGCGCAACAAATCCGACGCCGAACTCAAGTTCATCGCCGATCACGGCGGTTTTGTCGGTGTAACCATGTTCGCGCCGTTCCTGGCCAAGGGCATCGATTCGACCATCGACGACTACGCCGAAGCCATCGAATACGTAATGAACCTCGTGGGCGAAGACGCCATTGGCATCGGCACCGACTTCACTCAGGGCCATGGCCAGGACTTCTTCGAATACCTGACCCACGACAAGGGCTACGCCCGTCGTCTCACCAGCTTCGGCAAGATCATCAACCCGCTGGGCATCCGCACTGTCGGCGAGTTCCCGAACCTGACGGAAACCCTGCTCAAGCGCGGCCATTCCGAGCGTGTCGTGCGCAAGATCATGGGCGAGAACTGGGTCCGCATCCTGGGCGACGTCTGGGGCGAGTAACGCTCCCGAGTATCGAATCTATTTCCCCCTGTCATCCGCGCAGGGGGCATTACCTGAATTTTCTGGAGTTAAGTTTCCATGGCCAAAATCGCCCCGCAATTGCCAATCGAAGTCGACAGCGAAACCGGTGTCTGGACCTCTGACGCATTGCCGATGCTCTACGTGCCACGCCACTTTTTCGTCAACAACCACATGGGCATCGAGGAAGTGCTGGGCGCTGACGCCTACGCTGAAATCCTCTACAAGGCCGGCTACAAGTCCGCCTGGCACTGGTGCGAAAAAGAAGCTGAATGTCACGGCCTGGAAGGCGTTGCGGTGTTCGAGCACTACATGAAGCGTCTGTCGCAACGTGGCTGGGGCCTGTTCAAGATCCAGGACATCGACCTGGATAAAGGCACCGCCAGCGTCAAGCTGGAACACTCGGCGTTTGTCTACGTGTACGGCAAGGTCGGACGCAAGGTCGATTACATGTTCACCGGCTGGTTCGCCGGCGCCATGGACCAGGTGCTGCAAGCCCGTGGCAGCAAGATCCGCACAGTGGCCGAGCAGGTTTACGGCGGTTCTGAAGAAGGTCACGACGACGGCCTGTTCATCGTCAAGCCGTTGTAAGTCGAGGTACCAGTCATGGCTTTTGAAGCGATGTTTCAACCGATCCAGATCGGTAAATTGACAATCCGCAACCGTGTATTGAGCACCGCGCACGCCGAGGTGTACGCCACCGACGGCGGCATGACCACCGACCGCTACGTGAAGTACTACGAGGAGAAAGCCAAGGGCGGTATCGGTCTGGCGATTTGCGGCGGGTCATCCAGCGTGGCGATCGACAGCCCCCAGGGCTGGTGGAAGTCGGTCAACCTGGCGACGGACAAGATCATCCCGCATTTCCAGAACCTGGCCGACGCCATGCACAAGCATGGTGCCAAAATCATGATCCAGATTACCCACATGGGCCGTCGCTCACGTTGGGATGGCGACCACTGGCCGACCCTGCTGTCGCCGTCGGGCATCCGTGAACCGGTGCACCGCGCGACCTGCAAGACCATCGAACCGGAAGAAATCTGGCGCGTGATCGGCAACTATGCCAGCGCTGCAGCCCGCGCCAAGGCCGGTGGCCTGGACGGCGTTGAACTGTCCGCTGTGCACCAGCACATGATCGACCAGTTCTGGAGCCCGCGCGTCAACAAGCGCACCGATGAGTGGGGCGGCAGCTTCGAAAATCGCATGCGCTTCGGGCTGGAAGTGATCAAGGCCGTGCGCAAGGAAGTCGGCCCTGACTTCTGCGTCGGCATTCGTATCTGCGGCGATGAATTCCACCCCGATGGCCTGAGCCACGAGGACATGAAGGAAATCGCCAAGTATTACGACGCCACCGGCATGATCGATTTCATCGGTGTCGTGGGCTCGGGTTGTGATACCCACAACACCCTGGCCAACGTTATCCCCAACATGAGTTATCCACCGGAGCCGTTCCTGCACCTGGCTGCCGGGATCAAGGAAGTGGTCAAGGCGCCCGTCCTGCACGCGCAGAACATCAAGGACCCGAACCAGGCCACACGCATTCTGGAAGGCGGCTACGTCGACATGGTCGGCATGACCCGCGCCCACATCGCTGACCCGCACCTGATCGCCAAGATCAAGATGGGCCAGATCGACCAGATCAAGCAGTGCGTCGGCGCCAACTACTGTATCGACCGTCAATACCAGGGCCTGGACGTGCTGTGCATCCAGAACGCTGCGACCTCCCGTGAATACATGGGCGTGCCGCACATCATCGAGAAAACCACGGGCGTGAAACGCAAGGTCGTGGTGGTCGGTGCCGGTCCTGCGGGCATGGAAGCGGCACGGGTGTCCGCTGAGCGGGGGCACGACGTGACCCTGTTCGAGAAGAAGGAGTTCATCGGCGGGCAGATCACCACCGCATCGAAAGCGCCGCAGCGTGACCAGATCGCGGGTATCACGCGCTGGTTCCAGCTGGAACTGGCCCGTCTGAAAGTCGACCTGCGCCTGGGCACTGCTGCAGATGCGGCCACCATCCTCGACCTGCGTCCTGACGTGGTGGTGCTGGCCGTAGGCGGTCATCCGTTCCTTGAGCAGAACGAACACTGGGGCGCGGCCGAAGGTTTGGTGGTCAGCAGTTGGGATGTGCTGGACGGCAAGGTGGCGCCAGGCAAGAACGTGCTGGTCTACGACACCATCTGTGAGTTCACCGGCATGTCGGTGGCGGACTTCCTGGCCGACAAAGGCTGCCAGGTCGAGATCGTCACCGATGACATCAAACCGGGCGTGGCCATTGGCGGGACGTCGTTTCCGACCTACTACCGCAGCATGTATCCCAAGGAAGTGATCATGACCGGGGACATGATGCTGGAGAAGGTCTACCGCGAAGGCGACAAGCTGGTGGCGGTGCTGGAGAACGAATACACCGGCGCCAAAGAGGAGCGGGTGGTGGATCAGGTGGTGGTCGAGAACGGTGTGCGCCCTGATGAAGAGCTGTACTACGGCCTCAAGGAAGGCTCGCGCAACAAAGGCCAGATCGACATCGACGCCTTGTTCGCGATCCAGCCACAGCCGTCGTTGAGCCAGCCGGGTGAGGGTTACCTGCTGTTCCGCATCGGCGACTGCGTGGCACAACGTAATACGCACGCCGCGATCTATGACGCACTTCGGCTCTGCAAAGATTTTTAAGCCAGAACCTGTTGGAGCGAGGCTTGCCCGCGAATGAATGCACCGCGGGGTATCAGGTACACCGCGTCGTGAGCTTCGCGGGCAAGCCTCGCTCCAACAATCCTCGCAAGACCTGAGGTCTTTGGGAGCTCCACATGCTAAACACCCTTCTTCCCATCCTGCTGTTCGCCGCCCTGGTCCTGGCTGTCCTGGGCGCGGTGCGGCGGATGATGTTGTGGCGCCAGGGCCGTGCGGCCAAGGTCGATCTGCTGGGCGGACTGCTGGCCATGCCCCGGCGCTACATGGTCGATCTGCACCATGTCGTGGCCCGGGACAAATACATCGCCAACACCCACGTCGCGACAGCGTTGGGTTTTCTCCTGTCTGCGCTGCTGGCGATCGTGGTACATGGTTTCGGCCTGCATAACCGTATCCTCGGTTACGCGCTGCTGCTGGCATCGACCCTGATGTTTGTCGGCGCGATCTTCATGTACCTGCGCCGTCGCAACCCACCGGCTCGCTTGTCGAAAGGCCCGTGGATGCGCCTGCCCAAAAGCCTGATGGCGTTTTCGGTCAGCTTCTTTCTGGTCACGCTTCCCGTCGCTGGCATCCTGCCGGAAGACTTCGGCGGCTGGCTGTTGGTGGCTCTGCTGGGGCTGGGCGTGGCCTGGGGCGTGTCGGAAATGTTCTTCGGCATGACCTGGGGCGGCCCGATGAAACACGCCTTCGCGGGCGCGCTGCACCTTGCCTGGCACCGTCGCGCCGAACGTTTTGGTGGCGGTCGTTCCACGGGCCTCAAACCGTTGAACCTGGCAGACCCGAAAGCGCCATTGGGCGTGGAAAAACCCAAAGACTTCACCTGGAACCAATTGCTGGGCTTCGACGCCTGTGTGCAGTGCGGTAAATGCGAAGCCGCGTGCCCGGCGTTCGCGGCCGGTCAGCCGCTGAACCCCAAGAAACTGATTCAGGACATGGTAGTCGGCCTGGCCGGTGGCACCGATGCCAAGTTCGCGGGCAGCCCGTACCCGTCTCTTGATGGTCGTGGCAAGCCGATTGGTGAACACGGCGGCAACCCTCATCAGCCCATCGTTAACGGCCTGGTGGACGCCGAAACTCTCTGGTCCTGCACCACCTGCCGTGCCTGCGTGGAAGAGTGCCCGATGATGATCGAGCACGTGGACGCCATCGTCGACATGCGTCGCCACCTGACCCTGGAAAAAGGCGCGACGCCGAACAAAGGCGCCGAGGTGCTTGAAAACCTGATCGCCACCGACAACCCCGGCGGTTTCGCACCGGGCGGGCGGATGAACTGGGCGGCGGACCTGAATCTGAATCTGCTGAGCGAGAAGAAGACTACCGACGTGCTGTTCTGGGTTGGCGACGGTGCGTTCGATATGCGCAACCAGCGCACCTTGCGTGCCTTCGTCAAAGTGCTCAAGGCGGCCAAGGTCGACTTCGCGGTGCTCGGCCTGGAGGAGCGGGACAGCGGCGACGTGGCCCGTCGTCTGGGCGATGAAGCCACCTTCCAGATGCTCGCCAAACGCAATATCCAGACCCTTTCCAGGTACAGCTTCAAGCGCATCGTCACTTGCGATCCCCATAGCTTCCATGTGCTGAAAAACGAATACGGCGCCTTCGACGGCAACTACCTGGTGCAGCACCACAGTACCTACATGGCCGAGTTGATCCAGGGTGGCGCGCTGAATCTGGGGCAGCACAAAGGCTCTACCGTGACCTATCACGACCCGTGCTACCTGGGCCGCTACAACGGCGAATACGAAGCCCCGCGTGATGTGTTGCGAGCTCTGGGGATCGAGATCAAGGAAATGCAGCGCTCGGGCTTCCGTTCCCGGTGCTGCGGTGGCGGCGGCGGTGCGCCGATCACCGATATCCCCGGTAAGCAGCGCATCCCCGACATGCGCATGGAAGACATTCGCGAGACCGGCGCGGAGCTGGTGGCCGTGGGTTGTCCACAGTGCACCGCGATGCTCGAAGGCGTGGTCGAACCGCGTCCGCTGATCAAGGACATTGCCGAGCTGGTGGCCGACGCGTTGCTGGAAGAAGTTATCCCCAGCCAACCGGCGCCGATCAAACGTGAACCTGCGGAGGTGCATTGATGAGTGACGTAATTCGTCGCGACCCCCGTGCCGAGTGGATCGCCCGTAACCGCCTGCATCCACTGCACGCGGCCATGCAACCGGCGCAGACCAGCTGGATGGGGCCCAATGGCCTGATGCGCAAGGTCGTACACGGCATCGGTTTCATTGGGCCCAACGGCATCAAACGGATCGACCGCAGCGGCGCGCAACAGGGCGGGGCGGTCAAGCGTTCGGCTGCTGCGCAAGTGCAACTGCCGCTGCATCAGGTGGCTCAACCGGCGTTCTACATCGCCGTGGTGCCGGACATGGTCGGTGGCCGCCTCAGCAGCCATGACCGCGACCTGCTGGGGCTTGCCCACAGCCTCGCGGGCAAGGGCGGCGCGGTGTTGGCCGTGATCTTTGGCGAGCACAAGGAAACCGCTTTCGAGACCGCAGGCGTAGACCGCCTGCTTGTGCTGGAAGGCAACGAATTCAGCGGTTATTCACCAGAGCAGCGGGTGCAGGGTTTGCGCGCTGTGGATAACCAGTTCGGTCCTAAGCACTGGCTGCTGCCAGACAGCCGCAGTGGTGGTGGCGAACTGGGCCGGCGTTTTGCCGCCAGCCTGGGCGAACGCCCGGCGACACGGATCTGGCAGGTCACAGATGATCAGTGCATCGGCCGCGCCGGTGCAGGTCGCGAAGACCTGGCGCGTCCTGCGGCGCGCCTGATTCTGGCGGCTGCCGAATGTGCCGAGCCGGTCAGCGAAACCCGCCATGAAGCGTTGCCTGTGGAGTTATCCACAGCCGTGGCGCGCAGCCTGCCGCGGATCGAGGATCTGGGCGCCGTGGCGGTGGACCCTGCGGTAATTCCCATGGCCGAAGCGGAGTTCATTTTCTCCGGTGGCAACGGGGTCAAGGACTGGGACCTGTTCCATCGCACCGCAGCAGCCCTGGGCGCCACCGAAGGCGCTTCACGGGTGGCAGTGGACGACGGCTACATGGCGCGGGATCGTCAGGTCGGCGCCAGTGGCACCTGGGTCACGGCTCGCGTGTATGTGGCTGTGGGTATCTCGGGCGCGATCCAGCATCTGCAGGGCATCGGTGCCTGCGACAAGGTGGTGGCGATCAATCTCGATCCTGGGTGCGACATGATCAAGCGTGCGGATTTGTCGGTCATCGGCGAAAGCGCAGAGATCCTCACGGCGCTGATAGCGGCGGTCGAGGCTTATCGCAATGGAGCCAAACGTAATGCCGCCTGAATCAACGAGTGTGTCTGTGGATAAAAACGCTTTGCATGTCATCAGCCTGGTGTCCATTGGCGCGCACCCGACCTCGGGTCGCCCACGCCGCGCCGAGCAGGACGCCCGCGCCGTCGAACTGGGCTTGCAGCTGGTTGGGGATAACTTGCACGTGCTGCATGCGGGCAATGCTGATGAACCAGCGTTGCGGGCCTATCTGGGGATGGGCCTGGAAGAACTGCACGTTCTGGAACAGCCTGCCGGCGCTGATGCGGTGCCAGCGCTGACGGATTACGTCCGCGAGTCCGGGGTGCAGATGGTGCTCACTGGCAGTCAGGCAGAAACCGGCGAAGGTTCCGGGATGCTGCCCTTCCTGCTGGCCGAAGCACTCGGCTGGCCGCTAGTGACCGGGCTGGCTGAGGTGGAATCGCTGAGCAATGGCGTCGCACTGGTCCTGCAGGCCTTGCCTCGCGGTCAGCGTCGTCGTCTCAAAGTCAGGCTGCCGTTTCTTGCCACTGTGGATAACGCGGCGCCCAAGCCTCGTCAGAGCGCCTACGGCCCGGCACAGCGGGGCATGCTGGCGGTGGAGGACGTCGAGATTGCTGTGGACGAGTTACTTACAGCCGCCTCCCTGCAGCCCGCCAGGCCACGACCCAAGCGCCTGAAAGTGATCAAGGGCAAAAGCGGTGCCGACCGCATGAAGGCCGCGACCGCCAAGGCCAGCGGTGGGGGTGGGCAAGTGCTCAAGGGGCTGAGTCCTGAGGCTGGCGCTGAGGCGATCCTGAAGTTATTGGTTGAGGAGGGCGTCTTTAAGTAAGTCGCAAGGTAAGTCACCGGTAAGCCGTGCAGGTCTCTTCGCGAGCAAGCTCGCTCCCACAGGTATTGCATGATTCTTGTGGGAGCGAGCTTGCTCGCGAAAGCGTCGGTGAATTCAACACTGTCTGCTGGTTTACCCACAATCCCTGTGAGCGCCTCTGTGGATAACGTGTTCGTCGCTGTCTGCACCTCACGTCAAACGTGGCTTGCAGGCCGTTGTACGAAAAACAACCAGCCTAACTCCTCGTTTTTATTCACTTTTCTCTTCGAGTCATCCCTTCCGCCCCGGCCCATTTGCCCACAAAGTCTGTTGGCGCTTCTGTGGACAAGTTGTTTGCTATCTGTTGCAGGCCATATAAAACGTGGCTTTCAGGCTTATGGTCAGAAAATAACCAAATAGGGCCGCTTGAGCGGTAAACGGCCTCGCAGCCCCTGAAAATTGGGACCTTTCAATGGTTTTCCACAGAAGCGGCAAAGTTGCGCACAATGTCTGTTGGTGCTTCTGTGGATAACGTGTTTGCGATCCGCTGTAGACAACGTAAAACAAGGCCTGGAGAGGTTTGATTAAAAAACAATCAATTCAGCGGTAACTTTGCTATTCAAAATAAGTCACGGTTTTTCTTGAAAATTTATCCACCCGCCCGTGCGCTTCCACACATGGCTGTCGGTGGGGCTGTGGATAAGTTGCGTGCTGAAGCCTGCAAGGCGTAGCAGCCAACGTGTTGCGAGAGGTTAAAGTGCCTCGCCTACAGGTTGGCTACAGATAGTTTAATCACGAAATGGTTATTTGTTGCAGGTGAAGATGCCTCCGTTACTGGGGTCTGGATAGAAATAACCGAAGGAAATTTTGCCGCCAAGTTCATGGTCGTAACACCTGCGGACTTCGACGAATTCATTTTCGAAAAAGCCCTCAAAGTTGCCGATCACCACCGGCGTCAGAATATCTTTCTTGACGCGAACCTCAGCAAGTCCTTGTGAAAATCCGCCCTCGGGAGAGCCGGTCAGGGCAAAATATCCGCCAGCCTTGGCTTTGACGATGGTGGCGGACTGGATCTCGTCATTATCACAACCAAAACTGTTGTTGCCTGCGCCCATTTTAAAACGTTGGTCTGTGTTGTACGGGACGGTGCACACAACGTTCTGCGTGGCGTTGGTGCCCTCGTGAAAGATAATCATGGCATCGGAAAAGTCACCTGCAGCCGGGGTCGGTCTGACCCTGATCCGGGAGATTTTTCCATCAAGACCATTGTTGCGGAATGCCAGTTTGCGATACCAGAAGTTTTCACTTGAACCTTCCAGCGAGTCAATTCTGACTCTTTCGCCCATAGGGACTGACTGCTTCACATCAATGAGGGTGAAGTCATCTTGCCTACCTCCCTGACGATTATCGTAAAGTTCGATACGTGTACCGGCGCTGATGCCCTCCAGCTCCATCGATCTTATCTCGTCATTTTCGCAGCCGTTGGAAGGCAGGCTTAAATCGTACTCCATCCCATTGCCATCCCTGTGCTGATTACCAGGCAGTACGCAGGTGGTATCCCTGTCCCGGTCGGCCCCATTGCCCTCGTAGAAGTAAAGGCCTCCTTGAGACAGCGCGGCTGCATAGGGAAAGGCATCACCCACCTGATTGAAATCAATCGCCAGATAATTGGGTTTTCGCCATCCGGTGGGTTCACCGCAGTCGCGCTCCACTCGTCGTTGCAACCACGTCAGGTTGTTGTCCTTGTCCCTCGCATGGGCCGGGCTACCGCCAAATGCATGGAACTGGTTGAGCACGAACGTGCGAATCCAGGTGCCATCGACCCGCCTGAGCGACAGCGCCATGTCGCCGTACCTGGACTCACACCCCCAATCATGGGTGAGCGCAGTATTGCCAAGGTTATAAGTATTTTCGACCTGATTACCGGCAGCGGCGAGAATCGTTATGCTTTTACCGTTGATCCTGTAAGCGCCGGAAGTGTTATTGTCGGAAAACATCACGATGCGCTTGTTGTTATTGATCATCTCCTGAAGCGTGGGCCATTTACCGCCCGTGCTCGTGCTGGGTGCATAGATATAGTCGGCCAGGCCGGGAACCGCTTCCAGGGCCTTTGCCATATCTTCATGTGAAACATATGACTCAAACATGAGTGTTATGACTGCATTACGGTTGCCCTGCAGGTACGGCAGGAACGTATTATTTAACGCGCCAGTCAATGAGGGCGAGTCAATCGTACATTGATTTGTCTGTGGCTCATGGCACATCCGTATCTGTGGGTCGGTTGTACTGTGATCATAGTGCAGATCCAGCATGAAGCCCCTTACCCCACGCTGTAGTTGGGGAGCAAAGGCGTCAAGATAGCCGTTGTGAGCCGTCACCCAGGTGTATTGATCAAATGGCTTTGAAAAATCATTGATGCCGGGTGCTGTGTATCTACTCGTATCGAAGTATTGCCAGTTTGAATTGGTGGTCGCAGACGTTGGGTAATACCAATTGTGCTCCGCAGGATTGCCGGTAACATTTGAAATGAAGTACTGATTTTTCTCCGGGTACTGGTGCAATGCCCCAGGCCATGTAGGCTCCTCCCAGGTTTTAGGGTCTTGCCAGGTTCCGGCATGCAGTCCGGCATAGGTCCAGTATTCATTGTCGGAAGGGCCTGTAGGGTAATGCCAGCCTTGCTTGGCGGGATTACCCTCTTTTTTTGCGATGAAAAAATAGGTCTGGTTATCATATTCGTACCGATGAACATCGCCCACATAGGTAAGCTCGCTCCAGTCTTTTGGATCATCGAATGTGCCTGCGTGGCTGTACAGGTACTCCCAGTGATCGTTATCCACTTCCGACGTTGGATAATACCAATTATGGCCTGATGGACGCCCTTCCTGTTTGGCACGGAATAAAAGGTGTTTGCCGAAATAGTTGTACTCATTGATGTCACCGACCAACGAGTAGTCGGTCCACGTATTCGGGATGGTGGCCTTGCCGTTACCTCTACGCATGAACTTCCACCACTCGGTATCTCTGGGGCCGTCAGGACGCGCTTTCCGTTCACTAGGGGGAAGTCCAGCCGGCTGGGAGAACGTAGATGTAAAATACATCGTTTGATTGGCAATTGAAAAAGCATGAATGAGTCCCGGCCTGGTCTCGTCACCCCATTCTTTCGGCCAATCGAAGGTGCCACTCAAGTCCGTATAGTTTTCAAAATGCCAGTGATTGTTATCTACCGGCTGTGTGGGGTATGTCCAATCGTTATCGGAAGGCACACCGGCTTTTTTTGCACTGAAGAACAGGTGCAGACTCTTGACCTGATAATCGTGAATGGCGCCTGGCCAGGTAACTTCAGTCCACTCCTTGGGGTCGTTTTGCGTGCCCGCGTGCAAGGAGGCTCCGAAGTAATCCCAGTTTTCATCACTGGAAGCTCCGTCCGGTAACGTCCAGTTGTTGGCTGAAGGAATACCGTCATTCTTCGCCACGTAATAATAGATACCGGTCTGCCGCTGAATCGTGACGAGCACCCCTGGCCATACGGGTTCATTCAGGTTCTTGGGGTCTTCGACCGTACCTGCATGGGTGCCTGTGGCGACGTACGTCCAATAGGAGTTATCGGCTTCCGCAGTTGGATAAGGCCTGTTTTCGGCCTGGCTATTGCCTGGAAGTTTTGCCGCGAAATAGATCACTTTCCCAGGCTGCACAACCTGGTGGATTGCGCCCTTCCAGGTTACTTCGTTCCATTGATGGGGATCGGCAAAGGTGCCCGCATGTTCAGTACTGCCATAAAAGGCCCAGGAATCATTCGAGCTTTCGTCGGTAGGGTAATGCCGGTTGTGTTCCGAGGGCGTTCCCGTCATCAGCGCGGAAAAAAACAACACTTTTCCACCGTATTCATATCGGTGGATACGGCCAGGCCATGTGTATTCTTCCCAGTCTTTTGGATCTGCGGGTGTGCCTGAATGTTTGTTGATACCCAGAAAATGCCATGAGTCGTTATCAGTTGGAGTGGTGGGGTGCTCACCGACGTCGACACCCATTTCACCGGCTTTTTTAGCTTCAAAAAAGTAATGCGTGGTTGTGTCCAGATGAATCGCACCCGTCCAGGTTGGCTGGTCGAACGACTTGGGGCTGTCCAGCGTCCCTTTGTAATGTGAATAGCCAATCAAATCAAAAGCATCGCCGTTCAGATAACCGCCTGGATGGTCCGATGCATGCCCCCAAAACTTTGATCTGAAGAATGCTCTTGGCTCGATCGGCGAATTATCGGAGGAAGTTGATTTGGCGACATGAATAGCGCCGGGCCAGGTTGCATCGACTATTGGCTTGGGATCATCCCATGTCCCCGCATGGACCCCCATGTCCAGATAATCCCAATCCTCATCGCTGCTTGGCGGTGTAGGGAAGACCCAGCCAGAGTCGGGCGGAACGCCGTTGATTTTCGACCTGACGTAATAGGCTTTCCCTCCTGTTTCGAATCGATGGATGGCATCCGACCAGGTTATTTCATCGGCACCTTTTGGCTGACTCAGCGTTCCCGGCCACCGATTTTTACCCACATAAGTCCAATTGTCGTTGCTGGTGCCTGTGGGGGGGTAGGCGTGAGTAGCATCAGCAACGCCCGAGAACATGGCTTTGTAATACTCATCCTGTTCCGCGCGTCTTATGGTGTGAAGCGCGCCAGGCCAGGCCATTTCATTACCAACCAGAGGGTCTTCCAGCGTACCTGTATGAGTGGCAACGCCAACAAACTCCCACCAGGCGTTACTGGTGTTGGTTTCGGGTAAGGGGAAGCTATTGTCTCCGGCAAGATTGCCGTTCACTTTGGACCGGTAGTACGTGCGCGTCGCGCCATTTTGCTTCATGTGAATGGCGCCGACCCAGGTCACTTCCTGTTGGCCTTTGGGATCGGCAACCTCGCCTGAATGCAGGGATTCACCCGCGACGGACCAATAGGCGTTCATGCCCTCTTGGGGGAAAGGCCAATCATGCTCGGCGGGCAGACCGTCCACTTTAGAGATGAGGTAAAGGTTTCTGTCGTCGACCCACACCGAATGGATGCGTCCGGGCCAGGTAAAATCGTCAGCGCCTTTTGGGTCTTCCCAGGTGCCCTCCCGCTTATTCTTGCCCAAGTACTCCCAATACTCATTCCCGGTATTAGTCGTGGGATATTCCCACTTATTATCTGCGGGAACTCCCTGGACCAGTGAACGCAAATAGACGGTCTCGCCTTCGATTTCGGTCGTATGGATAAGCCCTTGGCTGGTGACTTCGGAGAAGTCTTTAGGGTCTGCGAACGTGCCCAGGTGCCGCATGGTTCCGATACGTTTCCAGTAGCCCGGAATACCGCCCACAGGTGCTGGCCAATCGTCCGCTGCCGGGTTCCCGAATTTTAACGCGGTGTAAAGGCCCTGCACGGCAATCTCGGCGTATTGATGAACTGCCCCTGGCCAGGTTTCTTCATTCATGGATTGTTGAGGGTCGGTAATCGTGCCTGCATGCAATGTACTGAACTCAAACTCCCATGACCCGTTGCTGGCCAACGTCTCGGGGTAAGGCGTCGCGCTGCCGGGCATACCGGTTATTTTCGATTTCAGAAACGCCAGGTGCCCATCGATGGTTGTCTGATGTATTGCGCCGGGCCACGTCGGTTCTGTGAACGGTTTGGGGTCGGTAAAGGTTCCTGCATGTTCACCGAGGTACTCATAGAACCCGTTGGAGTCTGTTCCTGGCGGATAAACCGCCCCAACATCCTGCGCAAAACCAGTGAAATTTGAACGGTAGAGTTTCTTCCCTGACAAGCCCCGCTGCTCAGCAAAAACGTCTCCGGGTTTACTCAAGCCATTACGCCCACGCGGGGTTTCGACGGTGCCAGCGTTGGCGACAGACGTGACGAATGTCCAGTTTTCGTCACTGGTTTCTCCTACCGGATAGACCCATCCATCATGCCCTGGCCGATCAGCCTGACGCGTGGAGGCAAAAATGAGCTGCTGCGCTGGATCCAGATGCAAAGCGCCAGGCCAGGTCATGTCATCGCTGCCTTTGAGGTCGCTCGCAGTACCGGCGTGCGTAAAGACGCCGATGAGCTCCCAATGCTCATTACTGTTCATACCCGTGGGGTAGGGAGTGGCGGAGACTGACGGCTTACCGTCGAAGCGCGAGCGAAACAGGACGCGTTGCCCATCTGCTTCGCCTTCATGAATGGCGCCCACATAGGTTGACTCCTCGAAAGGTTTGATATCAGTCAACACACCTGCATGCTCGCCCGCGTAAACCCAGTTGGGGTCTGCCTGGCCGATTGTCGAGAAACTATCAATATCGTCAGCGGGATAACCTTCGAACCTGGAAATGTAGAAGCTTCGTTTTCCGGTGGCGCTAATGTCCACATAAACGTCACCTGGCTGGCTGTAATCATCCCAATGCCTGGGTGATTCGAAGGTTCCCGGCTCTTCGGTCACGGGTTCTCCCTGCGTAGAAGTCTCCCGGTTCAGGCGTTCTGCATTCTTGGTTTTCAGGCTGTTATGAGCAGTGTTATCGCTGAGGACGACTTGCCAATAATCGTTGTCCGTCAGCGTCGTCGGGTAAGGCGTTTGTGCCGAGGGAGTGCCCTCGAATCGGGAGGCAAACATCGCCAGTTTTCCCTCTATCAGGGCGCGATGGATGGCGCCAGGCCAGGTCGGTTCGCCAAACGCTTTTGGATCATCGCGGGTGCCTGCGTGGTGTCCCCGATAGTTCCAGTAGCGATTGGACTGCGCGCCTTCGGGAAACGCTGCGCCCAGAACGGCAGGGAAACCCGTGAACGTTGAGCTGTAGTAGTACTGGCGTTCTGGCGTAGCAGCCTGACGGTAGTACGAGCCAGCGTGGGTGCTGAAACTGCTCCAGGGTTTGGGAGAGGCGTCGGGAATATCGGAGGAGGCCCCTGCGTATTTCCAGTACCCGGCAGCTTCTGTCGTATCGGGGGCGGGCCACTTGTCAGCCACGGGATGTCCGATTCGCAGAGCGACATAAATGGTGTTCGTTGAGGTGAACAACACATAAGCCCCCGGCCACACCAGGTCCTGATCGTTTTTCATTTCCTCAACGGTGCCCGCCTTCTCGAATACACCCAGGAATTCCCAGTACTTAGTGTCTTCAGGCAGGGTCGGGTAAGGCGTCTGAATATTGGGCGTGCCGTCGAATTTCGAGCGTAGCAAGGCGCGCTTGCCTTCGATCGGGCCCTCATGGAGGGCGCCGGTATAGGTGCGCTCATTGAATGGCTTAAGGTCGGTTCCGGTGCCTGAGTGTCGTCCGAAATCGATCCATATCGTTTGGGGTGTCAGCAACTCTGGAAATGGAGGGTTGGCTTTGTCCGGCTCGCTGTCGAATCCAGCGACATAAAAATTTTGTTCCTTTTCGCCCGCCGGACGAATGAACACCGCCCCCTTCCATGCTGGCTCCTCAATCAGACGTGGGTCTTCAAAGGTGCCCGCGTGAGTTTCTTCGGCGAAGGAATATAGACCGGCTGCCTGGCTGAAAGAGCATAGCGGTAATGAAGCCAGGAACAGGCCCGCGGCTACGATGGTGGATAGCGTGATTCGATGCGCAACTCTCATTTCGCACTCCGGTTTCTTCCATGAAGAACGTTGCCTGGAATGCGAAGCTCAAGCCCGGATGTGATCGTACACCGGGAGGAAAACGGCTGGATACTGACAGAAATGTCAGTGCCGTATGCGCAAGATTCTATGTCTGGCCGCAACCTGTGGAAGCGAATTCATTCGCGAGAGGCCAGGGCATTCAATATCACCAGCGCCTGACCTACCGCATTCACGAATAAATTCGCTCCTACACGATTTGTGATGTGCCGCTGTTACTCGTGATTAACCGCCACACCCTTCAGATACGGCGCTGGCGCCGCGCCGAGGTTTTCCAGGATGCGGGCGCTGTACCAGTCGATGAAGTTGACCACCCCAAACTCATAGGTCTTGGAGTACGGGCCAGGCTGGTAAGCCGTTGAATTGATGCCGCGCTGGTTTTCTTCGGCCAGGCGACGGTCCTGGTCGTTGGTGGCGTCCCAGACTTTGCGCATGCGCTCCACGTCGTAGTCCACGCCTTCGACCGCGTCCTTGTGGACGATCCATTTGGTGGTGACCATGGTTTCCTGTGCACTGATTGGCCACACGGTAAAGACGATGATGTGATCGCCCATGCAGTGGTTCCAGGAATGCGGCAGGTGCAGGATGCGCATCGAGCCCAGGTCCGGGTTCTGGATGCGGCCCATGAGCTTCTTGCTGCCGACCTTGCCGTCCAGGGTCATCGACACGGTGCCCTTGAGCAGCGGCATGCGCACGATGCGGTTACGCAGGCCGAAGCTGGCGTGGGCGTAAGGGATCTTCTCGGCTTCCCAGGCTGCGGCAGACGCAGCCACATGGTCCTTGAACGCCTGGTCGGCGCGCGGGTCGGTGACGTCGTCCCACTCCAGCAGGGTTTTCAGCAGTTCCGGGTGTGACGCGTTGCAGTGGTAGCACTCACGGTTGTTTTCCAGCACCAGCTTCCAGTTGGCCTTTTCGAACAAGGTGGTGGTAATTGCCACCTTGGTGTTGTCCATGTCGTACGGTTCCATGTAGTGGTTCAGCGTCTGCAGGAAGTCGTCGATGGCAGGCGGGTTGGTCGCCAGGCTGATGAAGATGTAGCCGCCAGCTGTTTTCACGTTCACAGGCTTGAGGCCGTACTGCTTCATGTCGAAGTCGGCGCCCATCTCGGTGCCGGCGAACAGCAGGCGACCGTCCAGCTCGTAGGTCCACTGGTGGTAAGGGCACACCAGCTTGGCAACCTTGCCTTTCTCGGCCGTGCACAGGCGCGAACCGCGATGGCGGCAGACGTTGTGGAAGGCGTTGACCGAACCGTCCGGGCCGCGAATCACGATGATCGGGTTCTTGCCGATCTGCAGTGTCAGGTAATTGCCCTTGGCCGGTATCTCACAGGTCATGCCTGCGATCAGCCATTCCTTGTGAAAGATTTCCTGCATGTCGATTTCAAAAAGCCGCTCGTCACTGTAGAACGGCTGCGGCAGCGAAAAGGTACGCTCGCGGTTCTGCAGCATCTCGGCGGTGGCCTTACGTGCCGGTTCCAGCGGATCGCCCAAGCTCAAGGTTGCGGTGACGTCCATCTTTGAAGTCCTCATGACCGTGCAGGTAACGGTCGGCGAATGTGGCTGATACGGTTCTTTGTAGTCGGTTTCGGGCGTGGCGACGGTTCTTTTGCCGCGCTGTATCTGAATCCGGTGCTGATCGAAAAAGAGCATGGATGTTTAGTGGCGAGTGTGGGGGCGGGCGCCGACGCAACCTTGTCCATGGGCGACATGGCCGAATCCGTTCCCGACGTTGCAGGCCCGGTGGGCAGGGGCTGGTCGCGGTAAGCATGTGAATGTCGCTGATAGGTAAGTGGGCAACCTGCACCTTACGCAGAATCCGCAACATAAGGCCGACAGTCGGCCGTGGAGATCAGCATGTCCAACAGTTTCCTCAGTCCGGTAAACACCCAGACATGGGCCAATGGCCGCCACCTGGTACGCGTCGTCAAGGTGATCCAGGAAACCTGGGACGTGCGCACCTTCTGTTTCATGGCTGACCAGCCGATCCTGTTCTTCTTCAAGCCGGGCCAGTTCGTGACCCTGGAGCTGGAAATCGACGGCGTGCCGATCATGCGCTCGTACACCATCTCCAGCTCGCCATCGGTGCCTTACAGCTTCTCGATCACCATCAAGCGCGTGCCTGGCGGCAAGGTCTCCAACTGGCTGCACGACACGCTGCATGAAGGTCAGGAACTGGCCGTGCATGGTCCGGTGGGCCTGTTCAACGCCATCGACTTCCCGAACCCGAAGATCCTGTACCTGAGCGGCGGCGTCGGCATCACGCCGGTGATGTCCATGGCGCGCTGGTTCTACGACACCAACGCCAATGTCGACATGGTGTTCGTGCACAGCGCCCGTTCACCCAAGGACATCATTTACCACCGCGAGCTGGAACACATGGCCTCGCGCATCGACAACTTCAGCCTGCACCTGGTGTGCGAGAAGCATGGCCTGGGCGAGCCCTGGGCCGGTTATCGCGGTTACCTGAACCAGAAAATGCTAGAGCTTATGGCGCCGGACTTCCTGGAGCGGGAGGTGTTCTGCTGCGGCCCGACGCCCTACATGAATGCGGTCAAGCGCCTGCTGGAAGCCAACGGTTTCAACATGTCGCAGTACCACGAAGAGTCCTTTGGCGCGACGCCGCCCGAAGCCCGCGCCGATGCCGTGGAACAAGCCGAACAGGCCGCCGACGCCCCGGATATCGACCTGGCGGACCTGCATCAGGTGGAGTTCATGTCTACCGGCAAGAGCATCCGCGTGTCGCCGGGCGAAACCGTACACGCGGCGGCTGCCAAGCTCGGCCTGATGATCCCCAAGGCCTGCGGCATGGGCATCTGCGGCACCTGCAAGGTGATGAAGCTGGCGGGGGAAGTGGAGATGGAACACAACGGCGGCATCACCGACGAAGACGTGGCCGAGGGCTACATCCTGTCGTGCTGCAGCGTGCCCAAGGGTGATGTGCGGATTGATTATTGATTGGACGGTGCGAAACCCGGTGGGAGCGAATTCATTCGCGATGCGGTGTGTCAGGCACCTGTGATGTTGGAGGTGCCGACCTCTCGCGAATGATTCGCTCCCACAAGGGAGATTGCAGGTTTTTACAAACTGAACCGCGCAACCATGCCGTTGAGGTCCACCGCCAGCCGCGACAGCTCATTGCTGGCGGCGCTGGTCTGGCTGGCGCCGGTTGCAGACTGCACCGACAGGTCACGGATATTCACCAGGTTGCGGTCCACTTCACGGGCCACTTGAGCCTGTTCCTCGGCGGCACTGGCGATGACCAGGTTGCGCTCATTGATCTGCACGATGGCCTGGTTGATGGTCTCCAGTGACAGCCCCGCGCCCTTGGCGATGCTCAGGGTTGATTCTGCCCGTTCAGTGCTGTTGCGCATCGAGTTGACCGCTTGTTCGGTGCCGTTCTGGATGCTGCCGATCATGCGTTCGATTTCGCTGGTGGACTGCTGGGTGCGGTGTGCCAGGGCACGAACTTCGTCGGCAACCACGGCAAAACCACGACCGGCTTCACCGGCGCGGGCGGCCTCGATGGCAGCGTTGAGGGCCAGCAGGTTGGTCTGGTCGGCCAGGCCGCGAATCACGTCCAGCACCTTGCCGATGTCCCGGGATTCATTGGCCAGGTTGCCGATCAGCTCTGCGGTGCTCAGCACGTCGCCGCTCATGCGCTCGATGGCACCCACGGTTTCCAGTACCAGCTCACGGCCATCGCTGGCGGTGCTGGTGGCGGTTTTCGAGGCGTCGGAAGTGCTTACGGCATTGCGTGCGACTTCTTCCACGGCGCTGGTCATCTGGTTGACGGCAGTCGCCGCCTGTTCGATCTCGTTGTTCTGACGGGTCAGCCCGCGTGCGCTCTCGTCGGTGACGGTATTGAGTTCTTCAGCCGCAGACGCAAGCTGGGTTGCCGAGCCGGAAATCCGCTGCAAGGTGTCGCGCAGTTTCTCCTGCATCTTCTTCATCGCGCCCAGCAAACGGCCGGCTTCGTCGGCGCCATCCACCTTGATCGGTTGGGTCAGGTCGCCTTCGCTGATCTGTTCGGCTGCCGTCAGGGCCTGGGCGATGGGTTGGGTGATGCTGCGGGTCAGTAGCCAGGCGAACAGCATGGTCAGGATGGTTGCAATCACCAGCAGGCCCACCACCAGATTGAACGCCACGCTGTACTGCGCAGCGGCATTGATATTGGTTTCCCGCGTCTGCTTGTCGTTGAGGTCAAGCAACTTGCCCAGCACGGCGTTCATGTTGTCCGAGTTGGTCAGCAGGTCGTTGTTGAGCAGGTCCCGCAGCGGGTCGAGCTGGTTGCTCTGCGACAGCGACTTCATCTTGTCTTCGAGCTGGCGGTAGGCAGCCAGTTGTTGCTGGTATTGCACGTACAGCGCGCGCTCTTCCGGGCTTTGGATCAGGCCTTCATAGATCTTCTGCGCCGCATCGATCTGTTCGTTGCGCAGCTTGAAGATTTCGAGGGTCTTTTTCTGTATCTCGGGTTCGCGGTTGAGCAACAACCGGTACGAAAGGGTACGCAGCCGATAAGTGATCTTGGTGAACTCATCGAGGCTTTTAATGCTTGGGATGCTGGAATTTTCGATGTTCACAGCGGCTGAGCGGATGGTGCTCATTTGCGTCAGAGCCGCGACACCGAGGATCAGCATCAGGGTACCGATCAGGGCAAAACCGAGAAACGCGCGCGGAGCAATATTCAGATTGCGAAGAAACATGAGGGCTTCCTGATTGTTGGGCGCGCGTTCGGATCGCCGATATCGAAACAGAGCAATCTACAGTTGGTATTGCGTGATAGCACAATGCCTTTTTTGCATGGGGTCAGGCATAGCTCGGTACTTGTAGAAGTGGGCTTGCCCGCGATTGCGGAGTATCAGTCACCGGCAATGTTTCAGGACTGACGCCATCGCGGGCAAGAACTCGCCGTCCGCCCCACTCCTGCAAGTTATTGCAGTTGCTGTGTTTACAAACTAAACCGCGCAACCATGCTGTTGAGGTCCACCGCCAGGCGCGACAGCTCATTGCTGGCGGCGCTGGTCTGGTTGGCACCGGTTGCAGACTGCACCGACAGGTCACGGATGTTCACCAGGTTGCGATCCACTTCACGGGCCACTTGAGCCTGTTCCTCGGCGGCACTTGCGATGACCAGGTTGCGCTCATTGATCTGCACGATGGCCTGGTTGATGGTCTCCAGTGACAGCCCCGCGCCCTTGGCGATGCTCAGGGTTGATTCTGCCCGTTCAGTGCTGTTGCGCATCGAGTTGACCGCTTGTTCGGTGCCGTTCTGGATGCTGCCGATCATGCGTTCGATTTCGCTGGTGGACTGCTGGGTGCGGTGTGCCAGGGCACGAACTTCGTCGGCAACCACGGCAAAACCACGACCGGCTTCACCGGCGCGGGCGGCCTCGATGGCAGCGTTGAGGGCCAGCAGGTTGGTCTGGTCGGCCAGGCCGCGAATCACGTCCAGCACCTTGCCGATGTCCCGGGACTCATCGGCCAGGTTACTGATCAGCTCTGCGGTGCTCTGTACGTCGCCGCTCATGCGTTCGATGGCGCTGACGGTTTCCAGCACCAGCTCCCGGCCATCCCCTGCCGTGGTGGTGGCGTTTTTCGAGGCGTCGGAGGTGCTGACTGCGTTGCGGGCCACTTCCTCCACAGCGCTGGTCATTTCATTGACGGCGGTCGCCGCCTGTTCGATTTCGTTATTCTGGCGAGTCAGGCCACGGGCGCTCTCTTCAGTCACCGCGTTCAGCTCTTCTGCGGCCGAGGCGAGTTGAGTGGCCGAGCCTGAGATGCGGCCCAGGGTGTCGCGCAGCTTTTCCTGCATCTTCTTCATGGCTGCCAACAGACGACCGGCTTCGTCAGTGCCCACCACGTTGATCGACTGGGTCAGGTTGCCTTCGGCGATGGTCTCGGCGGCAGTCAATGCCTGGGAAATCGGGTGAGTGATGCTGTTGGTCAGCAGCCAGGCAAACAGCATGGTCAGGATGGTCGCCACCACCAACAACACGATTGTGATGTTGAACGCTTCGGAATACTGGTCCTCGGCATTTTTGTTGATGGCGTTCATCTGCTGTGTGTTGAAGTCCACCAGCTTGGACAGCACGACATTCATCTGGTCCGAGTTGTTCTGCAGGTCAACGTTGAGCAGGGTGCGCAGCTCATCGATCTTGTCGGCCCGGCTCAGGGTTTTCATGCGCTCTTCGAACTGACGGTATTGCGTGACCAGTTGCTGGAATTGTTCGTAAGTCGTGCGTTCTTCGGGGCTGGTGATCAGCTTTTCATAGGCGCTTTGAGCCTCGGTAAACAGTTGGTCGCGCTTGGTGATCAGGTCGATGGTTTTTTCCTGGGTCGCCGTGTCGCGGTTGATCATCAGGCGGAATGACAGGACGCGCAGGCGCACACTGTGTTCGATCAACTTGTCCAGGTTCTTGATGCCCGGCACGTTCGTGCGGGTGATGACTTCACCTGCCGTGCGGATCTTGCCCATCTGGGTGAGAGAAGAAATACCGAGGATCAGCATCAGTGCGCCGATCAAGGCGAAACCGAGGAACGCGCGGGGGGCAATATTGATGTTGCGTAGGGACATGTGTCCTCCGGGTTGGCTGCCTCGGTGCATGAAGGCAAGCAAAAAATTGTAAGCATTCATTGCCTATCGGTCACAAGTCGGAACTCTTGAGTCGCAACCGCTAAATTGTCCGACGCAAAATGCAGCGACGAGCAGCAGGAACCAGATCCGGAAAACGCAGTCAGTAGGGCTCCTTATGCGTTTATTGCGATGAAACGTGAAAAGTGCTGGTGCGCCAGGAATTACAGGCCAAAACGCCCGGATAACCCTGGCAAGCCCGATGACTTTTCTTTATCGTGTGCGCCCGTTGAAATTTGCTCGAGAAATCAAAATGTTGGAAGCATCCCTTAGCCAATTGGAACAACTTGTCGGTGACCTGGTGCAACAGAACCAGGCGCTGCAAAACACGAATGCACAGCTCAGCACCGAGCTGGCTCAAGCCAAGGATGACAACGACAGTCTGCAATTGAGCCTGCTGGAGCAGGAAGAGAAACAAGGCGCTACGGCTGCGCGTATTCAGGCACTGGTTGATCGTGCCACCAGCGTTACCTCCGTCAGCGCATGAGTGCTGACAGAAGCGGGGTGAAGGTCGTCTCGATTCTGGGTAACGACTACTCGATCAAGGCACCGGTCGGGGAAGAGCAAACTTTGCTGGACGCCACCGTCATGCTCAAGAACGCGCTGACTGAAACCAAACGCAAATACCCGACGCTGATCGGCGACAGGCTTTTGGTGTTGGCGGCATTGAACCTGTGCTCGCAGCAGATCGAGCTCAAGCAACAACATGAAAAGGACCTCAACCGTTATCAAGAGCAGGTCAGCGCCACGGTTGATGTGATTTCGCGGACCATTGCTCAGGGTTGAGCCCTTGGTTCTCTGGTGTCTGATTTGACGCCTTCGCGAGCAAGCTCGCTCCCACAGGTGAGTGCGTATTACCTATGAGAGCGAGCTTGCTCGCGAATGATGTTTACCCCGCCTGCATCACCAACCTGATATCCGCCGCCAGTTCCCGCACGCGGTCTTCTTCGGTGTCCCACGAGCACATAAAACGTGCGCCGCCGCTGCCGATGAAGGTGTAGAAACGCCAGCCCTTGTCGGTCAACGCCTTGATCGCCGGTTCCGAGAGTTGCAGGAACACGCCGTTGGCCTGCACCGGGAACATCAGCTCCACGCCAGAGATGTCTTTAACCAGTTCAGCCAGCAACTGCGCGCAGTGGTTGGCGTGGCGGGCATGCTTGAGCCAGGCGTCGTTTTCCAGCAGGCCAACCCATGGCGCTGAGAGGAAGCGCATCTTCGAGGCCAGTTGCCCGGCTTGTTTGCAGCGATAGTCGAAGTCTTCGGCCAGTTTGCGGTTGAAGAACAGAATCGCTTCGCCCACGGCCATGCCGTTTTTGGTGCCGCCGAAACACAACACATCGACGCCGGCTTTCCAGGTCAGTTCTGCTGGCGAGCAGCCCAGGTAGGCGCAGGCATTGGCGAAACGGGCGCCGTCCATGTGCAGGTTCAGGCCCAGTTCCTTGCAGGTGGCGCTGATGGCTTTCAGCTCTTCTGGCTGGTAGACGCTGCCCACTTCCGTGGCCTGGGTCAGGGTCACGACGCGGGGTTTGGGGTAGTGAATATCCTGACGCTTGAGCGCTACTTCACGGATCGACGCAGGCGTGAGCTTGCCGTTTTCGCTGCGGGCGGTCAGTAGCTTCGAGCCGTTGGAGAAAAACTCCGGCGCGCCGCATTCGTCGGTTTCGACGTGGGCGGTTTCCGAGCAGATGACGCTGTGGTAACTCTGGCACAGTGACGACAAGGCCAGGGAGTTGGCAGCGGTGCCGTTGAAGGCGAAGAACACTTCGCAGTCGGTTTCGAACAGTTTGCGGAAATGATCGGCGGCGCGGGCGGTCCATTGATCGTCGCCATACGCACGCTGGTGGCCTTGGTTTGCCTCTTCCATGGCGGCCCAGGCTTCGGGGCAGATGCCGGAGTAGTTATCGCTGGCAAACTGTTGGCTTTTATCTGTCATGGCCGGTTCCTTGTGATCGATTATGGTGCGCACTGTAACCAAGATTGCGGGAGCAGGTCATGTTCGCATCGAGAAATAATTGTTTAGCCGGAGCGTCATGAACCCGCCCGATTTACAGGCAAAACCCGTACGCGATCCGAGCCTTGATCTGCTCAAGTGGCTGGCGATGCTCACTATGGTGCTCGATCATCTGCGCTATGTCGGTTGGTCGGTGAATTTTCTCTACGTGCCGGGGCGTTTTGCTTTCCCCTGGTTCTGCCTGGCAATTGCCGCCAACCTTGCCCGCAGCGGCGCTGCCCGTCATGTACCGTGGCGCTATCTGGGCTGGCTGGTGGTGTTTTCAGTGTTGGCTGAAGTCCCTTATCGGATGTTCGTGCTCGATGCCGACACGCTGAATGTGCTGCCAACCCTGGCGTTGGGGTTGCTGGTGGCCCAGGGCTGGCGTGACCGAACACCACTGTCGCTGGCGTTGGCGGGTGCAGCGCTGGTGCTCGGCTGGGTGTTCTGGTCGTACCTGATGTTCGGTTTCTTTGGCGTACTGCTGCCGCTGGCTTGCCTGCTGGTGTTGCGTCGCTCCCCATACGCCACGGTGCTGCCGGGGATCGTCTGCATCTTCAGCAACGCCTGGCCGCAGATGTTTGCCGGGGTCGAGTGGGGCGACCCGATTTCCATCTTTGCCGTCGGGGCGTGCCTGATAGCGCCATTGATCGGTATGGCGTTGTTGCGCAGTGGCTTGAGTTTGAAGGTCTGGCCGATGCGGCGCTGGGCGTATGCGATCTATCCGCTGCATTTTTTGTTGTTGTTGGGGGTGCGGCAGATAGTGGCGTTATAAAAATCTGATCCGCGTTGCTGCATTCGCGTTACCCCTGTGGGAGCGACCGGGGTGGCGATCCACCTTGCTGCGAATGGAATCAGAAAATGTCAGTAGACAAAACGCCAGCACCGCCATTATCTTTTGCGCCAGGCCACCGCAGTGGCCAGCGTCGCTCGGACGGTTCCGGGCGCTTACGTCTTCAGAGGCACACATGGCTGACCAAGGTTCGCCGCGCCGTTTTGCGCGCATCGATCGACTCCCTCCTTATGTTTTCAACATCACCGCCGAGCTGAAAATGGCCGCGCGTCGTCGTGGTGAAGACATCATCGACTTGAGCATGGGCAACCCCGACGGGGCTACGCCACCGCATATCGTCGAAAAACTGGTCACTGTTGCTCAACGTGAAGACACTCACGGCTACTCGACTTCGCGTGGTATTCCGCGTCTGCGTCGGGCGATTTCCAGTTGGTACAAAGAGCGCTACGAGGTCGATATCGACCCGGAAAGCGAAGCCATCGTCACCATCGGTTCCAAAGAGGGCCTGGCGCATTTGATGCTGGCGACGTTGGATCAGGGCGATACCGTTCTTGTTCCGAACCCCAGCTATCCGATCCACATCTACGGTGCCGTGATTGCCGGCGCCCAGGTGCGTTCGGTGCCGCTGATCCCCGGTGTGGACTTCTTCGCTGAGCTGGAACGGGCCATTCGTGGTTCGATCCCGAAGCCGAAGATGATGATCCTCGGTTTCCCGTCCAACCCGACCGCCCAGTGCGTCGAGCTGGACTTCTTCGAACGCGTGGTTGCACTGGCCAAGCAATACGACGTGCTGGTGATTCACGACCTGGCTTATGCCGACATCGTCTACGACGGCTGGAAAGCCCCGTCGATCATGCAGGTGCCTGGCGCCAAGGACATCGCGGTGGAGTTCTTCACCCTGTCCAAGAGCTACAACATGGCGGGCTGGCGTATCGGCTTCATGGTCGGTAACCCCGAACTGGTCAACGCCCTGGCGCGGATCAAGAGCTACCACGACTACGGCACCTTCACGCCGCTGCAAGTGGCGGCCATCGCAGCACTCGAAGGCGACCAGCAATGCGTGAAAGACATTGCCGAGCAGTATCGCCAGCGTCGCAATGTGCTGGTCAAAGGCCTGCATGAGCTGGGCTGGATGGTGGAAAACCCCAAGGCGTCGATGTACGTATGGGCCAAGATCCCCGAAGCCTACGCACACATGGGCTCGCTGGAGTTCGCCAAGAAGCTGTTGGCAGAAGCCAAGGTCTGCGTGTCGCCGGGCATCGGTTTCGGGGAGTACGGCGACGACCACGTACGTTTCGCCCTGATCGAGAACCAGGATCGCATCCGTCAGGCCGTGCGCGGTATCCGCAGCATGTTCCGGGCTGATGGCAAGGTTGCGGCGGCCAACGCGCCAGTCTGAGTTACAACCTGTATGGGAGCGAATTTATTCGCGATGCGGTATGTCAGCCAGCCGTGAGGTTGAATGTGCCGACCCTTCGCGAATGAATTCGCTCCCACAAAATACATTCAGCCCATGAATACCCCACAGGATGTAAGCAATCCCTCCTGTGGGAGCGACCGGGGTGGCGATCCACCTTGCTCGCGAAGACGTCAGCCCTGACGTCATCCTCTTTCCCCGCTATTTATCTCTCCCCGCCAACCCATGTCGTAAACGCACCTTTGCGTGGCGTCCATAGGCATTTGGCCGGTCTGCGTCAGCCCTACCATCGCATCCAAAGGGCACTCTACAAGCCCCACCGAAAAGCCAGGCGCAACGCCGCCGCTGGGAGAACCGCGATGTTCAGCAAGCAAGACCAAATCCAAGGCTATGACGATGCACTGCTCGCGGCGATGAATGCCGAGGAGCAGCGTCAGGAAGACCACATCGAGCTGATCGCTTCGGAGAACTACACCAGCAAACGCGTGATGCAAGCCCAGGGCAGCGGCCTGACCAACAAGTACGCCGAAGGCTATCCAGGCAAGCGCTACTACGGTGGTTGTGAGCATGTGGACAAGGTCGAGCAACTGGCCATCGAGCGCGCCAAGCAGCTGTTCGGTGCCGATTACGCCAACGTCCAGCCGCACTCCGGCAGCCAGGCCAACGCCGCCGTCTATCTGGCTCTGCTGCAAGCGGGCGATACCGTGCTGGGCATGAGCCTGGCCCACGGTGGTCACTTGACCCACGGTGCGAAAGTCAGCTTCTCGGGCCGTCTTTATAACGCTGTGCAATATGGCATCGACACTGCGACCGGCTTGATTGATTACGACGAAGTCGAGCGCATCGCCGTCCAAACCCAGCCAAAAATGATCATTGCCGGCTTCTCGGCCTACTCGAAGACGCTGGATTTCCCGCGCTTTCGCCAAATTGCCGACAAGGTGGGCGCTTACCTGTTCGTCGACATGGCACACGTGGCCGGTCTGGTTGCTGCGGGCCTGTACCCGAACCCGCTGCCGTACGCTGATGTGGTGACCACCACCACCCACAAGACCCTGCGCGGTCCACGGGGCGGTTTGATCCTGGCCAAGGCCAACGAAGAGATCGAGAAAAAACTGCAATCGGCCGTTTTCCCCGGTGGCCAGGGCGGCCCGTTGATGCACGTTATCGCGGCCAAGGCCGTGTGCTTCAAGGAAGCGGCAGAGCCTGGCTTCAAGGCCTATCAACAACAAGTGATCGATAACGCCCAGGCCATGGCCAGCGTCTTTGTCAAACGCGGTTACGACGTGGTGTCCGGCGGTACTGACAACCACCTGTTCCTGGTCAGCCTGATCCGTCAGGGCCTGACTGGCAAAGACGCCGACGCTGCATTGGGTCGTGCGCACATCACCGTCAACAAGAACTCGGTGCCCAACGATCCGCAGTCGCCATTTGTGACCTCGGGCCTGCGTATCGGTACACCCGCCGTGACCACGCGCGGTTTCAAAATCACCCAATGCGTTGAGCTGGCGGGTTGGATCTGCGACATCCTCGACAACCTTGGCGATGCCGATGTCGAGGCCAATGTGGCCAGCCAGGTCGCGGCCCTGTGCGCCGATTTCCCGGTTTATCGCTGAGTCAGGAGTAGCCCTACATGCAGCATTACTCAGGCTTCGGCCTTTTCAAACACTCCCTCAGCCACCACGAGAACTGGCAGCGCATGTGGCGCACGCCAACGCCGAAGAAGGTCTACGACGTGGTCATCGTCGGCGGCGGCGGGCACGGTCTGGCGACGGCGTACTACCTGGCCAAGGAGCATGGCATCACTAACGTGGCCGTGGTCGAGAAAGGCTGGCTGGGCGGCGGCAACACGGCGCGCAATACCACCATCGTGCGTTCCAACTACCTGTGGGACGAGTCGGCGCACCTGTACGAACACGCCATGAAGTTGTGGGAAGGCCTGTCCCAGGACATCAACTACAACGTGATGTTTTCCCAGCGCGGCGTCTACAACCTGTGCCACACCCTGCAGGACATGCGTGACTCGGAACGCCGGGTCAGCGCCAACCGTCTGAACGGCGTGGACGGTGAATTGCTCAACGGCAAACAGGTGGCGCAAGAAATCCCGTACCTGGACTGCTCGAAAAACACCCGTTACCCGATCATCGGCGCCACGGTTCAACGCCGTGGTGGAGTCGCGCGTCACGATGCCGTGGCCTGGGGTTATGCCCGTGCCGCTGATGCCCTGGGCGTGGACCTGATCCAGCAAACTGAAGTCATTGGCTTTCGCAAGGAAAACGGCGTGTGCATCGGCGTGGAAACCAGCAAAGGCTTCATCGGTGCCAAGCGCGTCGGTGTGGTGACAGCCGGTAACTCCGGGCACATGGCCAAGCTTGCGGGCTTCCGTCTGCCGATCGAATCTCACCCGCTGCAAGCGCTGGTGTCCGAGCCGATCAAGCCGATTATCGACAGCGTGATCATGTCCAACGCCGTACACGGCTACATCAGCCAGTCCGACAAGGGCGACCTGGTGATCGGCGCGGGCATCGACGGCTGGGTGGGCTACGGCCAGCGCGGCTCGTACCCGGTGATCGAACACACCATCCAGGCCATTGTCGAGATGTTCCCGGTGTTGTCCCGCGTGCGCATGAACCGGCAGTGGGGCGGCATCGTCGACACCACGCCGGACGCCTGCCCGATCATCTCCAAGACACCTGTGCCGAACATGTTCTTCAACTGCGGTTGGGGCACCGGTGGCTTCAAGGCCACGCCGGGCTCGGGCAACGTGTTTGCCGCCAGCCTGGCCAAGGGCGAAATGCACCCGTTGGCCAAACCTTTTTCCATCGACCGTTTCCATAACGGCGCTCTCATTGACGAACACGGCGCTGCCGCTGTCGCCCACTAACAGGAGAAATCCCCATGCTGCACATCTTCTGTCCTCACTGTGGCGAACTGCGCTCCGAAGAGGAATTCCACGCGTCCGGTCAGGCTCATATCCCGCGTCCACTGGACCCTGGCGCCTGCACCGACGAGCAGTGGGGTGACTACATGTTCTTCCGCGACAACCCCCGCGGCCTGCATCACGAGTTGTGGATTCACGCGGCCGGTTGCCGTCAGTACTTCAACGCCACGCGTGACACCGTGACCTACGAAATTCTCGAAACCTACCCGATTGGCGCCAAGCCGCAGTTTGTGAATCCAGCGTTCAGCAACAAGGCAGCCAGCGGCGAGGGAGACAAGGTATGAGCCAGAACAATCGACTGCCCAATGGCGGCCGTATCGACCGCAGCAAGGTGCTGAACTTCACCTTCAACGGCCAGACGTATCAAGGCTTCGAAGGCGACACCCTGGCCGCTGCACTGTTGGCTAATGGCGTCGACATCATCGGCCGCAGCTTCAAGTATTCCCGTCCACGGGGCATCTTCGCTGCCGGTTCCGAAGAGCCGAACGCTGTATTGCAGATCGGCGCTACGGAAGCGACCCAGATCCCCAACGTGCGTGCGACGCAACAAGCGCTGTATTCGGGCCTGGTCGCCACCAGCACCAACGGCTGGCCAAGCGTGAACACCGACGTGATGGGGATTCTCGGCAAGGTCGGCGGCAAGCTGATGCCTCCGGGTTTCTACTACAAAACCTTCATGTACCCGCAGTCGTTCTGGATGACTTACGAGAAGTACATCCGCAAGGCAGCTGGCCTCGGGCGCTCGCCGACCGAAAACGACCCGGACACCTATGACGCCATGAACCAGCACTGCGACGTGCTGATCGTGGGCGCAGGCCCTGCCGGTCTTGCTGCTGCCCTGGCCTCTGCCCGCAGCGGCGCCCGGGTGATTCTGGCCGATGAGCAGGAAGAGTTCGGCGGCAGCCTGCTGGATAGCCGCGAAAGCCTCGACGGTAAACCTGCTGCTGAGTGGGTCGCCACCGTTATTGCCGAACTGAAAGGCTTGTCGAATGTGGTCCTGCTGCCACGCGCCACCGTCAACGGCTACCACGACCATAACTTCCTCACCATTCACGAGCGCCTGACCGATCACCTGGGTGACCGCGCGCCGATTGGCCAGGTTCGCCAGCGCATGCACCGGGTGCGCGCCAAGCGTGTGGTCCTGGCGGCAGGCACTCACGAGCGTCCGCTGGTCTACGGCAACAACGACGTGCCTGGCAACATGCTCGCCGGTGCCGTGTCGACTTACGTTCGCCGTTATGGCGTAGCACCGGGCAAGAAACTGGTGCTGTCCACCAACAACGATCACGCCTACCGCGTGGCGCTGGACTGGCTCGATGCCAGCCTGCAAGTGGTGGCGATCGCCGATGCCCGTCATAACCCACGGGGTGCGCTGGTTGAAGAAGCACGTGCCAAAGGCATTCGGATCCTGACCTCCAGCGCCGTGATCGAAGCCCGTGGCAGCAAGCACGTCACTGCTGCGCGAGTGGCTGCCATCGACGTCAAAGGCCATCGGGTCACCAGCCCTGGTGAATGGCTCGATTGCGACCTGATCGCCAGCTCCGGTGGTTACAGCCCTATCGTGCACCTGGCCTCCCACCTGGGCGGCAAGCCGGTCTGGCGCGAAGACATCCTCGGTTTCGTGCCGGGGGAAGCGCCGCAGAAACGTATCTGCGTCGGTGGTGTGAATGGTGTCTACGCGCTGGGTGATGCGCTGGCCGATGGTTTCGAAGGTGGCGTGCGCGCTGCCAGCGAAGCCGGTTTCAAGGTCGTCGAAGGTGTGTTGCCCAAAGCCCTGAGCCGTGTTGAAGAGCCGACCCTGGCGCTGTTTCAGGTGCCCCACGACAAACCGACTGCCCGTGCGCCGAAGCAATTCGTCGACCTGCAGAACGACGTCACGGCGGCGGCCATTGAACTGGCGACACGCGAAGGCTTCGAGTCAGTTGAACACGTCAAACGCTACACCGCCCTGGGCTTCGGCACCGATCAAGGCAAGCTGGGCAACGTCAACGGCCTGGCCATCGCGGCCCGCTCGCTGAACGTCTCCATCCCCGAGATGGGCACCACCATGTTCCGCCCCAACTACACACCAGTGACCTTCGGTGCTGTGGCCGGTCGCCACGCGGGCCACATTTTCGAGCCTGTACGCTTCACCGCGCTGCACGCCTGGCACGTACGCAACGGCGCCGAATTCGAAGACGTCGGCCAGTGGAAACGCCCGTGGTACTTTCCGAAAAACGGTGAAGATATCCATGCTGCCGTCGCTCGCGAATGCAAGGCTGTGCGCGACAGCGTGGGCCTGCTGGACGCTTCGACTCTGGGCAAGATCGACATTCAGGGCCCAGATGCACGTGAGTTCTTGAACCGCATCTACACCAACGCCTGGAACAAGCTCGACGTGGGCAAGGCCCGTTATGGCCTGATGTGCAAGGAAGACGGCATGGTCTTCGATGATGGCGTGACCGCCTGCATCGCCGACAACCACTTCCTGATGACCACCACCACAGGCGGTGCGGCGCGCGTGCTGCAATGGCTGGAAATCTATCAACAGACCGAATGGCCGGACCTGAAGGTGTACTTCACTTCCGTGACCGACCATTGGGCAACCCTGACACTGTCCGGCCCCAACAGCCGCAAGCTGCTCAGTGAAGTGACCGACATCGATCTGGACCGTGAAGGCTTTCCGTTCATGACCTGGAAAGAAGGTCAGGTGGGTGGTGTGCCAGCGCGGGTGTTCCGGATTTCATTCACCGGCGAGCTCTCGTACGAAGTGAATATCCAGGCCAATTACGCCATGGGCGTCCTGGAAAAAATCATCGAGGCGGGCAAGAAGTACAACCTGACGCCGTACGGCACAGAAACCATGCACGTGCTGCGGGCCGAGAAGGGTTTCATCATTGTCGGGCAGGACACCGATGGCTCGATGACTCCGGACGACCTGAACATGGGCTGGTGTGTCGGCCGCACCAAACCGTTCTCGTGGATCGGCTGGCGTGGCATGAACCGCGAAGACTGCGTGCGTGACCAGCGCAAGCAACTGGTGGGCCTCAAGCCGGTGGACCCCACCAAATGGCTGCCGGAAGGCGCGCAACTGGTGTTCGACACCAAGCAATCGATCCCGATGCAAATGGTCGGTCACGTGACCTCCAGCTACGCCGCCAACTCGCTGGGGTATTCCTTCGCGATGGGCGTGGTCAAGGGCGGCCTCAAGCGTATGGGCGAACGTGTGTTCGCGCCTTTGGCGGACGGCAGCGTGATCGAGGCGGAAATCGTGTCTTCGGTGTTCTTCGATCCGAAGGGTGAGCAGCAGAACGTGTAGTGAGCCTGCTGCTTCTGTTGGAGCGATGCTTGCCCGCGAACGGAACAACCCGGTGTAACAGACACACCGCGTCATCGTTCTTCGCGGGCAAGCCACGCTCCAACAGGATCGGTGCAATACAACAGAATTCAGGAACAGGTGCTCTATGACCACAGCCAACGTTTACCAACAGCGGCCAACGACCGGCGCGAAAGCCGAGTCACCGCTGTTCCATGCCGACCTCAACAGCCTTGTCGGCAAGGGCCGCAATAACCCTGGCGTGATCCTGCGCGAGAAAAAACTGCTGGGCCATCTGACCCTGCGCGGCGATGGCAAGGACCCGGCCTTCGCCGCGGGCATCACCTCCGCCCTCGGCCTGGAGCTGCCCGGGCCACTGGCGCTGGTCAGCGACGGCGACAGCTCGCTGCAATGGCTCGGCCCGGATGAATGGCTGCTGATCGTCCCCGGCGGCGAAGAGTTCACCACGGAACAGAAACTGCGTGAAGCACTGGCCGGTCAGCACATCGCCGTGGTCAACGTCAGCGGCGGCCAGTCGCTGCTGGAACTGACCGGGCCAAAGGTTCGCCAGGTCCTGATGAAGTCCACCAGCTACGACGTGCACCCCAGCAACTTCCCGGTCGGCAAGGCGGTTGGCACGGTGTTCGCCAAATCCCAACTGGTGATTCGCCGCACCGGCGAAGAAACCTGGGAGCTGGTCATCCGCCGCAGCTTCTCCGACTACTGGTGGCTTTGGTTGCAGGATGCCAGTGCCGAGTATGGGTTGAGTATTACTGCGTGATTTGAGGAACACATATGAGCCGCGCCCCCGACACATGGATTCTGACCGCCGACTGCCCCAGCGTGCTGGGCACGGTGGACGCGGTGACCCGCTATCTGTTCGAGCAGGGCTGCTACGTCACTGAGCACCACTCGTTCGATGATCGTCTGTCGAACCGTTTTTTCATTCGCGTCGAATTCCGTCAGCCCGACGGTTTCGACGAGCAGGTGTTTCGTGCAGGCCTGGTTCAGCGTGGCGAGGCGTTCGGCATGATCTTCGAACTGACCGCGCCGAACTACCGGCCCAAAGTCGTGATCATGGTGTCCAAGGCCGATCACTGCCTCAACGACTTGCTCTACCGCCAACGTATCAACCAGCTGTCCATGGACGTGGTTGCGGTGGTCTCCAATCATCCGGATCTGGAGCCTTTGGCGCGCTGGCATGAAATTCCGTACTACCATTTCGCACTCGACCCCAACGACAAGGCCGCCCAGGAGCGGCAGGTCTGGCAGGTGATCGAAGAGTCCGGTGCCGAGCTGGTGATTCTTGCCCGCTACATGCAAGTGTTGTCGCCAGAGCTGTGCCGCAAGCTCGACGGTCGTGCGATCAACATCCACCACTCGTTGCTGCCCGGCTTCAAGGGCGCGAAACCCTACCATCAGGCCTACAACAAAGGCGTGAAACTGGTCGGTGCAACGGCGCATTACATCAATAACGACCTGGACGAAGGCCCGATCATTGCCCAGGGCGTCGAAGCGGTCGATCACAGCCACTACCCCGAAGACCTCATTGCCAAGGGGCGCGATATTGAAGGCCAGACACTGGCTCGGGCGGTGGGTTATCACATTGAGCGGCGAGTGTTCTTGAACGCCAACAGGACGGTGGTGCTTTAGATCAAAAGCTTCGCGGGCAAGCCTCGCTCCAACAGGGGAATACGGTCAACTGTTGGAGCGAGGCTTGCCCGCGAAGCCGTTCAGCCAAACAACGCAGCACCCAGAGCAGTCAGTGCGTTGCCGTACCAACAAAAAGCAGCGCATTTCTCCGCTACATAACAACAAAAGCGAGGTGAAAGCATGTCTGGTAATCGTGGTGTGGTGTATCTCGGCGCTGGCAAGGTCGAAGTGCAGAAAATTGACTATCCAAAAATGCAGGACCCGCGCGGCAAGAAGATCGAACACGGTGTCATCTTGCGTGTGGTCTCCACCAATATTTGCGGCTCCGACCAACACATGGTGCGTGGTCGTACGACGGCCCAGACCGGTCTTGTGCTGGGCCATGAGATCACCGGTGAAGTGATCGAAATGGGCAGCGGCGTCGAAAACCTCAAGATCGGCGATCTGGTTTCTGTGCCATTCAACGTTGCCTGTGGCCTGTGCCGTTCCTGCAAAGAGCAACACACGGGTGTCTGCCTGAGCGTCAACCCGGCTCGTCCCGGCGGCGCGTACGGTTATGTCGACATGGGTGACTGGACCGGTGGACAGGCCGAATACGTACTGGTGCCGTATGCCGACTTCAACCTGCTTAAACTGCCTGATCGCGACAAGGCCATGGAGAAAATCCGCGACCTGACCTGCCTGTCAGACATCCTGCCAACCGGTTACCACGGTGCTGTAACGGCGGGCGTTGGCCCCGGCAGCACGGTTTATGTTGCCGGCGCTGGCCCGGTCGGTCTGGCAGCAGCAGCTTCGGCGCGCTTGCTCGGCGCTGCGGTGGTGATCGTCGGCGACGTCAACCCGACGCGTCTGGTTCACGCCAAATCCCAGGGTTTTGAAATCGCCGACCTGTCGCTGGACACGCCCTTGCACGAGCAGATCGCCGCATTATTGGGCGAGCCCGAAGTGGATTGCGCCATCGATGCCGTGGGCTTTGAGGCACGTGGCCACGGCCATGCAGGCGTTCAACACGAAGCACCGGCCACCGTGCTCAATTCATTGATGGGCGTGGTGCGCGTGGCGGGCAAGATCGGCATCCCCGGCCTGTACGTCACCGAAGACCCAGGCGCTGTGGATGCCGCAGCGAAGATGGGCAGCCTGAGCATTCGCTTCGGCCTGGGCTGGGCCAAATCCCACAGCTTCCACACCGGCCAGACCCCGGTCATGAAGTACAACCGCCAACTGATGCAAGCCATCATGTGGGACCGCATCAAGATCGCTGACGTGGTCGGCGTCGAAGTCATCAGCCTCGACGACGCACCGCGTGGTTATGGCGAGTTTGATGCCGGTGTGCCGAAGAAGTTTGTGATCGATCCGCATAAGTTGTTTAGTGCGGCTTAGGTAACGGTCGTAATTACTGAGGGCGGTGTAATGCTGCCCTTTTTTTCATTGCAGACCTTGACCTCTCCGAATCGCATCCGAAAAATTTTGCTGCCGCTTGAGAGTGAACGGGCCTAATTCTTCAGGAATCATAGGCAGTGGAAGTACGTCATCTAGGACCCTTCGCCAATCAGAAAGCGGGGTTGTGATGCGCTTCATCTTACGAGTCGAGATTTTGAGCTGGTCATATAGTTGAAGTTGCCCAACTTGGAATGTTGGTTCGGACCATTGGGTATGCAGCCGTGCATCACCCGGTATCGTAGGCAAAAGCCGCCGGCTTCGAAGGTTGGGTGGAACGTCTACAGGCTGAGGTAAATTCGTTAGGAAACGTGGTTCGGCCATAGATTGGACCACACCTACGTTTTCACTACCTTCCAGGGATGCATGAAGAGCCACATTTTTCTGTGGTGAATCTAGAGCAATAGGATGAGGCGTTTTTTTAAACGGCGCCTTCCTGAGTGGCTTTGGCGCTCTTTTGGATAGCGATACTAATTGCCTCACTCCCCAATGCCCCGTCGGATCCACCCGATTAACCGGGTCCCCCACGCAATACGCATACGCATTCAACCCACCCGCACCAAACGGACTCAAACTGTCCGGACTGTTAAAGCGCATCAACACCGGGTTGAACGCTCGATAGCCATTACCCAGCAGATAGTGCCCGGTCACCGGGTCCGGTTGCTCGCCATTGAAACCGGGCAAGTCGAGTTGCTGTGAGCGAAAGCCGTAAGGCGTATAGGTGACGCTACGCTGCTGGGTGGCAGTCAGTTCGTGCAGCACCGAACGCTGCTGGTCGGTGGCGAATAGGATGCAGTTGCCACCCTCGTGTTGCGCCAGCAATTGGTCCTCGGTCTGGACAATCGAGCGCTGAACCAGGCCCTGTATTTCCGTGGTCAGGCGGTTCTTCTGGTAGAAGCGCTGAACACTATCCGCCCCCGCAGGTAAATGGCCCACGAGTCGATCCAGAGGATCGTAGTGGTAGCGGCACAGCACAACGTCTTTGGCAGCAGGCATGAGGTTGTCCTCTCGGGAAGCGCGCGGTCGAGGTATTAGTCTCGACCGCTTTTTGCGCTTTGCCTACTAGCAGAAATGCTAGGTTTGACGTCTTGTTGTTCCGATCCTGTTGAAGTGACCGGGGTAGCGATCCAGCTTGCCGCGAAGCCGACTCCGCGGTTGTTCAGGCAATCCGCAGCGTCGTCAAAAACCTCAAGATCGGCGATCTGATTTCTCTGCCAGACTTCAAGCAAGTGGGACCGCATCAAGATCGCTGACGTGGTCGGCGTCGAAGTCATCAGCCTCGACGACGCACCGCGGTTATGGCGAGTTCGATGCGGGCGTGCCGAAGAAGTTTGTGATCGATCCGTATAAGTTGTTTAGTGCTGCGTAACCTCAAATAGGAGCGGCATCTGTCGCCCCTTTCTACTGAGCTTGAGTGAAATGATATATTGTCAAAGCCGTGTGTTTTCATAGGTGACTGGCATGTGGTTGAACTTTAAGTAAAGCGGGTCGTTGTGACTATATGGATTGGTTTTACCAACGCGTATGCCTGGCTCGTAATGATATAGTCCGTTAGATAGGCTGCGAATTTTATCAGATTTCTGGGCTATGAGCCCAGGGATATAGCCTGGGCTTTCTTCAGCGAACACTTTGGACCTAAATCCTTGGACAGGCTTGCCAGTCAGAGCCGAGAACTCGGCAGCAAAGGAGTTAGGTCCACCAGTGGCTGAATTGCAAATCATTAATCTTACTTTGTCATAGTTATGATAAGTAACGCCTGATTTTTGCAGTAAGTGGTCTAAGTGGTCAGGTGTAAGCGTTTTGTTACCTGATGCCACGCCATGATATCCATGCTCAGGTGATGAGCGCGCGTGCGCATCAATCGTAAGTCGATGCGAATCCCTATTTAGAGTTTCTTCGAAGCTATAGACACCCTCATCAATAATTCTGATATTAGTCGCCGGCCTTCTAGGCGGAATATTCGACGTTGTTGGTCTTGATGACCGCATTATTTTCAGTCTTCTTAAAGCCTTCTTAATGAAAGGAGGCGTATGCCCACTCGGATCCACCCGATTAACCGGATCCCCCACGCAATACGCATACGCATTCAATCCACCCGCACCAAACGGACTCAAACTGTCCGGACTGTTAAAGCGCATCAACACCGGGTTGAACGCTCGATAGCCATTACCCAGCAAATAGTGCCCGGTCACCGGGTCCGGTTGCTCGCCATTGAAACCGGGCAAGTCGAGTTGCTGTGAGCGAAAGCCGTAAGGCATATAGGCGACGCTACGCTGCTGGGTGGCAGTCAGTTCGTGCAGCACCGAGCGCTGCTGGTCGGTGGCGAGCAGGGTGCAGTTGCCACCCTCGTGTTGCGCCAGCAACTGGTCCTCGGTCTGGACAATCGAGCGCTGAATCAGGCCCTGTATTTCCGTGGTCAGGCGGTTCTTCTGGTAGAAGCGCTGAACACTATCCGCCCCCGCAGGTAAATGGCCCACGAGTCGATCCAGAGGATCGTAGTGGTAGCGGCACAGCACAACGTCGTCAGCAGGCATGAGGTTGTCCTCTCGGGAAGCGCGCGGTCGAGGTATCGTCCCGCCCACAGAGTTAGGGTTTTACGTATGGAAAGGTCATGGTTTATTTCTGGGCACCTTCTGTCTAAGTTCATTCACCGCGGCGTCTATATAGCTGGGTAATCCAGCGGTATCTTCGTAAGTCGGTGGATTTCCAAGCTTTTGATCAATGGCCCTGATATGGGTGCGCTGATTTTCTAGAAGTATATGATTTCTCAGTATCGGTCGGTAATGTATGCCATTTGTGTGATTTTGGTATAGCTTATTGAGTACTTTTTCGCCGCGTCCTATGAAGGATGTAATGTTTTCTTTTTCTCTTTCTAGCCATATTTTCTGATTGGAAGTGAGCGGTGAATTTGAATGAAGTTGGTAATCGTTAGCGTATGCTGAAACTGAAAGTCGCCGGGTGTCATAAAATTTTAAAACAGCTTCGTCTGTTAAGAGTGGGCTAGTGGTGAGCGCCCCAGAGGGTGGCGCAGTGCTGCTTAAGCTTGCAGCGGATGTAACGACGGCTGGCTTATTTTTTCTCATTAGCCCAACACCTCTCAGAATAGGCTTAAGAAACGAAGGCGTATGCCCACTCGGATCCACCCGATTAACCGGGTCCCCCACGCAATACGCATACGCATTCAACCCACCCGCACCAAACGGACTCAAACTGTCCGGACTGTTAAAGCGCATCAACACCGGGTTGAACGCTCGATAGCC
>Ga0209888_1000126_pt1 | contig 51535 bp, 109 predicted proteins | sample OrgsoiDNA_201059_FD_185807 | JGI IMG/M metagenome (GOLD analysis project Ga0209888, IMG submission 185807) | Permafrost soil microbial communities from the Arctic, to analyse light accelerated degradation of dissolved organic matter (DOM) -... | ecosystem: Environmental > Terrestrial > Soil >...
TGACGAATAGGTAACACGGTAACTTTCCCATTCATAATTCTTACTGTACGCATGATCGATACTGATGATTGCACCCAAATAGCTGGTGCGCTCACCACGCATCTCGATGAACCCGTTCAATGCCCTAGTGTAATGTGAAGGTCCCAGACCGGCATTCATCGCCATAGAGATAGAGCATGCACTACCATCGTGATGCGGCGCCACATGTTCAACTAACCAATCCCTAGCAGAAAAGGCATACGATCGAATTCCCAATGGACGATGCTCGTCGTCCATGAACGAAACTACGAAGCCTCTAGCTTTCTGGATCTTTTTGGCCATTATTTGGTTCGAATAGTTGCTCAACGGTTACAAACATGTTAATACGATCAACCTGTCCTTTCATACTGGCCGAAACGCTAACATGGGAATTCTTCTTTACAAACATATAACCATAGTATTCATGCTGCAACATACCAGTCATCATCTCAACATGACCTTTCTTCGTCAAATAATGAACAACATCATTTAACATTTCAACGTAGGCAGTCATAGTGAAGAACTGCCACTTACGCTTGTTACCCTTCTTCTCTATCGGAGCTGGGTACTTGTTATCGAGATATTCCAGAATAGTCATCGAGCTTCCCGAATAATGACCATGTCACCGTAACGAATCTCAATCTCAAATGCACGTTCATTGTCACAATTACGCCATCCACCAAAGACACCATAATGTCCACCCTTACAGTCAACTTCCTGGTAACCATTGGCTTCAAGCAGCTTATACAACTTCTTCACAATCTTCATGCTACGCTTAAGACCACTAAGACCCGATACAAATGCTGAAGCCGACATATCGTCCACACTCTCAAATTCAACAACACCACTGTTCACTACATCGCCAATTGTACGAATGCTCATTTTCATATCCCCTTTATTGTTCTGATACTACGCTCATATGAGCGCTATCGCAAGCTTGCAATGCTAGCTTCATCATTACCGCATCAGCATCACTCAATACCACAATCAACTTCTCCAACAGCAATATGGCACTATCACCGTACCCTCGTTCCGGCTTCGTTAAGAGAAATTTGATTCGCTCAGCATACTTGATTCGATATGTTTCCCAAGTATACCCAGTTTCATGTAAAATTTCCGTGATCTCCAGGTTGCTATCAGTGGGAACTTTCTCCAAATACATGGCCTTGAGATTGGCAAAAACGGCATGGCTCTGGCAATAAGGATGAGCCAAATCACCAGGTTTCGATGCAAACATAGAAGAAACCATAGGTCCCAATTGCTCACACAACCAGTCGGTAACGTCCACATACACTACAGCCAGTACCGACGTATTAAATTGAATTATCACTATGAAGCTCCACATAACGGCAATTCCAATAGGATAGCATGGCAATCATCAACTGCACGCCAATTTGCATTGTAGCGCCATCGAAGCATCATCAAAATCAATTATCATACAATACGTGTCTGGCTTACCATCAAACGTCCAATATAAATCCCATCTCACCCAACCAGGACCATCATCATAACCAATGTAACGAAGATTACCATCATATCCCGGTAGTAACTTATAAGCTTGCTCAGACTTGGTCTGCCAGGTGGAGTCGAACCCTATCGTACTGAAAGTCCCAATTTCTCGATAAGTACAACCACCATTTGAGTCAGGAACAAATGCATACTGGCAATACGTACCACTGTTCATATACAATCTATGGTTCGAACGCATATCCCCCATCTCAGCATGCAACCAAGAAGCAGTTCGATATAAGATGTCAACTTCAGGCTTCGACTGGGGAGGAGGATGAGGAGTCCGCCACCATATCACTCTATTGTAATTGGTAGTGGCTTCTACTGGTTCTTCCCGAGGAGTTTCTATAATATTCATGGAGGTTATGATCGATTTCTAAGTGGCTGGGGCCTTTAACCACGATACCAAACCCAGATAGAACTCTCGATTCTCAAAGACAGGATAATTTGAATTGTACTGCTAATATTTCATCTACCATATAGACAGCATATTGATAGACTTTATTATCGACTTGACCTAGCATAGGATTTGTATCAGCAGTCAATTGCCATATACTCCAATATTCAGCTCTGGTGACTACTATTCGATCTATATAACCGCTATATTCCCAGTCAGTACCAATTACGGTGTGGTACTCATTCAATATTTTACCAAAGGTCGCTGACCGGTTAACTCCTTGAGAATACATAATCGCCCGTTCCTTGACTGGACCTACGTGTTCGACCAACCAATCAATGAATCGATTCCTGGTGCCTTGAATTGGCAAAGTACCACTTGGTAAATTATAGGAGATTACAGGCATGATAGTTTGAATTGTACGGCCAACATTTCATCTTCAATATAGACCGCATACTGATAGGATTGATGGTATCCATTGATACTTCTGGTTTGGGCAGTCATTTGCCACAGACTCCATTTTTCAGCTCTGACTACTATCATTCGATTTATATGCTTTCTACATGACCAGTCAGTGCCAATTACATCATCATACTCCTTTAACACTTGAATAAAAATCGGGCGGTCGCATGCATTCAAGGTATAAAGGACACCTTCGTCACTAGTTGCACACACATGATCTTTCAACCAGGCAACAAACTTATCTCTAGTTCCTGTTATTTGGTATGTGCCGATTGGTAAATTATAGGAGATTACAGGCATGCTAATTTGAATTGAAGAGCTAAGGTTCCATCTGTTATATAAACCGCATATTGATATACAAGACTCACTGGAGCCGGTGAGTTTTTGACGTAAATCCTAGCAGTCACTTGCCATATACTCCAAGCATCAGCTCTCACTATAATCATACTGTCGATATATTTGCCAGATATCCAATCGATACCAATTATCGTCTCATATTCTTTTACCAAAAGGTCACAACCGAACATACTATCATTATATTGAATACTAGGCATGGTGACTGGGCCCGCATATTCTTCCAACCAAGCTATGAATCTATCCCTGGTGCCTAGAATTGGTTGACTACCTAACGGTAAATTGTAGGAGATTACAGGCATGCTAATTTGAATTGTACGGCCAACAATTCATCGGTAATATGGACTTCGTACCGATAAGCATAGGTATGCGGCCCTCGAGGAGTCTCAGCTTTGACTTGCCATATATACCAGTCCTCACCACCAGTAGCAATGAGAATGTGCATAATACCATCTGCATATTCCCATTTGGTCTGGCTTGCTTCCAAATAGCGAGCAAGCATCAGGTCAAACCCATCTTGGCTACTATGACGATAGGTCTCTCGATCTGGCAATGGTGCAGCAGGCCCTACGTGCTCCTCTAGCCATTCAATGAACCTATCCCGTGTACCAGCCGCCGGGCGGTCCCCTAGAGTAACGCTATAAATGACTACAGGCATGCTAATTTGAACTGTATAGCAAGTCCGGCATCGTCGATGTGAAATACGTAATCGTATGCCGATTCAAGAGTAAGTGGTTCGCCGCCACGCCAGACAGCTTTACCACGAAAATAAGTCCATCCATGGCCTTCGATTTTTGTCAACGTGTTGATTCGACCGTAATGTTCCCATAAATTTGTAGTGCCACGGAAATGCAAGTAAGCAGCGATGGCACGAAGAAATTCCCCACCAAATCCACTCTTCTCAAAAGTTACTACAGGTGCTATTTGCGGCCCCACATGTTCAATAAGCCAAGCCAATGCTGATGCTAGCTTGTTTTCTTGCATAAAACCGCTTTGGTGTTCTTTGTGAATTATTACCGGCATGATAATTTGAATTGTACTTGTTCTAGGTCGGAATCCGTCTGTAGAACAAATTGTACATTATGTGCCAAATAAGATGTGATGTTACTGTAATGTACGAACGCAAATAGTTTCCACGTTTCACCAAAGTGATAATGAATATGCTTGGTTTTGTGAGTGGGAAACTTCCAATCTAACGAAGCCAATTCCGTATAGATGATTTGTAAGCTGGAACGTTCTATTTGTGAAATTGGCTTCTCGATATACCCAATGTGAACTCGAGCGCGTTTACCCAAATTCTCGCTTAGCCAGTTACTATAACGAAGCAATGCATCATACATGTCATGATCAGGTGCTGGTTCCCACCATGTTTGTATAGCCATTACAGACACGCCAACTTGAAATGCAGCAAAGTGGCTTCGTCATCTGCTCGCAATAGAAAGGTTGCTTTATGTGAGTCGCGCTTGCTAATCCACAGAAGACCATACAAGCACCAACTTTCTCCCTCATACGTGAGGGACGTGCTGGCGGCATTTGCTTTTGCAGTGGCGATATCCTGAAGATCAGGAATGATCGAACACCAGTGATTCAATTCGGCATGAAGAGTTTGCCAGTGCTGGTATTTCATTCCCGTCCAAATTCGACCACCAATGTTATCAGTTAACCAGTTGCTATACGCGACGATCGTATCTGCAATATCATAACCAGGATCTGGTTGAATCCATCTATATTCATACATCGTTTTTATTGGAATTTATATGCTAATTGATAGTGCACAGCTTGGGCATCGTTATCAAAGCGCAGGTACGATTCGTATTTGCTTGCGGTTGGGTAGTCTTCATAAAAGACAATTACGTACTTCCACCCTTTACCCCAGTAGTGATAGATGGATGTTGGTACCTTCATTTGCCAAGGACCGTAACAGGCAATATTGAATTGATCGCCCAGCTCATTTTGCAAGGTGAGGACTTCCGTTGTCCAGTTGCGTTGGTTTCCAAAGTCCTTTTTGTGACGAGCACGCTTACTTTTGTAAGGTCCGATGTGCGTACCTAACCAACGCATCAGTTTGCTGGTATCAGCGAAGATCAAGGGCCGGACGAGATCCTGTGGCAACTTAAGAACGTTGTCAGTTTTATCGAAATCTCGCGGAACTATGATCATGATAGTATCAGTTTGAGTTGAACTGCCTTAGTGTCGTCATCTATGATGATAACAGAATGGTGCGTATCTGTACCGTCATCTTCAGAAGAATCTACCATGTAATATACCCAACCGACACCTTTGTATTGATCTGCGCGATATACCTTGGTTATTGCCGGTATCCGATCGCTGGGAATACCAGCTTTCGCACAGTTGTTGATTAGCTCAGTTAAGCCAAAGACACTGTTAATACCAAGTATTGAATCAGTATCGGATATATTGTTTTGCAACAGACCCAAACACGTTAAGGTTTCATCCAGCATATTGTCAAAATGTTCATTTGACTTCCTAACTATTATATTCATTGCATTTGTAGTTTGAATTGTATGGCCATCGTGACATCGTCAAATATCACAAATATCCTTGATTCACCCGTAGTACGATGAAACCCCGGGTTCATATGGCTACGATGAAACCCCGGGTTCATATGGCTCAATGTTGCAATAAATCTAGTGGATATCCACATCACATAGCTGGGGCCAATTATCTTTTGCAAGTAACTAATCGTATGATTGGCATCGGTAGGGCCAGCGACTTGCTCATAATCAGCCACAAACGTAAGCCATGCATCTTGAAGCAAATTGGGATCACTTCGACGCATTGCGTCACTTGTGTAACGTTCGCCCAGATGCTCAGTAAGCCATCCCTGATAATTAATGATGGCGATCATGGCTTCACCAAACGGACTTATATATTCAACGACATTCATAGTATTGCCAGTTTACACTGCAATGCCATATATTCATCGTCAAAGTTAAAAAGAACTTCAACTCGATTAGCCAACCTGGAATAAGCTTGATACAACTGCCAATTCGCATGAGAGTGTCGATAAACACTACTTAAGGTTTCATGATGCCCCCATACTGATTTTCGTATTTTCGTATATTCCAAAAACAATACATTCATTTGGTCATGTATTGGATCTTTGTGGGTGTAGCATTCATACTGAAATTCACCAATGTGCTCTTTAGTCCAGAGGCCAAACTGTTCAATCGTGTCAGTATATTCTGTTGAATCTGCATCAAATTCTTTTATGAAAAATGCCATATCACCACACTGCTAATTTGAATTGCAATGCATCCATTGCATCTTTGAAGTTGACAACTTGGTAGATACCATCGGCAGTTTGCACTTGATAGTAAGTCCAGTTGTCATTGCACCAATAGCGGATATGGGCAATACGGCCAAGTTTAAGGCCAGTTGATTTCTTGAAAATGCTAACTGTTTTGGAAAAGTCCGTTACCTGCTTGGGCTTACCAGTTGTCGACTGATTATAAGTATTTGACTTGAGAAACACTGAATTCAGATATTGATAGTGTCCTAAGTGTTCAACCAACCAAGCAAAAGCAGGCTCGCTAACTTGCGCCGCCTCGATTGTACTCTTGGTCTTCCTAGATACTACCGTATCTTTCATAACATCGCCAATTTAAATTGAACAGCAGTAACATCATCGTCAATGATCGCAAATAAATGATAATTCAAACCTCTGAATAACGCATCATCATACATCCCAGTGGCAAACGTATATAGCACATATCCTGGTCCATATGATTTGAATACGATTCTAAGCGAATCCAAAATATCTTGACCCAAGCACTGCAATTCTACAAGTTCATTATACATGACTTCCCATTTGGATTCATGCAGCAAGAATCCTTTCCAAAGACGCTCTCGCTTAGAAGCGTCCACTGCACCCATATTCTCGTTCAACCACGTCGACCACTTGCTTCTGGTGGGACCAGCCTTTCTAGACTTACCAAGATTCCAAGCAGCAACAATCATAGCACCGCCAACTTAAACTGTAGAGCTAAGTCATCATTGAATATTTTAATCACTAAATCAGATCTTGAGTAATGGAAAGTGGACTTTGGCTTACTCACCGCAATAACATGATTAACACCATAAATTCGCCAGCCCCTACCTTGATAACAATGTATGCTGTTCACAGAAAAATGCAAATTGGTTTCTTTCGTAAATTCATTACGCAGTTTATGATAATCAATCCGGGGTTTGTATCTTCTATAATATTTGGATTTCAATGAGGTTCGTAATGGTCGCATGGCCCCACCAGCTTGAACCAAAGGCCCAACATGTTCTGACAGCCATTCAGCAAAATCGCTTCGACCATCATGTCGTCCGAATAGATAGTCTTGCATATGAAATATGGTCATTATGCAACCGCCAATTTAAACTGAAGCGCATGTAGGGGATCATCAAACATAATTACCAAATCATGATACCAAGAGGTGCTGTATGCATCTTTCTTGTAACTGATACAAATCAGTATTTCATATCCTGGCCCAATCGCCCAAGTAGTGTGTTTGACACTACCGATATTACCAATCAATTCTGATATCTTAGCAAATACAAATTCACTATGGTCAATGATGGGATTGCCATCTTCATCAAGATTATCATCAGGTGGAGTTGAATCAAATGTGACTGGATTCGTCGATTGGCCAAGATTGGCCTCCAGCCATTCACCTGAAATTGTTATCAGATTAAGGATTTCATTTTTCTTTGCAGCAGTTCCAATACTATTGTGGTAGTGTAATTTTTCCATTAGCTCATCGCCAACTTACATTGGATAGCCAGATCATCATCCTTTAACCAAACAACAAGGTCAGCCCTATAATCTGAAAACGTACCATGAGCATCAAATTTGCGACTTATAATATTAAAAACGGAAAAATTATATCGGTCCAGCTTACCAATAAGGTACATAGTTTTAAAGTCGTCTCGAAGCTGCCAGCCCGCATATGCAAAATGCTTTAACCATTCTGCATTCTTGTCGAGCATATAATTTGGTTGGATAGTAAAAACTTCATCATCAAAATGATCTGCCATCCAGTCCATAACTTGGTATAACTCTGTAGAATATGCTCTAGGTTTCGTATTATTGATAATGAAATTCATGATAATGCCAACTTACATTCAATTGCTTTCATTTCATCATCAATAAACAATACCAATCTAGTACAAACCATGCCACGATAATTCGTCGGTTTTTGTTGAATTGGTTGCGTCTGTACGAAGTTCCACATATACCACCCCGGACCTTCTATAAGATAGACAGTCTCAATAATGTGATCATGGGGGACTGCACATTCATCTCTTACTCGATTGGAAATGGCACCCCACTCCCAATCCTCATCATAACCGGCGCTTGCGGGCTCATAAGCTTTGCTATTGATATCAATATATCTGCCGAGGTTGGCAGTCAACCAACCTTCAACTTTCTGAAAAGTATCGTCGAATTCTGAGAATTCTCTCCCACTAAATGATTTAGAAATGCTGAGCATGATTCCTCTACAGAGTGGCAAGCTTGCATTGTAAAGCCAAAAGCTCATCTTGTAAATGCACATACATGACATAGGCATAAGTGGCACCAAGTTTACGTTCAGCTACCGCAAATAGCATCCATCCTTCACCAGAATATATAGTGATTTGGCCAACTAATACATCCTGTGGGACTGGGCAGGTTTCACGAACCATAGTCACCCACTGTGGCAAATCTAGATTCATGGAATGTATGATTATAGTTTTCAATGAATCAGTTCCAACATTTTGATTCAACCACTGTCTTACTACGTTTAATTTGGTTTATAACCAACTAATATCATCGTATCTAATTACACTCATGATATAGCAAGCTTATATTGGATAGCATCCCATTCATTATCAAATTTGACAATGATACAATTGTACTCATGCCCACTATGGCTCTTAAAACAAATTAACGTATAACGCTTCCAACCAACACCATAATCATAATCGATATAATAAATCAATTCACGAAAGTCATGAGTATCAACTAGATGGTCAAGATCAACCATCCATAAACGCCAGATTTCGTTTATCTTCATGGGTGATATTTTGCCACTGTTCACCACTAATCGTAAATCTGTAGTTCTACCACTGTCAACATCAGGTGGAAAGACAAACTTACCATACAGCTTCTTGCTCGAACGCGTAAGTTCAATCTGAGAGTAATCATTACCATAATCCTTGATCATCAACCAATCATCAATACGATTCCGGATCGGCGTGTATGACGGTCCAAGCAAGATAGGAGTAACTACGGTCAAATATGGATTTTTACTGCTGATCATCAACTCACCGCCAACTTGCATTCTACCGCGCTTGCATCGTCATCAAACCAAATCAAGATGTCACCCTTGTATATGGATGCCGTACCAGTTCTATTGGTTGCTCGATAAAGAATATCATATACGGTAAAGTCATGCTCACTGGCATGAGTTTTGATATCAGAAAGCATATATCCATTAGGGACGGATAAACCCATGGAACGTAAATGGTTTTCCCAAAATACGATATCTAATGATTTTACACTGAACGTACTTGGATGCACGGCAGAAACTATCTCACCAAAACGATCGGTGAGCCAAGCTGTAACTTTCGCAAGCTCTGGCGATAATCCATTAGGATTGCTGTTCTTGATAGTAACGATCATATACAAGCCAACTTACATTCTAATGCAGTCATCTCATCATCGATCGACACAATGATTACCACCTGATGCTGAGCAGGCCCGAACATATCAGTCCTGAAAAACAAAATCTGATACACGGCAAATCCCAATTGGCTTTCATGCGCCAATAATACTCCAACTTCAACGTTGGTATTATCCAAGTTAATTAGTTCCAAGACTTCCGGTATCTTAGGATCACTACCGGGAAGCATAGCGAAGGTGCACGGATTCTGAACCGAAACAAATTCACCAAATCGTTCGGTTATCCAGTTGGAAACCCGAATCATCTCCGGCGCAACTTGGTATGGATTACTACTTTTAATTACAAATTTCATGAACAGGCCAATTTACACTCAAGACACATATGCTCATCATCAATACTAACCACAATATCTGAATAATACTCAAGCTTCCCAAGTCCACGATCTGCAATTTTATAATGCAAGATGTCATATACCGCAAATCCCTTGTCGCTTATATGAGCAAAAACACTTACCACTTTATGATCGTCTGAGACCCGAAATCCTTGTAGGGCAATATGCTTCTCCCAAAATTCATTATCACCAGATAACCTAGTGAACGTACTGTGTAAACCATTAGCAATGTTGAGTCCACTAGAAACAAATTCACCAAATCGGTCAGTTAACCATTCAGCTATTCTGATCTTCTCCGGCGATGTGACAATGTCCGCTTTAGTACAAATGGTAAAGTTCAAAATACCGCCAATTTAAATTCAAGTGCCACTAACGGATCCACAACATCAACAATCAGGTCAGACTTATAAATTATGGTTTGTGGATCAATACTATCAAGGTCAATCTGGTAATGACCTATCTGATAAATTGAGAACACTTTACCCTGATACAACCATATATCAGTATGGTAATTATTGGGTGGCAAATGCCAATTGATATTGGCTAACGCATCCAGAATAAGTAGTGAAACCACATTGTTGTTATCCCAAGACTCGGTCCACGTTAAACATTCATTAGGGTCAATCAATACACCATAACGAACACATAACCAATCAATAATAGCCTGAAGAGAATCATTCCGCTTCATAGCACTAACAATCATCGTTTTTCTAATTATCAAAATACCGCCAATTTGCACTGAAGAGCTAAACTCGCATCCGCAATATCAACTATGACTTCATATTTTATAAAGTCAGTAGCCCAAGCATTCCCACCATCCACACAAAAATACGTTATCAAAAACACTATGAATTCGTCACAAACATAAAACCGTACACCCAATAACATATGGGTACTTGGTGTCACCCACTTGATCTTATTCAGATAACACCGAAAATTCTCATCACCAACTCCAGGAATATTAACCCATAAACACTCATCATCACGATTGATAACACAGTCATGATGCTCATCCAACCAATCATATACAGTACCAAGCAGTCGCTCAGAATCCGGTAGGCTATGCAATACTTTACGAATTATCATTATGGTATTCTTTCAGAAAGACTTCAGGAATCTCTCTTGGAATTATTCATGGAGGTTAATGATAGTGTCAGGGCTAGGCCCTTCATGGACGATAGCAAACCCAGATAGAACTCTTGATACTGGCTACATGTTCAATTTAAACAATATCGCATCATATTCGTCATCGAATGCATGCGCAATACAATAGAAGTATTCACCATTACGCTCTAGGTGTACACCCCATTCTTCCCATCCTGGCCCATTTTGGCGAGACATATAAATGCAAGAGTATTCTGAATCTAATTGGGTTGCAGCAAAAAAGTTGTCAGTATGATAGCGCCAGAGGTCATGCTTGTATTCACGATTGTCGAACACAATGTCAACTAGCCAAAACAATGAGCTTGAATGTTCCGGTCTGCAGAATTCATATCTGTTTCGGTTAGGTACCATCTTCACCAGAAGCCCATGACTACCCAATTCCTCCTTCAACCAAGTTGATGCCCTAGCTGAATATGCGGTCATGACATCAAGAATTTGCGAAATCTTTATTATTGTGGTCATGATTATTAATTATAATATCAACAACTTGCGACTGGCATTCCCGGAATAATGTGTTGATAAGCCCACGTCAATGCCATACTGTCATCAGTGTCTTCCGGATAATGCACCCAATCATTTCCTGAAGAATAGGAATATTCTTTGTGATACAACACTTGCTCGTATGCATACTCCTTCAAGGAATATATAAAGAACGCTCGCAGATCATTTTCATTTACGGCAGCAATTACACCATTGCTGCATAGTGTTCGCATCTGTTCAGCTTCGGCTTTGGAGACCTGATTCTCAAACCAATGCAAACGTACCTTAAGTGCCATACTCACCCCATTATCAATTTGAATTCAACTGCCTCAACATCATCGTCGATTACCAGTAGTGTTTCGTTCAGATGCAAACGTGTGATCGATTCATATGTGACGTCATACAGTTGCCAGCCAGGTCCGCAATCGTAGCCAATAGAATCGTACGCATATCCTTCTGGTTCAGATAAGTATTCACTTACTTTACCAATCAGTATTGGCAGCAGTCTGCGTTCTTCTGGAAACAAACTGGTCTTGGAACCCAGAGCAGATCGTTCTTCATCATGGCCCTTTTTGTCCCGCCAGTAAAAGAACCAATCATGGGCGAACTTCTGCGAACGGTATCCAACCAGTCCTCGCTTGACAACCGTGTGGCTCATACGATCACTGGATGTTCATCCAATACTGCGTTGGTAAGCAGATGAGTACGTACAATAACGATGTCACCCGCCAGTAGATTTTCTGGCTGATTGTACTTGTGGAAGCAATTGCCATTTTGTGGATTACTTTCAGCTTCACCCATATGAACCAGCGCAAACTCTCTTGCTTGGGTTAATGATTGAAAGCCAGTCGAGGGCGCATCAGACAATTGTTCCTGATACGATGAACCAAGACGATAGTTATGCCGATCAATCCGAACATACAACCATCCTTCATAATACTTTTGTCGGTTTTTACAAAACACATGGTACCGGCCACCGTTGGCTGCAGGCGTTACTCGTTTCACAAGGTCGGCAAGTTCGATATTCAAATCGTTTGTCGTTTCGCCAATTACAGTTACTGATACGATAACACCATACCAAGATTGAAGTGGCTTAGCCAATACGCGGATGGTCACGCCTGCGGGAATTACTCGAAGTTGAACCTTTTGGCGACTAGCTCTTTGTGTACGCTTGCCGTTGACAAACACATATTCTGATTCCCAACCGTAAACGGGAATGGGTGAAGTCACCACCCATTCCGTTCCTTGGACCATCATCTTGACGCCAATTTTTTTAATTTTAGGTTTTGCCATGTTCTTATTTTAAAAAATTGATAATTTCACTTGAACAGCTTCGGTTTCATCCGCGATATCAATAATCACAAATTGCTTTAATACAAAACCATGCGCATCGCAGATAAGTGCATCATGGTGATAATCATAAGTTGTGACAATCACACCTCGCCATTTTGCTCTAATACAAAAGCCCAAACCAGCTATAGTATGCGAATGAAGTACATCCAAGGGATACTTGATATGAAAGTCTTCAACTTTTGAGTAGAAATCTGGGGAGATACTTTTAGTAAGACCTTGAGCAAAGTTTTCTACATCATACGTATGATTGAACGGTTCGCCATAGTGAAGAGAAACTTTGGTTAACATATCCCAAGCTTGCTCTTCACTTTCTACTTGCTTGATAATAACGGTCATCAGAACGGTAATTTGATTCCGTATTTTGTTGCCATTGTAACCAGTGCTTCACCATTACCACGTGCATCATTCACTGGGTGGTGATCATGCACCGTCTTTTTCATGCCCTTCCACTTACTTGCGCCTCGGAAATCGTTCGTCAGTCCTGCGTAGAAGTCACCAATGCGACGCGATGAAAATCCAAACGGATTACTACCCGCATACTTGTGCAGATAGTAATTCATAAACTGCCAATCAAAGCCATTGTTGTCCGAGATAAAGACTGCATGACTATCACCGATAATGGATTCAATCCACGCTTTGGCTTTTGGCATAACGACGCTGGCTTGATCGAACGCGAGCGTAGCTTCACGGCTATGCCCACTAACTGCCAGAGCCTCAGGTAGCCAAAGATCACTAATTGGAGCTACTTCCCCGTAGAAGGAAGGTGCAGTCGCCATATCAGGTAGCACTTGCACAATGCCAAATGACACCATGGAATAGTCGCCTGGATACGGCCCATCTGCTTCTACATCAACAATAAACAAACTCATATTTTATCCTTTATTTCCAAGTAATGGTAAGGAGGTGGGAGTCTAGAAAAGCCATTGGTATCTCCTTGCTGCCAATTGTAGCAGCTTGCCATAACATCGTTAAGGTTTTTTGCCAATATGATTATTATAACTTCATATGGTTGAAAATCAAAGTCAATAGAATACGACGGGAAACCATCCCCGTCGTAAGCACCGCTGGTGGATTACTTTGCGAACATCTTCGCTTTTAACGCAAGCTCATCCGGGGTTAGCGGCTGACTTGATTGCGGGGAACTAATTGCTCGATGAATAATACCTGCTGCATGATCGCTAAGTGCTGGAGTAGGGGCAACCATCGCAGTGGGGCTAGCTACTCGATGCACGACCACTGGGGTATCTGGGTTAGCTGCATGATGAACAATCACTGCTGGAGCTGGTGTTGTCACTACGGGAACGGGGCTAACTGCTGATGAGGAACTGACTGCTGGTTGCTGTTTAGAGGGGACTTCCGCGTTCACCACAGGGTTGGTCTGCCCTTGTGATTGCTGCATAGCCTGTTGAGCCGGAGTCATTGGTTGGCTCTGTGGGATGCTCCAATCAGGTGCTTTGGGATCTGGAGCGCTTGGGCTTGGTGCTGAGGGAGTTGGTGCTTCGGGGCTTGGGGCATTGGGTACCCCAACTGCGGTATAAGCAGGCACGGCAGTATTTGCTTGCGTCCCAGGCTGTTTATATGGGTACGCTAAGTATTGCTGCTGTTGGGCAAAGGCTGTCACACTAGCTACTGTGAGCGTCGCACATAATAGGAAAGCTTTCATAACGACCTCAATAGCAGTAGTAAGCCCCATCCAAGTAGCTTTGCGGCTCAACAGGTTCAGGTGTCGTTTTCAGCTCGTGTTTGAACGTGCGATACGTTTTACCGTTGACCGTCACCGTTGTTTCGACCGTGCTTTCCGTTGTCGTTTGGCCCTTATCGTTGTTCCATGAACTAACGCTACTTGACGACGAAGAACTTGATGACGAGCTGGATGAACTTGCAATACGTTGCACTGCATTCGATTTCGCTATCGCATCCGTGTCAGTTGACGCGCCCGTCCACTGTCTCTTGGTAGGAACCATGGTTCCTGCACCCCATACGTGGGTGTCCCATACATCATAACGGAAAGGTGTGGCTGGTACTGCTGCGGCATCGGCCCAAGAGATGCTGTGGCCGGGTTGAGTGGGTTGAAAATACTTTGGGCCGGTATCAACCCTGAGAAGCAAGCGACACCGATCAATACCTGTACGTTGCGCAAATTGAGCCCCACCCATTTGATCGATTACGATCCCCGTCGCTTGAACCGTTGCAAACGGAGTCACTGTTGATGGGTTGCTGAACAATTGAGCATGCGCACTTCCGCAAGCAAGCAACGACAAACTGAGCAGTATGCGTTTCATGGCGATCTCCTGTCCTTCTCTATAGTGTAGCAAACGCGACTAAAAAAAGGGTGGTTCCCGGGGAACGGGAAACCAACCCTGTAAAAGAGAGGGACCGGGATAAAGTCATCCCCCTTGTTGCGCGCTCGGTTCTTAGCGAAGAACAGCCACGGTCGTCGGAGTTGAATCTACCGGTAACGTCATAACTGTCGCTGCAGGTTCAGTCGGTTTTGCTACAGGTGCTACCACTGGAGCCGGGGCTGGTGCCGGTTTTACTGCTACCGGAGGTACAACCACAGGCTGATTATCAGCTTGCTGGCGAGTGTACGGAGCATTGCTCAGTGGCGGCAACCCCATACGACTACGCACGATCGGATCACGGTACTTCACGTCATCTGCAACCGTTCCCGTATTGTTATCACTCCCATCCACTTTAGCCAACGGTGCCGTTGTTCCCGGGCAAAGATGCCCAGTTGCTTCTACGGCACGTCGGTTTGCATCACTTTGACACAGCAGCGCAAGCGCCACGTCAGTCAACCCCATAGCGCGAAATTCACGTGCGTCAAGTCGCCGTACGCAAGCTTGGTCTACCAGCGTAGTGCCGCCGGTAGCACCAAAACCCGGAAGTGACACGCCCAAGCTGATAGAACCCATACAAGTATCTGATAGCGTGGTGGTCAAACCTGGTGCTTGAATCGCCGGGTTGGTTTTGACCGTTTGTGTGCCTGAATAGTCAACTTGCGAAATCGTGTTATACGGACTAGTACCAGCGCCTTGGGCCGCATTTGCTACACCGGAACCATTTACTCCAGAACCAGTAGTACCGGTTCCTGATGAACCAGTACCAGTGCTTGATGCCAAGTTTATCGTTACTGCCGAGTTACCGCTACCACGTACTGCCGACTGACTTGCCGAATTGCCGCTGTTACGCAAGTTTGACGTGCTTGTAGAATTACCACCCTGCGAAATTGCAACACCGCCAATCGACGTTGATGTCGATTTGGTGTTTGAACTTGAAGTCGAATTTACAGTGTTCAAGCTCGAGCCGCCACCCTGACCGATCCCAGTCGAAGATGAATTAGAGCCTGATGTTGAGCCAGAGTTTGAATCTGAGCTTTGAGCTTGCGCGGCGGCTGAAATTACAAAAAGAGCCACACATGCCAACTTTATCTTATAGCTGTTCATTTTGTTTTCTCCCGATTGAGATTCTCGTTGGTCTAGTTGAGAATCTCAATGACTTGCAATTACGAATTTCAGAGTCGTCAATGGCCTGCCGTTGCACCTGCTGAACCGCTGGAACCTCCCGTAGCCGATGATGACCCTGCGCCGTTACTACCCACCGTTGACGTATTTGTGTGACTGGTCGTCGCGTTGGTGGTTGAATTTGCAACATTGGAACTACCTCCCGCTTGAGCTTGCGCCCCACCACTATTTGTTCCTGCGGTGAATGACGTGTTACCAAGCGTGATCGTGCTAGTAGCGCCTCCCGACAAAGCGTTACCATTTGTGGTTGTATTGCCGGTGTTGGTGCCAGCGCTCGATACCCCTATCGCGCCGCCAGTAGCAAAGGAACCACCTAAGCCACTGCCATACACCGTCGACGTCGTCGTATGACTAGCCGTTGCCGTCGAAGTTGAACTGTTATTGCTGGCAGTTGCACCAGCTTGGGCGCCGGTAGCTCCCGACGTTGTGCCAGTAAATGAACCTGTGCCAATAACAACCGCACCAGTTGCTCCAGCAGATACTCCAGCCGCCGCAGTATTTGTAGTTCCCCAAGCAAAAGCCGAAGCTGATACCAGTGAAAGTACGGCAGCGAGGATAAGGTTGCGTTTCATGATTCAATTTCTCCACTTGGAGCTATTTGAATACTGGTCCCCAGCTATGAGAACCAGTTGAGTTTCGCGTCCTTCTGCTTAAGCTTAGTGCCAGCCGGAGCTGAGCTTGCTCCAAGCATTTGCGGTCGAACCCGCTTGCGACACACCAGTTGCACCAGCGTTACCGTTACCGATACCACCAGCAGTAGACGTGTTCGTATGGTTCGCGGTGGTGCCTGTTACGGTACCAGTTACACCAAATCCCGTTCCCGAACCGGCGAACGACGTTGCTGTAGCCGAACCACTGTCAGTAGCTGTGAAAATACCGCCACCGGGACCAACGCTTGCCTGTGTCGAACCACCTGAACTTGAGGTGGACGAACTGTTGGTGCCGCCTGCATTTCCGCCTGCAAACGCAGTTACGGAAACCAAAGCTAGCAACGCCGCAATGAGTTTGCTTTTCATTTCATTCTCTCAAAGAGTAGTTAGTACTACAGAAAAAGTTGGCTTCTTGCCCCTTCCAAGAGTGAGAAGCCAACTTTAGCAGAACTGCTTGACCCGTGAATTACCAGCCGCCGCCCAGATGCGACCAGGCATTCGCTGCTGCATTTGCACCTGACGTTCCTGCTGCCGACGATCCGCCAAAGCCAATACCGCCGGCCGTTGACGTGTTCGTGTGGCTGGTCGTTGAACCAGTCACCGTGCCCGTAACGCCAAAACCCGATCCGGCCGCAGCGCCAGACAGGCCGCTTGCCGAACCACTGTCAGTTGCGGAGAAAATACCGATCCCAGCAACGCCAGCTGAAGTCGAACCGCCCGACGTGGAGCTGCTGCTCGAATTGGTACCGGTGGCAAATGCCGAGATGGAAGCAACGGACAGCAGCAATGCGGCGAGAAGTTTGTTCATGATCATCTCCGATACTGGCGTGAATTAGGATAATTGGGCAAATCGCACGCCAACAGTTTGCCCAACGAACATTTAGTAATACTAAACGTGTTTACAGTTCTACTTTCTACTTCATCACCGCTACCTGTTCTAACACAGGTGATGGTGACATACCAGTGTTGATGAAACTAATGCTTCATCAACAATTCAATTTGGGGTATGAGCGTGCCGCGTTATCGGTTCTTGTCGGGCACTTTATGAGGACAGAGGGGTAATACTTGATGCTGGATACTATGCGTGATTTTCATTTTATTCCCCTTCCAAAAAACTTCAGCCAGTACAACATTCAGTAGTTTTTACATGCATTGTTTTTATGTATTCTGCTTTAACAAACAGTAACAGAAGTTTACACGTTGTCAAGCAACTTTCTATGTGCGCTACAACACACAAGCAATAATTTCATTTCGTTTATTACGGCGTGTTTTGTTGTGTTGAACTTTAGCAGGTTATTTTACTGAAACAGTTAGTATTAACACTAATGTTGTAATTTGGCACAAGTTTCTTAATACTTAAAAGTGTAATAGTTAGTTAATACGATAACGTAACAAATACTGAAGGTGGAAGAGCGCCAAAGAGTGGTGTTCATCAAGTAAATGAACCACTGTTTTGGCGCTGGTTTATGAAGGTGAATCTAAACTGTAGCTCTTCTTATATTAGGAACAAGTATTAAGTTCCTTAATAACCCTGTTGCTGTGGAGCGTACTGGGGCTGTTGTTGATAATAAACAGGGGGTGGTGGCGGAGCGTAATACACAGGCGGTGGGGGTGCATAGTAGACCGGAGGCGGTGCAACATACACAGGTTGAGGGGCAAGAGCACCACCAATCACAGCACCAACAACTCCACCGACGATTGCAGGGCCAACCCAGTTTCCGCCACGGTAGTACCCGTGTCCACCGTGATAATATCCGTGACCACCATGGTAGTAACCATGACCACCATAGTAACCGTAGGCGAATGCAGGGGTAACGCTAAAACCAGCAAGCGCCAGCAGCGCACCAATGAGAAGCTTTTTCATGTCGTTCTCCTTTTAGTAATTTGACTTGAGTATAGTAACACAATATGGCTTTATCTTATATTACTGCAATCATTTAAGTGTAACTGGAAACGACGAAAGCCCCAATGGGGCTTTGCAGTGTAAAACCTGGTTACTGCTTAACTATTTACCTCAAGAAGCAGTTCTACGGCCGTTAACAATCGTGGGTATATTGCTAGTCACAGTGACCGGTTTACCAGTGCGTTCTGCAAAGAACTCCGCTGCATCCTGAACGATCTTTTGTTCAGCCATGGTCTTCTGGCTGTATGCATGATCGACCGAGACGTCATAAGGAGTAGCAACTAGTTTGCGATAACCAGCGATCAGCTTGGCGATAGGGTTTTTCATTTGTTATTCTCCTCAAAGGTTGGAATTCGACTATTAATGTCGCCGAATATCCATACATTAAGTAAATGCTGTATTCGCGTATGTTGGCATTCACACAGATAACCAGGTTCAATTGAATATTAGTTGTTGACGCGCAACTAATATCACCAACCATGAAAAAGGGGAGCAATTGCTCCCCTTTTTTCAATAAGCTAGCTTACTGCTTTGCTTAGTTATTCACTGCTACTTGATGTGTTGTACCTGCTTGAATTGCAAGGTCAATTCCGTACTTTTGCTTTGCTTCGAGAACGATCGCTTGCAGTTCCGTCTTCTTTGCTGGCGTCACATCTGGAGCAAAAACAACAGTGTTGGGGACCGGAACTACTGCAACCTTAGGCTGCGGTTGTTCAATGATCGAACCAAGTTTTACTGGGAGATTGGTAGCCGGGTCAAGTGTCGGACGACCTTGAGCAATCCATTCTTCCTTGCTCATCGGGCAACCAACGTGCACGATCGTACCTGGGACCGGACCGGGAGCAGCAAAGCCACCACTTACACTAATTGCATAACGATTGTCATCATCACTGCAGAGTAGCGCAATAGCAGCACCGTGATTGCCCATGTTCCACAATACTTCTGAATCTTTCAACATCTTACAGTTAGCATCTTTCCACGTTGTGCCAACTGAGAAGCTGAATGACGCACCGCTTGCACCAACACCCGAGGATCCCATGCAGGTATCATTCGACGAGGTGAGTGCTGGAGCAATGGCCGTTGAAGCCGAGTAACGCACATAGCTGGATGACACGGGAGCGTATTCGAGCATGCCGCCATTTGCCGCTGATGTGGAACCAACCGTTTGATTCTGTGCCGAATTCGTAGTTGCTGATTGTGCAAATACTTGACCTGCAAACATCAAGGCAACAACTGCCAGTAATGCAACAAAATACTTTTTCATTATTGCCTCCAAGTTGTGAGCAGTTGGGTGAGCTATACTTTATCCCACCCAACCTCTCATATTACCAACGAACTACAGCTAACTGATTCGATTACTGTGCAAGTTGCAACGACGGATCGTTGAAGTTACCAGCAGCGTTAACCGAGTTGTTTGCCGATGCATTGCCGGACACATTGCCAGTAAGCGTTTGGAACGTTGTGTTCGGGCCAGTGCCAACAGTCAGCGTGTTGGTCGTTGCTACGCTCGACACGGAAGTCTTCGAGTCGTTGATTTGACCATCAACATTGACACCAGTCGTGCCGCCGGCAGCCGTCGTATCCGAACCAACCGAACCGTTGATCGTAACCGTTCCAGCAGTATTCGCCACAACAGCACCACCACCGTTCGTCGTAGCATTGATGCCAATGCTGGTACCTTGGCTACCTTCACCATTGCCACCGGCAAGGGGAGTACCAATCGACGCGCCGAGGTTCAGTGTCTGCGTGGTGCCATAGCCGTTGCCGATATCACCGGCACCAGAATACGAACCAGCAAGGTCGAGGCCAGCATTTGCGCTACCCGAAGTACCAGCGGTACCCGTACCACCACCCGTCGACACGTTAAACGCGTTGCCCGAGTTTGCGGTCGTCGTTTGACCGGACAGCGTGATGTTTGCGCCTACGCCACCAGCGGCCGGAGCAATGTTGTTGAACGATGCTTGACCGTTCGATACCGTGCTGGCAATGCCAGTTGCCGAACTGTACGATGTGCTGGGAACGCCCAGATTCGCATTTGCCGACGAGTTGATGTTGTTATTGATGTTGCCGACGTTGGTCAGATTGACCGTCGGTTGACCTGCGAATGCGCTTGCAGCGAACAGCATTGCAACAGCCGAAAGCGTAAGGGAAATCTTCTTCATTTTGAATCTCCAAGTTGTTTTGGGTGCGCAGCATTTAGAATGCTCCAACACGCTGCACACCCGAGTGCATGTTAGAGGAAAACAAAACTATCTTGTACTAGCCAGTAAGCAAAGCATTTTGTTTGCTTCGTCTACATCGCAGGCAAATGATGCACTACTGGCTTCATTTACTCAAGTGACGTTGTAATTTACATCACAACTTTTGTTGTATGGCAACAACAAAAGAAATAGTGCACAATCACTATTTGATATAATTGCCATATTTTTGTTGCATTCAATTTGCCATTTGTTTATGCATCTTCTACTAGCTGTTTATCTGGTTTAGTAAGTTGGTTAATAATACAGATAGTCCATACATTCAGCAATACTTGGCTTATTGCGTGTGCCATACAACAACTATTACCAATTTTGCATCACTAGAATCATCACCATTACGACGAGTGAGCTTAGTTGATGCACACATATGTTGGCAAGCAGCAAACGCTAGAAAAGCCAACCATGAAAAAGGGGAGCTATTAGCTCCCCTTCTTTACTACTTTACAGCTTAGAACTGAAAGCCTGCGCCAACGCTTGCACCGTAGTCGCCACGGCTGTTACCAGTCACAGCACCCTTCACAACCCAGTGGTTGTCCGGGGTAACAGTCGACACGCCGATCGCGTAGCCCGTCTGTCCGTGATACGTTGCACCTGCAGCGCTCATCATGCTTGCGCCTGCATGCGTCGGTTGCGGAAGACCAGCCACTGCAAGTGCGCTAGAGACCGCACCATACATATCGCTACGCGTAGTGTTGATCTGCGATTGCAGTTGACCAAAGCGTTGATCGGTGTAGCCGTTCGCCGATTGGACACCAGCTGCAACTTGTTGATCCGTGTATGATTGCGCCAGGTTCAAACTCTTGTTCATTTGATCTGCAACTTCCTGGTGACTAGCCATACCCGTTTGCAAGCTTGCAATGTCAGTTGTGTTCGACGTCACTTGCGTTTGCAGACCAGCTTCAGCCTTCGTAGCGCGGTTCGTTTCCGTCGAGAGACCTTGTTGCAGACCCGTTTCAGCAGTAACAGCACGCGAAGTTTCAGCAGTGATTGCAGTCTTGTTCGCAGTTGTTTGCGTCTGCAAACCAGTTTCTGCTGCCACAGCTCGACCAGTTTCCGTTGCAATCGCCGTCTTGTTGGTTGTCACTTGTGTTTGCAGACCAGTTTCCGCAGTCACAGCACGGGACGTTTCGGTCGAAATTGCCGTTGCATTTGCAGCAATGTTCGTCGTGTTTGTCGTCACTTGCGATTGAATCGCACCTTCAGCAGCAGTAGCTCGACCAGTTTCCGTCGAAATCTGGTTGCCCAGGGTAGTTTCGGCACCAACAGCACGTGAGGTTTCAGTAGTGATTGCCGTTGCGTTCGTTGCGATATTGGCCGTGTTTGTGGTCACTTGTTGATTTGTTTTCGAGATCGCAGCCGAGTTCGCTGCAACACCAGCATTTGCCGTTGCTGCCGATGCCGCAGCACTGTTCGCCGTCTTTTGAGCAGTAATAGCATTCTGGTCTGCGTTAACCGCAATAGCACCAGCAGCCAAGCCAACACCAAGTGCGGTGTTTGCTGTCGTTTGTGCATTGACTGCCGCAGTCGTCGCATTGTTTACACCGGTTTGGAGACCAGCTTCAGCACCCTTAGCACGAGCGGTTTCAGCCGCCGTTGCATTTGCTGCGGTGGTAGCATTTGTCGCCACAGTTGCATTCGTTGCCGTCAGACCAGATTGCAAACCAGCTTCTGCTGCGGTCGCCCGGCTAGTTTCCTTGGTGATTGCCGACGCATTCGTTGCTACACCAGCATTTGCTGCGGTTGCGCTTGCTTGTGCGGCGGCAGTTGCATTTGCTGCAATGCTAGCGTTCGTATCAATCGAACCTTGCAAGCTACCAATCTGGGATTGGGTGCTCGTGTACTGGTTGTTGACTTGAGTTTGCAAACCAGTTTCTGCAGCAGTAGCTCGGGCAGCTTCTGCACTAGTCGCACCTGCTGCTGTTGCTGCATTGTTGGTGACTTGGGTTTGCAGACCGGCCTCAGCTGCCTTAGCACGGGTGGTTTCGTTCGCCGTTGCAGTCGCCGCCGTTGCTGCATTTGCGGTCACGTTTGCATTCGTTTGATTCAGTTGATCCGACGTTGCCAAGCCAGTTACCGAGCCAGTAACCTTAGTACCGGTGCTAAGTGTGGTCGTCACCGTGGTACCACTGATCGACACGCCAGTTACTGATGCGCCATCCTTACCATCGGCACCGGTTGCGCCCGTGGCACCGGTTGCGCCCGTGGCACCTTGAATACCCTGCGGACCAGCCGGACCAGCCGGACCTTGGGGGCCAACTTCTGAGCCACTGCCACCGCCACCGCAGCCATTGTCGATGGTGCATGCAAATGTGCTGGTTGCCATTGCTGCCGTTGCCGCGATCGCAACCATCGAACGTACCAATTTCTTATTCATTGTATCCTCATAGTTGTTTTGTGTATTCTTATCAAGCGCCACACTGTTTGCGCTTTGCCATATTCAAATGATATGGTAATTTCATTTACAACACAAGCGCTTTTCAGTTAATTGTTGTAGCTGCTTATTAACCGTGCGCCAGTTTATACAAGAGGATGGACTTGCCATAGTAAATCCATCGCCAAACCTAGAGTGTTGTAACGGCGCAACTATCTATGATGGAGGAGGGCGATGACTTCTGGATGCCAAGTAGGAAGGGCGAGTTGAGCAGCGCAATATCGAAGTCTGCGTTTAGCCATCAAAGCAGGTCGATTGGTGCCATTACGAGGATTGGATGCTTTGGCTAACTGAACCCGATAGCATTTATGCTGACGTACTTGTTCTTCAGTCAAGCCGGTTTGAGCCATGATACGACGCAGCATCTTCCCTTCCTTTTTATTAGGAGCATGCGGGGCGCTGTTGGGTATCCATCGAGTTTCGTACTCGCGCGTACAGTCGTCATACTCATCATAGACATATGAATATGTACGATATGCATCATTCTTGAGTTTGCGAACTTCGGATCGGTTCATAGCCTTTATTTTTGGTTGTCTTGTTGCAGCGCACGTCGTAAAGACCGTGACGCGACTCACAGTCAGTAGGCCGCTTGGGGCAACCCACATGCGCTGCAAAAAAACAAGTGACTTAATGATGCAATAACAACATTGGGGATAACTCGCATCAAAACTCGGGAAAGCGTCACTTGACTTAAATGGTAGACGAATTCACGGATTATAAATTCGCTACCATGATACTAATGTAGCACGGCAACAACAGAAATAAAAAGAGCGACATCATCGTCGCTCTCCATGCTTACTCTACTATGGAACAATACTGCTTGAGGTCACGAGCAATACCATCCAATGCTGACTGTCTCGTTACCATCGTTGCGCACTGAGGCTCTACGGTTGTGTAGTGAACATGCTCCTCGTATTCGTGTGTGATATACAAGGCTGCAACCACAATGAATGCAATGCACCACACACCGTAGAAAAATGCTTTCATCAATCCTCCTTAGAGGTTCATCGATTCAATGCTGTTGGATGCTTGAGTCTGTGCCAGGTCAAAATTATGGTTGCGCCAGCAAAACGTGTTCAGATCCAGTCTATGCTTCTTCACATCGTTTCTGTACGACTTCACGATCGTCACCGACTTGTCGGAAATCGATTCAATCACTCCGTAATAGGAAAGATTATATGAATCGTATTCAGCAGCGTCACCGATTGCAAACTTGCTACCGATTACGATAGTGCCATCTTTCTGTTCCTTGAAGATCTCGATACTCTTGTTCTTCTGGATCTTCACCAGGTATTCAGTAGGTGCTGCGGGATAAGCAACACCATGGCGCTTACTGGCTTTGCGATACACACGAGTAACTTGAGCGATCGTTGCGGTCATCTTGCTCTCCTTTGCGTTTACCATAAGTATATGATACATTCATATGGCTGGGAGTCAAGCATCAAATGAACTAGGTTTGAGTTGTCATCGCTACGAAAGTAGATACATTACCGAAATCCGCCAATAATGCCTTGGCAATTTGTACCGTAAGGGTACTGTCCGCACTCTGGCCTGTCGTCAATGTTGGTGTGACATATTGTATAGCAGAGGTCACAACTGAACTCCAAGTAACGTAATAGACACTTTTTGACTTTGGATTTAGTGGATCCCACCCACCACCACAAACATAATTGGTGAACCAAGTTGTAAAGTTGACACCCGACAATATATTCCAACTGGCAGTTATTTGCGGACAGCCAGATATGAAATATTGCTGCGTGAGTTGGGTGGTGAGATCAGATAACAAAATGTAAACACGGCTTCCACTGTTTGGTAACGAGTGTGCGGTAATGGACGAGGAGATTGACACGATGGATCCTAAGTTAGTGTAATCCCTTATTTATGTCTATTTTCGGTAATATTTACGACAAGCTTAACTACTGATGCGGAATGAACGAAAGCTCTCCGAAGAGAGCTGTTTGATGAGCTTGAACTATTGCTTACTGGAACAAACGCGAATCGCTAGCTACCATGAAAATAGCAGTTCGCATACCTTCAGTACCAGACTTGATAAAACCGTCGATCACACGTTGCAGACCATCGTTGTAGATAGCGTCATACAGTGTTTGATCCTTGAATCGTTTGGGTGCTTGCCCACGATCTGCATAGATTTGCTCTGCGCGAAAGAACGTGTTGTCCACCAGATCCTTGTACCCAGCCACCATACCATTCCGCCCACTGTCCATAAACTTGAAGAACAGATGTTCCGTGAAAAACCCGACAAACTTGTCGAATGCAACTTCGTGAATCGGTTGATCATCAATCATCGTAAAACGCATATCTGTTCTCCCTGTTTGTTTACCATGCTCAAATGATATAGTCACCTGAACATGGTGTCAACACTAAACTGCTCTACCGTCGGCCTCAGTGTACAGATATGACCATGTTCCGCGGGAATGACCCTTATCCTTAAACGGAGTAGGGTTGAATTGCTTGCCCTTCCGTTCTGCTGCTTCCTTTGCAGCCACTTGAGCAGTATCATGCCGTGCACGATCTTTCTCTGCATTGTAGAAACTGTACTTGTATACCAAGTAAAGGGCTGGGGCACCTACCGCATATTGGGGGTAGAATTCAGTTGAATCTTCCGGCAGCTCTGGCAGTTGCGGCAAGGCTGATTCATATTCATTATTGTGGGGCGACGGTGCTGCTACCAATTCGTAGACACCAGTAGCAGTGGGGTTATTGCTAGTTACTCGCATGATATTCCTATTGTGAAATTCCGTTTTGTGATGCACCATGACAGAAGCACAGCTTACCCACCGGCCCATTTGGTAGTGGGCATACCCCAGATACACTTGCAGTTTTGATCACGCAAATTCGAGTTCCTGGCCACGCCGGACCAGTTGGGTGATTCTTGAGCCATCGATCACGGGCCATAGTTTCAGCCAACTCATCCGCATGCGCACGTTCATATGCTTCATACTTGGCATCAGCTTTTTGCTTGATGACCGCATCGATACTTGGTGGTGCAAATGCTTGCGTGATCTCAGCAGTGGTCGCTTCCATTTCAGCAAGGTCAGGAGGTGGGGGCATACCACAATCAACTTCTTGCTGAAAGCCGTTGTAACAATGCTCACTACCACGCGCAAACACGCTTGACGCCGCAGCTAGCAACACTAAAGCCAATACGAGTTTACGCATGATTTCTCCTTATCGTTGCTTAAACGCATTCATAGCAAACAGCAGAATGGCGTCTTCAATTTTGTCGTCGTCCAGGTGTTCGCCTTCGGCCAGCAGTTCCTTCAATTTTTGCATTTGCCCACGGCTTGAGGTTGCATCAGGTAAGCTGCTATGGCTAAGAACGCCAGTTTGTTCACTTCTATGCAGCATTGCCTTCTTGATGAGGTCCATGTAAAGATCACGAGCAGTCAGGGGGCCAGTACGCACCACTTCTACTTTCTTACGTTTGAAGAAATCGATCGTAATGCGATATGCATCTTCAACCAAGTCCTTGTAAGACGAAGCATATATGTCAACACGGAACGCATCGATCTTGTGCTTATACGCTTTCGGCAATTGGGCCAGAACTTCAGCACAAGTGGGGATCAGCTGCTGCTTACTGTAGATCACTTCAGAGCCGAGTGGTAAAAATTCGTCACGCTCAACGGTGTAATAGGAATTTGCTGTGTACGGTTGATCGTGATAGATGTCCAAGCCATTCATGGACTTTTCCATGTATAGACCAGAACTGCGCTCTACGTCGAGAACGCTGATTCGTTCCATCAGCTCTTTGGCTTCGACTTTCGAAATCTTGTCCCATTTGCTCAGTGCCATCATTCCCCCAGTTTTATGAAACTCGTGTACGTTCAAGCAAATGTGCACGATGTGAATCAACAAGACCTTCACCCTTCAGGGTTTCAATTTGAATCGTTAACCGATGTAGTGCATCTTCCGCGGAAGTGCCAGCACGTCCAAATGCGCCTTGATCTTTATTCATTCGCATTGCCTCACGAATGGAATCAAATCCACCCCAGTGCTCAAACATCGTTGGGGCCATATCATACGTCTCATACGTATCGTTCACCACCGAATACAGCGCGATGTGGGTGAAAATCGGATCACCTTCTTCGTAAACATCGATCGGATATACCTCAGCAATCAACCCGATTTCCACCATCTTTGGATTATAGGCGTTGATTCGTTTGCAAAGGTCGGTAGCAAACGCGTAGTCTGGAAACGTGCCATAGCTAGTGTCAAGCCCTTTGTCCTTGCAGCTCACTTCGTAAATCGTTTTCATTGGGCCTCCGTGTTGATGCTCAGATGGTAGGCTCATTTGAACCCGCCATCAAGCATTATTCTACCAATTCACCACTAAGGCGCCATACGCATTGCAGTGCTTCATAACGGTCTTTGAAGAAAAACACTGGGGACATTTTCTCACCATCCTTCTTCGTGCCATGAACAAACGTCCACGAGAAACACTTGACATTCAGCTCTCGGACCCAAGCAAGAGCATCATCTAGCCACAATGCCATATGATAGTCATCATGCTCATTGTTGATCTGCGTGAACATCACTGTGAGCCAACCATAAGGCGTGGGTCGTTCATACACTACCGGTTTCGGCTCTTCCTTCTTTTCGACTTGCTTGGCCGATTCAGCCGGTTGCTTCTGCTTTTGGGGCTTTTGTTGCTGCTTTTGCTTCTGGTTCTTTTGTTGGTCCTGTTCAGCCATGTGTTCCCCTAGTTTCCCAGCAAGTCGTCAAATCCCTTGCCTGTCGTAATACGTTCGTTAACTTCTTTCTTCGTCAGCTTGACGCCAGCACGCTTGAGCAAGTCAAGAATGACCTTGTTCTTATGCTCTTCCAGCTTCCCCTTGGGGAGCTTCTTAGGGTGCGTGGCATCCCATACCGCTTGTTGAGTAACACGCAGATCAGAATTGTCGATCTTGAATGATACGTTGTTATAACCTGAATCTATGATTATTCGTTTGGCTGAGCCGTACTCTTCCAACAGTTCATTGGCTACTTTGGCTAACTGACCAATGGTACCATCCCAAGCATCAAGCCTGGATTCGCATACATCAGGCGTTAGCTTCAATTTGTCCTTCGTCATGTTTTCCTTTTATTCAGGCGACTTCAGTTTAAATTTGATCTGCTTTGGCTGCTGGTCAGGGCTGAGCAGATAGATGCGGATATTGCGCGGCATATCAACTAGCGCCATATCATTCGCATATGCTTGTGCTTCATCTTCATTTGGAAAGATGCGCATCGGATCAATGTGCAGTGAACCACGCCAATTTCTAGTTACCATGTACATGCAGATTATCCCCAGAAATGAATGATTGCCATATGTTATACACATATGGCAATCTAAGCAAGCATACAGTTTAGAACACAGCCAGGAAATCGCTCAGTTTCATGATCACATTGCGATCATCCGTCGATTCAAATTTGATACCCTTGCTAATCAAGTAGGCCTTTAGCATGATACCGTTTCGTGCATCAGTCATTCCACCTTCACTCATGAATTTGAAAAACAGCGAATCCCGTTCGATTTCTGGTTCGTCAATTTCGAGCAAAATATTGGATTCATGATCTCGCGTAACGCCCGAAACGGCAAATATGCGTTTTACCGCCTTTTCAATCCGAGCCTCTTGTGCATCTTCATCCAACTTTGCAAATTTAGTCAGCTTCATTTGTTTCTCCTGTGGTTACCATATGCAAATGATAAATTCACTTGGTGAAAATTGCAAGCTTAAACTAGGGTCTAGCTTTTGGTTGCATATGCCAAACAAACTGCAAACGATGAAGATGCTACTGCGCAAAATCCAACAGGAGTATTTGGGTACCATTGCAGCACCCACACGCTATTCTTTTCGATCGCACGGGCTTTTTCATCTTCACTTACCCACTCAACGTATCCATAAGATCCATCGGCTTCCGCGGTTGCGGCATCCTGATAATTAACTGAATGGTCGTTATAGGTGATATTCAGGTTTGCAAATTTTCCATGCAGCAAGCCGAGCAGTTCTTGTTCAATTTCAATCGTATTCATTTTATTTTTCCACGTCTGTGCAGTAACCATAAATTTGAGCTAGCGAAGTCCAACCGTTGACTCCGCCTCTGTTGTTACCTATCTGCACTCTATTACCATCAACCGCTTTAACCAAGTGCAGATATTGATTGCCCATCACCTTACAAAGCACTATATCACCCTTTGCTGGATGACGATCGTTACGAGGCACTACGGTAACTAGATCTCCGGAATTAACCAGCCCAGTCATGGAGTTGCCTTTGGGGCGAAACTTTACAGTCTCACCTTGTTGCAGCTTACCAATATGTGTAGTGGCCCAACCCATTATTTGTCTTCTTCATCAACGTAATTTAAATCTTCAATCATGGTATCGAAGAACTTATCAAGGTGATCAGCATACTTATTCGCTTCATCTTCAGTGGCGAATTCAATTCCACCAACAGAAATACCATGAGAAAAGCCAGCCGATTCAGTATCCATGAAATTTGGACAAAGTCTAACGTGAGCCATCATTGCTTTATGCTCTTCGTTATAGTTCCAATATATTTGGGTCCAGCGACTATCTCTCATGCGGTTCCTTGGTTACTATCGTCATCTTTCTTTACATCGTACCAGAACAAATCGCCGTTACCCCAATCATGAGGGTTTGCCAAATCAACCAGTACGTCACCGTGACAAGCTTGCGGGGAACACCAGCACGCTAGTATCTTCCCAGTAAGCTCGCCAATCCGCCCCATAAGCTCCGGGGAGTTTAGAACATACTCACGGTACTTCCTAATTACCTCTTCCCGGGTACCATCAGGTCCGATGATAAACGGGTTACCCCACACTGTTGGCTCCCCCTTGGGGCCTCTGCCAATATACGTATCATAAAACTCACGCTTACAGTGTACTACTCTACCTTTCTTCGCCATCAAAAGCCCTGCAGGTTTCTACTTCTCGTTATTTGCTTCCTCAATCAATTTATCATGGGCAATCTTAGCTTCACTGTCTTTCCAAGCACCAGCACAAGTGCTGAACGATACGCAATGCGTGTCATAGCCATGGAAGCCTTCAATAAAGGCGTCATGAATCAAAAATGCTACCTGCAACTTTTCATCCCGTGTCATTTCATTCTCCAGTTTGCCAAGCATGTAGCCATTCTACGTTCATATGCCACGCCAATCAAACAAGGAAAGGTCCCAATTTAGGGACCTTTCTATTCACCAAGTAAATCTTACTTGTGGGTTTCGCGTTTGATAGCAGCAACAGCGGATGGATGTGCTTGCCATTGGATACGGTTAATATCCGTCGGATCAACATCGCGCCACTTAGGATGACCGTTCTGTTGCAGGTTGCTCATGTTTCGAGTCACACACGAAACCAGATCACCAATCTCTTTCTGGTATTGGTTCTTGAATGCAAACGTAACAAGCACATTATCAGTTTTGTACGTTTGAATCGATTGTTTCTGGAACGGATACGTACCTGAAGGAATCATCGACTTCGTATACAAACCGAATGCATCAAGCTTCGGATTACTGATCGATACTAGCTTCAAACCGCCTTGCACATGAGTGAACATATCCACGGGCAGACCTGCATTTACGAACATCGCATCAACTTGGCCGTTCTGCAATGCTTGCAATCCTGCTTTCTGTTGCAAATTGGCGACTTGCCACTGCAATCCCGTAAGAGTCTTGATAACTTGTACTGACACCCACGAACCGGAGCCTTCTACGTCTTCGTCTACGCGCTTGCCCTGTAGATCAGCCAAGCTATTGATATTCGAATTGGATCGTACAATCAGATGAATTTCCGACGAGAAGAACGGAAACACCATTTGAATACGTGACATCATCTTGGGGTCAATCCCCTTCTGATATTCAAGTGCATCAGTTTGCACAATACCGTATTGCACGTTTTTGTCGCCGTACACTTTGGCGAGATTGTCAAGCGACCCATCCGATACGACATTGGTAATCGGAGAAGTCGGCGTGGAACATACTCGCGCAATATCAGCCGCCATCGGGTAATTGGTTCCAGATGGTTGCCCTGATGCAATACCCACCGGACCTGCATTGGCTTCGATGCCCAGACTGAGCACAAGCAAGCAGATAATCATTTTGACCAACAGCGCAACGAATTTCATGTAGTTTCCCCTTGTAGTTGTGACTGATTATTGCTTCTTCTTACCAGCGTTCAGCAGAGCAGCCATGCCGCTATTTGATGGCGCTGAGTCTTGCAATTGCGCAGCCGCTGCCGAGGTAGGTGATTCGCCAGGGCTGATTTCAGGTTGCGGAGCTTGTTCGACTAGCGGTTGCGATGCGGGCATGGCGTAATTGATACCCGATTGCCCAGCATTGCTCGTGCTGCTTGATACGTCCGGTTGCTGCGTACCAAAATCAACTTGCTGATGCTGCTTCGCATATTGCCGGTAGCCGTAAAGCCCACCACCCACGATGCCGACAATCACCAAAAAACTAGCGACTCGTTTGAAACCTTTAGTTAATGCCACGTTGTTCTCCTGTTGTTTACCATAAGCCAATTATATGTTCAACAATGAAAAACCGCTAGCTTACCTTGGTGATTTATTTCATCTGTAGTTTTGTCGCACTATTAATGCGAGCCTATGAAGGAATGAACAAAAGCCCCGCATTGCGGGGCTTTTTATACTACGGAGAGTTACTACTGTATTACGCTTGCGGGATTACCAGTCGTTGACCGATCGTAATCAAATTCGGATTCGGCAAGTTGTTACGCTTCTGAATCACTCGGTACTTACCAGCGCTACCCATCTGCGAGTGTGCAATCACTGCCAGCGTATCGCCTTGCTTGACCGTGTACGTGTGTTCACCACCAGTTGCTGCGGTCGTAGCTACTTGATTGCTGATAAAATACTTGCGCATCAGATCAGTATAATCGTTCGTTTGCGTCACGCGATCGATTGCAGTGTTAAGCGCAAACAAGAGGTTCTGATCCGCGGCACGCACCCCAATCTTGTAGCTGATATCACTTCCGTCGATCTTCGATTCTGCAACTTGCATGTCAGTGTTGTTGACAAGTGGTACAGCAAACGGATAATCATATACAAACGCATCAACATCACCGCCATCAACTGCTTTCAGGATGAAGTTGCCGTTGCCGGAATCACTCACTTCCTTGAACGTAGCGCCCGGGAACTTGCGTTGCACGAAGGCCTTAACGTCAGAGTCACCTTGCAGAATACCGACCATCTTGCCGTTCAAATCAGCGTCGCCATGAATCTTCGAACCCTTCGGCACGATCAGCGCATAACCGAAGTCTTTCAAATATGCCTTCGAGTAGATAACGCCATTCGCCGGGGCGTTGTCTGCATACGTCAGGCCGTCCATCGCGATGTCAACAGTAGTCGCACCGTTTTGCGAGAGCAGCAATTGACGCGGTACGTTTTCGTACGAGTCAACTTCGTGCTTGGTATCGAGGGCCACACCGTTCGGGCACTTCTGCGCAAAATCAGGCTGTGCAAACAGCAGCTTCGCAAAATCATAGTTGAAGCCGTGGGGTACGCCGTTCGTTTCACCGTAAATCGGTTCCGACGGATTTTCAACCGAAATGCGCACCACACAGTTCTGCGTAATAGACGCAAGAGCATCAGCGGTCGGTTTGAAGTTTGCCGATGGTACCGATTGTACTGGAGCAGCAGGACTCGTCACTTGCGACGAAGTCAGTTCCGTATTTTGCTGAGTCGACTGTGTTACTTTCGCCATACCCTTGCCGAAATACCCTGCGTGGTATGCATAGCCAACTCCCCCCACTACTGCTAGAATGCCCAACAATTTCAAAGCAGTACTTGCACCCTTAGTCAAAGCCATTTTATTTGCTCCTTATTTTTTGAAGTAATCAATTTTGCCAATATTGGCCGTATTAACAATCGGTAATGCTTGCGGCTGCTGTGTGGAACTAATCAGCAAGTCACGTGAATTCAAATCGGCAAGCAAGCGCATCCCTTCATCTTCGTACATCGCATTCTTCATATCTGCGCTTTCAAGGAAACGTTGCGAGTCTTGCATGAAGCTTTCGATCTGGCCCAACTTAGCGCCAAAGTCTTCAGCCAAGTAAGCAAACGTTTCATTGCGCAACTGATCGATGTCATCACCACCAGTCAATGCTGAGCGCATAGCACTCCAAGCTGCCGACGTTGCGTTACTGGACTTGTACTCCCGTTCGGTAACATCGATTTCAAAGTCAATGTCAGTGTCGATAGTTACGAGCGCATCTTTTGCACGAACTAGCTGATCCAGAAATCCCTTAGTAAGCGTATAGGATTTGTTGATACGTGTTTCAGCACCAGCAAGTCGTCCCAGCTTACTTGCATGATTGCGAATCTCAGCCTCGGACTTACCATTGTTCTTCATCCACTCAACTTCACTGCGAATGCGCTGTTCATCCTGTTGGAAACTTGTAAGCGTGGTCTCGTTGATTTTCACTTGCTCGCGCACTTTCACAATGCTGTCCATTACCAACTTGGTACGTTTCTTTGCTTGCACTTGCGTTTCGCGCAATACGCCGATCGGATCGTATTTGATAATGGAATACGTCAGGGCGCGCATCATCAGCTTATAGATTAGCCATAGTCGATTGCGCAACGTGCCGTCAACTATTACATAGATCAGGCCAACTGAAATTGCACCAAAGAAAAGAATGCCAGCTAGTGATTCGGTCATCTGTTCAATGACTGGCAGCAACTTGTATGCAAGGTAGCCAAGACCACCAAGCGCTGCCACACCAAACACCATACCGGTGGTGCCTTCTTTGGTATCCCAGAAGGACTTTTTGCCAGGTTTCGTTACATCGTTTGCCATTTAAGCCCCCAAGTATTGCTGAAGTTTGCGGGTGATTTCTTGATACTGTGTATCGATCGTTTTCGTGATCGAGTTGAAATCAATGCCGGCCTTTGCAATGTCAGCCGCTTTCTTTGAAGCTGCGGCAACCAGTTCCGACCGTTGCGCATTCAATTGCCCAAGCTGCGTTGCAAGCGTTTGAATCTGCTCCTGCAATGCTTCAGCTTGTGCGTTCATTCGATTGACTTCATCGTTTGCAGCGACCACAACTGATTGCTCAAAATCAGTGGTTGCATTGGTGAGCACCGCACTATACGATTTTACAGCAGTCAGCAAGCTTGCTAGCGTGACGCCTTGCGTTGCGGTTGTTGCGAGCGCTGCTTTGTAGCGTGTACCTTCGTCGGACAAGCCAGGGACGTTCTTGAGGCTGTCAACCGTATTCAAGAACGATGCTGCTTGTGCAAACTCATTACTACCAGTAATTGAGCTATTGATCGTGCTTTGGATTTTTTCAAGATCCAACACTGCATCACCTGATACCGAGGGGGCCGTGCCCATCACAGATGGATCAAACGCTTCACCCGCTGACATGGGAAGCACCGATTCTGGTGCTTTTGCGGCCTTGCTATCAGGCACAGTTTTGGGCTTTGAATCTTCCCAAACCATATCGGTCAGACCCTTCTTCAATTTGTCGAACATAGTAATCCTTAACAGAGAATAAAATTCTAACATAGCCATTTTAGAAAAGCTAACTTTACCATATTATGGCAAAACATTTTTGCTTATCTTCAAGCCACTGTATCTGCACCAATCTTGTATCAAATGATATACTCACTTGAAACCATAGTAAAGCAATATTATCGTTTACCGTGCAATTGTTCTCCGTTCTTGATTAGCTTCCTGATAGAGTCGGGTGTACATGCGATACGAAGGGCTAGCTAACCAAGCTTGGCCGATCGAAACTGTGGAAAACGAATCGCAAGTATAGCTATTGTATCCATCGTAAAAAGCAGACTGAATTAAGTCTGCCATCGAGCATTTTTCATTTGGAGTCATTAACTAGCCACTCGCTCAGCAACCTTCTTGAGGGCAATGGAAACCGACGTGCACCCTGCTTGCTTCGCATTGCGTTCACTCTGGGGTGCAAACTTGTCACCACACGAACCCGTGCGGTATTCGATTGCACGGTTCTTTGCAATGTTGGAGGCTTCGAGCAACACCAACTCAGCGAACTTGGCGAGTTGGTTCTTACATTCGACTTGATAAAGCTCGTTGTCAGCATACACATTCCCAAGCTCAACCGACACTTCAAAGCCTGCCCGCTTTGCCAATTCAAGCACGTCAATATTCGGAAACTTGTTATTGCTCATTGTTCTCTCCAGTCATTTACCATATTCAAATGATAAATTCATCTAACCATTATGTCAACTGAGTAGTTCAGTTTCTAGATCTTTGATCAGTTCTTCAATCTCAGTTCCCAGAACATATTGATCAGACGGATCTGACATGGCCGCAGCGCAGGAGTCATCACCCTGCCAGTCAGTAGTCATTTGCTTTAGCTGGTCCTGCTTGTCAGCAATTTCATTTGCCAACGCAGCAACCCGGCGAAAGTTGGTCATGGCGCACCCCTGTATTTGTTATCAGTCGGACGGGTTAAGCCTCGTACTGATCGAGTGCCAGCCCGTGTGAACCATCGCTGAAATTGACCGATGCGATTTCCATCGCAGTGCCATCAGTGAACAGAATCATCAGGAGTGAAGTGAACTTGTCACCAGCCGCATGCTTGCGCTTTATCATGGACTTGATCACTTTGCCTTCCATTACGGGCATCAGAACTCGTTCAGTCATCTCTTTCTCCTTTTGATTATTCAGTATCAAAATCAACTACAAGCTCGCTGCTTTGGTCAGGGAATGCAACCGAACTGACCTCCAACGTAGTGCCATCAGTGAACACAAGGAACAAACCAGAGACGCTTCCATCACCATAGGAGCTGAGGCGCTTTTCCAACGACTTCACCACCTTTCCAGCCATCTCAGTAACCATCAAGCTATCGCTCATCTCGTTCTCCTTGTTGTTTCTACCATGTAACCATTATGTATTCATATGAACGAATATGCAAGCGCCAAATGAACAAAAGCCCCAACTATGTGGGGCTTTTTTAGGTGCTGCTTTGCAGCTTAGTCGTAAAGGCTAGGTATCGAGCGCTTGTGCTTGGGACGCTTACCTTTAGTTGCGCCGATCTTCAGCAGAAATTCTTCGACCTCTGGAAGCTGCCAACCCATCTCCGTCAACCATGAATCCTTGAATTGGATGCCACCATCATATGCGGTAGGGAAGTAAACAAGCTTGCCGGGTGAACGATAATAAAACGTGCCACCGACTTTGCCGTTTTCAAGCGAGAACCACAGTTCGACTGTACAAACGCTTTCGATCTGTTCGACCAAGGCACGCTCACGTTCAGTAAGTGCTACGCGAATCATGCGTTGATGCTGATCAATAAACTGATCGGCGGTATAGCCAAAGCGTTGTTTAAACAGCTTTTCCCACTTGCTTCCAGAAAAATTGTAAATCTTGTTGTAATCAGCATCGCTGATCAGAGCAAGTTCCGGGACGACCGTCGAGTCAATGTAATCAACAGCCATCTCAATCCGTTCGTTGTCGTCTCGTACACGATCCATGAAAAAATCGAGAACTGCGTTGATACCTTGTTCGAGAGTAAGCTGCGTCATCTTGTTCTCCGTTTTGTTTACCATGTTCCTATTATAGGTTCATTTGAACATAGGCACAAGCAGTAAATGGCAAAAAGACCCATCAAGGGTCTTTTATTCGACTTCTTTAACGCGACGGGTGCGTACAACTGCAAGATGAAAACCGGACTTGCCGTAACCGTGTTCGGTATTGTAGTCATCCGCATACCGATCTGCTTTGTCCTTGTCATCAAACGTATCCAACAAATCGTAGTCCGGTCCACCCATACGATCACCCTTTACTTTATGATATACGTAGAATGCCATTTAGTACTCCTGTTTGTTTACCATGTTCCTATTGTAGGTTCATATGGTAAAACAATCAAGCAAATTAAACGCTTTCGACGTAATCGCCGTAATATTCAATTTCGGCAAAACCATCAGGGCTGTCGAATTCATCGTCGTATTCCGGATCAGTGCGTAACCAGCTACGATGACTTGCTTCTTCATGCGCCAAACGATCACTACGCAACGAGTCGTCAGACCGTTCATCGTCGTCGAGCGACCCAGTCATACTGTAGGTTTCACGCTCTTGCCAAGACTGAAAAGAGGCATCCCATTCGTCAGCCTCGTTCAGGGTATCGACTGCGTGGCGCTTGTTTACTCGAGCGTCAATTTCAGCACATGCTGCGTCATACAACGGATGCATTTCATCAGTTTCGATTTTTGCCAATTCGAGACCTGTCATCTTCATGACTGCTTCGTATTGTTGACGTACCAGCATGTTTTTCTCCTTTGTGTTTATCATGTATCAAATGATACGTTCACTTGATACATGAATCAAGCGTTTTCAACACTTTCTTGAATGCACTTTTTTCCTAGTTGATTCAGCAGTAATGAATTCAACAAACCCTTTGGTGGGTGCCACACTATGATCTTCAATGTAATGTTTTAGACCGTCAGGCCATACCCAACCCTGCCAGTAGTACTCACCAGTGCCGTTCACACAACCACAGATTCGACATTTTGAAAAGCCCATAAAATGTCGATGCTCAGCTTTGCGTTCGACTGTGCGTAGTTTAGGCATGAACGACGCAATTGAGTCCAATGAATACTGGTCGGGTTCTGGCCAGGGCAGTCGACTATCTTCGTACTCTTCAGAATCAATGGTGGAGCGCCAATAGCCTTCAGTTTTGAAAATATCAGTAACGCCTAGATACTTTATCAGATTCAGGCGATAACCACCTTTATTCCAATCAGTCGTGATTGCGTTATGCAATCCTTTCAATAGATGCAGATGTCGATCGGTCAGCTCTAGCACGTTTGCTTATCCTATTACTCAATTGAAATTCGTTTTGTCTCAACGGAAATATCTTCAACAGAAACAACAAAGTGCTTATGCTTACCTTGCCAATTTCTATGGTAAATGACCAGTACTTGCTTGGTTGCTGGATCGTAAGCGAAGTCATATATGGTCTTACCGCATATGGCTCTGATTGAAAGCTTAGACTTGATCTTTATTGTGAATTCGTAATAAACATGTAAACGATTTTCTTCGGTGTAGAAAGTGTCCTTGAACGAACTATGATAGAAATTATCACGTTTACGTTCTGAAAAGTTACCAACTACACAATCGTGTAAGCCAAATGGTCCACTTGGACATACCAGCAGTTCGTAGGTTTTTTCACGCAGGTTGGAATACTCAGCAAAGAATGCCTTATATTCAGCATCAATGTCACCTTGGTAATGCCAATCGTTGAGCTTTCGGTGAAGCTCCCATGACTTAGCCACATACTTATCAAATTGATTCATGCTATCTCCTGTATTGATGCAGATGGTAGCATGAAATGCCATGTTCATATAGCGTTTTCCTAAAACTTATAGCCGTAAAAAAGCCCAGCAATCCTGGGCTTTTCCGCAATCGTAATGTATTTAATCGTGATAGTGGTGATGACCACCAAAGCCCAAGGGCTCAACTACACAACCGCTCAATGCGGCCCCCAGTGATAACGCTAGTAATAATGTGATTGTAATCTTTTTCATTTGGTCTCGTTAATATTGTTGGTGATGATGATATCGATGCTCTTCAAGCCACCGTCGATGCTGTTGTTCACGTACCCATTGCCGATGGTGCCAATCGCCATCATGATGGTATCCCTGCGAGTCAGTCACTACCACTGTTTCATACGCATTGGCATTGATTGCGCATAGCAAAGCAGATACAGCCATGATACCTACCAAAAGCTTTTTCATTGCTCTCTCCGTTAGTTAGTATCTTTACTATACGCAACAGGCAGTGAATAAGCACGTTACCAATTGTATGAAACAGTGTGTGACTCGTAACGAAGGCCAGTAAGCTGGCCTTCTACCAATCAATTAACCGAGTTTATGAAAAAACATTACTGAATGCGCATGCTGACTAGTACATCTTGCTGATTCTGATGCTAAAAGTTGATGTACACATTCCACACAGCTACCACATTTAATACCAACACCCAAGTCTACCTGCAAATCATCAAACGTACATGCACCATCTTGTATCGCTTTTCGTATTTGTCGATCAGACACCACTTTACAAACGCAAACAATCATATCGCATCCCACACTACGTGATAATATGCACCATCTCGCCAAACATTTTCTCAACCAGTCGCAAATCGTGATTGCAATGTTTTAGAAGGTACGTGAACAACTTTTCACGTCGTTCATTACCGACCAAGTTATGAACAGTGAACAATTCTTCCTTCAGCTTACCTTCACTATTTAACTGCCTGGTTTCCGCGAACGAAGCCTTTGTTTTTTTGCGCTTGAATTTGGTGGTACAATTGCTAACTTCCTTCACCAAACTCTTTTCGAAGTCAGTCACATATCCTTGGAAATCAAGTTCCCAAAAGGCTTGGGGATCATTCATGTCAGTAATACTGTAATGAAAATACCACTTCAAACTTCCTGTTGAAATTCTAACACCATTTGTGGCTGACTGCATAAACTGCTGCTCACCCACAAAGCCAGCACGCTTTATCACCAATTGCATTTCATATTCATCGCGATATATAATGCTATTGAGCGTTCGCCCAACACGCTGAGCATGCAGGGCGAACGTGATGTTCATTTCCTTTTTGTTGCGAAGCGTATGCAGGTATTTGAATACCAATTCATTACCATCAGGTCCCGCTAGTGCTCCCTTTTCCGGATTCTTACTAATGGAAAACTTTCCATCTGGTCTGAAAGCAGCCAGATAGCCAGCAAGGATTTTTACTTGCTCGCCGAATGACTGTGTCAACAGGCACACGAGCAAAGATTGTTCCGCTTTACTCATTGTCATTGAAATCCCCCGTAATAAGCGGCAGAAGGTCACCAAACGCTTTGCATACTGAAGCCTCTCCACCCATTCTGGAACACACTTTGAACAGCAGCTCAGTCTCTGGAGTTGACCTCACCTTAAACTTGTGAAACACTCCGACCTTCATCAATTCCCGTTTCTGCTCACGACGCTTTCGTGTGGCGGCCACTTGCTCGGCATCGGTCTCCCGTTTAGCCAACATAGTATCGATGTCAGACGGTAATTTCTCTTCGAGATCTACGATGCGATCCGCCATGACCCGCAATACAAACTGCCACGCACTTGACGTGAGATCACAATCGCGATCGTAACGACTAGTGTGGTAGTAAGAATTACTGTGGACGAAATTGACACGTGAACCACCAACCTCACCAGCACGCAATACATGGATAGCCAGATAGGTGCTTGAACTGTAGAACGTCAATTCACAATTGAATATCCTACCGTCTACGGCTTTGAACTGATACTTCATCAACGGGTATGCGTGCGACGTGTTATTACTTGGCTTTGCTTTCGCAGGTGAAGCAAATCCCGAGTTGGGATAAAACAACGCATCAGGCTTAAGCATGCCCAAATATTGAGCAAAGCTCCGCCCCTGCTGATCCATATCAGCAGTGAGCAATAACTTGAATAGGCTCTCTTCACTCGCGTTCATTATGCTGCATGTCCTTGCGCGTTGATGCTTTCGTAAATATCCAGTTGTGTAGTGAGCATGAACTTGATGTTTTCGTACACGGGTTCTTGTTCCGGGAAGGCACGACGCGCAAGCTTCAAAAAGTCGAAGAAGTATTCACGCGTTTCGAGGCAGTAGCCTTGTTGCTTTTCCAACACGAACACACCACGCATGGTGCGCATGTTGTGGACACGATCGCCGCCTTTCACCAATGATACGCGAAAGTTCTTTGCCAGAGGCCCAAAGTAATCAAGCGGAGTCTTCTTCACTCCACGATATTCCTTGGCAAGCAAGCGACAGTCGGCTTCCACGATATGATCGGTACGTTCACCAATCTCCTCGAAGCTGATTTGATCGCCGTAGTCTTCGCCCAAATCATGCAGCAGCGCATCCGCAATGGTACGAGGAGCATCGAGCATCAGCTTCTCCATGGTCAGGAGATAAAGCGCAATTTCGATCTGATGCTGAAACTCAGGAGTCTTTTTGTCTTTGCGGAAACCTGTGTGATATTCAAGACCCAGGTCCAGTGCTTTGACTGCAATGTACCAAGCAGGATCCCGACTGGCTCGGCCCATGAGCTGGCCACGCAAGGCCAATTTCAGCTTTTCGTAATGCAAAATTTCGGGGGTGATGACTTTTTGCTCCTTTGCCATATCGTACTCCTTATTTGATATGGCAATTCTAAGCTCATACGTGCCACTTTGCAAGGTTCAAATGGCGAAGAGCATACCTCAAGATATGCTCTTCATTTAAATCAGTTAAGCTAAATTTCAGCTTCGACCGAGTTCAATGACTTCTGCTACGGTCCCAGGCTCCACCGTTGCTTCCACTGGGGTGCTCAGTCGTTCCTGATATGCGATCCATTTTGGATGCTTGGATGCATATTTCAACGCGGCGCCCAACACCGCAATACCAATAGCACCAGCTATCAGTTTCCCTTTGTGATTGCTAACAAATGACGAATCTACTTCGTCATTTACTACCACTAATTCAGTCGGCAGTTCTGTAACTATCTCTTTCGACATTGTGTCACCTATCGGGGTTGTTAAGCAACGAGCATAGCACAGAATTTATTCCTAAATATCAAGTGAACAATTACTTGGTAATTTATGAATAAAACACTGATAGGTTATTTGCAATATGAGGCCAGAGTAAAGCCCCATATTAAAGAATTGGTTGATCGCGTAGACGATATGACTGATGCTGAAATTGATGCAGCCAACACTCCGCTTCCTTGGTTCAAGATTGCACTGAAAGACCTTCGTGATTCCCGTAAGGTGGTGCCTGAGATTGAAATTCCATTCGATCCAAATCCTATGGGAACACTGGTTGAATGGACAGCCCCGGAAGATTTCATTAAGGGAGCAAGCCGGCTTGAAATTGAAATCAAACCTGGTATGTTGCTGTGGCGGCCTGATACTGGTGGGGTCTGGTTTGAAGCTGTATTCTGCAAGAACGTGGACCCGAAGATTTGGAGTCAACGTGTGGTTGCTCGAATATCAAAGAGTGAATATCTGGTGGCGTATCATGCCCGTCTTGCGGGAATACGCATATGACACTCTGGGAGACTTACCAAGAGCTTGGTAGTACATTCACGTCTTACGATCACGAATATGATTTGAACGCGCTGTTTATCGCCACAGAAGACTTACCCACTGACTTGATAGCAGTTAAGTTCTTGAACTGGGTGTTCGAGTTTGATACTCCAGATCCTGAGCGCATAGCCAAAGCTGATCTCAGCTATCCAATTCTAGTTGTTGATTACGATGGTACCTTGGTTGCTGTTGACGGTCTGCATCGTCTAGCTAAAGCGGATATGGCCGGTATAGCTTACATAAAAGGTAAGATGGTACCAATGGAAATGTTGAATCAAGCACTCATAAAATGAAAAAGCCCAGCAATGCTGGGCTTTTTCTATTCCTTGTCATCCTCTGGATTGTACCGCTCGTTTTTCTTGCGAGCAGTAGGTTTCAGATCATAAGTGGTGGAACGATCATACGTGACGCGCCACCCTTTGACTCTCGCCTTGATGATGCCGCTATTTGCACCACAGCCTTTCAGGCGTTTCAGACCACGACGTTTCATGTGTTTTCTCCTCAGGTTAGTATACCTAAGGGAAAACGTCCTCCAATTGTTTCATACCAAGCTCCTTAACTCAGGTTGCAAACGTTCAAGTATCCCATGCGTTCCAGCAAGCTCTTTGCATGGACGGGGTCCCGCGCCTTAACGGTAACTGCTTGCATTCCGCCCTTGGGCAACGTGACTGTAGCTACGAATTCTTTCATGTTAAGCTCCTTTCAAGTCGTTGATAACCCGATCAAGTGCTGCTTTTGCTTCAACATATTGCTTCCAAACAGGCAGCAGCTTTTGCATATCTGCATCGTTGCTGTTCTCAAACATAACCCAATTATTCGGCTTGTCATGCAAAAATCCGATCGATGCATCCAGTTCAAGCACTCGCTTAACCATGTTGTATTCGGTCATCTTGTTCTCCCTGTTTGTTTACCATGTTCAAATGATACAGTCACTTGAACATGGTGTCAACGCTTAGTCCAAGTAATATCCGCTCATGTTCTTCACTTTGTTGCTGTAGTAAGCGGTAAAGCCGTCCCAGTATGCTTTGATCTTTGCCAGCAACAGTCCTTTCATTTCAATGGCCACTTCGGTATATAACGTTTCTACCGTGCCCGTTTTGCGCTTCAACACAAGCGGGGAAGTGTTGCGGGCGTAATCACCAATTGCATACTGTGCTTCGATCTGCGTCAGCTTGCCCGTGGCCGCATTGTAGACGCATTTGATCAGTACATATGCGGTTTCCCGGGTGCTTTCCTTGTAAGCAATGCAGAGGCCCAAGTGCAGTTGATACACATTGGTGCGCAGCTTCGTTGCAAACATTTGATTAGTGTACCCACCACCCAGTGACGACTTTTCGGTCACTTCAAACACTTGCTGAGCAATGTCACGGAAGCCATAAAACGGATTCTCTGCCGAATACGTTTTCGGAAACAGCGACTTAAACGTTTCTTGTGCTACCGGCATATGGTTCCACTGCATGTTTGCTCTCCTGTTTGCCTACCATGTTCATATGGTAAGTTCATTTGAACTTGGAATCAACTAGACTTTGATAGCTTTCTTTGCGTTGAGAAAAATCTTGGACTTGACTGCATTGAACTTGTTTATCCATCTTTGCTCAGCCTTCTTCATGTCGTCAGCCTCAACCACAAATTCAAGAATAACACGCTCAAACTTGGTTAACCCATAGTAATCATATACTTGCTTGAACCGTGCACCAGACCCTCGGTACTGATCGTAAGCATTACCCTTATGACTGCCAATGTAAAATAGGTATTCGGGTATGCATTTCCACATGTAGATAAAGCCTGCATATTCTTCAGGCTCCGTTGCCGCAAGTTTGGAAATATCTTCAAGCAATGGATTGCGGTGCGTGAGGATAATAGGTAAACTCAAAACCAATAATCTCCGCCATCACCATACTTGTCTTGATATTCTTTTTCTTCTTGTACTCGCCTAGCTTCCCATTCTTTCGCCGCTTGCGCATGTACTTGATCATAAGATTCTTTACTATGAACCCCTTCACTCACACACCAACCGCAATAGCCATTCTCATTAGCTACTGACTTTTCAGTAAAGCCCCAGCCATAATTGTGTCCACATCCGGGGCATCTTTCCCAATTAGTCATGACCGCTCGCAATAAAAAGCTAAATGTATCGCCAGTAGCGCGGCGTGAGTTTCACTTTTCAGTGCTGACTCATAATCACCGCGTTCAATTGCTCTGTTATACTTATTGATAAAGTATTGTAAGTCAGCTAGTTTATCTAAATCATCAGTCATAGAAATGCCACTCCTAAACCCTGAAATATACAGGGCTCAAAAGTGGCAGTCAAATAACAAACATGTGAATTGTCTTATTTCAGACGTACTGGCTCATACAGATCCCAACCCACGATGTAGATTGGAATAATAATGGTCTCACAGAAAATCATAGCAACTATCACACTACCGAATGACACTTCATATACAACACTGGGGTCACGGCGAGCGGCATCATTCGCAATACCAAATGTTTCATACTTCACATTATTGAATTGTGCATCACTCGCACAACCGCTCAATGCCAATACAGCACCAGCTAAAAGACCAGCGATTAACTTTTTCATTTTATTTTTATGTTAAGTGGCACTATGCCAATACTATTGTAACAGATTATTGAAAATATCCGCGAATAAACAATCTGGGTGATGAGTTCGCATACGCGGCATATTGAACAGTATAAAGACTGACAAACTGGCAAAGACTACCAAATTCAGTTAAATGTTTCCATAGATAGGTGACATCTACCATCCTAGTGCTAGCTTGTATAGCAACTGGAACGATATCATCGATAGTCATCACATCGACGGGACCATTCATGTCCCTTAATAAGGTAACGTTTGGATTGTGCTGTATGATGCCTTTGACTAATTGTTTCAAGTCATTAGCAGCCAATTTACCAACTAATTGAGGAAGATCAGTGGCGTTTATTTGTACGGTGGCTTGATTTTTATTCATTATGTTGCCAGTCTAACATAAAGAAAGCCGCATTTGCGGCTTTCTTTACAAAATTGTTTTTATCAAAACACAATATTAACTGATATGTGTTGGAGCATTTTGTAGCATTTCACTACATTAATTTCCCTGATATACAGTCTGGCATCTCTGATGTCACTCGGAAATGTTTGCTGCATTCTATGTTCAACTTCAGCTTTGGTTAACGGTTTAAATATGTGGCCGTTAATACCCCATGCAAATCTTCCCGTTGGAACAATACCACGAGCATCAATGCCAATGTTAAGCGTTTCATCCATTACAAATATATGATGACACTTGCCATTTTTGTCATATGCTCCGTACATCGGCAGTTTCAACTTCTTGGACAAAGCAACCGCAAGTTCACCATTTCGATTCCTCATCCACTCATTCATCTTGCTATCCTCATCTGTTCGCCAAGTTCATATGGTATAACCATATGAACTATCATGCAAGCGCAACAAACATAGGTTTTCTACTAAACAAAGTAACAGTTGAATTAGTCTGAATTGTGGAGAGCATGCCCATAAGCACCGTAGAAAAAGGCAAACGGTCCCAGAAAGGTACAGATGCTTAACCACCACCAGGTACTAGGGAGTCGATATCGAAGTTCAACGGTAAAGAATTTCCACTTAAATGTGGCAATGGACCATCCAAGTGAACACACAAATCCAAGAATAAACCAAACAGCAAAAAACCAACAAACGAAATGCAACATGGCAAATGGCCTCTAATTAAAGAGGCCATTTTAATGCGTTTATTGCTTTACATCAAACAGTTTTACGACCACCGAGGGGAACTACATCCATGCCCATTGCCATACGGCGTTGATTAGTTTCTTCCGAGATTTCAATCAACTGCCTCCAATAACGGCGGATCTTAGCCCGCACCCGATCAACATGTTCGCCAGTCAGTCCACCATTGCGCAAGGCGAACTTTGCAGCCCCGGTCAGGTACTTGGCATCAGGAGCATTGAAGCCGATCGCGTTGTTGAGATGCGTGTGTTCAGAACGTTGCTCACTTGCCGTTTGACGCTGATAAATGCGAACAACTGCACGAGCAACCGCATGGTCGTCAGTGTCGATAAGCTTTTGAATTTGTTCTTTCTTCGCTTGCATCGTCAACTTGGTCATTTCATCGCTCCTTGTTGTTTACCATGTTCCTATGATAGGTTCATCTAAACAGAGAGTCAACGACCAAGTGAACTTTATTTGAATACTGAAACGCTTGCCTTTCTATCCAAACCAATGTCATTGACTTTGCTGACGATCTGACCATCTTTCAATTTGACCACGTTCTCAACGCGGTAGAAACCTTTCGATCCGCCAGTTTGATCGTGGAATGCTTCATATTCAGAACCAATTGGATAATCGCCACCACCGGCAGATACCACGAATAGCAATCTACGCTTTGTTCCATCTTCTTTCGAACAAACGATAACTGAGCTGTGATCCCATTCTGAACCAGCAGTAATGATATCAACTACACGCTTGCCATAGAGTTCCATGGTGGCAGGGAGGATAGCCCAACCACGAGCACGGCGACTATTATTGTAGTCTCCAGCCCCTTCGTTGATTTCAAGCTCTTCCGTGATTGTTTTTGGTTGTGTTGCCTTTTCAACAGCATTCATAATTGAACGCATGTCGCTTCCTGAGAATGCCATAATAGTGCCCTTAAAAAGAGTATTTATTATATTCATTAACAGGTGAGCACAATCAATCTAGAGTTCGATTAAATATGCCCAAACTATTACCAAGACGACCATACACTAGAACCCCGCCTATCACGTTGGCTAATGGCCCCAATAGCCCAACACCTAAGATCATCTCGAAGCGCACCAAGCGTCTAGTGGCAAGCTCAGTAGAGAAGAAAATAGTACAGATAAGAGCGATCTCCCAGAAAAGCATACTGATGATACCGATGCCATACCATACCAAAAATAACTTCAGGTAATCATTCATTTGCGTCTGGTAAAAACTGCATCCAACAACAGCCATATAATAAGCCCATACAAGAACACTGCTGGGCCGAATAGGCTGGCAATTAGATACGAGGTAGCGGTATCCCAGAACTTCATAACCAGATCTCGCCACATACTTTTCCATCCCTGCGATACCGCATTCCAAAACACAAGGCTGGCAAATCCAGTAGCATACCAGATGCCGGCGATTATCCACAGCAAGTTGGCAGTAATATTAATAGTCATAGCAACCTCATTATTTGAATTCAGCAGTCACATCAGTTATGACTACCTCGGCGGGAATAAACATCACTTTGAAATTATCAAACACTCGACAAAATCCATCACGGGAGCGACCCAAGATAGTGTAGGAGAGATTATCAATATATAAATCAAACTGGTAATCAGACAAACAATGGTCGGATAGCCGTGCAACTTCCTTGTCTTCAGGGTCCAACTCCCAGAACACTCTTACTTTTGGTGAAATATTGGTGTGTTTGGCAAGCAAACCATCTATTAGTGGAACAAGTACCTCAGGGGTTACGTCGTCGTTACCCAATCCCAGAGAATCGGTTGAGGCGGTATGATCGAAATGCTTGGCCAGCTCAATGTAAAATTGAACATCTTCTTTCGTCAATCCACCCATAGTACGTGTTTGTGAATTGTCACCATCATTTTCCCATGTGGTCACTTGTAATTCATAGCCACTTGGACGAATCGATGAGAGTTTTGCTGATAATTTAGGTTTAGTCATGTTGCCAATTCTATACAAGATATTTGGCATATGCAAGCCAGAAATGGCGAAAGGACCAATTAAGGTCCTTTTAAACGCCAGTTGCTGCTTAGATCTTGCGAATATTATGCAAGCTGTACAGGTTTCTACCGTTGCTCATTTGATGATATTCATCTTCTGATGGGCCACCGTAACCGCCTGCATCATTAGCATCCCATTTGATTTGAGCCAACGCATTTGGGGCTAACGCCGTAATTACGCCAGTGAAAATCTTTGGTGGACTTGACTGAACGTTCGTAACAGCGACGTGATCGCCTACTGAAAATTCCTTGCCTTCTTCTGCTTCGCGAAGCATGTCCATATACTTTCTAAAAAATACTGAATTCGATGTCATGTTGTTCTCCATAAGTACATGCAAGTAGTATTTATAATACCAATTCATTATGGTAACGAAAAAAGTCCATATGGACTCTTTTATGACATCTAATCGTTAACGCTTGCGTCCTTCACACTGCCGTTTGTCAATTTCCATCAGGAGATATGTGAGCTTGCGGGTGGCATCAAGATAAGCTGGATCATCCAAATCTGCATTATCAGAACGACCAATCTGCTTTGTGCGTTCCTGCTTGAGTTGCTTCATGGACATCTTGCTCAGCACGCCTTCCGGATAAACAACCGGTTCAACTTCCGGATCTTTCAGCCAATCCGGCAATGGTTCTTCCTGATAGTGTGACATGCTAGTCCTTATTAGGTTTGCTATGTTCAAATGATACATTCAAATGAACACGGCAGCAAGCATTTCAGTAAGGCTTTACAAGTTTCAAGCTGGTCAACACCAATCGAACCGCAGCAATCGTATAGACCACCGTCATCAACATAAGGAACGCGTTCAACAATGTGTCATTGCCTGGTTTAGAGAAAAAGCAAGCAAGAGCTCCCATAGTGCCCGCAATCAGCGCCATCGCAATCTTTTCGCTAGTATCAGACAGGAACCACCACACTGACATCACCACCACCAACAGTAATGTGAATGTCAACAGACTAAAATCCATAACTCCTCCAGAGTATATTTCTATGCTCAAATGATATGCTCACCTGAGTGAGCAATCAAGCTTAATTAAAAGCCGGCAGTCACGTCAACACGCTTGCCATCCTTTACGGCGAAGACTTTGAAGCTATCAAACACCCGGCAAAAGCCATAGTCATACTCCACTGGATCACTCAGCACATAATCACACAAGCGCTGATAGTTATCACCTTCTTCCATACCAGGCTGCCAAATAATCCCAGTCTCTACCGACATATCTGGGTGACGGGCAATAACTTCATCCACTACTTCCACCAAGAAATCCATTTCGTGTTCATCATTACCCAAGCCATCCTCGATCCGATTACCACTCTTGAACCTCTTGGCTAAGTCATGGTAGAAGTGCACATCCTCTAGTGTGAGACCAGTGTGCACAATTGTACGGTAGTCATCAGCATCGTTTTCCCACGTCTCTATATGAATCTCAAACGTGTTCATGATGTCATCCAAACTCCGAACGTTACCACTGCAGAACGTTTGATCACCAGTCAGATCACGAATCGATTGAATGATCCCATCTGCAATATCACCATCAGGATAACAACCTTCTCGACCAGCAACTTCATGCAACACACTTTGAATAACCAACAACTTCTCTTTATCGTTCATTTTTATGATTCCAATGGCAAGATAGCCATTCTATGTGAACTGCTATCTTTTGCAAGCGGTAACTATCAATTCAATGCAAGCAACCTCTTGTCATTTGCCATCGGGGCGTCAAGGTTGTCGGCAATATAATCATCAATTTCGATCTGTCAAAAAGAAAGGGCCACCAAAGTAGCCCCATACAATCAATAAACTTGGAGATTATATTCGGCTAATCAATCGCATCACAAGAGAATTCTCAGCAGGCTTCTCTTTTTCGATGGGACCAGACCCCGTACCATAGATGAGATTGTTCTCTTCACGCAACAACCGAGCACCCACCGTGTCCATGTATTCAGCAGTGTCGTAATGCCCACCAATAAACACTAAATGCTCATGAGCATTCTCACGCATAAAAGCAAACCAGCGCCGCTCCACGTCAAGATTCACGTTTAGTGAGTCACAAGCAACCATAATAGGATGCACTCGGTTATCAATCATCTCTCCCTCCAGTTGTCTACCATGTATCAATAGTAAACTCATATGAACAAGATATCAAGCACCAACAGCTAACTTGAACTGAAGCGCATCAAACTCATCATATATGATAACAAGAGTCTCACACTCCAAATAACCATCGAAGTTGGTATGTCTGAGCTGAAACGCATTCCACCCAGTACCAACCGCTCGCCTTATCCATCTCGTCCAACTCAAACTAGGCATATCCAACGGCTTCGCTGCCACACAGTAGTAATGAACTAACGCAGTGTCAAACAAAGGATTCCTAGGAGGTCCCGGTGCATTACCATAAGGTCCACCCAGATGTGAATATAACTCCCTGTCATCCTTTACTGGAGAGATGGCATCAGATAACCACTCCACAGAACGTTCATACCACTCAATTCCATATGGCAACCTAAATTGATACATAACAACTATTCTCCCGTTATGGCAAGTTTAACACCATCCTCACGAAATCGCTCTGGGACAATTCATGGAGGTTATTAACTTTGTCTAATGACTCTATTAATCAATAGGAGAAAGCTACCAAACCCAGAGAGAACTCTCGATTCGTAGAAAAGCGCAAGTACGATACTTGCGCTTTTCATTTACCAACTATTAGTGATTACTTACGCGTAAGTGATTCAGCAACCATTTCGTTGAAACCAGCCAACGTTTCGGCTCGCAAGCGGGCACCCAGTTCACGATCAGTAAACCGTTGAGCACGGATCGTTTGCGTGTTCGTAAACGAGAACGGAAGTGACTCCATGTTAAAGCAGTCAACGAGATCATCGGCAATTGCCTTCAGCACTTCTTCCAGCGACCAACTATACGTACGAGTTGCTGGGTTGCGAACTTCCTTGCAATGTCCCAGCCACTTGAAGAATGCTGCTTCTTCACGCAGATCAGCAAATTGAATTGGTTCGTTGTTGAAATGCTTATAGACGTTGCCATGTTCGATGATTTCGATGTCATCCTCCTTGGCATAGGTGGT
>Ga0209888_1000129_pt1 | contig 50782 bp, 37 predicted proteins | sample OrgsoiDNA_201059_FD_185807 | JGI IMG/M metagenome (GOLD analysis project Ga0209888, IMG submission 185807) | Permafrost soil microbial communities from the Arctic, to analyse light accelerated degradation of dissolved organic matter (DOM) -... | ecosystem: Environmental > Terrestrial > Soil >...
CGAGAATCTAATGAGTGACTATAAGAACACCCTGAACTTGCCGGAAACAGGGTTCCCGATGCGTGGCGATTTGGCCAAGCGTGAACCTGACATGCTGAAAAACTGGTATGAACAGGATCTGTACGGGATTATTCGCGCTGCCAAAAAGGGTAAGAAATCCTTTATTTTGCATGACGGACCTCCGTATGCGAATGGCAGTATTCATATTGGTCACTCAGTTAACAAAATTCTCAAAGACATTATTGTTAAGTCCAAAGGGATGGCCGGTTATGACTCACCTTATATCCCCGGTTGGGATTGCCACGGTCTGCCAATTGAGCTGAAAGTGGAACAGCTGATCGGTAAGCCAGGTGAAAAAGTCACTCCGGCCGAGTTCCGTGCTGCCTGTCGCAAATATGCGGCTGAGCAGGTTGAAGGCCAGAAGCAGGACTTTATCCGTCTTGGGGTACTGGGTGACTGGGATCATCCGTATCTGACCATGGATTTCAATACTGAAGCCAACATCATTCGTGCGCTCGGTAAAATCATCGGCAATGGTCACCTGCATAAAGGTGCTAAACCTGTGCACTGGTGTACCGATTGCGGCTCATCTCTGGCCGAAGCTGAAGTTGAATATTATGACAAAACGTCGCCTTCTATCGACGTCGCTTTCCATGCGGTAGATCCTGCTGTCGTGGCGGCGAAGTTTGGTAGCAGTGCCTTTGAAGGGCCTGTGTCTCTGGTTATCTGGACCACGACCCCGTGGACCATGCCAGCTAACCGTGCCATTTCCCTGAATCCTGAATTTGCCTACCAGTTGGTGCAGGTTGAAGGCCAGTGCCTGATCCTCGCTACAGAGCTGGTGGAAAGCGTGATGAAACGTGCCGGGATCGCGCAGTGGAAGGTGTTGGGCGAATGCAAAGGTGCGGATCTTGAGCTGCTGCGCTTCAAACACCCGTTCCTCGACATCGACGTGCCGGCTATTCTGGGCGATCACGTGACGCTGGATGCCGGTACCGGTGCCGTGCATACCGCTCCAGGCCACGGCCCTGATGACTTTGTTATCGGCCAGAAATACGGTCTGGAAGTGGCTAATCCGGTGGGCCCGAACGGTTGTTACCTGCCAGGTACTTACCCGACGCTGGACGGTAAATTCGTCTTTAAAGCCAATGATCTGATTGTTGATCTGCTGCGTGAGAAAGGTGCTTTGCTGCACGTTGAAAAGCTGAACCACAGTTATCCGTGCTGCTGGCGTCATAAGACGCCGATCATCTTCCGCGCAACGCCACAGTGGTTCGTCAGCATGGATCAAAAAGGTCTACGTGCGAAATCACTTGAAGAGATCAAAGGCGTTCAGTGGATCCCTGAATGGGGCCAGGCACGTATTGAAAACATGGTTGCGAACCGTCCTGACTGGTGTATTTCCCGTCAGCGTACCTGGGGCGTGCCAATGTCTCTCTTCGTTCATAAAGACACAGAGCAGCTGCATCCGCGTACGCTTGAGCTGATGGAAGAAGTGGCTAAACGTGTTGAAGTTGACGGTATTCAGGCGTGGTGGGATTTAAACCCGGCCGACATCCTGGGCACTGACGCCGCAGATTACGTTAAAGTACCTGATACCCTGGATGTCTGGTTTGACTCTGGTTCTACCAGTTATTCCGTGGTGGGCGTTCGTCCAGAGTTTAACGGTCATGAAGCTGATATGTATCTGGAAGGCTCGGACCAGCATCGTGGTTGGTTCATGTCATCGCTGATGATCTCCACCGCCATGAAAGGCAAAGCGCCATACAAACAGGTACTGACTCACGGCTTCACCGTCGATGGTCAGGGCCGCAAAATGTCCAAATCCATTGGCAACACCATCGCCCCTCAGGACGTGATGAATAAGTTGGGGGGGGACATTCTGCGCCTGTGGGTTGCGTCTACGGACTACACCGGCGAAATCGCTGTATCGGATGAGATCCTCAAACGTGCTGCTGATTCTTACCGCCGTATCCGTAACACTGCACGCTTCCTGCTGTCGAACCTGAATGGTTTCGATCCTGCGCTGCACTGCGTAAAACCGGAAGAGATGGTGGTGTTAGATCGCTGGGCCGTGGGACGTGCGCAGGCCGCACAGGAAGAGATCATTGCAGCCTATGAGCGTTATGATTTCCACGGTGTGGTACAGCGCCTGATGCAGTTCTGCTCGGTGGAAATGGGGTCGTTCTATCTCGACATCATTAAAGACCGCCAGTACACCGCGAAAAGCGACAGCGTTGCACGCCGTAGCTGCCAGACCGCGCTTTATCATATTTCCGAAGCGCTGGTACGTTGGATGGCGCCGATCATGTCCTTTACTGCCGACGAAATCTGGGCGTTCCTGCCGGGTTCCCGTGAGAAGTTTGTCTTTACCGAAGAGTGGTACGACGGCCTGTTTGGGCTCGCTGCTGACGAATCGATGAACGATGCTTTCTGGGACGAGCTGCTTAAAGTCCGTGGTGAAGTGAACAAAGTGATCGAACAAGCGCGTGCTGATAAACGTCTGGGCGGATCGCTGGAAGCTTCCGTCACGCTGTTTGCTGATGATGCACTGGCCGCCGATCTGCGCTCTCTCGGCAACGAGTTGCGCTTTGTGCTGCTGACATCGGGTGCAAGCGTTGCGTCACTGGCACAAGCGGATGATACAGCGCAGGCAAGTGAATTACTGAAAGGGCTGAAGATTGGCCTGGCAAAAGCTGAAGGTGATAAATGCCCGCGTTGCTGGCATTACACTACTGACGTCGGCCAGAACGCGGAACACAGCGAAATCTGTGGCCGTTGTGTGACTAACATTGCCGGCGACGGCGAAGAGCGTAAGTTTGCATAATGACTAAACCTTTCTTTTCTACCGGACTCCGCTGGCTATGGCTGGCGGTCTTAGTCATCATCGTGGATCTTGGCAGTAAGTTTCTGATTATGGGGAACTTCCAGCTGGGTGAATCCATGCCGTTGATTCCGTATCTGAATTTGTTCTATGCACAAAACCATGGTGCAGCATTCAGTTTCCTGGCGGACAAAGGCGGCTGGCAGCGTTGGTTTTTTGCCGTGATAGCTCTGGTCATTGTCATCGCGTTGATCGTCTTGATGTATCGTGGTCAAGGTAAGCAGAAGCTCAATAATATTGCTTACGCGATGATCATCGGCGGGGCCTTGGGCAACTTGTTTGACCGTTTGTACCATGGGTTTGTCGTCGATTTTATCGACTTCTACGTCGGCAGTTGGCATTTTGCGACCTTCAATCTGGCCGATAGCTTTATCTGTGTCGGCGCGGTGCTGGTGGTGCTGGAGGGTTTTCTGGCTAAGCCAAACGCTACGACCAAGAGCAGAGGATGATCCATGTCTGAACAGGTCAAACACGATAGCGCGGTGTTAGTACATTTTACGTTGAAACTGGAAGATGGCTCAACGGCAGAGTCTACCCTGGCCAACGGCAAGCCTGCGCTGTTCCGTCTTGGTGATGGCAGCCTGTCTGATGCGCTGGAAAATGAATTGCTGGGCCTGAAGGTTGGTGATAAACACGCCTTTACGCTTGCTCCTGAATCAGCTTTCGGTTCCAAAAGCCCAGACCTGGTGCAATATTTCTCACGACGTGACTTTCAGGAAACTGGCATTCCTGATGCCGGTACCATCATGTTGTTTACCACCCGTGACGGCAGCGAAATGCCTGGTGTGGTACGCGATGTGACTGAAGATTCAATCACCGTCGATTTCAACCACCCGCTGGCGGGCCAGCATATCGATTTCGATATTGAGGTGTTAGACATCGATCCGCAACGGGAAGAGAAGCATGCAAATACTGCTGGCTAATCCGCGAGGATTTTGTGCGGGAGTTGATCGCGCGATCAGCATTGTTGAACGCGCGCTGGAGCTCTACGGAGCGCCGATCTACGTTCGTCATGAAGTGGTGCATAACCGCTATGTGGTAGACAGCCTGCGTCAGCGCGGTGCGATTTTTATCGAACAAATCAGTGAAGTGCCTGATGGATCGATTCTGATCTTCTCTGCTCACGGTGTGTCTCAGGCGGTGCGTGCTGAAGCTAAAGCGCGTGAGCTGACGATGCTCTTTGATGCCACCTGCCCGTTGGTAACCAAAGTGCATATGGAAGTTGCGCGCGCCAGCCGTAAGGGCACCGAAGCGATTCTGATTGGCCATGCCGGGCATCCGGAAGTGGAAGGGACAATGGGTCAGTACAGCAACCCGCAAGGGGGCATGTATTTGGTCGAATCGCCGGCCGATGTCTATAAATTGCAGGTGAAAGACGACAGCAACCTGTGCTTTATGACGCAGACTACGTTATCAGTGGATGATACGTCCGAGGTGATTGACGCCCTGCGCGATCGTTTTCCTAAGATCATTGGCCCTCGTAAAGATGACATCTGCTATGCAACCACTAACCGTCAGGAGGCCGTACGTCATCTGGCTGATGATGCAGACGTGGTGCTGGTGGTTGGCTCGAAAAATTCGTCGAACTCCAATCGTCTGGCTGAACTGGCACAGCGCGTAGGTGTGCCTTCCTATCTGATTGACTCTGCTGCTGATATTCAGGAAGCCTGGCTTAAAGACGCGAAGCGCATTGGCTTAACTGCGGGCGCTTCCGCCCCAGATATTCTGGTGCAAGATGTGATCAATAAGCTGAAAGCCTTTGGCTGTGCGGACGTGATTAACATGGAAGGACGCGAAGAGAATATCGTGTTCGAAGTGCCGAAAGAGCTGCGGGTAGACGTCAAACAGATCGATTAATGCTTCCCCGGTTGGCATCTGCATTTGAAAAGCGGTCAGTGAAAACTGACCGCTTTTTTTATCCGACTAACTGAGGCGGAACAAATTCTGTGGCGTACCGACAGTGGCGGTCTGCGCATGCAGCAAGGCACCGTCCAACTCTCCCGCAGAAACAAGACCCGTGCGTGCCGAGGTGATAAAAAGCTCGGTCATATCGGGGCCGCCAAAGGTGCAGCAACTGGGCTGCGTCACCGGAACGGGCAGGGTATCAATGGTCAGCAGTTCACCCTGGTTTATCTTCTGACGTAGTAAACAACCGCTACCCCAGCAGGCCGTGATAAGCGTGCCGTCCTGGGATACGGCGGAACCATCCGGAGTTTTATCACCGGAAGAGAAGCAGGAAATCTTCAGTGGGTTAATGCGCCTGGCATTGGCCGAATAAAAGCGTTTCTTCATGCTGTCCGCAAACCAAACCTTACCTTCATGCCATGCCAGCGTGTTAGTAATCCCTACGTTATCCATCATCAGCACCGGTTTTTCGTCGGTCCGTTCATAGCGATACCACGCGCCTATTGTTTGCTGTTCCTTCAGGTCCATCGTGCCAAACCATAAAGAACCGTCGGGGGCGATGGCGGCTTCATTGGGTCTTGTGCCTTCGGCACCCACATAGTCACATAGCTTCTCATCTTTGCTGAAGGCGTAATCGTAAAGATGCAACCCATCCTGTGAGACCAGTAAAAATCGGTTCATCGACTCTGTCAGCAGCACGGCGCTGGTGAGGGCAGGTAATTTTCGCGTCTCTGTTTTCTGCTGTGAGGGCCAGTAGCGCAGCAGTTTCATATTGAGAATGTCGACCCACAGCAACGATTGCGTGCGCTGGCACCAGACCGGGGTTTCACCTAAATCTGCCCGATAGTCGCCAACGGCGGTGAGCGCGGAACGTAAAAATGCGGACATGCGTAATTCTCCTGCAAGGGGTGACGCTGAATCAGTTACTGATAGTCAGTCTAGTCTGGCTTTGGTCTGAGAGGATAGGAGAATAGACGTAAAAATAGTGCTAAAAAAAGGCCGTTTTCCATCAATAACCTAAAAAGTTAATTGCAGGGAAAACGGCCTCAGGAAAAGCGGATTTAGAAGTCGTATCTGAGACGAACCAGGTTCATATCGCCACGATCGTCAGTGGTTGAAGTGAAGACGTGTTCGTAATCGACACGGAAGCCATAATCCATTTGGAAGGAGAGACCGAGGCCATTGTCGATACGCTGATATTCGCGACCTGTCACATAGCTCAGACGGTCACCCATAAAGTAGGGTTGAATAGTCTTAACCGCGTACTGATTGATTGGGAAGGTATAACCGAGGAAATACTCTACGCCATAAGCATCACCCGCGAAGTAATCGCTATCAGATTTTTGCTTGGTAGTCAGGAAGTTATGGTAGTAACCGCCGCCCAGAGAGGCTGTCCAGTTACCCGGTGTCCAGCTTAGCGCGGTACCCATGATGCTTTGGTTATAGTCGGTTGAGCTGTTCAGCCCTGGATTTTTCATCTCCGCATCGGTGTAATTGTAAGCCGTACCCCATGCCAGGTCTTTGGTGAGATGATAATTCACCCCGACGGAGCCGCCACCTTTACGCTTATAGCGCAGGCCATCGCCGGTGAGCAAATCGGTATCTGCAAACAGATAGGAGGCATATATATCTGCATCACCGAAGGTATTTTTGTATTTCAGCTGCTTACGTGAACGGTAAGAGCCATCATAATCACCGTTAACGCCGTTGCCAGGTGCCTGGGCCAGCATGTCGTAGTCCCAGATATCCGTCTTGGCGCCGACCACGTCGTAATAGACGCTGTTTTGTTGACCGAAGGTTAGCTGACCGTAGGTTTTGCTCTTAAAGCCGGTGTAGAGCATACGGCGGCTGGTGTTACGCGCATTGTCGGCATAGTGATCGTCCCAGTCAAACAGCGCCGGGAAGTTCACGCCCAGTTCGTAATAGCTTACCCAGCTAATGTCATCAAACAGATAATAATCAGCAGAGAAGCGAAAACGTGAACCACCGTCAAAGCCGTTATTTTTATAGGAACCTTTGTCTTTACCGCCTGTTTCCATATTCCATTGTGGACGAATACTACCGCCGACCTGGAAATTCAGACGGCTGAGTAAATCATCGGGTTTAGGATCTTGTTTAATCAGGGTGATTTCGGCGTGAGCAGCAAATGCTGTACAGCCGAGAATCAGGCTGGCAGCAGCCCCCTGTGTGAACCTGTTCAATTTGGATTTCATGTCAAACTCCCTGTGCCAAAACGTTGTTCAAAACAAAAATCGGGTTCTGCGACAATCCGTTCTGGCCGGATTTCTTATTATTCCCTTACATCGTGGTAAAGGTGTGTTGGACACGCCATTGCTTGCGCAGTGAGGCGGGCTAAAATTAAACTTTCCAAGGTTAAAATTAGCGAGCTACTTATTATCATAATTACTTATTTAATCAAGACTGATTTCACATGAATTATGCAGAAATGATGATAAAGATCGGATAAAAAGCACGAATGTCGAATTTATCTTCATATGTGGCTGGGTAATCGGGGGTAACCGCAAAGGCAGATATTAAGAAAGCGGTAAAGAACGTACGAGTTGACCCGGAGAGTATTGAACATGGCCGCGTTTAGTTATCGGTATTTATGCGAAGTTATGCATGATTATGCGAAAACCTATTTTAAACCCCCAAGGTAATGATTATCCCTCATTATGCCGGTATTAACAGAAACCTGTTGTTTAAGTAACCAAAAAACCGATGTATTTTACTGATATTAACCAACCCATATCATTAATTTCTAATTATAAGGCAATTTTACTGGCTCCATTGCTGAGGGGTCGTTAACCTGATTCTGTATTACGCAAAACACATTGATGAAGAGAGAAATTATGAGTAACGCTGTAATTCGCATGGCAATTGCGGGCGCGGGTGGTCGTATGGGCCGGCAGCTGATTCAGGCCGTTTCCCAGGCGGAGGGGGTAGTGCTTGGCGCGGCACTTCAGCGCAAAGGTTCTTCCCTGGTCGGTACTGACGCTGGCGAACTTGCGGGTGTGGGCCATTTAAATGTGAAGGTCAGTGACAGCCTGGATGACGTTGTTGATGACTTCGATATTCTGATCGACTTTACCCGTCCGGAAGGCACCCTCACTTACCTGGATTTTTGCCAGAAACATCATAAAGGTATCGTTATCGGTACTACGGGCTTTGATGATGTCGGTAAGGCCGCAATTGTGCAGGCATCGAAGGTTATTCCGGTAGTTTTTGCCGCAAATTTTAGTGTGGGCGTCAATGTGGTGCTTAAGTTGCTGGAGAAGGCTGCCAAAGTGATGGGGGACTATACCGATATTGAAATTGTTGAAGCTCATCATCGCCATAAAGTTGACGCACCTTCGGGGACTGCGCTGGCGATGGGCGAAGCGATCGCCGGTGCGCTGGGGCGTGATCTGAAAGAGTGTGCGGTTTATGCCCGCGAAGGCTATACCGGAGAGCGTGATCCTAAATCTATTGGTTTTGCGACGATCAGAGCAGGCGACATCGTAGGTGAACATACAGTGATGTTTGCTGATATTGGCGAGCGGGTCGAGATAACTCATAAGGCGTCGAGCAGAATGACGTTCGCCAATGGCGCAGTAAAAGCCGCCGTTTGGCTCTCTTCACAGAAAGTTGGCCTTTATGACATGAAAGATGTGCTTGGTCTGGATGATTTATAGTTTTTACATCTCATTGTGATGTGGTTGTATTGATCATAAGTTTTTGATAAGAGGGTAATTCCTTGGTTACCCTTTTCTTTTTTTGTATTTATAAAGACTTTGTGGCTAATTTAATTAGATATCGCTATTTCTTATCATTTTACTGAAAATTAATGACCTTGATGGCTGTAAAATGACCTCTGCGCCGTGTTTCCTTATTAACAATTCCTTTTTTTCACCATTTTCCATACAACCCCCCTCGCAAACGTTTACTATGCACAGATAGCCTGCTCTTTTGTGGCTGTGGGCATAGGTTTTCACTGAGTTCAGCAAAATAGAGATAAATAATGTGTCTTTTGGTAGACAAACCTGACTGCCATCATTAGAATGCGCCCAATTTGCCAAAAATTGTCTTAGGGGATGATTTTTGCATTGATTTAGATCGGTTAATCTGAATTAATATGCAAATAATATGATTGATTATTCCTGGAGGATGCTTTGATAAAGTCAGCGCTATTGGTTCTGGAAGACGGAACCCAATTCCACGGTCGGGCCATTGGGGCAGAGGGAACGGCAGTGGGGGAAGTGGTCTTCAATACGTCGATGACCGGTTATCAAGAAATCCTTACTGATCCCTCCTATTCCCGCCAGATCGTCACCCTTACTTATCCCCATATTGGCAATGTCGGCACTAACGCCGCTGATGAAGAATCCTCCGCAGTACACGCTCAGGGCCTGGTTATCCGCGATTTACCTCTGATTGCCAGCAATTACCGCAGCACCGAAAACCTCTCCGATTACCTCAAACGCCACAACATTGTTGCTATCGCCGATATTGATACCCGCAAACTGACCCGCGTGCTGCGTGAAAAAGGAGCACAGAACGGCTGCATTATTGCCGGTGACACTGTGGACGCCGCACTGGCGCTGCAAAAAGCCAAAGCGTTTCCTGGCCTGAAAGGGATGGATCTGGCGAAAGAAGTGACCACCGCAGAAGCGTATAGCTGGCAGCAAGGCAGCTGGACACTCGAAGGCGAGCTGCCGGAAGCAAAGAAAGAAGAGGATCTGCCATTCCACGTGGTGGCCTACGATTACGGCGCCAAGCGTAACATCCTGCGCATGCTGGTGGATCGCGGCTGCCGCCTGACGGTGGTGCCGGCGCAAACGCCCGCGGCTGACGTGCTGAAGCTCAATCCGGACGGCATCTTTCTCTCCAACGGACCGGGCGACCCGGAGCCGTGCGACTATGCCATCGACGCCATCAAAGCCTTCCTTGAAACCGACATTCCCGTCTTTGGTATCTGTCTCGGTCACCAGTTACTGGCGCTGGCAAGCGGTGCGAAAACCCTGAAGATGAAGCTCGGTCATCACGGCGGCAACCATCCGGTTAAAGATCTCGATAATAATGTGGTGATGATCACCGCACAGAACCACGGCTTTGCGGTTGATGAAACTAACCTGCCTGCCACTCTGCGTGTGACCCACAAATCCCTGTTCGACCATACGGTTCAGGGCATCCATCGCACGGACAAACCGGCGTTCAGCTTCCAGGGCCACCCTGAAGCCAGCCCGGGGCCGCACGATGCTGCGCCACTTTTCGATCACTTCATCGAACTGATTAACGCTTTCCGCGCTTCTCATAACACCGCCACTCTTATAGGCAAATAAATCAGGAGCAAGAAAAAATGCCAAAACGTACAGACATAAAAAGCATCCTGATCCTCGGCGCGGGTCCGATCGTTATCGGTCAAGCCTGTGAGTTTGACTATTCCGGTGCCCAGGCCTGTAAAGCCCTGCGTGAAGAGGGTTACCGTGTCATTCTGGTTAACTCCAACCCGGCCACCATTATGACTGACCCGGAAATGGCCGATGCGACTTACATCGAGCCGATCCACTGGGAAGTCGTACGTAAGATCATTGAGAAAGAGCGCCCGGACGCCGTACTGCCCACCATGGGCGGCCAGACTGCGCTGAACTGCGCGCTGGAATTAGAACGTCAGGGTGTGCTGGAAGAATTCGGCGTCACCATGATTGGCGCGACCGCCGACGCCATCGATAAAGCCGAAGACCGCCGCCGTTTCGACGTGGCAATGAAAAAAATCGGCCTCGACACAGCGCGCTCAGGCATTGCTCACAATATGGAAGAAGCGCTGGCGGTTGCCGCTGACGTGGGCTTCCCGTGCATTATCCGCCCTTCCTTCACAATGGGCGGCACCGGCGGCGGTATTGCCTACAACCGCGAAGAGTTCGAAGAGATTTGCGAGCGCGGTCTGGATCTTTCACCCACCAAAGAGCTGCTGATTGATGAGTCGCTGATTGGCTGGAAAGAGTACGAGATGGAAGTGGTGCGTGATAAAAACGACAACTGCATCATCGTCTGCTCGATTGAAAACTTCGACGCCATGGGTATTCACACCGGTGACTCCATTACTGTCGCACCGGCGCAGACCCTGACCGACAAAGAGTACCAAATCATGCGTAACGCCTCGATGGCGGTATTGCGTGAAATTGGCGTAGAAACCGGCGGTTCCAACGTGCAGTTCTCCGTCAACCCAAAAAATGGCCGCCTGATTGTTATCGAGATGAACCCGCGTGTATCACGTTCTTCCGCGTTGGCCTCGAAAGCGACCGGTTTCCCGATTGCTAAAGTGGCAGCCAAACTCGCCGTAGGCTACACCCTCGATGAGCTGATGAATGACATCACCGGTGGCAAAACCCCGGCCTCGTTCGAACCCTCCATTGATTACGTCGTCACGAAAATTCCTCGCTTCAACTTTGAGAAATTTGCCGGTGCCAATGACCGCCTGACCACGCAGATGAAATCCGTCGGTGAAGTGATGGCAATTGGCCGTACGCAGCAGGAATCTCTGCAAAAAGCATTGCGCGGTCTTGAAGTCGGTGCCAGCGGCTTTGACCCAAAAGTCAGCCTCGATGATCCGGAAGCCTTGACCAAAATTCGCCGTGAGCTGAAAGAAGCCGGTGCTGAGCGCATCTGGTACATCGCCGACGCTTTCCGTGCCGGGCTGTCCGTTGATGGCATTTTCAACCTGACCAACGTAGACCGCTGGTTCCTGGTGCAGATTGAAGAGTTGGTAAAACTGGAAAATGATGTTGCCGAAGGTGGCTTCAACATTCTGACGCCGGAATACCTGCGCATGCTTAAACGCAAAGGCTTTGCCGACCTGCGTCTGGCCACGCTGGTAGGGGTTTCAGAAGGTGAAGTGCGCAAGCTGCGCCATAAATACAACCTTCATCCAGTCTATAAGCGGGTGGATACCTGCGCCGCGGAGTTCTCAACGGATACTGCGTACATGTATTCGACCTATGAAGAAGAGTGTGAGTCTAACCCGACCAACGACAAGCCGAAAATCATGGTGCTGGGCGGTGGTCCGAACCGTATCGGCCAGGGCATTGAGTTCGACTACTGCTGTGTCCATGCTTCGCTGGCGCTGCGCGAAGATGGTTACGAAACCATCATGGTTAACTGTAACCCTGAAACTGTTTCTACCGACTACGACACCTCTGACCGCCTGTATTTCGAATCCGTAACGCTGGAAGACGTGCTGGAAATTGTGCGGATTGAGCAGCCTAAAGGCGTGATCGTGCAGTACGGTGGCCAGACGCCGCTGAAACTGGCGCGTGAACTGGAAGCTGCGGGCGTGCCAATCATCGGTACCAGCCCTGACGCGATTGACCGCGCCGAAGACCGCGAGCGTTTCCAGCAGGCGGTTCAACGTCTGGGTCTGAAACAACCGGCTAACGCCACGGTCTCGACTATTGAACAAGCTGTTGAAAAAGCCGCAGGCCTGGGCTATCCGTTGGTGGTTCGCCCGTCTTATGTGCTGGGTGGTCGCGCGATGGAAATCGTGTATGACGAAATCGATCTGCGCCGTTACTTCCAGAACGCCGTCAGCGTTTCCAACGATGCGCCGGTGTTGCTCGACCGTTTCCTGGATGACGCGGTAGAAGTCGACGTTGATGCTATTTGCGACGGCGAGCGTGTGCTGATTGGCGGCATTATGGAGCACATTGAACAGGCTGGCGTTCACTCCGGTGACTCTGCTTGTTCCCTGCCGTGTTACACACTGAGTAAAGAAATTCAGGATGTGATGCGTCAGCAGGTTGAGAAATTGGCCTTCGAACTGAGTGTCCGCGGCCTTATGAACGTCCAGTTCGCGGTGAAAAACAACGAGGTTTACCTGATTGAAGTTAACCCTCGTGCTGCACGTACCGTGCCGTTTGTCTCTAAAGCTACCGGCATACCTCTGGCGAAAGTGGCGGCCCGCGTCATGGCCGGCCAGACCTTGGCTCAGCAGGGGATGACTGAGGAAGTGATCCCTCCGTATTACTCGGTAAAAGAGGTCGTGCTGCCGTTCAACAAATTCCCTGGCGTTGACCCTATCTTAGGGCCGGAAATGCGCTCGACCGGGGAAGTAATGGGCGTTGGTCGTACCTTCGCCGAAGCCTTTGCCAAAGCACAACTGGGTAGCAATTCTGGCATGAAGAAAGCCGGTCGTGCGCTGTTGTCAGTGCGTGATGGCGACAAAGCCCGCGTGGTGGATTTAGCCGCCAAACTGCTTAAGCGCGGCTTCGAACTGGATGCCACTCACGGTACCGCTGTGGTGCTGGGCGAAGCCGGGATCAATCCGCGACTGGTGAACAAGGTGCATGAAGGCCGTCCGCACATTCAGGACCGCATCAAAAACGGGGAATACGTTTATATCGTCAATACCACCGCCGGACGTCAGGCGATTGAGGATTCAAAACTGATCCGCCGCAGCGCCCTGCAATACAAGGTGCATTATGACACCACCCTGAACGGTGGCTTTGCCACCGCGATGGCGCTCTCTTCTGACCCGACTGAGCAGGTAACATCGGTGCAGGAGATGCACGCGAAAATCAAAGGCTGATAGAATAACCAGCATACGAAAGGCGCGGCGAAAGCTGCGCCTTTTCTTTTTTTATCCATCAGGCTTTCTTCCTGAAAGCAGAAAATTGCGTATGCTGAAAGTAAGCAAAAATAAACTAAGAGACCTGCATGATTCTGATCATTTACGCCCATCCTTATCCGCGTCATTCACGGGCTAACCAGCATTTGCTGTCGGCGGTGCAAGACCTGCCCAACATTGAAGTCCGCTCCCTGTATGACCTTTACCCCGATTTCAATATTGATATCAACGCCGAACAGGCTGCAGTTGAACGCGCGGATCTGGTGGTCTTTCAGCATCCGATCCAGTGGTATGGCCTGCCGCCGCTGCTGAAATTATGGATTGATAAAGTGCTAGAGCATGGCTGGGCTTATGGCCATGACGGTAATGCTTTAAAGGGGAAACACTGCCTGTGGGCGGTTACCACAGGCGGTAGCGAACATCATTTTGAATTGGGCGATCATCCGGATTTTGACGTTCTGGCGCAGCCGTTACAGGCTACCGCTGTCTATTGTGGCATGCATTGGCTGCCCTATTTTGCAGTGCACAACACGTTTATCTGCGATGAGGTTGCTCTGAAAGCCGCTGGCGAAGAGTATCACCGGCGGCTTTCGGCCTGCCTGAGTCTTAAAGAGGGCTGCGCGCCAGAGGTCACTGATGGACAACCATAATTTGATGATTGAGGGGTTGGTCTATCTCGGTTCCGCGGCGCTGTTTGTGCCGATTGCTGTCCGGTTGGGACTGGGTTCCGTCCTTGGGTATTTAATCGCGGGCTGCATTATCGGCCCGTGGGGGCTGAAGCTGGTGTCGGATGCGGAATCTATTCTGACCTTCGCCGAAATCGGTGTGGTACTGATGCTGTTTATCATCGGCCTGGAGCTGGATCCTAAACGTCTGTGGACGTTGCGCGCCTCGGTGTTCGGTGGAGGCAGCATGCAAATGGTGGGTTGCGGACTGGTGCTCAGCCTGTTCTGTTATCTGCTGGGACTTGACTGGAAAGTCGCGTTGCTGATTGGTCTGACGTTGGCGCTTTCATCGACGGCCATCGCCATGCAGGCAATGAGTGAACGCAGCCTGACGCCTTCACCTATTGGGCGCAGCGCGTTTGCAGTACTGCTGTTCCAGGATATCGCGGCGATACCGCTGGTCGCGATGATCCCGTTGCTGGCCAGTACCGGTGAGGCGACGACGCTGGCAAGCTTTGGTGCTTCAGCGGCGAAAGTCGTGGGGGCACTGGTGGTGGTGATTTTGCTGGGCCGCTATGTGACCCGCCCGTTGTTACACTTTGTGGCGCGCTCGGGCATGCGCGAAGTCTTCAGTGCTGTAGCTCTGTTTCTGGTGTTTGGCTTTGGTGTCTTGCTCGAAATGGCCGGGTTGTCGATGGCGATGGGGGCGTTCCTTGCTGGCGTGATGCTGGCGAGTTCGGAATATCGCCATGCGCTTGAAAGCGATATTCAGCCGTTTAAAGGCTTACTGTTGGGGCTGTTCTTTATCGGCGTGGGCATGTCCATCGACTTCGGTACGCTGGTACATCAGCCGTTGTTGATTGCCACGCTGGTGCTGGGCTTTATGTTATTGAAGGGGGCGCTGTTATGGCTGGTTGCGCCCTGGCTTGGTGTGCCGAAAAAACAGCGTGGGCTGTTTGCCATTTTAATCGGCCAGGGCAGTGAGTTTGCTTTCGTTATTTTCAGCACCGCGCAAATGGCCGGTGTGCTGCCGGTGGAGTGGGCGAAAGCCCTGACGCTAGCCGTTGCGCTCTCCATGGCTGTGACGCCGTTGTTGTTGGTGTTAGCTGCCCGTCTTGAGCGCAATGCACCGAAAGATGAGCGGCCGCAGGATACCATTGATGACGAGAATGCTTCCGTGATCATTGCCGGTTTCGGGCGTTTTGGCCAGATTGCCGGCCGTCTGTTGCTGGCGAACAATGTCCATACGGTAGTGTTGGATCACGATCCGGACCATATCGAAACGCTGCGTAAGTTTGGCACCAAAGTCTTTTACGGCGATGCCACACGGGTCGATTTGCTTGAATCAGCCGGGGCAGCCCATGCGAAAGTCCTGATCAACGCCATCGACGACGTAGAAGCGAACTTACAACTGACAGCGCTGGCGAAAGAGCATTTTCCTAACCTGAAGATCATCGCCCGTGCCCGCGATGTTGATCACTGGTATCAGCTGCGCCAATTGGGAGTGGATGCTCCGGAGCGTGAGCTGTTTGAGGGGTCATTGCGGGTGGGGCGCGAAACGCTTGAGCTGCTTGGGTTGGATGCCTATGAGGCGCGTGAGAAAGCCGATCTGTTCCGTCGCTATAACCTGAAAATGCTTGAAGCAACGCTCGAGAATTATGAGGATACGGAATTCCGTATCGCCAGTATGCAACGTGCCAAAGACATGCTCAGTGCGGCTATCGGACAGGATCAGGAGCGTCTGGCTTCGGGTCAACAGCAAGGCTGGCGTGGCAGTATTGACGGCAAAGCCCCTGAAGAGGAGGTCATTGAAGCGAAGGGATAAGCAGACAGGGAGCGAAGAAAGAAGTTGGCGGGCGGCTGCGAAAGCACCGCCCGTTTTTTATGGCATGTTTTAGGAAAATAACAGTGTGAAATCAGCTGAGTGCGACTTTGATCCCCAAACCGATCAGTACGCCACCGAGCAGTTTATCGATGATCTTCTGTGCCTTCGCCAGGCCACGGCGCACAGGCGCACTTTGGATTAGCAAGGCCAGCAATGGCCACCAGATCACCGACAGACCCACAATGATCGACGCATACCACAGTTTCTCACCCAGACTGGAGTTAACCTGTAAGACCTGAGTGAACATCGCCAGGAAGAATAGCGTTGCTTTCGGATTCAGCAAGTTACACAGGTAGCCCTGCACGAAGGCGGTGCGCAATTTCACTTGTTTTTGTTCCAGGCCGTCCAGATTCATCTTGCTGTTGGTGCGTGAAAACAGTGCCTGAATGCCGACCCAAATCAGATAAACCGCACCAACGTATTTCAGTAGATTAAATAACCAGGGAGTGGTGGTGATCACCACCGCCAGGCCGGCAACGCAGTACGACATGTGGGTGATCACGCCACAAATCACGCCAAGCGAGGTGGTAAGCGCAGCCATACGCGGGTAACGTACCGCATTTTTGATCACCAGGAAAAAGTCGGGGCCGGGGGAGAGCATGCCCAGAAAGGCGATACTGGCAACAAACAGGGAGGTTTCAAGCATGAAAGTAACCGTCGTCAATGTGCAGAACGAAATAAGGCGGCATGATACGCCAATCTTGACTGGCGCGAACCACACTTCACGGATTTTTTTGCAGGTTGTTTATTGAGGCACAGGACGCTATGCAAGCTAATGGTATTGAAAGCTCCGTCGTCAGTTATCAGCGGGAAATCACCCGGCTGTGTATTGAATGTGCGCTGATGCTGCTACAGCACGGCGCGGAAAGCATGCTGGTGGAGCAGCTGTCGGCACGCCTCGGTATTGCGCTTGGCATGGATAATGTCGAAAGCTCGATTTCCGCTAACGCCGTGGTGCTCAGCACGATCAGTCAGGGACATTGCCTGACTTCGACACGCAAGAACAGTGATCGCGGGATTAATATGCATGTGGTGACGGAAGTGCAGCACATTGTCATTATGGCTGAGCACCGGTTGCTCGACAGTTCGCTGGTGGCAAAACGGCTGAGTAACATCAAGCCACTGCGTTATCCGCGTTGGCTGATGATCATGGTTGTTGCACTTTCCTGTGCCTGCTTTTGTAAGCTCAACGGTGGAGACTGGGACGCGTGTCTGGTGACGCTGCTGGCCAGCGGAGTGGCGATGGCGGTGCGCCAGACCCTGACTATCCGCCAGGCACATCCTCTGCTCAATTTCTGTTGCACCGCGTTTGTGGCCACCTCCATTTCGGGGTTATTACTCAAACTTGTCTGGTTCAGCCATGCTTCCAGCGTGGCGATGGCCGCCAGTGTTCTGCTGCTGGTACCCGGTTTTCCGTTGATCAATGCCGTAGCAGATATGTTTAAAGGTCATGTTAATACAGGGTTGGCGCGCTGGACGATGGCCAGCTTATTGACGTTGGCGACCTGTATTGGCGTGGTCATGGCGATGTCATTATGGGGGCTACAGGGATGGGCTTGAGTCTGATGTGGGCATTAATTCAGGACATGTTACTGGCCGCGGTGCCTGCATTGGGCTTCGCCATGGTATTCAACGTTCCACCCCGTGCGCTGCGTTACTGTGCGCTGCTTGGTGCGTTGGGGCACGGCTCCCGCATGCTGATGATGTACGTAGGTTGTAATATCGAATGGGCGTCGCTGCTGGCGGCTATACTGGTGGGTGTTATTGGTATCCACTGGTCGCGCTGGTTGCTGGCGCATCCCAAAGTCTTTACCGTCGCCGCTGTGATCCCCATGTTCCCAGGCATCTCGGCCTATACGGCCATGATATCCGTGGTGGAAATTTCGCATCTGGGATACAGCGAAGTACTGATGGCCAGTGTCATCACTAACTTCCTAAAAGCCAGTTTTATTGTTGGCGCACTTTCCATCGGTCTGTCACTGCCAGGGCTATGGTTGTACCGTAAACGCCCCAGTGTGTAAGCCGCACTGTACAAGTGCTAAAACGAGTTACTTGCCGCAGGGCAATATTTCGCCTTATGGCAAATATTCATCTGCTATGTCGCAGGTTTTCGGCTTTTTTTGAAACTTTAATGAGGATAAATCGCGCAATGCTAAGAGCCTTCTTATATCTGTGCACCGCGTGATTATCCCTATCGACGATTTGAGGCGCTTTCCGTATAGTGGCACCTCTTTTTCGGGTCACCGTAAATATCCTCTTCTACACAGGGCTTCACAATGATTATCAGCCTGATCGCCGCATTGGCGACGGATCGCGTTATTGGTATGGAAAACGCCATGCCTTGGCATTTACCGGCTGACCTGGCTTGGTTTAAGCGCAATACGCTGAACAAACCGGTCATCATGGGACGTAAAACGTTCGAATCCATCGGCCGTCCTTTGCCTGGCCGCTTGAATATTGTTATCAGTTCAAATCCGGGGACTCATGATGGCGTGACCTGGGTGAACTCCGTTGATGCTGCGATTGCTGCGGCTGGCGACGTCGAGGAAGTGATGGTGATGGGCGGTGGGCGTGTATATGAACAGTTTCTGGCGCGTGCGGACCGTTTGTATCTGACACACATTGATGCTGAAGTGGAAGGGGATACCCAATTTCCTGACTATGAACCGGATGAGTGGGTAAGTACGTTCAGCGAATTTCATGATGCGGATGCGCAGAATTCACACGGCTACTGTTTTGAAATTTTGGATCGCAAGCACGGTTAATCGCCGCATTAAGATTGAAAAAGGCACCTTTAGGGTGCCTTTTGTCTTTTCAGGGATCCCACAACATCTTCAGGACGCAGAGGGTGCCTGAGTCTGTTCTTTCTCGTTGCGTCGGGTGGAAGGCTGAGTGTACCAGGCCTTATCTTCCCAGCGTACCATTGTCAGTACGCCACCCCAGCAACAGCCGGTATCCAGTGCATAGATACCTTCCGGCGCACCTTTACCCTCCAGTGACGCCCAGTGGCCGAAAGCGATGCTATAACCTGCCTCGAGGATCGGGCTTGGCAGATCAAACCATGGCTTCAAAGGGCGCGGGGCGTTTTCCGGCGTATCTTTGCAAATCATATCCAGCTGACCGTTCGGGAAGCAGTAGCGCATGCGGGTGAGAGCATTGGTGCTAAAACGCAGGCGTGCCAGACCGCTGAGTTCGGGAGACCAGTTATTGGGCATATCGCCGTACATGGCATCCAGGAAAAGCGGATAGGTATCGCTGCTTAACACCGCTTCCACTTCGCGGGCGCACAGTTGGGCCGTTTCCAGATCCCACTGTGGCGTTACACCCGCATGGGCCATCACCAGCTTGAGATCCTCGTCGACCTGCAGTACCGGCTGGCGTCTCAGCCAATTAATTAGCTCATCGGCATCTTCCGCTTCAAGCAGCGGTTTCAGACGATCTTTGGGCTTGTTGAAGCTGATCCCAGCATAGATAGCCAGCAGATGGAGATCGTGATTCCCCAGCACCATGCGCACTGCATCACCTAAACCGCTGACGTAACGCAGTACTTCAAGCGAGTCAGGACCACGTGCCACTAAATCTCCCGTCAGCCATAAACAGTCTTGCTGCGGGTTAAAATCTGCCTGCGCCAATAGCGCTTTGAGTTCATCGATACAGCCGTGAACGTCACCAATAAGATATGTCGACATGAGGGTTAATTTATCAGCGTTGGGATCGCGAGGCGAAAAACAGGGATAGGAACGCGGAACGGTTCGCCGGTCTGCGCCACCATTTCGTAATGGCCTTCCATTGTACCCAGTGGCGTTTCAAGAACGGCACCACTGGTATAGTGAAATTCACTACCGGGTAAAATGAGGGGCTGCTGACCCACGACACCTTCACCCTGAACTTCAGTCTGTCGTCCGTTACTGTTGGTGATAAGCCAGTAACGGCGGAGCAACTGTACGTTGAAACGCCCCAGATTGCGGATGGTAATGGTGTAGGCGAAGACAAAACGTTCTTCATCGGGTATCGACTGGGATTCTATGTAGATACTTTGCACCTGAATACTAACGCGGGGTGAGTCAAGCATAACGCTACTCCCTTGTCCCTTTTTACCTTTCGAGCTACAGACGTATTGACTGCCCCTATCTGTAACTCAAAAGATGTCGGGTCTATGAAATTACGATTCCGATTTTTTCGGCCGGGTCGATAACCAGTTAGCCAGTTTGCAATACTGCTCAACAGAGATGTTTTCTGCCCGCATTTGCAAGTCCAGACCCAGTTCAGTCATCTGTTCTGGGGTGAAAAGATGGCCGAGGCTGTTACGTACGGTTTTACGACGCTGGTTGAACGCGTCAGTCGTCAGACGGCTCAGAATACGGATGTCATCCACCGGATACGGGATGTTCGCATGCGGGATCAAACGTACTACCGCCGAATCGACTTTTGGCGCCGGGGTAAAGGATTCCGGTGGGACTTCAAGTACCGGAATAATGTTGCAGTAATACTGCGCCATTACGCTCAGGCGACCAAATGCTTTGCTGTTAGGGCCTGCAACCAGACGGTTAACGACTTCTTTTTGCAACATGAAATGCATGTCGCTGATGGCATTAGTATAGAGGAAAAGATGGAACATCAACGGCGTGGAGATGTTATACGGCAAGTTGCCGAACACGCGCAAAGGCTGGCCCAGCTCTTTGGAAAGCTCACCGAAGTCGACCTTCATTGCATCTGACTGAATGACCCGCAGCTTGCCGAGCATCTTGGGGTTGGTTTCCAGACGTGCAGCCAAATCACGGTCAAGTTCGATAACCGTCATGCTGTCAAGACGTGAAGCGACGGGCTCCGTCAGTGCTGCCAGACCGGGACCGATCTCGACGACGGCCTGACCGGGCATTGGGTGAATGGCCGATACGATGCTATCGATAACAAACTGATCGGTTAAAAAGTTTTGCCCAAAGCGTTTACGGGCAAAGTGGCCCTGATGTACACGATTATTCATTGTAGTTATTTATCATTACTGGTGTTTGCCATGCGAATGGCGAGATTTATTGCTGTCTTGAAACTGCCTGCATCGGCGTTGCCGGTAGCAGCAAGTTCAAGGGCGGTGCCGTGATCAACGGAGGTCCTGATAAAGGGCAGGCCGAGTGTGATATTCACTGCGCGACCGAATCCCTGGTATTTTAGCACCGGAAGGCCCTGATCGTGATACATCGATAATACGGCGTCAGCGTGTTGTAGATATTTGGGCTGGAAAAGCGTGTCGGCTGGCAGCGGGCCGATGAGGCTCATACCTTGCTGACGGAGTTCTTCCAGGGCAGGAATAATGGTATCGATCTCTTCGTGGCCCATATGACCGCCTTCACCGGCGTGCGGATTCAGGCCACATACGTAGATTTGCGGGTCACGAATGCCAAATTTAGTGTGAAGATCGTGGTGCAAAATAGTGATCACTTCGTGCAAACATTGACGGTTGACCGCCGCTGGCACGGCTGAAAGCGGGAGATGGGTCGTCGCCAACGCCACCCGTAACTCCTCGGTAGCCAGCATCATAACCACGCGGTCACAGTGGCTGCGATCGGCAAAAAATTCAGTGTGCCCAATAAAGGGAATACCTGCGTCATTGATAATGCTTTTCTGGACCGGACCGGTTACCAGTGCTGCAAACTCACCGCTGATGGCACCATCACAGGCTCGCGCCAGTGTTTCAACCACGTACGCGCTGTTGGCGACCTTCAACTGACCGGGTGTTACCGCCTCCGCCGTTTTTACGGGTAAGACAGTGAGCGTACCGGCAGCCTGAGGCTGTGGCGGCGCGCCGGGCAGATAGTCACGCAGCTGAATCTCCAGCCCTAAAACCTTCGCCCGTTCAAGCAACAAAGCCGGATCGGCGCAGACTACCAACTCAACAGGCCATGCCTGCTGAGCCAGCGCCAATACCAGATCCGGCCCAACCCCGGCTGGCTCGCCGGGGGTGATGACCACAGATTTTGTCACGGAAGTATTATTTTCCATTACCGTCCATAATTTTCACGTACGCATTGGCACGTTGTTCCTGCATCCAGGTCTGAGCTTCTTCCGAGAACTTACGGTTGAAGAGCATCCGGTATGCACGCTCTTTCTGCGCCGCGTCAGTTTTATCAACCTGGCGGGTATCGAGCACTTCAATCAGGTGCCAGCCAAAGGAGGAGTGAACAGGTGCACTGAGCTGACCTTTTTTCAGGTTAAGCAAGGCGTCACGGAATGCGGGATCATACATGTCAGGCGATGCCCAGCCTAAATCGCCGCCCTGATTGGCCGAGCCAGGATCCTGAGAAAGCTGTTTCGCTTCGTCAGCAAAATTGGCTTTACCGCTGCGGATATCCGCGGCGACTTGTTCCAGTTTGGCTTTTGCCTGAGCGTCAGTCATGACTACCGAAGGTTTCAGCAGGATGTGGCGTGCGTGAACTTCGGTGACCGAGACGGTTTTATTATCGCCACGAATGTCATTCACTTTCAGAATATGGAAGCCAACGCCTGAACGGATTGGGCCGATAATCTGGCCTTTCTGTGCGGTGCTCAATGCCTGAGCAAACAGCGAAGGCAGCTCCTGCAATTTACCCCAGCCCATGTTGCCGCCTTTCAGCGCCTGTGAGTCCGCAGAATAGGTGATGGCCATTTTGCCGAAATCAGCGCCGTTGTTTAATTCACCCACTACTTTTTTAGCCAGTGCTTCTGCGGTATCGACCTGATCCTGCGTTGGGTTTTCAGGCAGAGGCAACAGGATGTGGCTAAGGTTAAACTCAGCGCTGCCACCATTTTGTGAAGCAACTTGTTTTGCCAGCATATCCACTTCTTGTGGAAGTACGGTGACACGACGGCGTACTTCGCTGTTACGCACTTCGCTGATCATCATCTCCTTGCGGATCTGCGCACGGTAGGTGCTGTAGTTCAGCCCGTCGTAGGCGAGACGGCTACGCAATTGATCAACGGTCAGTTTGTTCTGTGCAGCAATGCCGGCAATGGCCTTATCCACATCTTCATCAGTCGGTTTGATGCCCATTTTATTGGCCATCTGTACCTGAATATTATCCATGATCAGACGATCGAGGATCTGATGACGCAGTGTGGCATCATCTGGAAGTTGCTGATTCGCTTCCTTCGCCTGCTGTTTAACAGACTGCATCAGGCTTGTGACATCACTTTCCAGGACCACGCCGTTATCGACCACGGCGGCCACTTTATCAACCTCTTGAGGGGCTGCAAACGCAGTGCTGGCACAAAGCGTTACGCCGAGGAGAAGTGTTCTCCAGTTCTTCATACTTTTTCCATTTGTTTAATCCGCAATTGCGGATGCAAGTTCACTGAGTTCAACATATCGTCGGGCTTAGAAAGCACGTTGATAAGGCAGTATGCCACTGGCCAACATTTCATTGGTCCCGAGGCTATGATTGTTGCTCAGGCCACGAAGTTCAATATTGAATGAAATCTTGTTGTCGTAAACGCTCTGAGACGATGTTGTGTTGTAGGTGGTGATTTTGCGTTCATAGCCAAAGTTAACCGCCCAACAGCAGGTATTGTATTGCAGACCCAGCAACTGATCGGCCGGTTGCTGTGCCTTGGTGTCGTAATAGTAGGCCCCGACGATCGCCCAACGGTCAGCGATAGGCCAACTGGCAATCCCGCCAATTTGGGAAATGCCCTGCTGGTATCCCGGGTTAGTTACCTGCGGCAAGGTAGCCTGAATATACTCCGGGCTGGCATAACGGTAGCTCAACTGCACCATTCTGTCTGAATCAGCACGATATTCCAGTACCGCATCGCCGAGCGCCAAAGCGTCCAGACGGGTGTCATACTGTGCGCCACCACGAATTCCCCAGAAATCATTGATTTTATAGTACGAGTCGCCGGCCCATACCAGGCTGCCGGTATCGTCGTTCTTATCCAGCGCGCTGTTCTGATCCCCTGTGCGCGGAGGAGTGAAGTAATAAATCTGGCCCAGGGAGGCGTTGAAACGCTCAACCAGACCGTCATCATAAATACGCGTGGTCAGACCGCTGGCCACCTGATTGGCAGAAGCGATACGGTCCAGGCCGCTGTAGCTTTTATCGCGGAACAGGCCGGTATAGTCAGACTGTAAGAGCGTCGAGTCATAGGTATTGATCGAACTCTGGTCACGGTAAGGAATGTAAAGGTATTGCGCTCGCGGCTCGAGGGTTTGTGTGAAGCCCTGATTCCAGTCCATGGTGCGCTCAAACACCATTTTGCCGTCACTTTTGAACTCCGGCATTGTGCGGTTAACTGAACTCTGCAGTTTGGTATCCGGATTCGCGACGTAGTAGGCATCAGGAATATCCTGCTGATAGTGCGTCGCCATCAGTTTGACTTCGTTATCCAGACTACCCAGGCTATTGCTCAAAGGCAGGCTCAGGGTGGGTTCGAAGTGAAGTCGTACCGCATCAGGTTGGTCCGGGTTAACGTTAGTGAACTTCACCGCCTGACTGTAGAGATGAACATCAAACGGGCCGACGTCATTTTTATAATAGTTGACGTCAAACTGCGGCATCGCCCGGTAAACGTTGCCTGTGTCATAACCACTGAAAATCTGGAACTGCTTACTGGCTAAGGTTGCATCCCAGTTTTCATTGGCGTAGCCCACGCTGAATTTCTGCGCGGCATAGCCATCGGTGGTTGATCCATATTTTGAATCAAAATCGGTGAAATAATACGGGTCACTGACCTTGGTGTAGTCGACGTTGAAACGCCAGACTTGATCCACCACGCCTGAATGCGCCCAGTAGTACATCCAGCGTTTAGTTTGATCGCTGGTACGTCCCTGACTCTTAACGTATTCATCATCGATTTTTTTATCATCACCGAGGTAATCAAATTCCATCACCCCGGCACCTGCCACGGTCAGATAACGGAATTCGTTCTGCAGTTGCAGACCACGGTTACTCATATAATTGGGGGTAATGGTGGCGTCGTAGTTGGGGGCAATGTTCCAGTAATAAGGAATCGTGACACCAAAGCCATTGTTGCTGCTGTAGTTGGCATTTGGGATCAGGAAGCCGGAGCGACGCTTATCACCAATAGGTAACTGCATATAGGGGCTGTAGAACACCGGCACCGGGCCGATATGGAAACGTGCGTTCCAGATCTCAGCCACTTCTTCCTGTCTGTCTTCGATGATCTGCGAGCCAACCACGCTCCAGCTATTATCACCGGGCAGACAGGAGGTAAATGTACCGTTATCGAGAATGGTGTAACGGTTGTTGTCACGCTGTTTCATCTTATCTGCAACGCCACGTCCCTGACGGCCGACCATCTGATAGTCGCCGTTTTGTACGTCGGTATCTTTAGTCGTCAGGTTGGAGAAGGCTTTCGGACCGTTCAGTTTGATCTGATTGTCGTTGTATTTAACGTTGCCGGTGGCCGTTACGGTACGGGTCGGCTCGGTCTGACCAGGGTTCGCGATCTGATTCAGCTGAACCTGGTCGGCATCCAGGGAGGCATTACCCTGCTCGACGTTAACTTTTCCACTGAACAGGGCGTTATCCGGGTAGTTACCGGTGGCCTGATCGGCTTGAATACGTACCGGAAGTTTATTCGGGTCGCCGGTAACCAGCGGTTTATCATAGGTTGGCACGCCGAGCATACATTGCGCAGCGAGGTCGGCGAAAGCCCCATGGCTGTACAGGGCCGTCCAGATCGTGGTGGCCAGCAGCGTGGGGAAGCGTGTTTTCAGACGTCTGTTTTTCATACGTAAAATGGTGTTCCGTCATCAGAGGCATCATGCCGGCAAACGGTCAGAGACTATATCACTCGTCATCGTTGCGCTAGTGTTAAATCCAACCGGTAAACGTTGTCGCCGTTAGGCACAACGGTAAATGCCGGTTATGATAAAGCAATTTTTCGACGACGCCATGGTGAATTGAGGAGTATATGCAGTATTGGGGAAAGCTGCTCGGTCTTATGTTGGGCTTAATGTCCGGCGTGGGGTTCTGGGGGATCGTAATAGGACTGCTGATTGGGCATATGTTCGACAAAGCGCGCTCGGTTAAGAGCCGTGGTTATTTTGCCGACCAGCAGACAAGACAAACCATTTTTTTCCGCACCACCTTTGAGGTGATGGGGCATTTAACTAAATCAAAAGGGAGAGTGACCGAGGCCGACATTCAGATAGCCAGCCTCTATATGGACCGCATGCAACTGCACGGTGAAAACCGTAATGCGGCCCAGCGTGCGTTTCAAATCGGTAAAGAAGCAAGCTATCCGCTGCGGGAAAAAATGCGTGAATTACGCAGTGTCTGCTTCGGACGATTTGATTTGATCCGGACTTTTCTGGAAATTCAGATCCAGGCGGCTTTTGCTGATGGCTCCTTACATCCCAATGAGCGTCAGGTTTTGTATGTCATCGCCGAAGAGCTGGGGATTTCGCGCCAGCAGTTTGACCAGTTCCTGAGCATGATGGAAGGTGGTCAGCAGTTTGGTGGGAGTCAGCAAGGTCACTATTCGCAGGGCGGTTACCGGCAAGCACCACAAGGCCCGACGCTGGCCGATGCCTGTAAAGTGCTGGGTGTCAGCCCATCGGATGACGGTACGACGATTAAACGCGCCTACCGTAAGCTGATGAGTGAGCACCACCCGGATAAACTGGTCGCGAAAGGTCTTCCGCCTGAAATGATGGAAATGGCCAAAGAGAAAGCGCAGTCGATTCAGGCCGCCTATGACCTGATCAAACGCGAGAAGGGCTTTAAATAACCTCTCCGTCGTACTTCTGTGCGTAGTCAATACAGCGGCGACTTGAAGGAGTGAGGGGATATCTGAACGAAAAAAGGCGCTGAATTCAGCGCCTTTTTTCGTGGTACGGTTTTTCTTAAACTGAGTTTAAAAATCCGGTTCGCAGTTGAACACCAGTGGTTCATCGGTGATCGGATGGTAAAACGCCAGCTCCTGTGCATGCAGTTGCAACCTCGGTACCCTCATCAGCGCATCGTGTGGTGCATAAAATTTATCGCCAAGGATTGGATGACCCAGCGCCAGCAGGTGCACACGTAACTGATGGGAACGCCCGGTAATAGGCCGCAATCTGACCCGCGTCGTACCGTCGTCATCCCACGACATCACTTCATATTGCGTCAGCGCTTTTTTTCCCGTTTCGTGACAGACCTTCTGTTTTGGCCGGTTTGGATAGTCGCAAATCAGCGGCAGATCGATGATGCCGTAGTCTTCCGCCATATGTCCCCACACCCGCGCGATATACACCTTTTTGGTTTCGCGCTCGCGAAACTGGCGCTTAAGTTCGCGTTCAGCTTCTTTGGTGAGCGCGGTGACCATCACGCCGCTGGTGGACATATCCAGACGATGAACCGACTCGGCCTCAGGAAAATCACGCTGAATACGCGTCATCAGGCTGTCCTGATGTTCAGCCGCTTTACCCGGCACTGACAGCAATCCGCTGGGCTTATTGACCACCATGATGTGTTCATCCTGAAACAACACCTGCAACCAGGGATCGGTTGGTGGATGGTAATCCTCCAGGGGACGGGTATTGGACGGCTGATACGGGGGGGGCTGGTTTTCGCTCATAGCGGATTTCACGAGTCTGTTGTCATCAAAGTGAGAAAAGAGAGGCAGGAAAACCCTGCCTCGGTGCTGACATTACTGATGGCTGACCACGACCAGACGAATAGCGTCCAGACGCCAGCTTGCGTCATTCAGGTTAGCCAAAACCTGCGTACGGTTTGATTCTACCGCTTCCAACTCGTCATCACGAATGTTTGGGTTGACCTCTTTCAGTGCTTTCAAACGCGCGAGTTCTTTGCTGAGCTGAATATCGGCTTCGACCTTCGCAGCTTCAATCAGAACGCGGGCTTCGTCGGCGATCTGCGGCTCAGCCCGTTGCAGCATGGTATGAACCTCAGCTTGTACTGCATTCACCAGCTTGCTGGAGTTATGACGGTTGATAGCGTTGAGCTGACGGTTAAAGCTCTCAAACTCGACCTGTGCCGCCAGATTAGTGCCTTTGCTGTCGATCAACATACGCACCGGCGTAGGCGGCAGGAAGCGGGTCAGTTGCAGATGCTTAGGCGCCTGACACTCCACCACATAAATCAGCTCTGCCAGCAGCGTACCGACCGGCAACGCTTTATTTTTCAGAATGGAAACCGCACAGCTGCCGGTATCGCCGGAAAGAATGAGATCCAGGCCATTGCGCACAATCGGGTGTTCCCAACTGATGAACTGCGTATCTTCGCGCGACAGCGCCTGCTCACGGTTGAATGTCACGGTACAGCCATCTTCCGGCAATCCCGGGAAGTCAGGTACCAACATGTGATCAGAGGGGGTCAGCACGATCAGGTTATCACTGCGATCTTCCTGATTGATACCTACGATATCAAACAGGTTCAGGGCGAAGTTCACCAGGTTAACGTCGTTATCCTGCTCGCCGATCTCTTTCGCCAACTGTTGCGCCGCTTCGCCACCGTTGGAGTGCATCTCCAGCAAGCGGTCGCGGCCGTTTTCCAGTTCCAGCTTCAGCGCGTCATGTTTGCTGCGGCATTCAGCAATAAATTCATCCAGGCCTTCCTGCTCATTTGGCGTGGCGAGGAAGGCGATCAACTGCTCATACGCGCTGTCATAAATGGTGCGCCCGGTCGGGCAGGTATGCTCGAAGGCGTCGAGCCCTTCGTTAAACCAGCGCACCAGCACCGCCTGTGCGGTCTGCTCAAGGTAAGGCACCATGATATCAATGTTGTTCAGCTGGCCGATGCGGTCCAGACGCCCGATACGTTGTTCGAGCAAATCAGGGTTAAACGGCAGATCGAACATCACCATCTTGCTGGCGAACTGGAAGTTACGCCCTTCAGAGCCGATTTCAGAACAGAGCAACACCTGCGCGCCATCTTCCTGCGAGGCAAAATAGGCCGCCGCACGGTCACGCTCAATAATAGACAGCCCTTCGTGGAATACCGCGGCGCGGATAGCTTCGCGCTCACGCAGAACCTGCTCCAGTTGCAACGCCGTGGCGGCTTTGGCACATATCACCAGCACCTTCTCATCGCGGTTGCTGGTCAGGTAACCAAGCAGCCATTCGACGCGTGGGTCGAAGTTCCACCAGGTAGCGTTATCGCCTTCAAATTCCTGATAAATCTGCTCAGGGTAGAGCATATCTAACGCGCGGGCTTCCATGGTTTTCTTCGCGCCCATGATGCCGGAGACTTTGATTGCCGTCTGGTACTGGGTTGGCAGCGGAAGTTTCACCGCGTGCAGATGGCGGTCCGGGAAGCCTTTGACTCCGTTACGGGTGTTACGAAACAGCACGCGGCTGGTACCGTGGCGGTCCATCAGCATGGCGACCAGCTGTTTGGCGGCGGCTTCGTCACCGTTGTTAGCGGCTTTGAGCAGGGCATCGGTATCTGCATTGCCGACGCTTTCGCCAAGCAGTGTCAGCGCTTCCTGCGTCAGAGGCTGTTTATTGATGAGCAGGGTGACCGCATCGGCCACTGGCTGATATTGCTGCTGTTCGTGAATAAATTCTTCGTAATCGTGGAAACGATCCGGATCGAGCAGACGCAGGCGGGCAAAGTGGCTCTGTTGACCCAGTTGCTCCGGTGTCGCAGTCAGTAACAGCACGCTTGGGATCTGCTGGGAGAGCTGTTCGATCACCTGATATTCGCGGCTCGGTGCTTCTTCGCTCCACACCAGATGGTGCGCTTCGTCAACGACAAGCATGTCCCATTCGGCATCAGCAAGCTGTTCGAGGCGAGATTTATTACGGCGCACAAAGTCGAGGGAACAGATAACCAGTTGCTCGGTTTCGAACGGGTTAGTGGCTTCATGCAGCGATTCTGCGTAGCGGTCATCATCAAACAGGGAGAAGCGCAGGTTAAAGCGGCGCAACATCTCGACCAGCCACTGATGTTGCAGCGTTTCAGGCACCACGATCAGTACGCGTTCAGCGCGGCCGGAGAGCAGTTGCTGATGGATAATCATGCCAGCTTCAATGGTTTTACCCAGGCCCACTTCATCGGCTAACAGTACGCGCGGCGCATGGCGCTGGCCGACTTCGTAAGCGATATGCAACTGATGTGGGATCAGGCTGGCGCGCATGCCGCGCAGGCCGCCGAACTCCAGACGGAACTGCTCACGCTGATATTTACGTGCGCGAAAACGCAGGGCAAAGCGGTCCATGCGGTCAATCTGACCGGCGAACAGACGGTCCTGCGGTTTGCTGAACGTCAGTTTGCTGTCGAGCAACACTTCGCGCATCGAAACGCCGGTCTCTTCGGTGTCTGTACGGGTCCCCACATAGGTCAACAGCCCTTTGTCCTCAATAACTTCTTCAACCAGTAGCTGCCAGCCTTCGTGACAACTGATGGTGTCACCGGTGTTAAACATCACGCGGGTGATCGGAGAATCATTACGGGCATACAGACGGTTTTCACCGGTGGCGGGGAAAAGCAGGGTCACCATGCGCGTATCAATCGCCACAACAGTGCCTAAACCTAATTCGCTTTCCGTGTCGCTTATCCAGCGTTGACCAAGTGTGAAAGGCATATGTCTTTTATCTCTCTGTTCTTTAAAGGGCTGCTGTGCAAAAAGCCTGAATTTTTTTAATAGCACTGCTTTCCTCGCCTGAGGCGCGGAATCATAAATTATGCGGGAGTGGTTCAGAATCGGGAAAGGGCGCTATGGTAATGGAAGGCGAGGCTTTCGTCACCTGTGAATCATCAGAGCTGTCCCTTCTTTTGCCTAGAATAATCCCATCTGACCATTAATCAGTGTAGCAAAGTCGTCGTGAAGAAAGGGGAGAATGCCATCGGCGACCGGTTCGAGCTGGCGTTCGATGTAGTGATCGTAGTCGATCGGCGAATGCAGGTTTTCCAGTGGCTCCGGACCGGCAGTGGTCATTACGTAGCTAATCCAGCCGCCATTTTGGTACTGCTTTGCACGTCCCTGCTGCACGTTATAGTCATCGGCCAACCGCGCTGCTCGCACGTGTGGCGGCACGTTGCGCTCATAATCACTGAGTTTGCGGCGCAGGCGTTTACGGTACACCAGCTGGCTGTCGAATTCCCCTGCCAGCGTTTTCGCCACGTACTCACGGACATACTCCTGATAAGGCTGATGGTGGAAGATGCGCTGGTAAAGTTCCTGCTGAAAGTCCTGCGCCAGTGGTGTCCAGTCGGTGCGGACTGTCTCAAGGCCTTTATAAATAATATGTTCGCCATCTGCGCCGCTGACTAATCCGGCATAACGCTTTTTACTGCCCTGTTCAGAGCCACGTATGGTCGGCATCAGAAAGCGTTTAAAATGGGTCTCAAACTCCAGTTCGAGCGCACTTTCCAGACCATATTCCTGTTGCAAATGTCCTATCCACCAGGCATTAACCTGCTCAACCAGTTTGCGGCCGATCGCGCTGGCTTCCTCCTCCGTATGTGCCCGGTTTAGCCAGACAAACGTGGAGTCGGTGTCGCCGTAGATCACCTGATAACCTTCGGCCTCAATCAGTTCGCGGGTCTGGCGCATAATGTCATGTCCTCGCAAGGTGATGGACGACGCCAGCCGCGGATCAAAGAACCGGCAGCCACTGGAACCGAGAACGCCATAAAAAGCGTTCATAATAATTTTCAGCGCCTGCGACAATGGCTTGTTTTTCTGCTGTTTGGCACTCTCCCGCCCCTGCCAGATTTGCCGCACAATTTCAGGCAGGCAGTGTTTAAGGCGTGAGAAACGCGCTTCGCGATAACCCGAAACGGAGTGTTCATCATCAGGCTGTTGCAGGCCTGCCACCAAGCCCACCGGATCGATCAAAAAGGTGCGAATAATCGACGGGTAAAGACTTTTGTAATCAAGCACTAATACCGAATCATACAGGCCGGGGCGGGAGTCCATCACAAAACCGCCGGGGCTCATCTCCTCTGGACGTTCGCCAAGGTTAGGGGCGACATAACCCACGCGGTGCATCCGTGGTAAATAAAGATGGGTGAAGGCTGCTACTGATCCACCGCTGCGATCAACGGCCAGACCGGTGACCGAAGCACGTTCAAGCAGGAAGGGCATCAGTTCGGTTTTGGCAAAGATTCGCGTCACCAGCTCGCAGTCTTTCAGGTTGTAATGGGCCAGCGCGGGTTTATCTTCACGAAAACGCTGCTCGATCTCCTCCAGCCGCTGATAGGGGCTGTCACTGGCTTTGCCTTCGCCCAGCAAAGTTTGCGACACGTTTTCCAGACTGAACGACGGAAAGTTCCAGAAGGCCGTTTTCAGTGCTTCAATGCCATCGATGATGAGACGTCCCGCCGCGGCAGCAAAAAAATGTCCCTGTTTGAAGCCATGCTCGCGCCATTCGAGTTCGCCGCCACCGCGGCCGAAGCGCAAAGGAATATGGTAGCGCTCTGCGTGTTTTTGCAGTACGCGAAGATCAAACTGCACTACGTTCCAGCCGATGATAACGTCGGGGTCGAAGTCTGCCAGCCACTGGTTCAATTTTTGGATCAGCATCGGGCGGCTGTCGACGTATTCGAGAATAAAATCGCGTGGAGTATCAGGGTTACCATTGGGCGGCCCAAGCATATAGACGTAGCGCTGACCGCAACCTTCGAGACCTATGCAATAGAGCTCGCCGTTGCCACTGGTTTCGATATCCAGCGAACATAGCTTAAGCGGCGGGCGGTAGCCTTCGGCAGGTTTCATGCGGGTATTGAGCAGTACGTTATCTGCCCCGGGCGTACCGCTAAACCACACGGGCGCAGTGATGTAGCGCTCCATCAAAAAGCGTTCTGGCGGGCGGATATCGGCTTCGTAAACCGTAACCCCCGCTTCTTTCAGCAGTTTTTCCATGCGCATGAGCTGGCGATGCTGTGGGCAGTAAAGGCCGAGCACTGGTCGGGAGTGAAAGTCCAGCAGTGGCAATTCCCGCAGGTTGAATCCTTTTTCCCCGGTTAACACCCGTACTGCTTGATCGCGCTGGGTGGCTGGCAAAAACGCCACCGACTCCTGTGCAGGAAGCCGTACTTTTTGCGGGCCGTCGTCCGTCGCCAGCCACAATTCCACCTCCGTGCCGCGCGGCGTATCGCGCCAGTGCCGGGTTAACAAAAAACCCTGTCGGGGAACGGGGGCCGCATGTGCGTTGGTAATACGGGTATTGATAAGCGCCTCATTGAATAAAGTAAGAAGTCTTCTGCTAAGACAGAGTATGGTTATTTATACAGTCCTTGTCCATCAGTGGCGCTTTTGCCCCCCTTTTGTGGCAAATATGCATACAATTAGTCGGTTGACTCACCTGGGTCGTGCACTGACAATTCAGCCGCCTGACCGACTTAACGTAATCATTGATACACGAAGTACCAAACACTGGGATTTTATGGAAGCTTATTTGCAGCATCTCGTCGCGCAGTCGGTGGGAATAGCACTGATCATCGTTGCCGTGGTGGCGTTTTTTGAATCTCTGGCGCTGGTCGGGCTGATTTTGCCCGGTACCGTCATGATGGCCACGCTGGGCACGCTGATTGGCAGCGGACAGGTAGGTTTGTATGAAGCCTGGCTGGCTGCCGGACTGGGCTGCTTTTGCGGTGACTGGGTGTCCTACTTCATTGGCCGGAAATTCAAAGGTCCGCTGCATAGCTGGAAATTTCTGCAACGCTATCAGGCGCTGCTCGACAAAACCGGTCATGCCCTCGATCGCCATAGCTTTGCGACCGTGATCCTCGGGCGCTTCATCGGCCCGACGCGACCTCTGGTTCCGCTGGTGGCCGGTATGTTGAACCTGCCCCCTTATAAGTTTGCACCACCCAATATTGTCGGGTGCATTACCTGGCCACCGGTCTATTTTTTACCGGGAATTTTGGCGGGGGTGGCGATTGATATTCCGGCGGGGCACAACAGTACGGTGTTCAAATGGCTGCTGCTGGGGTCAGTGACCCTGTTGTGGCTGAGTGCCTGGCTAGTCTGGCGCTGGATCCGGTCGGCCAAAAATAGTGATGATGCCATGTCGCGCTGGCTGCCGTTGCCGCGTCTGCGCTGGGTCTGTGTTCTTAGCATTGCGGCTACCGTGGTCAGTTTTGTGATGTTGAGTAAGCAGCCGTTGATGCCGGTTTACGGGCATCTGCTGTGGAAAGTGATGGTTCGTTAACCCCGGTTATTAACGCAGCGGAATGCCCAGGACTTTGGCTTCTGCTGCGCTGCCTTCTACCAATGCCTTTGTTGGACCGTCGTAGTAAATACGTCCATCAACGATCAGCAACGTCCGCTGTGCGACCCGTGCGGCGTCATCCAGATTGTGTGAAACCATCAACAGCGTCAGGTTTCGCTCGCCGCATATGTTATCCAACAAATTAAGCATTTCACTTCGCAGGGCGGGATCCAGTGCGGAGAAAGGCTCATCGAGCAGTAAAATCGGCTGGCTGCGCAACAGACAGCGCGCCAGTGCGACCCGTTGACGCTGCCCCCCTGAAAGCTGGGACGGTAATCTTTCCAGGCACTCTTCCAACCCCACCCGAACGGCGATCTCTTGCAAGGCCTGATGCTGTGCAGGGGTGAGTTTCAGCCCCGGATGCAGCCCCAGCCCCATGTTCTGGCGCACCGTCAGATGTGAGAAAAGATTGTTCTCCTGAAACAACATCGATACCGGGCGCTTTGCCGGCGGCGTATGGCTGTGATCGTGACCGTTCAAGGCGATAGTCCCGCTGGTCGGTGCCAGAAAACCTGCCACCAGGCTCAGCAACGTACTTTTCCCGGCACCACTGGGGCCGAGGATCGCGACCCGCTCACCGGCTTCAATCTGTAAATCAAAGCGCATCGGCAGATGGTCATAGAGATAAGTCAGTTTATTTAGCGTCAGCATGGCGGCCCGGTAAACGTTCAATCAGAGAAAACAGCAGGAAACATAGCAGCAGCAACAGCAACGCAGTCACGGCGCCGTCCTGACTGCGGTAAGAACCGATCTGCTGATAGAGATAAAAGGGCAGTGTGCGGAAATTTTCGTTGCCGAACAGCGCAATGACGCCGAAATCACCCAGCGATAACACACAGGCAAAGGCCAGCGCTTGGGTGAGCGGGCGCTTTAGCGCCTCCAGCTCGACCCAGCGTAATCGCTGCCAGCCTCTTACATCCAATGACAGGCACAGAGGATTGTAACGCTCGGCTACGTCGCGCATTGGGTTATCCAGCACTTTCAGCGCGTAAGGGATGGCCATCAACGCATTGGTTAAAATCACCAGTGCCCATGGCGATTGCGGCAGACCGAAGGTATCGCTGAGCAGCAAAAAAAAACCGGTGGCCAGTACAATGCCTGGCATGGCGAGGATCAGCATGCCACTGATATCCATGGCCTGCGCCCAGCCATTGCGCTGACGCAATCGTAGTTCACGGCTGCTCCATAACAACATCATGGTGAGTATCAAACACAACAGGCCGCTGCCAGCGGCGATGCGTACCGAGGTCCACAGTGATTGCCAAAGGGCGGATTGTTGCAGCACGCTGAAGACAGCACGGTTGGATCCGTCGACAATCACCGCCAGCAATGGTGGCAGAATCAGTAACAGTGCGAGACCAATTAACAGCCCGTCGAGGAGCTTCCTCACCCCTGAATCGTCCGGATTGCGCCACGTGAGGGCTTGTGTATGACCGACGGGCAACGCGCGGCTCAGTTGCTGACTGAGAACAACCAACCCGAGGCAGCACACCAGTTGAATCAGCGCCAGCGTGGCGGCACGTGATAAATCATAGTCATAACTCAGCGCCTGATAAATTGCGAGCTCAATGGTAGTGGCCTGCGGCCCTCCGCCGAGCGACAGAACAGCGGCGAAACTGGCAAAGCACAGCATAAAGATCAGCGCGGCCGCGGGAAGTATTTGGCGTCGTAGCGCGGGCCATTCGACAAAGCGGAACTGCTGCCAGGCGTTCATGCCGAGCTGAGCAGCTAACTGCCGCTGCTCGGTAGCGATATTCTCCAGCGACTGCAACAAGAGACGCGCGGCCAGCGGCATATTAAAGAAGATGTGGGCAAGGAGAATGCCTTTCAGCCCATAGGGGGAGAAAGTATAATTCACGCCGAGCCAGCCGCATATTTGCGCAAGCCAGCCCTGACGGCCATACACACTCAGGATACCAAACACCGCTACCAAGACAGGCAGCACGAGCGTCATGGCGCACAGGCGTAGCAAAATCTGCCGCCCCGGAAAGCGGCGGCGAAATAACGCCCTGGCCAGTAGAATAGCGGGCAGTACTGATAACAGAGCCGAAAGCAGCGCCTGCCAGAAGGTAAAACGGATCACATGCCACAGATACGCATCATGCCACAGTGATGGCCCGCTCATCTGCGGCGCATGGCGCCACAGTGAACCGAGCGCCAGTACGGCCACCGCAAGAATACACAGTGCGGCGACCATGCCCGGCCATAGCCAGTGAGGGATTAGCGGCTGACGGCGGTTTGCCATGTCCGGATCCATTCATTGCGGTGATCGGCGACGTCTTTGGCGCTGTATTGAAGCGAAATCGCCGGAACCGTCAGTTGACCAAAGGCCGCAGGCAGATTCTCTTTCACCACGGGATACATCCAGTTGCCGGTAGGGATCGTCTGTTGGAAACCCGCGCTGGTGACGAATTTGATAAATTTCGTCGCGAGTTCGGGCTGTTTGCTGGCGGACAGCTGGCCTGCAACTTCCACCTGCATGTAGTGACCTTCACTGAAGTTGGCCGCCGCGTAGTTATCTTTCTTCTCTTCGATAATGTGGTAAGCCGGTGAGGTGGTGTAGCTCAGTACCAGATCGCTCTCCCCTTTCAGGAACAGGCCATAAGCTTCGCTCCAGCCTTTTGACACCGTGACGGTTTTCTTCGCCAGTTTTGCCCAGGCTTCAGGGGATTTGTCACCGTAGACTTTTTGCATCCACAGCAACAGTCCAAGGCCTGGAGTGCTGGTACGCGGATCTTCGTAGATCACTTTCCAGTTTTGCGGGCTGTTGATCAATTCATCGAGACTTTTCGGTGGGTTTTTTAGCTTATTTTTGTCATACACAAAGGCAAAGTAACCATAGTCGTAAGGCACGAAGGTATCGTTCTTCCAGCCGCCGGGAATATCAAGTTTGGCATCAATAGCGGGGGCCTTGGCGAATAAACCGGTTTGTTCAGCGGCTTGTAAGAGGTTGTTATCCAGCCCGACCACCACATCAGCCTTGCTGTTTTTGCCTTCCATCCGTAAGCGATTAAGCAGAGACACGCCATCCTCGAGGGCGACATATTTCAGTTCACAGCCGCAGTCAGCTTCAAAGGTTTTTTTGATAGCCGGGCCAGGGCCCCAATCAGCAGCAAAAGAGTCATAGGTGTAGACGGTCAGAACAGGTTTGGCAGCGAAGGCTGGCGCTGACAATAACAACAGAAGGGGCAGTAATTTCTTCAACTTTGCGCTCCAAAAAATAAAGGGGCAAAGGATTTTGAGTGAGCATAAAGCAGTCTCAAATCCCTCCGCCGGGGTTAACCGGATCAGGTTCGACGGGTCTACTCTCAGCCCCTTAAACTTGCTGCACAGGCGTTGATCTGGGGGCGGGCAGTGCTCGAAAGGCTCACGTACTTTTGTACGCTCCGCTTTCTGTGCGCTGTCCTGCCCAGCTGAACGCTGCTCGCGGCGTTTAAGATCGAGTTAACTCCTTCGAAAGAATTAACTTCAGGCACCCCGTTGAGAACGAATGTCATTCTAGAGATTAACGGCGTGATGCGATAGTCCGATTAACTGTCGGGGGGCGCAAACCAGGCGGATTTGAAGTCAAACCAGCCTAGCGTGTTCATGCGCACGCCGCGCATGCTGCGCTGACCTTGCAGAACCAGCCAGTGGTGAAACAGTGGGTGCAGATGGTTGTTGGTGACCAGTTTCTGCGCCCACTCGGCCATAGTCAGTTCTCCTGCACGCCACAATGCGGCGTCAGCCGTCATGTCATAGCTGATGCAATGGCTGGCCAGTGGTAATTCGAATAAGGTAGCAAACAGGGAGAATTCCAATGGCAGGGTGAAGTTAACGCTGCCTAACCACAGGTCACTTTTTGCCTCTCCTTTATGCCAGATGGCGTAATCGACAACCTGGGTATGAAGCTCCACGCCCTCGGCGGCCAGCAAGGGTTTGAGCGCCTCACTGATCGCCTGGTGCTCTGAGTGGTCGCTGTAAAACGTCAGGGTCAGATGATGAAGGTTTTCCGGCTTGGTGCACACGTGCTGAGAACGTTTGTGGTGCCAGCGCGGTAGCAGGCCAAATGCCGGGGACCAGTAGCGCTGATAAATCGGATCAGCAGTATAAAGAAGGGCAATTGGGCTCAGCAGTTCACTGAGCCACAATCGGGTATTTGCGTCACTGCTCACTGGCGAACGCTGGTCATAAAGCAGAAAATAACAGCCCTCTTCCAGACGACTTTCCAGCTCGCTGTTACCGGATCCATCGGCCTGTAATTGCACCCCTGAATAGACCAATTCCTCAGTTAACTCAGGCAAGACCCAGATATTGACCTCATCAATCAGCGCGCGAAAGCCAAAGTAATCGTCAAAAGCGCGGATGCGTAGCTGGGTTTTCTGATTGCGCACTACGGCATAAGGGCCGGTGCCAACTGGATGCCGTGCAAAGTCCGGCAGCGACTCCCACTCCTGCGGCAAGATCATCGCATGAACATTGCCCAGCAGCCAGGGCAGCCATTTGTCAGCTGATTTCAGATGAATGTCGATCACGTTGGCAGTGGGGGATTTCACCCTTGAGAAATGACTGAACAACGGATGTGTACTTAGCCGGTTGAAGGTGCTGATGATGTCAGCCATCTCCAGTTCACGGCCATGATGGAAATGGATAGCCGGACGTAAATAAAAACGCCAGTGCAGCGCGGTGATTTGTTGCCAGTGATGCGCTAAATCCCCTTCCAGTTCCCCATTATCCTCATTTATTCGGGTGAGACCGCTGAAGATTTGTCGCGCCAGGTGGGTTTCAGAACGGCGTAGCATGGTGCCAGGCAACAGATTAAACAGCGAGCGGTAATAGAGTACGCGCAGGATATGTTTTCCTTGACGGAAACTGCGGCCCAGTTGAGAGAGCAACATCTGGCGCACCGCTTTTTTATCACCGACCAGTTGAACCAGTTGATCAATTTTATCCTCTTCTAACAGCTCCTCGGCCCGCTGTTGCTGGAGTGCCAGCCCGGTATAAAGAAAAGTGAGCTTGGATCGTTTTCCTCGCCCCGCCTCCGCCTGCCATTGCAACCATCCCTCTTCCTGCATAGTCGAAAGCAGGGATCGCATGTGACGACGGGAGCAGTTCATCACCCCGGAAAGGGCCTGCAGAGTCGTTTCAGTTTCTTCTCCGTGGCAGCTCTGCCAGAGGCGGATGAACTGCTGTTGCAGACGAGGTGATGACATAAAAGAGGAACTCCATGGCTGACTTTCATCAATTTATCTTTCCTCATATTACCCCGATACTGTTTAGCAACAAAGCAGCGATACAAAACGGGAGGTCACCATGAAACAGGGCTTAAACCGCCGCTTTTATCAGCGTTACTTTCTGGCGATTGCGAATAAAAGGGCGGTGAAAACGCACGCAGAGTGGCTTTCATGGGTGCCTCAGGAATACCGTCTCGATACCCTTACACAGTTGATGCAGTGGGACCTTGACGAGATGACCGAGGAGCAGTATCGCCAACACTTATGAAGCCTGGTCTGAGGATTAAAGGTTTCAGACGGGGTATGCAAAAAACTTTCTGAGTAATGGTGTATTGTCACCAGCCAGTGGGGTAACCCACTGGTTTTTTTATTGTATTTTCGAGTTGCATTCCAGTTTATACCCACCGCATTACCGATCGCTGGGCCGATTCAGGTAAACTGTGCCTGCTATTTTTCCGGCATCCATCACAAAGGTGTCTACACTGGGCAGTGTTATTCTTTGCCTTCGGTTTATCAGGGATGGGTCATGCTTAAACGTCGCGTTAATTCTGTGTATATCACTTTTTTATTGGTCTCTTTACTGTGCGGGATCGCGGGCGCTTTACAGGCGCCGACGCTGAGCCTGTTTCTGACCAATGAAGTTAACGTACGTCCGATGTGGGTAGGACTGTTCTATACGGTAAACGCCATTGCCGGGATTGCCATCAGTTTCTTGTTGGCCAACCGTTCCGATAACAAAGGCGATCGCCGCAAGTTACTGCTGGTCTGCATTTTGATGGCTATAGGTAATAGTCTGGTGTTTGCCTTCAGTCGCGACTATCTGGTGCTGATCACCGTCGGTGTCCTGCTCGCCGCCATAGCCAATGCCGCGATGCCCCAGATGTTTGCTCTGGCACGTGAACATGCAGACCGTTCGTCCAGCGAAGTGGTGATGTTCAGCTCGATGATGCGCGCCATGCTGTCACTGGCCTGGGTGCTGGGACCGCCACTCTCATTTATGCTGGCGCTGAAATATGGTTTCACGCTGATGTATCTTTGTGCTGCTGGGGTGTATGTCGCCAGCATGGTGATGATCTGGGTATTTCTGCCGTCAGTGCCGCGTGCAGAGCAGACTGTTGATAAGGTGGTAGTGCCGGTCAGCGCATGGCGAAACCGGGATGTCCGACTGCTGTTTCTTGCCTCGTTATTGATGTGGACCTGCAACATCATGTATGTGATCGACATGCCGTTGTACATCACGCGTGATTTAGGGCTGCCTGAAGGTCTGGCGGGCCTGCTAATGGGGACCGCCGCCGGGATTGAAATTCCGGCGATGCTGCTGGCAGGGTACCTGGTGAAACGCTGGGGTAAACGTCGGTTAATGTTGTTCGCCGTGGCCAGTGGGGTCTTGTTCTACGCCGGGCTGGTCCTGTTTGAATCCAAAACTGCATTGATGCTGTTGCAACTGTTCAACGCCATATTCATTGGGATCATCGCAGGGATTGGTATGCTTTATTTTCAAGATCTTATGCCCGGACGTGCAGGCTCTGCAACGACGCTTTTTACCAATAGCATATCCACTGGCGTGATCTGTGCGGGGTTATTGCAGGGCGCGATAGTGGAAAATTTTGGGCACGAACCGGTTTACTGGGTCATTACGTTTTTGTCGCTGGTGGCCTTTGGCCTGATGTGGAAAGTGAAAGACGTCTGATTGTCCTGCGAGCTCTCTTTCTGATGAGACATTTGACGAACAATAAAAACCCGCGATATACGCGGGTTTTTTTATACTTGTGATCGAACCATCAGTTCATAAATGACGGCTGTTTATTCTCATAAGTTGAGATATTCGCTTCGTGCTGCAACGTCAGGCCGATGCTGTCGAGACCATTAATCATGCAGTGGCGGCGGAAGCTGTCGATCTCAAACGGATAACTTTTATCACCTGCCTGAACGGTCTGGTTTTCCAGATCCACCACGAAGGTGATCCCTTCGTTGGCTTCGACCAGCTTAAACAACTCATCAATTTGCGCATCACTCAGGGTGATGGGCAGCAGCTGGTTGTTAAACGCGTTACCGTAGAAAATATCGGCGAAGCTTGGGGCAATTACCGCGTGGAAGCCGTAGTCAGTCAGCGCCCACGGCGCATGTTCGCGCGATGAGCCGCAGCCAAAGTTTTCACGTGCCAGCAGGATACTCGCGCCTTTATAACGCGGCTTGTTCAGCACGAAGTCCGGGTTAGGCTTCTGTCCTGCATCGTCAAGGAAACGCCAGTCGTTAAACAGGTGCTGACCAAAACCGGTGCGCGTCACTTTCTGCAAAAACTGCTTAGGAATAATGGCGTCAGTATCGACGTTAGCCGCATCCAGCGGAACCACCAGACCAATGTGTTGGGTAAATTTAGCCATGGTGTTTTCCTTAGTTCAATTCACGAATGTCAGCAAAACGGCCAGTGACTGCCGCTGCGGCAGCCATTGCCGGGCTGACCAGATGCGTGCGGCCGCCACGGCCCTGACGGCCTTCAAAGTTACGGTTGCTGGTTGATGCACAGCGCTCACCTGGTTCCAGGCGGTCATTATTCATTGCCAGACACATAGAGCAGCCCGGCAGACGCCATTCAAAACCGGCTTCAATAAAGATCTTATCCAGACCTTCTTCTTCTGCCTGCGCTTTCACCGGACCAGAGCCTGGAACCACAATCGCCTGCACGCCGTTAGCCACTTTACGGCCTTTGGCAATCGCTGCCGCGGCGCGTAAATCTTCAATGCGTGAGTTGGTACATGAACCGATAAACACTTTGTCGATAGCCACGTCGGTCAGTTTGATACCCGGTTGCAAATCCATATAAGCCAGCGCTTTTTCAGCAGATGCACGTTCTACCGGATCACTGAATGAGGACGGGTTAGGGATCACTTGGTTAACCGCCATTACCTGACCCGGATTCGTTCCCCAGGTGACCTGCGGTGCGATATCGGCTGCATTAAGGGTGACTGTGGTGTCAAATTTTGCATCGTCGTCAGTCTTCAGGGTTTTCCAGTAAGCGACGGCTGCGTCCCAGTCCTGGCCTTTCGGCGCGAACTGACGACCTTTCAGGTAAGCAAAGGTGGTTTCATCGGCAGCAACCAGACCAGCTTTCGCGCCCATTTCAATGGCCATATTGCACAGGGTCATACGACCTTCCATGCTCAGTGCTTCGATAGCTTTACCGCAGAATTCCACCACGTGACCGGTACCGCCGGCACTGCCGGTTTTACCGATGATTGCCAGAACGATATCTTTTGCCGTAATACCTGCCGGAGCATCGCCAGTGACTTCAATTTTCATGGTCTTGGCGCGGCCCTGTTTCAAGGTTTGCGTCGCCAGCACGTGTTCGACTTCAGAGGTGCCGATACCAAAGGCCAGCGAACCGAATGCACCGTGAGTTGCAGTATGCGAGTCACCACAGACGATGGTCATGCCTGGCAACGTCATACCTTGCTCAGGGCCGATAACGTGGACGATACCCTGGAAAGGGTGGTTCAGGTCATACAGCTGTACACCGAATTCTGCACAGTTTTTGATCAGCTCCTGCATCTGGATGCGGGCCATTTCGCCACTGGCATTGATGTCTTTGGTTTGCGTAGAGACGTTGTGGTCCATGGTGGCGAAGGTTTTACCCGGTTGGCGCACTTTACGGCCCATCGCACGCAGGCCATCGAACGCCTGCGGTGAGGTCACTTCGTGCACCAAATGGCGATCGATATACAGCAACGGAGTTTCGTTTTGTGCTTCGTAGACCACGTGCGCATCAAACAATTTCTGATATAAAGTCTTCGCCATGTTATGCCCCTTCGGCCACGAAGCGGGCAATGATATCGCCCATTTCGCTGGTGCCAATTACGTTGTTACTGTTCGCCAAATCACCCGTCCGGTGACCGGCTTCCAATGCCTTATTCACTGCCTGCTCGATGGCATCTGCGGCTTCGTCAGCACCGAGGCTGTAACGCAGTAGCAGGGCAGCAGACAGGATTTGTGCTATTGGGTTGGCAATGTTCTTACCAGCGATATCCGGCGCAGAACCGCCCGCAGGTTCGAACAGACCAAACGCCTGTTCGTTCATGCTGGCTGATGGCAACATACCCATGGAGCCTGTGATCATCGCGCACTCGTCAGACAGAATATCGCCGAACAGGTTAGAGCACAGCAGCACGTCGAACTGTGAGGGATCTTTGATCAACTGCATGGTGGCGTTGTCGATGTACATGTGGCTCAGGCTGACATCCGGGTAATCTTTAGCGATTTCGTTAACCACTTCGCGCCACATGATGGAAGTTTGCAGCACGTTGGCTTTATCAATCGACGTCACTTTGCTGCGGCGTTTACGCGCAGACTCAAATGCTATGCGTGCAATACGTTCGATCTCAAAGCGGTAATAGACTTCAGTGTCGAAGGCTTTTTCATGCATGCCCTGACCTTCACGGCCTTTCGGCTGGCCGAAGTAAATTCCGCCGGTCAGTTCGCGCACGCACAGAATATCGAAGCCTTTGGCGGCGATATCAGCACGCAGGGGGCAAAACTCCTCCAGTCCCTGATACAGACGCGCAGGGCGCAGGTTGCTGAATAGCTTAAAGTGTTTACGCAGTGGCAATAATGCACCGCGCTCTGGCTGATCGTTTGGCGGCAGATGTTCCCATTTAGGGCCACCGACGGAGCCGAAAAGTATCGCGTCCGCTTGCTCACAACCGGCAACGGTAGCCGGTGGCAACGGGCTGCCGTGTTTGTCGATGGCTGCACCACCCACGTCGTATTCGCTGGTAGAAATTTTCAAGCCAAAACGCTGACGTACAGCGTCCAAAACTTTATAAGCTTGCTGCATAACTTCCGGGCCGATGCCGTCGCCGGGTAAGACGGCAATATGATGGATCTTGCTCATGTTCACACCGTTTCCTGATTGTTTTGTTTTTCGGTTTGCAGGCGCTGTTTTTCGATTTCTACCTGCTTGCTGCGCCAGATGCTGTTCAATACGTGGACCATCGCTTTGGCAGAGGATTCGACAATGTCCGTTGCCAGACCAACGCCGTGGAAGCGACGACCATTAAAGGAGACCACGATATCAACCTGGCCTAATGCGTCGCGGCCGTGGCCCTTGGCAGTGAGCTGATATTTGACCAGCTCAATTTGATAGCCGGTGATGCGGTTGATGGCCTGATAGACCGCGTCAACCGGACCGTTGCCTGTTGCGGCTTCCGTTTTCACTTCGTCACCGCTGGCCAGATTGACTGACGCGGTGGCCGTAATGTTTGAACCGGATTGCACGCTGAAGTTATCCAGACGGTAAAACTCTGGCTCTTCCTGCTGCTTATTGATGAACACCAGCGCTTCCAAATCGTAGTCAAATACCTGCCCTTTCTTGTCGGCCAGTTTCAAAAACGCGGTGTACAGGTGATCCATATTATAGTCGGATTCTTTATAGCCCATCTCCTCCATGCGGTGCTTCACGGCAGCGCGGCCAGAGCGGGAAGTCAGGTTCAGTTGAACCTGGTTCAGTCCGATGGACTCCGGGGTCATGATTTCGTAGTTTTCGCGATTCTTCAGCACGCCATCCTGATGAATACCGGAGGAGTGAGCGAACGCATTCGAGCCCACAATCGCTTTATTGCCCGGAATAGGCATGTTGGTGATTTGGCTGACAATCTGGCTGGTGCGGTAGATCTCTTTATGATTGATGTTGGTGTGTACGTTCATGTATTCGGAGCGGGTGCGGATCGCCATGATCACTTCTTCCAGCGCGGTGTTACCGGCGCGTTCCCCAATGCCGTTCAGTGTACCTTCCACCTGGCGTGCACCGGCCTGGATAGCCGCTATGGAGTTACCGACTGCCATACCCAAGTCATCATGGCAATGAACCGAGATGATGGCTTTATCAATGTTGGGTACGCGTTCATACAGGTTAGTAATGATGCCCCCAAACTGCGTTGGGGTGGTGTAGCCGACGGTGTCTGGGATATTAATGGTAGTTGCACCGGCTTTAATCGCGGCTTCAACCACGCGGCACAGATTGTCTAACGGTGTGCGGCCAGCATCTTCGCAGGAGAACTCAACATCATCGGTATAATTGCGCGCGCGTTTCACTGAGTGAATCGCCATATCCAGCACCTGATCAAACGAACGTTTCAGTTTGGATTCAATGTGCAAGGTGGAGGTGGCCAGGAAAACGTGGATACGGAAGGCTTCAGCGACGCGCAATGCTTCTGCGGCGGCATCAATATCACCATCTACGCAGCGTGCCAGACCGCAAACCCGGCTGTTTTTTATCTGTCGTGCAATGGTTTGAACGGATTCAAAATCGCCAGGAGAAGAGACCGGGAAGCCGACTTCCATGACGTCCACGCCCATTCGTTCCAGCGCTATGGCTATTTGCAGTTTCTCTTTAACGCTCAGGCTGGCCTGCAATGCTTGTTCACCGTCACGCAGCGTGGTATCGAAAATAATAACTTGTTGGCTCATGGGTAGATTCCTTGTCTGCTTTACTTTCACGCCGTGGAGGTAAAAAAAAACCCGCGCATCGGCGCGGGTTGAGTGTCTGTGGAAGAGGAAATCAGTTCTGATTTTCGGCCACTGGCTTACCGCGCAAATTTTCTGCGTTAAGTAGTAGGCCTGATAGACGAGTGATCATGAACATGGATTTCAGCTTCTCTTAATAATTAGGTAATCAAATTAGGGTGTTTAAACCGTTGCCTAAATTGATACGTGAATGCGCGATTCATGTCAACCATTCTGATGATAAAGGAGTAAGAACTATGGGATGTGAGAGTAAATCTCATTTGGTGGAAGATTCTGTATATTGGCTCCTTTATGAAGTAATCAACATCCGATAAAACAAGGGGGCGTAAATGGGTTGGCGGGTCTAATATAGGACTCTATTTTTAGTTGCCGTGAAAATAACGTAATAAATTCATGTGATTACAAACATTCTGCTAATTTACGATTATTCATTCAATTTTTATATGTTGTTTAGATAATTATTTTGTAGTTCCATATCATTCGCGAACAGTCGCAAAATAAAAAAATTGATACGTTTCATCTATTGCTAATTCTCTCACCCTGTCATTATGGATGATGAACGATGTATTTTAGATTGATGTATCGTTGGGTCGTTTTTACCACTGGAATGTAGGATGTTATACAGAGAAACCTCAGTTAATTCGCGAATTATCTTAGGTTAAATAATGACTCTTATTCCATCGGAGAGAATAATGACGGAAAAATTAGTTGATATTCACACAGAGTTAACAACTACCGCCGGACATCTGCGTAATGTTGATCTTAACTTGCTGACCGTATTTGATGCTGTCATGCAACTGCAAAATATTACCCGAGCATCACAAATGCTGGGAATGTCTCAGCCGGCGGTCAGTAATGCGGTCTCACGCCTGAAAGTTATGTTTAATGATGACTTATTTGTCCGCAGCGGACGAGGCATTCAGCCAACAACCCGTGCCAGACAGCTGTTCGGACCGATCCGGCAGGCATTGCAAACGGTGATGAATGAGCTTCCTGGCGCAGGTTTCGAACCTAAAACCAGTATGCGGCAGTTTAATATTGCGATATGCAGCCCTCTTGATATTCGCCTCACCGCAAATATTCTGAATGCATTGGAAACGACATCGTCATTCGTAAGCGTTAAGTTTCAAACTCTGATTTCAGAAAATATTGAACACCAGTTGCGCTATCAGGATATTGAGTTCGTGATTGGCTATCGGAGTTTTGATGGTGCTGACTTTTGCCAGCAGGAAATGTTTACTGATGAACTGGTTTTAGTCGCCGCTGAGAATCATCCACGTATTAGCCCAGAAATGGCTGACGAGAAATATCTGAATGAACAACATGCTGTTGTCATGCTGGGGAATCATTATTCTTTTAGTTTACCTTATTATGACTCTCCTGCTGTTCAATCATTAATTGCGTATCAGGGGACAGATTTAAATAGTGTGATGAGTATTGTTTCAAGGACTCAGATGGTCGCCCTGGTTCCACGCTGGCTGGCACAAATCCATGCGGGAATATTAAATCTTAATATCATCCCTGTGCCCTGGATGAACAATCAATTACCTTGTTATCTGACCTGGCATGAGTCATCCAGTAAAGACCGGGGGAATATGTGGATGAAGTCTCTTCTCGAACAGTGGGATACCCTTTAATCGTTATGAATTGGATGGGGTGAGTGATTATCTCTGATTAATAATAGCTATCTGGTTTTTTATCCTGCGCGGTAGTGCTTTGCTCTTCACTAATTTCCGCGCGGGGCAATCTGCAATATCCTACCACTCCGCTTTAAATTTTCTTTCGGCACGCCTGGATGAACCATAATTTGATTTGCCTGCCGTAACAGACTCGGTAGACTACGCGAATTGTTAAGAATGGTGAGTAAATGCAAATAAATCTTTGGGTTTATTGTGGCTTACTTTTCTTCCTTCCTTCAGGCCCGCAGATTATGAACACGACTTTCACTGACTATCATCTCGTTACCCGTTTCCGGATGCAGCTTTCCTCACAGCCTGACAACATTGCTTTTCGCGAATGGTCTGTGAATCATGAAACGACATTAACCTGGCGTGAAGCTGGCCAGGAAGTCGATCATCTATCCCGCTTGTTATTGCAATTAGGCATTGAAATACAAGATCGCGTGGCAATTTGCGGCAGCAATGGGATGGCGTGGACGCTGGCAGATATGGCGATTCTGCAACTTCGCGCCATCACCGTGCCCATATACTCCACCAATACTGCTGCGCAATCTGCCTATGTCTTAAATGATGCCGGGATCCATACGCTGTTTGTTCTTGGGCAGGCGCAATTTGATATTGCGATGCAACTGCGTGAACTGTGCCCGCAACTACAGCATATTCTGGTACTCGATGCGGATGTTGATCTGCACGGAGTCGCTATAGCTCGTCATGTTCAGGCGCAGGGTGTGGCGGATCCCTCTCTGGATAATGCTTTAGAGCAACGCATTGCGGAGTGTCACCTGGAGGATCTGTTTACCCTGATTTATACCTCTGGCACCACGGGTGAGCCTAAAGGTGTGATGCTTGATTACCGCAGTATGGCCACGCAGCTCCAGCAACATGAACAGCGCCTGACATTATCGGGCAGTGACGTATCCTTGTGTTTTCTGCCGCTGGCGCATGTTTTTGAGCGGGCATGGAGTTTCTTTGTCATGCACTGCGGGGCACAGAACGTCTATCTAAGGGATACTGACCTGGTCCGCGATGCATTGCAGGCAGTGAAACCGACAGTCATGTGTGCAGTACCGCGTTTTTATGAAAAAGTTTTCAGCGCGATTAACCAGAAAGTGGCGCACTCCGGATATATCAAAAAGAAGCTGTTTCACTGGGCTATGGCCTGTGGAAGGGAAAAGTTTCTGCGCGAACGAGAAGGGAGGACCGCTGTCTGGTGGGAAAACCGCAAGTCAGCGTGGGCCGACAAACTGGTGCTCAGCAAGCTGCGTGATTTATTGGGTGGAAATCTGCGTTTTCTGCCTGCCGCGGGTGCTAGTCTGGATGACAATATCATTCTGTTCTTTGAATCTATCGGTCTTAAAATCAAATACGGTTATGGATTGACGGAAAGTTGCGCCACGGTGACCTGTTGGGAAGAGAAGAATTTCCTCTTTGGCTCGGTAGGAACGCCACTGCCTTTAGTTGAGGTACGTATAGGCGAAGAAAATGAAATTCAGGTACGCGGGCCAACTCTTTTCAGAGGATATTTTAATAAACCAGAAGAGACCGCAGCCAGTTTTACCGACGATGGCTGGTTCAAAACAGGCGATGCCGGAAAAAGGGATGAGCAGGGCAACCTGTTTGTCACTGAGCGTTTAAAAGATCTGATGAAAACGTCAGGCGGGAAATATATCGCACCGCAGCGTATAGAAGGGACTCTGGTGCAGGATCGCTATATTGAGCAGGCGGCGGTGATTGCTGATGCAAAGCATTTTGTTTCCGCACTTATCGTGCCAGATTTTAATGCGCTGATTGAATATGCGCAGGCGCACCATATCGATTATCTGAATCGTGAAAGTTTCCTAAAGAATGAGCAGATTCTGTCGCTGTTTTCTTATCGCGTCCGCGAGATCCAACATGAACTGGCAAGTTATGAGCAGGTGAAGAAATTTGCCCTGTTGACGACGCCATTTACCATGGAAGCCGGAGAGCTGACGCCGACGCTGAAGCTGCGGCGCAAAGTGATCTTGCAGCGTTACAAAAAAGAGGTTGATACCTTCTATTGTGACTAATGTCACATTTCACTGAAGCGCAGCCCTTTGTGCTGGGGTGAGGAATCTTCTCATCCCGGTTATCATGAAATCGACCTAAAAGTAGCGCTTAGCCGTGTCATAATTTAATGCTGTAATTTCTTCCCCCTTCCTGATATTCCTGAGTAGTTGCTTTCGTTGAGCAGTGTTTTGTCTGGAGAGAGCCGGGCAGGGCAGTTCGACCCAATAACCCTGTACTTATTGCGGTATTTTGCCGTTTGCCTGACCTAAATTCAGACGTTATGGTACTGAGTTAAATGAGTGTAATCCGATAAGAACAACGGGCTTGTCCCTCTTACCCGGAACGGCAGGAAATGATTTCCAACGTTCTTTTGAGTTGCTGACTTACCCTGGCAATTCACTTATTAAAATAAGTCATCCTATTAGAAACAAAAAGCCTGGAGGCAAAACCATGGAGATGTTGTCAGGAGCCGAGATGGTCGTTCGATCATTGATCGACCAGGGCGTTAAACACGTATTCGGTTATCCCGGCGGAGCGGTGCTGGATATCTACGATGCCCTGCATACGGTCGGCGGGATTGATCATGTGCTGGTGAGGCATGAACAGGGCGCTGTTCATATGGCTGATGGTTATGCCCGCGCCACCGGCGATGTGGGCGTGGTGCTGGTGACTTCTGGTCCCGGCGCAACGAATGCTATCACCGGCATTGCTACGGCCTATATGGATTCCATTCCACTGGTGGTGTTGTCAGGCCAGGTACATAGTTCACTCATCGGCTATGATGCCTTCCAGGAATGTGACATGGTGGGAATCTCCCGCCCGGTGGTAAAGCATAGCTTTCTGGTGAAGCGTGCGGAAGACATTCCGACGGTGCTTAAAAAAGCATTCTATCTTGCATCAACTGGCCGACCGGGGCCGGTAGTGGTCGATTTGCCAAAAGACGTGGTAAACCCGCAGATAAAACTGCCCTACGCCTATCCGGAGCACGTCAGCCTTCGCTCTTATAACCCGACCGTACAGGGCCACCGTGGGCAAATTAAACGCGCATTGCAAACCCTGCTGGCAGCTAAAAAACCGGTGTTGTACGTGGGCGGTGGCGCGATCAATTCAGCGTGTCAAGCCGAACTCTTGCAACTGGCAGAAAAGCTCAATTTGCCGGTAACCAGTTCCCTTATGGGGCTGGGGGCATTCCCCGGCACACACCGCCAAAGTGTCGGTATGTTAGGTATGCACGGTACCTATGAA
>Ga0209888_1000130_pt1 | contig 50521 bp, 33 predicted proteins | sample OrgsoiDNA_201059_FD_185807 | JGI IMG/M metagenome (GOLD analysis project Ga0209888, IMG submission 185807) | Permafrost soil microbial communities from the Arctic, to analyse light accelerated degradation of dissolved organic matter (DOM) -... | ecosystem: Environmental > Terrestrial > Soil >...
ATTTGCCGCGGGCGCTGTCCGGGTCGGTCAGTTGTCCGGCGCTGACCAGGTCGCGCATGACACGCTGGGCTTGTTGCTCGTTCACGGCATTTTCCTCATGACCCTGCTGCCTTCCACCCTCGCACGCTCAGGAGGGAGGTTGCGCGCAATTTAAGCCTACAAGAACAGCCAAGCAAGCGCTTGGGGTGAACGGACCGGCGGGATTTACAAACCAAGCGCTTGCTTGGTAGTCTCGCCCAAGGATTTTCGGAGGCGGCTCTGATGAAGGCAAGGGTTCGTGTCGGTTGCGCCAGTGCGTTCTGGGGCGATACCAGCAGCGCGGCGGCGCAGTTGGTTGAAGGCGGACGCCTGGACTACCTGGTGTTCGACTATCTGGCGGAAGTGACGATGTCGATCATGGCCGGGGCGCGGATAAAGGACCCGGCCGCCGGTTATGCAACGGACTTCGTCGAGGTCCTGCGGCCCTTGCTCGGCGAGATCGCCCGCCAGAAAATCCGCGTGATCAGCAATGCCGGCGGGGTCAATCCACAAGCCTGCGCCGCGGCCCTGCAAGCGGCATGCAACGCTGCCGGAGTGCCGTTGAAGATTGCCGTGTTGCTGGGCGACGACCTGCAACCGCTGCTTCAACAACTGGCCGCGAGCGGCATCCGGGAAATGTTCAACGGCACGGCGCTGCCCAGGCACTGTGTGTCGACCAACGCCTACCTTGGCGCACCGGGCATCGCCCACGCGCTAAGCCTGGGCGCGGATGTGGTGATCAGCGGGCGGGTGGTCGACAGCGCGCTGGTCAGCGCCGCCCTGGTGCATGAATTCGGCTGGTCCTGGCACGACTACGACAAGCTGGCCCAGGCCGCCCTCGCCGGGCATATCATCGAGTGCGGCGCACAGTGCACCGGCGGCAACTTCACCGACTGGCGCGAGGTGCCGGACTACGAGCACATCGGGTTTCCCATCGTCGAAGTCAGCGCCGACAGCCACTTCGTTGTCAGCAAGCCCGAGGGTTCCGGCGGCCTGGTGACGCCGCTGACCGTGGGCGAGCAACTGCTCTACGAAATCGGCGATCCCAGGGCCTATCTGCTGCCGGATGTCATTTGCGATTTCACCCGGGTTCAGCTTGTGCAGCAGGCGGCCAACAGGGTCAGTGTCAGCGGTGCCAGGGGCTCGGCACCCACCGCGCGGTACAAGGTCTGCGCCACCTATCCCGATGGCTTTCGCTGCACCGCCAGTTGCCTGATGGCCGGGATCGACGCCGTGGCCAAGGCCCGCCGGGTCAGCCAGGCGATCCTCGACAAGACCACGGAAATGCTCCGCGACCGTGGCTGGCCGCCCTACAGCGAAACCAGCAGTGAATTGCTCGGCAGCGAAGCCACCTACGGCCCCCATGGCCGCCGCCAGGACAACCGCGAGGTGGTGATCAAGCTGGCGGTGCGTCATCCCGAGCGCCAGGCCCTGCTGCTGTTTTCCCGGGAGATCGCCCAGGCCGCCACCGGCATGGCCCCGGGGCTGACCGGGATCCTCGGCGGACGGCCCACGGTATCCCCGCTGATCCGCCTGTTTTCCTTCCTGATCGATAAAGATGCCTGCACATTGAGCGTGTATCTCGACGGCCAGGTGCATGCCGTTGCCCTGCCCGCCCCGAGCGCCCTGCAAAGTGTTGCCGAAGACCTGCAACCACCCAGGCCAAAGGGCCGCGCCGAAGCCAATGTGCCCCTGGTGAAACTGGCGGTGGCGCGCTCCGGCGACAAGGGCAATCACAGCAATATCGGGGTCATGGCGCGGCACCCCGACTATCTGCCATGGATCGCCGAGGCATTGACGCCGGCGGTGGTGGTGGACTGGATGGGCCATGTCCTCGACCCGCTCCATGGTCGTGTCGAACGCTGGTACCTGCCCGGCAGCCACAGCCTGAATTTTTTACTGGAAAACGCCCTGGGCGGCGGCGGTATCGCCAGCTTGCGCATCGATCCCCAGGGCAAGGCCTTCGCCCAGCAACTGCTGGAAATCCAGATTCCCGTACCACAACAGATTGCCGATCAACTGGCTTGAGGGCTGTCATCGTGACCTGTGCATCCCTCTTCGCTCAAGCGCCAAGGAGACCCCCATGCCCGTGATCGAATCCCGGCTCGATGACCATGGCGAGGACTTCGCCCGTCATCGCCAGGCCATGCTCGCCGGCCTTGAGCAGATCCGCCAACTGGAACAGAACCTGCTGGACAAGGCCGAAAGCGCGCGGGAGAAATTCACCCAGCGAGGTCAGTTGCTGCCCCGGGAACGCCTGAACCTGCTGCTGGACCCCGGCGCGCCGTTTCTCGAACTGGCCAGCCTGGCCGGCTACAAGCTGCATGACGACAAGGACGGCAGCCTGGCCGGTGGCGGCCTGATTGCCGGTATCGGCCATGTCTGCGGCGTGCGCGTGCTGGTGGTGGTCAACAACAGCGCGATCAAGGGTGGGACCATTTCTCCCAGCGGCCTGAAAAAGACCCTGCGCCTGCAACAGATCGCCCTGGAAAACCAACTGCCGGTGATCACCCTGGCCGAGAGCGGCGGGGCCAACCTCAACTACGCGGCGGAGATTTTCGTCGAAGGTGCGCGCTGTTTCGCCAATCAGGCGCGGATGTCGGCGCTGGGCCTGCCGCAGATCACCGTGGTCCATGGCTCGGCGACGGCGGGCGGCGCCTATCAACCGGGACTCTCGGATTACGTGGTGGTAGTGCGCGACAAGGCCCGCTTGTTCCTCGCCGGCCCGCCATTGCTCAAGGCCGCCACCGGTGAAGTGGCGACTGACGAGGAACTCGGTGGCGCACAGATGCATGCCCAGGTGGCCGGCACCGCCGAGTACCTGGCGCAAAACGATGCCGACGGCGTGCGCATCGCCCGGGAAATCATCGCCCAACTGCCGTGGAACGACCGGCTGCCGGTCACACCCGCCAGGAGCTGGGCCGAACCGCTCTACCCCATCGACGAGTTGCTCGGACTGATCCCCGACGACCCGAAAAAGCCCTATGACGTACGCGAGATCGTCGCCCGGCTGGCCGACGGCTCGAACTTCCTCGAATTCAAGGCCGAATTCGACGCCCAGACCATTTGCGGCCATCTGCGGATCCAGGGCCGACCCTGCGGCCTGATCGGCAACAACGGCCCGATCACACCCAAGGGTGCGAGCAAGGCGGCGCAGTTTATCCAGCTCTGCGACCAGAGCCGCACGCCCCTGGTGTTCCTGCATAACACCACCGGCTTCATGGTCGGCACCGAAGCCGAGCAGCAGGGGGTGATCAAGCATGGGGCGAAGATGATCCAGGCGGTGGCCAATGCCCGGGTGCCGAAACTGACCCTGGTGGTCGGCGGTTCCTACGGCGCCGGCAACTACGCCATGTGCGGCCGCGGCCTGGACCCGCGCTTTATCTTCGCCTGGCCCGGTAGCCGTACGGCGGTGATGGGCGGCGCCCAGGCCGGCAAGGTGCTGCGCATCGTCACCGAGGCGCGGCAGCTCAAGGACGGCCTGGTGCCCGACACAAAGATGCTCGACGGGCTGGAGCAGATAACCGCGCAGAAGCTCGACAGCCAGTCCACCGCACTCTACGGCACGGCCAACCTGTGGGATGACGGCCTGATCGATCCCCGGGACAGCCGCACGCTGCTGGGTTATCTGCTGGATATCTGCCACGAAGCCGAGGTTCGTCAGCTACAACCCAACAGCTTTGGCGTGGCACGGTTCTGATCAACGATCACGGAGAACAAGGAAATGATCTTCACCCAGGAACATGAAGCCCTGCGGCGCACCGTGCGCCAGTTCGTCGAGCGCGATATCAATCCCCATGTCGACGAGTGGGAGAAAGCCGGACGTTTTCCCATCCATGAGATTTTCCGCAAGGCCGGTGACCTGGGCCTGCTCGGTATCTCCAAGCCGCAAGCTTTCGGCGGCCTGGGCCTGGACTACAGCTATTCCATCGTCGCTGCCGAAGAGTTCGGCACCATCCACTGCGGCGGGATTCCCATGTCCATCGGCGTACAGACCGATATGTGCACCCCGGCCCTGGCGCGCTTCGGTTCCGATGAGCTACGCGAGCAATTCCTCCTGCCGGCGATCCGTGGCGAACAGGTGGGTTGCATCGGCGTGTCCGAGGTCGGTGCCGGCTCCGATGTCGCCGGGCTCAAGACCCGCGCGCGCAAGGACGGCGACGACTATGTGATCGACGGCAGCAAGATGTGGATCACCAATTCGCCCTGCGCCGACTTCATGTGCCTGCTGGCCAATACCTCGGACGACAAGCCGCATGTGAACAAGTCGTTGATCATGGTGCCGATGGACAGTCCCGGGATCAGCCTGAGCCCGCACCTGGACAAGCTCGGCATGCGCAGTTCGGAAACCGCCCAGGTGTTTTTCGACAATGTGCGGGTGCCCCAGCGCAATCGCATCGGCCAGGAAGGCACGGGTTTCATGATGCAGATGTTGCAGTTCCAGGAGGAGCGGCTGTTCGGCGCGGCCAATATGATCAAGGGGCTGGAGTATTGCGTCGACAGCACCCTGGCCTACTGCAAGGAGCGCCAGACCTTCGGCGCACCGCTGATCGACAACCAGGTCATCCACTTCCGCCTGGCGGAGCTGTCGACCGAGATCGAAGCCCTGCGGGCGTTGGTCTACCAGGCCACCGAGCAGTACATCAACGGGCAGGATGTGACCCGGTTGGCCTCCATGGCCAAGCTCAAGGCCGGGCGCCTGGGGCGCGAGGTCAGCGACAGTTGCCTGCAATATTGGGGCGGCATGGGCTTTATGTGGGACAACCCGGTGGCCCGGGCTTATCGCGATATGCGCCTGGTGTCGATTGGCGGCGGCGCCGACGAGATCATGCTGGGGATCATCTGCAAGCTGATGGGCAGCCTGCCGGGGAAAAAGCGGTGAGTACCCTGCCGGTGTGCCGGACCTTGCGTCTGGTCCTGGAGGGCGGCGTGCTGCGGATCACCCTTGATCGCCCGGACAGCCGCAACGCGATGAACCGGCAGATGGTCGATGAACTGCGCGCGACCCTCGCCGCCGTGCGTCTTGATCACAGCGTTCGCGTGCTGGTGTTGAGGGGAGCTGGCGGACATTTTTGTGCCGGCGGCGATCTTCAGGAGATGGCCCGGGCGCGGGACGCCGGTGTCGAGGCCTGCCGTGAGTTGAACCGGGCATTCGGTGCCTTGCTGGAAGAAACCCAGACCGCCTCGCAGGTGGTGATTGCCGTGCTGCAAGGGGCGGTGCTGGGCGGCGGTTTGGGACTGGCCTGTGTCAGCGATATCGCCATCGCTGAAGGCGGCGCGGCTTTCGGCTTGCCGGAGACCAGCCTCGGGGTGTTGCCGGCGCAAATTGCGTCGTTCGTGGTGAGGCGGATCGGTTTGACCCAGGCACGGCGGTTGGCACTGACTGCGGCGCGGTTCGATGGGAACGAAGCCGGGCGCCTGGGGCTGGTGCATTTTGTCGAAGCGCACGAGCAAGCCCTGGACGCACGTCTGGAGACAGTGATCGCCCAGGTGCTGCACTGCGCGCCGGGGGCGAATGCGCTGACCAAGGCGTTGTTGCTCGATGAGCAGCCGTTGGGGCCGTTGCTGGATCGGGCCGCCGAGTGGTTTGCACAGGCGGTGACCGGAGAGGAAGGGGCCGAGGGGACATTGGCCTTTGTGCAAAAACGGACACCGCGTTGGGTGCCCTGAAAAGCTTCGCGGGCAAGCCCTGCTCCTACAGGTTCGCGTCGATCACAAAAATTGGGTTCGACACAAATTTGTAGGAGCAGGGCTTGTCGGATCGCCGCACCGCCGCGAAGGCGTCTTCACTGACAACCCATTCACCCGAGGATGAGCCCCATGCCCGCCTTCCACAAAATCCTGATCGCCAACCGCGGTGAAATCGCCTGCCGGATCATCCTCGGCGCCCAGGCCCTGGGCTATCGCACCGTCGCCGTCTTCAGCGAAGCCGACGCCCAGGCCCGCCATGTGCAACTGGCCGACGAAGCGGTGTGCATCGGCCCGCCCCCGGTCACCCAGTCCTACCTGAACAGCGCCGCCCTGCTCGACGCCGCCCGCAAAACCGCTGCCGATGCACTCCATCCAGGCTACGGACTGCTCTCGGAAAACGCCGCCTTCGCCCAGGCCTGCCTCGACGCCGGCCTGACCTTTATCGGCCCCAGCCCCGCCGCCATCGCCCTGATGGGCAGCAAGCGCCTGTCGAAAATCGCCATGCTCGCCGCCGGTGTGCCGTGCATCGCCGGCTACCAGGGCGCCGAACAGGATGACGCGACCCTCGCCCGCGAAGCCGAACGCCTCGGTTATCCGCTGATGATCAAGGCCAGCGCCGGCGGTGGCGGACGCGGCATGCGCCGGGTACAAGGACCTGAGGAACTGGCCCAACAGCTCCACTCCGCCCGCTCGGAAGCCATGAACGCCTTCGGCAGCGACGAACTGATCCTGGAACAGGCCCTGGTCGAACCGCGCCATGTGGAAATCCAGCTGTTCGGCGACCAGCATGGCCACCTGATCCATCTCGGCGAACGGGACTGCTCGATCCAGCGCCGTCATCAGAAAGTCATCGAGGAGGCGCCCTGCCCGGTGATGACCGCCGAACTGCGCCAGGCCATGGGCGAGGCCGCGCTGAAAGCCGGCCGCGCGGTGAACTATGTCGGCGCCGGCACCGTGGAGTTCCTGCTGGACGCCCGCGGCCAGTTCTATTTCCTGGAAATGAATACCCGCTTGCAGGTCGAACACCCGGTCAGCGAAATGATCACCGGCTTGGACCTGGTGGCCTGGCAGCTCAATGTCGCCGCCGGCCTGCCGCTGCCGTTGCGCCAGGAACAGGTCGAGTTCAAGGGCCATGCCATTGAAGTACGCCTGTATGCGGAAGATCCGACCCGCGACTTCCTTCCGCAAACCGGACGGGTCCTCGGCTGGGAGCCGGCACCAATGGCCGGCGTACGGATCGATCACGGCCTGGTCGAGGGCGATGCCATCAGCCCGTTCTACGATCCACTGCTGGGCAAGCTGATCGCCCACGGCGCGACCCGCGAAGAAGCCCGGCGCAAGTTGTTGCGGGCGGTCGAGGATTGCGTGTTGCTGGGGATTGCCAGCAATCAGCGCCTTCTGGCACAGATGCTGAGGCACCCGAGCTTTGTCGAGGGCCGGTTCAGTACCGCCTTTATCGACGAACATTTCAGCGAACACCCAAGCTACTCCCCTTCGACGGTGGAACTGGCCCTGGCCACCGCGCTGTTCTATCGGCAAGCGGCTGACCGACATGCGCCGGGGCTGTCGGGCTGGCGCAACACTGCCAGCGTCCCGCGCCCCTATCGACTGGCCCTGGAGGACAGCCACTTCGACCTGCTGCTGAGCGACTGTCCTGGCGCGGCACTAGTGGTTCAACGGGCCGATGAGCGCGTCGAGCTGCAGATACTGGAGCGCGATGCACGCTGGGTACGGGTACAGATCGACGGTGTGATCCGGCGCTACGCCTACCGTCTCGACGGCGACCAGCTCTGGCTCTGCACCGGTCCCGGCAGCCTGCACCTGCGCGACCGTACCCACGCACCGGTGCAAGCTCCGGGCGCTATCGGTTCCGGCACGCTGCAAGCCCCCATGGACGGCGCCATCGTCCAGGTGCTGGTCAGCGAAGGCAGCCCGGTCCACAAAGGCCAGTTGCTGCTGGTGCTGGAGGCCATGAAAATGGAGCATCCGCTCAAGTCCGGAGTGGAAGGTGTGGTCCGGCGAGTACGGGTTATCCAGGGCGATCAGGTAAAAAACCGCCAGATCCTGCTGGAAGTCGAATAAGCCGCTAGGCGGATCAAGCGGCTTTGGCTACGCTTGAGTCCGACTAGGATGCTGTATTCGGAGCTTGAGATGCCCCACTGGCTGGTGATTGATCTGGAAGCCACGACGGATGATGGGGGCTGGCCGCTGGCCGAGATGGAAATCATCGAAATCGGCGCCACCCTGGTCAACCGTGAAGGCCGTGAGCTGGACCACTTCCAGCGTTTTGTCAGGCCCCTGCGCCGCCCCCTGCTGACCCTTTTCTGCCGCGAGCTGACCCATATCAGCCAGGCGCAGATCGACGGTGCCGCGCCACTGGGCGAGGTCTGGCCGCTTTTTGAGCGTTGGCTGGGCCAGCACCAGACGCGACTGGAAGGTTGGGCCAGTTGGGGTGACTACGACCGCCGGCAGCTGGAACAGGACTGGCGACAGCTCGGGCTGTCGAGTGCCCTGGGCCAGGTGCCGCATATCAACCTCAAGCAGCGCTTCGCCAAGGCCCGGCGCCTGGAGCGGCCGCTGGGCCTGAACGGCGCCCTGCAACTGGCCGGACTGCAATTCAACGGCCAGCAGCACCGGGCATTGGAGGATGCACGCAATACCGCGCGCCTGCTGCCCTTGAGCCTGCCGAGCTGAATCCACCTTCTTCAACGCGTGACGAGGCAAAACGCCTTGGGCATACTGGTCGGCCCAATTTTTCAGCTCATTTCGAGGAATCGCCCATGTTTAAAGTCAACGAGTACTTCGACGGCACCGTCAAGTCGATTGCCTTCGCACAAGCCGAAGGCGCCGCCACCATCGGCGTGATGGCCGCGGGCGAATACGAGTTCGGTACCGCCCAGCGCGAGATCATGCACGTGGTCTCCGGCTCCCTGACCGTCAAGCTGCCCGACAGCAGCACCTGGGAAACCTTCGAAACCGGCAGCCAGTTCAACGTGCCGGCCAACAGCAAGTTCCAGCTGAAAGTCGCCGTGGACACCGCTTATCTGTGCGAATACCGCTGAGTCCAAGCGGTAAGACACCAAAACGGCGCCTGCGGGCGCCGTTTTTTATGCTTGCTACTTGGTCGGTTACTTAGACGGTTACTTGGTCGGTCAAGCTTCAGTCGCCGCGTCCCCCGGCACGAATTCCGCGCCCCGCGCATTGAACTGCAACGCCGCCAGCCGAGCATAAAGCGGATTGCTCGCGATCAGCTGGGAGTGGGTGCCGATCGCCACCAGCTTGCCCTGATCCATCACCGCGATCCGGTCGGCGTTCTGCACCGTGGCCAGGCGGTGGGCGATCACCAGGGTGGTGCGGCCCTGCATCAGGCTCGGCAACGCTTCCTGGATCAAGTGTTCGCTCTGGGCATCGAGGGCGCTGGTGGCCTCGTCCAGCAGCAGGATCGGCGCGTCCACCAGCAACGCCCGGGCAATCGCCAGCCGTTGCCGTTGGCCGCCGGACAGCCCCAAGCCGCCATCCCCCAGGTGCGTGCGGTAGCCCTCGGGCATCTGCTCGATAAACTCGTGGGCATGGGCGATACGCGCCGCCTCGCGGACCTGGGCATCGGTGGCCGCCGGGTTGCCGTAGCGGATATTTTCCTCGACGCTGCCGAAGAACAGCGCCGGGCTTTGCGAGACCAGCGCAAAACAACGACGCAGGTCCTGCGGGTCCAGTTCGGTCAGCGGCTGACCGTCGAGCAGCAGGCGACCCTGTTGCGGGTCGTAGAAGCGCAGCAACAGGTCGAAAACCGTGGATTTACCCGCCCCCGACGGACCGACCAGGGCCAGGGTTTCTCCAGCCTTGACCGTCAGGTTCAAGCCGTCGATAGCATGACTGTCCGGACGCGAGGGATAACTGAAGCGCAGATTCTCCAGCACCAGGTTGCCGCTGACCCGTTCGGCCAGCTTCACGCCACCGCCGACCGGCGCGGTGATCTCATTGCCCGACTGCAACAGTTCGCCGATCCGTTCCCCGGCGCCCGCCGCCCGCTGCAACTCACCGATCACCTCACTGAGGGTACCGAAGGCGCTGCCGACGATCAGGCTGTAGAAGACAAAGGCCGCCAGTTCGCCGCCGGAAATCTTCCCGGCCATCACATCCATGCCGCCGACCCAGAGCATCACCGCCACCGCGCCCAGCACCAGCACGATCACCAGGGTAATCAGCCAGGCCCGCTGCACGATACGCTTGCGCGCCGTCTCGAAGGCCTGCTCGACGGTCACCGCGAAGCGCTGTTCGTCCTGCACCTGGTGGTTGTAGGCCTGTACGGTCTTGATCTGGCCGAGGGTTTCGCTGACGTAGCTGCCGACATCGGCAATCCGATCCTGGCTCAGGCGCGACAAGCCGCGCACCCGACGGCCGAAGATCAGGATCGGCACCAGCACCAGCGGCAAGGCGACGACCACTATGCTGGTGAGCTTGGGGTTGGTGATAAACAGCAGCACCACCCCGCCAATCACCATCAAGGCATTGCGCAGGAACAGCGAGAGCGACGAGCCGATCACCGACTGCAACAGCGTGGTGTCGGCGGTCAGGCGCGACTGGATTTCCGAACTGCGGTTGTTCTCGTAGAACCCCGGATGCAGGTAGATCAGGTGGTTGAACACCTGCCGGCGAATATCCGCCACCACCCGCTCACCGATCCAGGACACCAGGTAGAAGCGCGCGAAAGTGCCTACCGCCAGTCCCACGACCAGCAGCATGAACAAACCGATGGACTGGTTGAGCAACTGCGGCGACTGGGTCATGAAACCCTTGTCCACCAACAGGCGGATGCCCTGGCCCATGGACAGGGTGATGGCGGCGGTGACGATCAGCGCCACCAGGGCGCCAGCCGCCTGCCAGCGATAAGGGGCGACAAAACGACTGGCCAGGCGAATGGCGCGGCGATGGCGTGCTGAGAGCATGGGCAAGAAATCCGTTGGGCGACGAAGACAGAGCCTACACCGAACCGGGAAGGAACTTGTGCAAAACGCAATCAATCGGATTAATTATGACCGTGCATGCTAATCCCTAGAGAGTATTGGTCTAAAGCCTCTCTGGCGGTGACGAACGGTTTCTGTTGCACTGGTGTCGTCGCCTTGCTTGTAGTGTGTTGTCACAGGCCGGTCATGCGACGCTTATAATCTTTAGCTGAACCTGATGACGAAACCTGAGCGAGGAGACAGGCCATGGATTTGCAAAACAGCAGCAACAACCAGATTCCGGTGATTCGTCCCTGCCCGCAGAAGTTGGGCTGCGCGATTATCGACGCACAGGGCCGTGAAGTGCCAATCACCGAAGAAATGATCCAGGACGCTTGCCGCGAACTGGAACAGCGCTTGGTCAAGCCTGCTGAGCAAGACTGACAGCCCGAACTCCCCCTTGACCCGGCCTCGCTGCCGGGTTTTTTATTTCAGCCGGCTATCGGCACTGCATCAGGCCTTTGCAGTCGCTTGCGCCAACTCACGCACAAACGCATCGGCCAGTATCCCGAGACCAAAATCGAATTCGCGGAGGTGATCGAGCCGGCTGAGGTAGGGCGCGACAAGCGCCACATGGGCGAGACCGAGGTCGGCCAGCGCAGCCTCCCGCGGGCCGGCGATGGCCGGATCATCGGCACCGAGGGTGAGGCCGGTCGAGGCTTCCCGCAGCAGGCTGCCGCTAATAAAGGCCAACGTCGCCCGCACCGCATGAACCGCCCAGTCTGGCTTGGCCCCCGCGCCCATGAGCGCCGCAAGCGTGGCCTCCAGTGGCGTGAGGTGGGCCAGCAACTCGGCCGGTCGACTGAGCACCAAGGTGACCGCCTCGCGGTGCGATGACAGGGCCGCAGCCCTGAAGGCGTGTGCAATCGCGACCAGGTCGGTACGCAAGTCACCCGTGGCCTCGGGGACCACCATTCGGGACAGGACCTGCTGCGCGATGGCGTCGAGCAGCGCTTCCTTGTTCTCGATGTGGTTATACAGGCTCTTCGCGTCGACCCCGAGCCGGCGCGCAACCGAGCGCAAGCTCAAGGCGGCCGCCCCCTGCGCATCGATGACATCGATGGCCGCCTGCACGATCACCGGGCGAGACAATATCGATGAGCCGCTGGGGGGGCGCCCACGGCGGGCAGGGTCTGCGGTTACGCAATTATCAGGGGGCGGCGTCATGGTCATGGCGGGCAGGCTAACGAATCTTGACAAAAAAATCCACGCTGTGGTTAATTGAGTAATCCCACGCTGCGGGTTTATAAAACAAGAGCCCCATCTGGAGGCCGTCATGACGCTTCTCGCCCCCTCTGCGCCCCTTGGCTGGCTGCCGGCCGACCTCGCCGACTTGCCGTCGATCGGCGTGCCGATCCAGTCCCTCGAGATGCCCACTGACGGCGGGCCCGGTGCGCGACTGACAGCAGTTCGGGAAGCGGGCTTGCGCTTTCGCTCCGAGTTCGCGACCTCCGGGATGCCGACGACCGTCACTACCTGCGATCTCGTCACCCTGCCCTACCCGACGCGGTTCGGGCTGTTCCGGGCCACGAAGGCGCTGGCCCCGTTCCTGTCGATCACCAATCGGATGCTGGTCATCCGCTGGACCGACAGCGACGGCCGCCCGCGCGTGCTGCTGTTCGAACCGAGCGATGTCGAGCTTGGCCGCAACACGCCTTATTTCGCCCAGTTGCTGCGACGCACGCCGAAGCCTGTCGCCAACCTGCTGACCACCATCCATGGCACCGTTCTCGAACACCTCGCCCGGCTCGGCATCCAGCCCTCGGAAGTCGACTACCTCCTGTTCGATCACCTGCACACCCAGGATCTGCGCCGCTGGGTCGGCACGAATGGATTCCAAGTCGACCTCGGTGAGCGGGCCAGGGCGACCTTCCCGAACGCGAAGGTCATCGTCCAGCGCGACGAACTCCTGGGCATGGCCAATCTCCATCCGCTGCAAAAACCCTGGTATCAGCCGGATGCCTATCGCGACCTACCGTTCGAGGCATTCCGGCCCATCGATGGCTCGATCATGCTCGGCCCGGGTGTGGCGATCATCAAGACGCCGGGCCACGTCTTCGGCAACCAGAGCCTGGTGCTCAACACCTCGACCGGCATCTGGGTGAGCAGCGAGAACGTCATCGCCGCCGAGTGCCTGACCCCCGAACACTCCAGGCTGCCGGGCCTGGCCTCGTGGAGTCGGGCCTGGCAGCAGGAGGTCATCCTCAATGCGAACACGATCGAGACCACCGCCGACCAGTACAACTCCATCATTCTCGAGAAGACCCTGGTCGATCGTGCCCAGGCCGACTCGCGTTTCCTGCAGTTCTTCCCCTCGAGTGAACTCACGCCGATGTGGACCAACCCGGGGACGTCGCCGACCTTTCGCCATCTCGCCATCACCCATGCGTCCTGAGAGTGCCAACGCCATGAACTACCGCACATTGCCGTCGCCGGCGCTGCTGGCCGCGCGCGAGAAACTGGTCCTCGACCACTTCCATGACGAAGTCGTTCAGCAGTGGGACGCGGTCCTGGCCACCTTTGCCCACCCGCACTACGAAATCATCGCGACGATGACCGTCCATGACGGCGATCGAGCCGTACGCGACTACTACCGCGACACCCGGGTCGCCTTCCCGGACCAGGACCACGAGCTGATCTCGCTACGCCATAGTCATGACGCGGTGATGACCGAGTTCTGGCTGCTCGGCACCCACCTCGGCCCGCTTGGCTCGATCCCGGCCACCGGCTCGCGGTTTCGCGTACGGATGACGGCGTTCTTCATCTTTGACGAGGATGAAAACCTTATCGTCGAGCGGATCTACTTCGACACCCTGACCATGCTCAAGCAGCTCCTAGGCGGCATCGGCCTGAAGAATCCGAAGAACTGGTTGCTCGCCATCAGGGCCGTGCGTGGGCTGCTCAAGCTGTCCGGCATGGCCGACCCGCGCCTGCTCAAGACCACGCCACCGGACCTTGTCCGCTGAGAACAGCCACGGCGCACTGATCGACCACAAAGTGCTTGTCGAATATGAAGATCCATCATCTCAACTGCGGGACCATGCACCCCTTCGGGGCACCCTGCGGGCTGGTTTGCCACGTGTTGCTCGTGGAGACCGCGAACGCGCTGGTACTCGTCGACTCCGGCCTGGGGCTGCTGGATGCCTCCCAGCCGGGCCGTCGATTCGGGCCGTCACGGTTTCTGGTACGACCGCTGTTCGATCCAAAGGAAGCCGCGATCACCCAGGTGGCGCAATTGGGTTTCGACCCACGGGATGTCCGACACATCCTGCTGACCCACTTCGACGCCGACCACGTTGGCGGGCTGGCCGACTTTCCATGGGCCTCCGTGCACCTGACGGCGGCGGAAGCGTTTGCCGCCTGCCATCCGCAAACGCTGGTGGAACGGGGTCGCTACCTGCCCGCAGGGCGCGAGCACGGTCCGCAACTGGTCGAGCACAGCCCCGGGCAGTCCGAGTCATGGCGTGGGTTCGCCGCGGCCAAACCGCTGCTGGAGGTGGCTGAAGGCATCGTGCTTGTCAGTCTTCCCGGGCACACCCGTGGGCACGCAGCCTACGCCATCGACGCCGGTGATCGCTGGATACTCCACGCCGGCGATGCGTTCTACCACCACGGTCAGATCGACGGCCAAGGCGGCGCGCCGCGCTCACTGACGCTGATGGAGCGCTTGATCGCCCACGACTGGCAGCGTGTCAAAGCCAATCACCAGCGGCTGTCCGAGCTGCACGCAGCGGGTTCGCCCGACCTGTGCATCGTCAATGCCCACGACCCCGTGCTGCTCGACCAGGTGCGCAGGCCCCCGGCCTGAGCACGACCGGGATTTCGTTTACAACAGGACAGCCCCCAGGGCCAGCACCAACTTGCGCAGGGCTTCGTCTTCACCGTTGATCTTTACCGGCAAGCCTTCGATCTCCCGGCGCTCGGGATAGTGTTTGCGCAGCAGGTCGAACGCGACTCTCTGCTCGGCGACGCTACCGGTCAGGCTGCGGCGGAAATCCGCGTCGTCACGCCGCGGGTCGTAGACCCCGCGACAGATCATCGCCATGGCCCAGGCCGGGTCGCTGCCAGCATTGAGGGTGACCTGCGCCAGCCAGGGCTTGGGCAGCAGTTCATCGAGGCCGACCGTGGGGGCCTGGTCGAGGAAGGCGCAGAACGCCTGATAGATCTGCGCGGTGCCGCGCTGCTTGCCGTCGAGGCTGTAACCGGCGATATGCGGCGAGCCCAGCACGCACAACTCGGCCAGGGCGACATCCACCTGCGGCTCGGCCTCCCAGACGTCCAGCACCGCCTGCAGGTCTTCACGGGCCAGCAGCACTTCGCGCAGCGCGGCATTATCCACCACCGGACCGCGCGCGGCGTTGATCAGCCAGGTACCAGGCTTGAGTTGCTCCAGGCGCCGGCGATCCAGCAGATGCCAGGTGGGCTCATCGCCCGTGCGGGTCAAGGGTGTGTGCAGGCTGATCACATCGCACTGCTCGATGATCTGCTCCAGGCTGACATAATCGCCGCCTCCAGCCGCCTGGCGCGGCGGATCGCAGACCAGGACATTCCAGCCCAAACCTCGCAGGACCTTGATCAGCCGCCCGCCGACTTCACCCGCGCCGACCACCCCATAGGTGCGCGCGGTCAGGTCCGCGCCTTCGATTTCCGCCAGGGTCAGCAGGCTACCCAGCACATAGTCGACCACCCCGCGGGCATTGCAGCCGGGAGCGCTGGACCAGTGAATGCCGGCCTGCTCGAAGTAGTCGAGGTCCAGGTGATCGGTGCCAATGGTGCAGGTGCCGACGAAGCGCACCGGGCTGCCTTCCAGCAACTCGCGGCTGACCGGGGTCACCGAACGCACCAGCAACACATCCGCCTCGGCCACCGCCGCCCGGTCGATGCTGCGGCCCGGCAAGCGACGGATCTCGCCAAAACCGGCAAAGAAGGCATCGATCAGGGGAATATTTTCGTCGGCAACAATCAGCATGGCAGGCTCCTTGGGCAAGGGCGCAGTGTAGGCGCAGTCAGCGCCCCAGGGCCAGCCAAGCGTCAAGCCCCTTGTCCCTGCGGGAACGCCGACCTTACAAATGAGCTACAACCGGCGATTACCTGACTCCTGCGTCAACAGGTAGAATCGGCGGCTTTTCGCGTCATACCTGGATACATCATCGGTGAACAGCCTCACTGCAACACCTGCCACCCCGCCCCTGAGTCGCCCGGCCCGGGTCCGCCTGGAGCTGCGCAACCTGCTGGGCCTGGCCCTGCCGATCATCATTGCCCAGCTGGCGCATACCGCCATGGGTTTCGTCGACGCGGTCATGGCCGGCCGGGTCAGCCCCCGCGACCTGGCGGCAGTGGCCCTGGGCAACTCGATCTGGGTACCGGTGTTCCTGCTGATGACCGGCATCCTGCTGGCGACCACGCCCAAGGTCGCCCAGCGCCATGGCGCCGGAACCCCGGCCGAGATCGGCCCGCTGGTGCGCCAGGCCCTATGGCTGGCACTGGTGGTGGGCCTGGCGGCGGGCGTGATTCTCTACAACGCCGAGCCGGTCCTGCACCTGATGAAGGTCGACCCGGAACTGATCGGCCCGTGCATGGACTACCTGCGCGGCATCGGCACCGGCCTGCCGACGGTGGCGCTCTACCATGTGCTGCGCTGCTGCAGCGACGGCATGGGCCGCACCCGCCCGAGCATGGTCCTGGGGTTGTGCGGGCTGGCGCTGAACATTCCGCTGAACTACGTGTTTATCTATGGACACTTCGGCGTGCCGGCCATGGGCGGACCGGGCTGCGGCTGGGCCACGGCGATCGTGATGTGGTGCATGCTGTTCGGCATGGCCGGCTGGGTGAGATGGGCCAAGGTCTATCGGCCAAGCCAGGTGTTCAGCCATTTCGAGTGGCCGCAGTGGGCGGTGATCAAGCGTTTGCTGAATATCGGCCTGCCCATCGGTATTGCGGTGTTCGCCGAGGCCAGCATCTTTTCGGTGATCGCCCTGCTGATCGGCAGCCTCGGCGCCACGGTGGTGGCCGGGCACCAGATCGCCCTGAACATCAGTTCGCTGGTATTTATGGTCCCCTATTCCCTGAGCATGGCCATCACCGTACGGGTCGGCCAGGCCCTGGGCCGCGAACAGCCCCGTGAAGCGCGCTTTACCGCGGGTGTCGGAGTGGCCACGGCGCTGGCCTATGGCTGTGTGTCGGCGAGCCTGATGCTGTTGTTCCGTGAGCACCTGGCGACCATCTACACCAACGACCCGTTGGTGATCCAGGTGGCGACCATGCTGATCGTGTATTCGGCACTGTTCCAGATCTCGGATGTGATCCAGGTCACGGCGGCGGGCGCCTTGCGCGGCTACCAGGACACCCGGGTGACCATGATCCTGACGTTGTTCGCCTATTGGGGCATCGGTTTGCCGGTGGGCTACGCCCTCGGCCTGACCGACTGGCTGGGGGCGCCGAGTGGCCCGAGCGGGTTGTGGCAGGGTTTGATCGTCGGGTTGTCGTGCGCGGCGGTGATGCTCTCGATCCGCCTGGTACGCAGCGCGCGCAGGCGGATCCGGATGAGCCGCTCGACGGTTTAGTCGAGCTTCTTGCGAATCCAGTACAGGTAGGTACCGGCCTCTTCGCGCTGTTCCACCAGTTCATGGTCAAGGAAGACACAGAACTTGGGAATATCGCGACGGGTCGACGGATCGGTGGCGATCACCTTGAGCAGGCCGCCGGGTGGCAGGTCGCGGATGTGCTGGTGCAACATCATCACCGGCTCCGGGCAATTAAGCCCGGTGGCGTCGAGGGTGCCGTCAACGGCGGGGTCGTGGGGTTGGGTCATGCTTCACTCCTGAAACCAGGCCGGCATTATCTAGCTTTTTTCACATCCAGTCGACGCAGGTGGCAAGTCACTTCCTCACGGTCGTGATACAGCTGCTTGCAGCCAATCTCTACCCGGATGCCACGGGCCTTGAAGCCCTCTTCGATACGCTCGAGCAAACGCCGGACTTCGGCATAACGCTGTTTCATCGGCAACTTGAGGTTGACCACCGCCTCGCGGCAATGCCCCTCGCCGATCCAGGTCTCCAGCAACGCGGCGTTGCGCGCCGGCTTCTCGACGATATCGCAGACCATCCAGTCCACCGGTTGTTTCGGCTTGAAGGTAAAGCCGTCGGCCATCAGGTGCTGGACCAGACCGGTATCCATCAGGCTTTCGGCCATGGGACCGTTGTCGATGGCGGTCACCAGCATGCCCCGGTTGACCAGTTGCCAGGTCCAGCCGCCGGGCGCGGCGCCGAGGTCGACGCCGGTCATGTCGCTGTGCAGGCGTTCATCCCACTGGTCGCGGGGGATAAAGTGGTGCCAGGCCTCTTCCAGCTTCAGGGTCGAGCGGCTCGGGGCGCTCCTGGGAAACTTGAGCCGGGGAATGCCCATCGGCCACATCGCCGAATTGTCCGCGTCGGCCAGGCCGAGGAAAACTTCCCGACCGCTCTTGAAGGTCAGCAACAGGCGCGGTTTGTCCGCATCTTCCACCAGCTTGCCGGCCTGGGTCAGTGCCTTGCGCAGCGGGCCTTCGAATTTCTTGCAGAAGTTCGACAGCTCCTTGCCGTCGTTGGTATCGACCACTTCCAGCCAGAGGCTGCCGAACGTCGGCCACGCCGCCAGCTCAGCCAGGATCACGCTGATACGGTCGGTTTCCGGGAGGTCGATAAACCGCCCGCGCGCCCATTGCCGGGGAAAGATCAGCTCGGCGAAACGCAAGCCGGCCATCAGTCGGCGGGCGCCGTCGTCGTCACCGCAGACGAACTCGGCGCAGGCGCTGTTGGCCTTGGCCTTGGCGTAGCCCGGGACGTCCAGACACGCGGCGTGCTCGGAAATCTCCGAACAGACTTCGCCTTCGAAGCCGGGCCGGCAATGCATAAAGAGGGTGTTCATTGGATTCAGCCTGTCACGAAAACCGGCGCATCATAGCCGAGTTCGGAACCTTGGACCTGCCCATAGAGTCCAGTAATTAGCCAGTTTTCCCGATCGGAGCTAGCTTTAAGGCTCTGTTCGTTCCACCCGGCCCGTGCCGTGCGGGCCTCAAGGAGTCATTTCATGTCTTCCCTCGATAGCCTGAAAACCCTTAAAACCCTGGAGGTGGGCGCCAAGACCTACCACTATTTCAGCCTCCCGGATGCCGCCAAGTCCCTCGGCAACCTGGACAAGCTGCCGATGTCGCTCAAGGTCCTGCTGGAAAACCTGCTGCGCTGGGAAGACGACAAGACCGTCACCGGCGCCGACCTCAAGGCCATCGCCGCCTGGCTCAAGGCCCGCAGCTCCGACCGGGAGATCCAGTACCGCCCGGCCCGGGTGCTGATGCAGGACTTCACCGGGGTGCCGGCGGTGGTCGACCTGGCCGCCATGCGCGCCGCCGTGGCCAAGGCCGGCGGCGATCCGCAGCGAATCAACCCGCTCTCCCCCGTCGATCTGGTGATCGACCACTCGGTGATGGTCGACAAGTTCGCCACGCCCCAGGCCTTCGGCGAGAACGTCGATATCGAAATGGAGCGCAATGGCGAACGCTATGCTTTCCTGCGCTGGGGCCAGAACGCCTTCGACAATTTCAGCGTGGTGCCGCCGGGCACCGGGATCTGCCATCAGGTCAACCTCGAATACCTCGGCCGCACCGTCTGGACCAAGGAAGAGGACGGTCGCACCTATGCCTTCCCCGATACCCTGGTCGGCACCGATTCCCACACCACCATGATCAACGGCCTCGGCGTGCTCGGCTGGGGCGTCGGCGGCATCGAGGCGGAAGCAGCGATGCTCGGCCAGCCGGTGTCGATGCTGATTCCCGAAGTGATCGGCTTCAAGCTCACCGGCAAGCTCAAGGAAGGCATCACCGCCACCGACCTGGTGCTGACGGTGACCCAGATGCTGCGCAAGAAAGGCGTGGTCGGCAAGTTTGTCGAGTTCTATGGCGACGGCCTGGCCGAACTGCCCCTGGCGGACCGCGCGACCATCGCCAACATGGCCCCGGAATACGGCGCCACCTGTGGTTTCTTCCCGGTGGACGAGGTGACGCTGGATTACCTGCGCCTGTCCGGCCGGCCGAGCGAAACCGTCAAGCTGGTGGAGGCCTACAGCAAGGTCCAGGGCCTGTGGCGGCTGCCGGGCCATGAACCGGCCTTCAGCGACAGCCTGGCCCTCGACATGGCCAGCGTCGAAGCCAGCCTGGCCGGGCCCAAGCGTCCGCAGGACCGGGTGTCGCTGCCGGATGTCGCGCAAGCCTTCAGCGACTTCATGGCACTGCAATTCAAACCGGCCCACAAGGACGAAAGCCGCCTGGAAAGCGAAGGCGGCGGCGGTGTCGCGGTGGGCAACGCGGATATGGTCGGTGAAGCCGACTACAGCTACGAAGGGCAGACCTATCGGCTGAAGAATGGCGCGGTGGTCATCGCCGCCATTACCTCCTGCACCAACACTTCCAATCCCAGCGTAATGATGGCTGCCGGCCTGGTGGCGAAGAAAGCCGTGGAAAAAGGCCTGAAACGCAAACCCTGGGTCAAGAGTTCCCTGGCGCCCGGCTCCAAGGTGGTGACCGACTACTACAAGGCCGCCGGCCTGACCCGCTACCTCGACGAACTGGGCTTTGCCCTGGTGGGCTATGGCTGCACCACCTGCATCGGCAACTCCGGGCCGTTGCCCGAGCCGATTGAAAAGGCCATTACCCAATCGGATCTCACCGTCGCCTCGGTGTTGTCCGGCAACCGCAACTTCGAAGGCCGGGTGCATCCGCTGGTGAAAACCAACTGGCTGGCCTCGCCGCCGCTGGTGGTGGCCTACGCCCTGGCCGGCAGCGTGCGCATCGATATCAGCCGCGAGCCGCTGGGGGAAGACCAGGACGGCAAGCCGGTGTACCTGCGGGATATCTGGCCGAGCCAGAAGGAAATCGCCGAGGCGGTGGCCCAGGTCGATACCGCCATGTTCCACAAGGAGTACGCCGAAGTTTTCGCCGGCGACGCCCAGTGGCAAGCCATTGAAGTACCGCAGGCCGCCACCTATGTCTGGCAGAAGGATTCGACCTATATCCAGCACCCACCGTTCTTCGACAATATCTCCGGCCCCCTGCCGGTGATCGAAGATATCCAGGGCGCACGGGTACTGGCCCTGCTCGGCGACTCGGTGACCACCGACCACATCTCCCCTGCCGGCAATATCAAGGCCGACAGCCCCGCCGGTCGTTACCTGCGCGAACTGGGCGTGGAACCGCGGGACTTCAACTCCTACGGCTCACGCCGCGGCAACCACGAAGTGATGATGCGCGGCACCTTCGCCAATATCCGTATCCGCAACGAGATGCTTGGCGGCGAGGAAGGCGGCAATACCTTCCATGTGCCGTCCGGCGAGAAGCTGCCAATCTATGACGCGGCCATGCGTTACCAGGCCGAAGGCACACCACTGGTGGTGATTGCCGGCCAGGAGTACGGCACCGGGTCAAGCCGTGACTGGGCCGCCAAGGGCACCAACCTGCTGGGGGTCAAGGCGGTGATCGCCGAGAGTTTCGAGCGTATCCACCGTTCCAACCTGGTGGGCATGGGCGTGCTGCCCTTGCAGTTCAAGCTCGACCAGAACCGCAAGAGCCTGAAACTGACCGGCAGGGAAACCCTGAGCATCGGCGGACTGACGGGCGCCGACCTGCAACCGCGAATGAACCTGCCGCTGACCCTGACCCGTGAGGATGGCAGCCAGGAAAAAATCGACGTGTTGTGTCGGATCGATACGCTCAATGAAGTGGAATACTTCAAAGCTGGGGGAATCCTGCATTATGTATTACGGCAACTTATTGCTTCTTGATGGTTCCATGAAATAGCGCGCGAAGACGCACCGGCGTTGGCCGGTGCGTCTTCCATGCCAGACCGACCGCCGCCCTCGCCTTTCTTTTCCAAATACTATCTTACACACGACCAAACAGCTTCTTTCCCTGATTAATATTTCTTCTTACAAGCACAAGTAACACAGCATAATTTCGCGCACTATTCATTAAATTTTTCCCACCCTAAAATGGAGACGACAGCCCACAAGAACAACCAGAGAATTTATATGAATACAACTTCAGCACAACATGAACCTGTATTACCGGACACTGATCAAGCGCAAGTAAGCTCAAACCCAGTCCCCGAACCCCCGACAGTTGAATACACCTCGGAAAGTTCTCTGGCCATCGGAGAAGCCTCTTTCCTGTCGCTCGCGGAACAGGCCGATATCCCCGGTGGTCTTTCAGCAGCGGTCATTGACGTCGTCAACTCACCCTGGCTGACCGTAAAAGACGAGTATCGTCACCCCTCGACCACCCTTCGCACCACTCTCAGCAAGACCGACTCCTGCCTCACCCATGCCTTTGGGTTATTCAAGACGGAAAACACCCTGCCCGATAATTTCCTGTCCGATGATCACTACGACGGTCCGAAGAGTTATTGGTCAGACATCAGCCACCCCCTGATCAATATCGCCAACCAGGCGCGCACGTTGTTGGCCGATGCGTCAGAAAACAGTTCACGCCCTCTGCCTGACGGGCGCCTCTACACCGCGAACAACGTTGAGGTCCCCTGGTATTCCGCGGCGCGCAACCACCTCCTGCATTCATCGCCGGCGGTGTTCAAGAAGGCGGTCGATGCCACCACGGAACACGAAAATTACCGGAAAGCCTATCTACCCTTCAGTGACTGGATCAGCGAAAACCTGGGCAGTATCGACAAAAGCCCCTTCAAGGACGAAAAAGACCTGCTTCAGCGCTGCCTGAGCTTTCTCGAACGTGCCGACGTGCAGATATTCTCTGCCAGGCTGCTCCAGGAAATGCTCCCTGAATATTCGAGTCATATCGGCAGTCGAACCAACTTGCGTTTGACCGCCTATGCCATGGCCCGCTGGTCATACGAAGATACTCTGGCCCCTTTCGGTGGCGAGATCGCACACTGGTCGGCTGCCCCGGAAAATATCGAAGACGCTGAAAACAGACGATCAGAGGATGTGCTGAGCGTGCTGATCCCGGCAGGCTCGGAGCAGGTGGATATTCATTTCGCATGGGGACTTCAGCGTATCGCCCTGGATGCCTATTCCGGAGGATTGAGACAAGTCGAGAGCACGTTCAAGGCGTTCTCGGGCTCAAACAGCGAATCGGTTTTTTCAATCCTTCCCCAGGACCCCAGTGCCAGCGTGCTCACCGAGGAACAACTGCGCGCCAAGGCGACTGAACGCTGGGGACAGATAAACAGCATTACCGAGGCGATCTGCCCTCACGCCTTCTACCCCTACTTTGTCATGAGCCACGATGTTACCGGGCTGACGTTGATGGAGCTGCAACAGGCAGCGAGCCTCGATGACGCCGCGCGGGTGGTCTCGTATATCTGCCGCAGGCCCGATATCCATCGCCTGCTGTCAGACCTCAGCGGAATATCCATTCAATCGGGTGAAGGCGCCTGGGATGTGCTTCGTCGACTGGTGCGCAGCCTGGTAGCACCCGCGGGGGCGATTACGGACAACGGATTTTCCTCGATACCGGCCTTTATCGCGCCCCTGGTGCCGACGAATCCGGACGCGACTTTGCTGGAACTGATTTTCAGAAGCACCCTCGTGACACGCCAGTACATCCCCGCCAGTGCCTGGAGACCCGGGACCGAACCGCCCAAGCCGACTGAAATCCCCGTCCCGGAGACACTGCTCTTTCTGGAAGATCCAGACGCCACGTTCGCGGCCAATCGGCAACAACTGCAAGGCACCCTCGGGGAAACGACGTCACCACCGGCGTTCGCCTCGCGCCTGCTCGACAAGATGGGCTTGAGCGCCGCCTTTATCCAGGCGCTTCCGACATGGGGAACGCTCGAACACTACCAACTGCTTCAAGGCTTGCCGACATTCGGCGAGTGGGCCGCGAAAATGACCCAGAGCCCCACCCCCGCGACTTCATCGCAGCTGACGCCAGGTGAACAATCCTATCTGCTGGTGGAAACACTCCTGAGTATCGCCTGGCCAGCGGTAAAGGACATGTGGCAACTGGAATCCGATGTCATCGGTACGCTACCGGGCCGCGCAGAAGAGACATGGGGTGCATTCAAAGAACTGTCGATTCAGGCCGTCCATAAACGCCTCATGGACGAAAAAGTCACCGACAAGGCCGGGCACGCCACGTTTCTGGCAGGACTTCTGCTGCAGCGCGCACGCCCTGAACTGTTCCTCAAAGATACCGACAGCCTGATCCTGAACTATCAAAGCGACCCCGCGACCATCACTCTGCGTTGGGCGGCAAGACTGCTGAACGAAATCATCCCGCGCTCCTCGTTGGCCTATTCGATAGCCGAAGTGGTGACAATGGCCAAGGACATTGCCACACAGAGTGGCATCGATATCGACTCGCAGAAAATAAACGCCGCCCAAGTGGCTTCCGCCGCCGAGGGCTCGACGCAGAATCCACTCAGTGAATTAATCGGGCTCATCCTGGGAGAGCAGACCACAGCCACCGCGCGGGCCTGGGGCTATGAAGACGCTATGGAGTGGCTCAACCTGACAAAGACGGTAGAAGAAAGAAACCAGGCGCTTCTTCTGTCGGTGGAACATGAGCGGGCTCCGGACCTGCGCGCCATGGCGAGCGTGCAACTCTGGGCCTTGGGTACTGATCCTGATGCCCCCTTCGGGGATCAGGGCATCAGCATGCTTGACGCTTTTCTATCCAGCGCGAACATGGAGCCTCGCGATCTTTATATCTCCCAAAGAAACGCCATACTCAAAAAGTTCATGGATGATTCGACCCACTACAAAGACAAATACCGACCCATTGTCAAATCGCAACTTGAATTGATCTTTCAAGGTCTCCCACTGCAAAGACTTCAGACGCTTGACACTGGACGCTGGCGCCTGCTCACCCCGTCGTCACGCAACTCGTTATTCTACAAGGCAGGCACATTGGCCACCGTCGAATTCGAACCACTGGAAGGCGGTCAACCCCAATTTCTGAATATTCTAAAGGCAGAGAATGGAATGGGGACCAGCTGGATTGATATCTGGAGCCATTCGGCGATGCTGCTGCCCAAGCCCCCCTCCGTTGGCGGCCGGCTGAAAAGATCCGGTATCCCTGCCGGTGTCGGACTGGAAGCCGGTGAATGGCACGCCGGGCTGAATGAAACCAGGCTCTACCCAAGCGACCCCAGGAGCACGGCCCATCAGATCATCAATGAACTGGTCATACCCGTATGGGATACGCCCATGACATGGGAGTTCAACTACGCCATGGAGCAAGATAGGCTCCCGCCACAGCACAGGGGAGAACGCTTCAACCTCCTGTCGCTGATCCCGTTTTATGACTATTTTTCAAAACCCGCCGCCGAGCGAAACAACGAGGACCATCTCACCCTCGCACTGGAGGTCGTGCTCACGGCGCTGCCTGCCGCCAAAGGCGCGGGTTCTGCGTTCAAGACATTGGGCAAGGCCGCTCGCGCGGGCCTGCAAACGTCCCTTAGCCAAGGGCTGAAAAGCCAGGTTTTTTCTATCGGACAGCACGCCCTCACCACCTCCGCGGGAGAGACCGTTCGCAGAACCGCGATCGGAGGTTTATGGCAGACCCTGAATAATGTGGGCAATGGGGTGACCGCAGGCCTTGCCAATCAGGCCTTCCGCCAAGGCCTGCGAAAAAGTGGCCTGCAACTGACTTATGCCGCTGGCGAGAGCCTGTACGTTTCGCTCCCCTTGATAGACAGCCCACGGCTATTCGTGCGTGCAACCAATAAGCTCTGGCAACATCTGCACAAGGCCAAAGGCCAGGCGGTGGAAGTGCTGAACTACGCCAGGCAGCTATTTATGCAGCAACTGGACTGGGCCGTCAGTTACCTCAGAAAAATGTTTTCCATTCGAGTCCTTCGCAGCGTTCCTCTCGAGGATACGCTACCTATCAGACACTCTCCCAGGCTCGACTTTTTCCTGGATCCGGATACCCGGCAGTTTCTGGTAAAGCGGATGCCGGAAGCGAACTCAGACGGAGTCTATTCCGTTTACAAAAAGACCGCCAATAGCCGGACAGAGGCCGTGTTCACCCAGAAATTTCTGGTGATAAATCCGGGCGAGGCCTGGAGTATTGCGGTTCGTGACCGGAATAACACATGGGCCGCGTTCACCTCCAAACAGCTCTTTATTTACCACCAGCAAATAGAAAACATTCTCCCCAGCCCTGCTCGGCGAAGTCAGTTCTATGTGCAAATGCAAGGCGATACGCTTCAATCACAGGCTTGGAAAAGGCTCCATGAAACAACATTGCACGAGGCACGGACACTTTCGACTTCACGACCCAAACGCTCCGCGCCCGAGCGTCCTTCATCACCGTCCATAACAACCAATCATTGATAGTGTTCCTCACTACCCAAGTGGCCTAATGCCTATCAGTTAACGAAACTTTTAGTTGAGCGCGGTCTTGTGGCAAGCGGGCTTGTCGGAACGCCGCATCACCGCTCTGGGGCGCGAAGCGGCCCTAAAATCAGCGATTTCATTGTGTCAGGCAGAACGCAGTCACAGGTTTTAGGGCTGCTTCGCAGCCCAACGCGGGCAAGCCCGCTCGCCACAAGACCGCGCTCGACTTCAAACCTTCTTGGCTGACAGGCATTGCCAGCCCGTACGTTATGATAATCGGCCCGCAACACCGGGCTTTGCTTGTTCAACGACTCGAGGACCCTGCATGTCTGTTTTGCCCTGGGCCTATCTGGCCCTGCTTTCCCTTGGTTATGCCCTGGCCTTGAGCATGGGCCATCTGGGGCTGCCCAGCCTGATCGCCTTCGCCCTGCTGCTGGCCGCCGGCGCCGCGGCATTCCAGCAGCGCAATCGCCCGGTTCGCTACCTGGGCCACGGCCTGTTCCTGCTGGTCGCCATCGGCCTGGCCCTGCACTGGCTGCCGGGCTTCCAGAATGGCCGGGTGATCAGCGCGGTGCGTTTTACCCCGGACGCCGTGCCTTTCACGATGTACCTCAATCTCGATAAACCGCTGATCGGCTTCTGGCTGCTGCTGGTCTGCCCGTGGGTGATCAATCACCGCTCTGCGCGAAGGGTGCTGGGCACCACGGCGCTTGTCGGGGCCGTGACTTCGTTGCTGGCCCTGGGCGGCGCCATCAGCCTGGGCATCGTCGACTGGGCACCGAAATGGCCGGAACAGGGAGGGCTCTGGCTGCTGAACAACCTGCTGCTGGTGAGCCTGGTCGAGGAAGTGCTGTTTCGCGGCTATATCCAGGGCGGTCTGAGCCGCTGCTTCAGATCCTTGCCACGGGGGGAAAGCCTCGCGCTGCTCGGTGCCGCGCTGATCTTCGGGCTGACGCACCTGGGGGCGGGCTTGCAATGGGCGTTACTGGCGACACTGGCCGGTGTCGGCTATGGTCTGGCCTACCGTTTTGGCGGTTTGGCTGCGGCCATCGCCACCCATGTCGCGCTTAATACACTGCACTTCGTCTTCTTTACTTATCCGATGTTGCAACCGTGATGAGTGGAACGAAAGTACCTATTGGCTACTTTCGTTCGGTTAAACCCCACACGGGAAACTGAACACATTAACTTCACGCGTGTTCGACTCGTATTCAAGGACGAGTACGAGTGCACAAGGGGCAGAATGTGAACCGGCGCTGAAAGTTGAAAAATATATTCAATATTTCCCTCGCCCTGCCGACAACCTGTCAAAGCCTTGCGGATAGAGAAACCATGCGTAATAACCAACCCATTACCCAACGTGAACGCACCTTCCCCGCTCAGCAACGGTTGATTTCCACTACCGACGCCAAAGGCGTGATCACCTACTGCAACGACGCGTTTGTCGAGATCAGTGGATTTTCCCGCGAAGAACTGATCCGCGCACCGCACAACCTGGTGCGCCACCCGGACGTTCCGGCGGCGGTGTTTGCGCATATGTGGAACACTCTGAAACAAGGCCTGCCATGGATGGGCATTGTCAAGAACCGCTGCAAGAGTGGTGACCATTACTGGGTCAACGCCTATGTAACACCCGTTTTCGAAGGCAACCAGGTGATCGGCTACGAGTCGGTGCGGATCAAACCCACCGCCGAGCAGATCCGCCGTGCCGAAGCGCTGTACCAGCGCCTCAACCAGGGCAAGTCGGCCGTGCCGCAGCGCGACAAGTGGCTGCCGGTGCTGCAGGACTGGCTGCCGTTCATCCTGGTCAGCCAGGTCAGCTTCCTGATCGGCATCTGGCTCAACTCCTACTGGGGCTTTGCCCTCGCCGCGGCGATCTCGGTACCGCTCGGGCTGATGGGCCTGAGCTGGCAGCAACGTGGCCTCAAGCGCCTGTTGCAACTGGCCGAACAGACCACCTCCGACCCGCTGATCGCGCAGATGTACACCGACAGCCGTGGTGCCCAGGCCCGTCTGGAAATGTCCATCCTCAGCCAGGAAGCCCGTCTGAAAACCTGCCTGACCCGCTTGCAGGACACCGCCGAGCACCTGACCAGCCAGGCGAAGAAGTCCGACGAACTGGCGCAGAAAAGCTCCACCGGCCTGGATCGCCAGCGCCAGGAAACCGAGCAGGTGGCCACCGCAGTCAACCAGATGGCCGCCACCACCCAGGAAGTCGCCAGCCATGTCCAGCGCACGGCCGATGCGACCCAGGAAGCCAATCGCCTGACCAGTCGCGGTCGTGATATCGCCGGCGAAACCCGCGAGGCCATCGAGCGCCTGTCGGTGGTGGTCGGCGAGACCGGCAGCACGGTCACGCAGTTGGCCAAGGACAGTGACGAGATTGGCGGCGTGGTCGATGTGATCAAGGGTATTGCCGACCAGACCAACCTGCTGGCCTTGAACGCGGCGATTGAAGCGGCCCGTGCCGGGGAAATGGGTCGTGGTTTTGCGGTGGTTGCCGATGAAGTGCGTCAACTGGCGCAACGCACCAGCGAGTCCACCGGCCAGATCCACGCCCTGATCGCCAAGCTGCAACAGACCGCCGGCAACGCCGTGCAAACCATGGACGCCGGCCATCGCCAGGCCCAGGAAGGCGTGGCCCGCGTCATGGAAGCCGATGCGGCGCTGGTGGGGATCAGCGAAGCGGTGGCCAATATCACCGATATGACCACCCAGATCGCCGCGGCCACTGAAGAGCAAAGCTCGGTGGCCGAAGAGATCAGCCGCAATATCAGCACCATTGCGCAACTGGCCGACCAGACCTCGGAACAGGCCCACGCCTCGGCGCATTTGAGCGAAGAGTTGACCCGCACCGCCAACACGCAGTATTCGTTGGTGGAGCGTTTTAACCGGTAATCGTTAACGCGTCCTGAAAAACCCGATGATTAATAGTCATCGGGTTTTTTATTGCCTGAAGGAAGCCAATCAACTCCATCTTTAAAGTAAGAAACTTCCTAAAACATACAACCCTTTAACTGACACAACTAACTTCATCAAAGCCATCCCCGCAAAACTCTTGACAACACCCAACCGTTACTATTCGTTAAAGCCCAGGCATGACATCCCATAAATAGTTACTACCCACTTGAGACGTTCATGCCTTATTTGCCAGATCAGCACGTGCCGACACAAAACACTCACAATAATCGGTAACGCGTCTGACCGTGAAATGACCTGACAACACTCAATTAGATAGCAGGACTATCCTTATGATGGATCTAGTAAACACCCTACAGTCTCGCTTCACGAAAGAGGACCTTATCGCTCCCCGTGTCGAGCAAGCCGCCCCGGAGGATGGGCTGCTGCCAGTCGGCGAACTTGACAGCCCCCTCTCGGTCTCCCTGCCACTGTGGCCGAATGCACGGCCCGATGACCTCTATCAACTCACCTGGAACAACGCATTGATTGGCGACCCCATTCAACTGACGCCCGCCCTGCAACCAGGTGACATCTTGTATTCACATATTCCGGCCAGCGCACTCACCGTCGAAGGGACCTATCAACTCGGCTACCGAATCACCACGAGTCCGGGCGCCATCGCCTATCAGTCGCAAACCACCCCCCTTGTCATTGATCGCACCCCACCCGGCGGCACTCTTCTCGCCGCTCTTATCCTTCCGCCGGTCGCCCTCGACGGCCTGAGCAACCATGAACTCGTCGCCCTGGGCAACCAACTCACCGTCACGGTTCCCGGTTACTTCGACATGCAGTGGGGCGATGTCATTCAAAGTTACTGGGGCGAACAGGCCGGTCCCCGCCATACCGTACAAGCCGATGAACCCGGCAGCGATAAAGTCCAGCTCAGTGTCGACCGACGTTTCCTCGAACACCTGGGCAACGGCGAGTTCGCCCTCGGTTACAGCGTCCGCGATCGGGCCGGCAATACCTCCGTGCGCTCGCAGGCGGTCATGCTCAAGTTGCAGTTGCAGCAAGCACCGGCCAATCTGCAAGCGCCCCTGGCCCTGCAACTGGAAAACGGCCAGGTCCATGATGCCCAGGCCCGCATCGGGGTGAAGATCGCGGTGCCCACCTACCAGCATGTCGCCATCGGCGACGAAATCTGCGTGCTGTGGAACGGTGAACGCGCCGCCGCCAGGCGGATCATCAGCGCCCACGAACTGGACAAGCCTCTGCTGCTGAACGTCATGGCGCGTTATCTGGTGATTTCCCGCCACGGCGACGGCCCGGCCCGGGTGAACTACCAGGTACGCCGCAATGGCGAGGTGTTCACTTCACCGACGCTGGAACTCGAGGTTTTTTTGCAACTGCCCGGTCCGCAGGACCCGACTCCACAGACGATGGTCAACGAGGCCCTGGCCGCGCCGTTGATCAAAGGCAAGAATCCGAATGGCCGGCGGCTGGACAACTACCTGGATGAAGACAACGCCCAACTCTCCGCCGATGCGGTCATCGCCTGGCGCAAGGCGTTCCAGGCCGGCGACCGGATCAACCTGTTCTGGGGCCAGTCCAGCCAACCGTTGCTCCACCTGATTAGCCCCCGTGATGTCGACGCCGCCTGCTATCTGGTGATCAACGTGCCGAACAGCCTGATTGCCGAACAGGGCTGCGGCGTCGATATCAGCGTGCAGTACACCGTGACCCGGGAAGGCAACCCGAACACCTCCTACTCGCCCAAGCAATCGGTCGCGGTAATCTTCCAGATGCAGTTGCCGGGCGGTTCGGCGGGCCTGATGGAGCCGGTGTTCACCGGGGCCAACGTGCTGAATGTAGTGGACCCGCGCCAGGACCCGGAGGGTACGGTGGTGCTGATCAGCCCCTATCGCAACATGAAAGTCGGCGACCGCATCGTCCTGCGCTTTTGCGGTTTCGACGCCCTTACCGGGGGCAACGAGATCGAGGCCGCGACCTTCAACACCGAACGCCTGGTCAGCGAGCACGAGTTGCGCAACGGCTGCCGGCTGCGGGTGCCACTGGCACGTCTGATGGCCATCGAGCATGGTCGTGGCCGGGCGCGTTATGAGGTGATCAGCGAGCTGGGGCGGGTCACGTCATTGCCCGCCGATGTCTACATCTCGTCACGCGCGACCGTCATGGCGCGTTGAGCGCCAGCCATGAAAAAAGCCCTCGGCGATCCTTCGTCGAGGGCTTCAGGTCAAGGTGGTCGTCAATGACCCCGCCGATCAGAACGCGTAGCGCAGGCCGAGATTGACGCCCCAGGGCTGCTCGATGTGCTCGCCCTTCATGTAATCGAAATCGGCGTGCAGTTGCAGGTCCGTCGACAGCGCGGCGGAAACCCCCACGCCCAATTCGCCACGGGTGCCGAACAGGCTGTTATCGAAGGCGGTGTCATTGATCTTCACCGTATTGTCGTTGCGGGAAAACTCATGGGCCATGGCCACCCGCAGATACGGCTGCAACAGACCGCCGTCGCGCAATTCAAGGTTGCGCCCCAGGGTCGCGCCGGCCTTGCCGAGCACGGAGACGGTGCGCTCGTTATCCGCTCGCAGGCCGTTGTCCAGTTGGTAGTGACCGCCTTTGACCAGGACCGAGGACAACTGGGCGTAGGGCTCGACAAACACATCGTCACGCAGCTTGATGTGTTTACCGAACTCCAGCGAAGCGCCATAGGCGAAGTTGTCGTAGTCACCCTTGGCCTTGGTGCCGTTGGTCATCCTGACATCGGCCTGGTTATCGAAACGGTTCAACTTGAGCACGCCGTCGAAGTAATAGCCGTCGTTGCGCAGCCAGGTGCCGTAGGCACCGAGCGAATAGCTGTCGACCGTAGCGGAGGTGCCACGATTCAGGCTCAGGTCGGAGCGACTGTGACCGCCCATGACCCCGACCAACAACTGCCCGTCGCTGACCGGCACGGGCAGATCGACCCCGAAAGACAAGCCTTTCTGGCGCTGCTTGTAGCCGAGCCCCGCCTCGGCGGTGATGTTGTGCTGGCTGCCGTAACTACGAATCCAGCCGCCACCCTCGCCACTGGTGCGGATTTCCCCCATACGGCTGCGCAAGGTCGCCAACTCGCCATACCAGATGGTCGGCCCGACGTTGAACAGCGCCAGCGAAGCCTCGGTCGAGGGACTGATGGTCTTGCCGGAGCCGACGATAAACCAGTCATCGCCCTGCTTCTCCAACTGGTAGGAATAGACACCCAGGTCAATGCTGCCGCCGACCGCTTCGAACAGCGCATCGCCGCCTTCGGTGTGCACCACGTGCAAGGGTGTGATCTCCGGGGAGTTGGGCTCGAGCCCGGTGTTCTGGACATTCAGCAGGAAGTTGCCGTGGGCCTCGCCGTTGATGTCCAGCTTGTCGCCCGTGTTGTCCATCAGGTTGACGTGCATATTGAACATGCCGGTGCCGGACAGCTCGCCCAGGGACAAGGTGTAGAACTGCTCGGCCGAGCCCAGGGTCACGCTGCCGCCGTCCATGGACAGCGACTTGACCTCGGCATCGCCGGTCAGCGTCCAGTTCGCCCGACTGTTGATCGCCACACTGTTGGTGTTGATCAGGTTACCGAACAGTTGCGCGCCGTTTTGCAGGGTGACATCCAGGGTGCTGGTGTCGTCGGCCACCAGGTCGCCGCGCAGTAAACTGCTGTCGGCGGTGAAACCGACGTTACTGGCGCCCGCGACGTCGAGCAGGACACCGTTGCCGGACAGCAGGTTCGCGCCGTTCTGCACGGTGATTTTCGCAATTGTCGCTTCAACCGCCGAGATGGCCGGGCCGGCAAGGCCTTCTATCGTCGAGTTGTCGACCACGATATCGGCCTCCCGGGGAATGATCGGTCCGCCCGGCGCAGCGGTTCGACCATCGAGTTGCAAGCCGATCGAATCGCCCTGCACATAGCTGTTGTTGGTCATGTTCAGGGTGGCGCCGAGCAAGCTGATCCCCACGCCCCCTGCCCCGCCGAAGTCGCTGCCGAACACCCGGGTATTGTCGAGGCTCAGTTGCCCCAGCGCCGCCACGGCAATTCCGATTCCAGCACCGGACAACGTACTGTCCTGGATAGTCGCCCTGGCAGCCGTTGTCGTGCCCGCCGACGTCACGGTGCTCAGTTCGAGCGCCGTGCCGGTATCGTTGCTCACCTGCGCCCCATTGAGGGTAGCCCTGGCGCCCCCCAGGTGGATGCCTCCGCTGACCTCACCGCCATTGACCCTCACCTGGGAGCTGGATCCATCGGCCCTGATGCTGGTCGCGGCGCCACCGTCGACAATTTCCAATATGCCGCCATTGATCACCTGCCATGAAGTGGTCTCGCTCTCGGCCGTCACCGTTTCCCGGCGATTGTCCACTATCCCCTGGGGCTCATTGTCCGGAGCGTCTTGCGCCAGGCTCACCGGGGAACCCAACACGGCCCCCATGAGGCAGGCGACTTTCCCAAGGCCTTTATACGGGGCCAATCGATAAGTCGTGCGTAACATCACTTCTTCTCCACTACATAAAGAAGTAATAGTTTGATAAGGCCCGACCCCGATTTAATATTAAAAAAGTCCGTCAAAAAAGTAGGATATTTCCCAAATGACACAAGATACATTCCCACAAGAAAATCACGATTTCGCACACTTCAACTTCTAAAAATCCCTTGACACTCTTTCAACACCCCTATTACGTGAGCCCCAGATAGGAAAACGCCTATCGATAAAACCTGAAGTAAGGCAACCCCGGCTTATCAATATCCGACAGCCTCAGTCGCCCTGTCTTCATCCACTTCCAATCAGGAACAGAAATATGTGCACGAACAAGAAGCGCCTTATTCTTACTCAAAACAGTTACCTGCGAGCCGACCACAAAGAGTTGGATAAGCCAGATGTAGCAAGTGCTTTTCCAGACGGTTTACTGCCCTTGAGTGCACTCAATGCACCACTTCCCGTCACCTTCAGATTATGGGACGACGCCACGACCGACCAGACCTATCAATTGTTCTGGGAGAACGATGCCGTTGGCACCCCCACCGACGTCCTCGACGAAGATCTGGAAAACCCGGAGGAATACCTGAGCCTGGATATTCCTGTGGAGTTGCTGGTTGAAAAGAATGACCCGGCCAATCCAACCGATAAAAAATACAAACTCAAATATCAGATCTACGACAAAATCAGCAAGGAGGAAACCGACTCATTCGAGACCCTGATCGAGGTCGACACCACTCGTCCCGGCCTGCCAAGCCATGGCCCGATGGCCTTCCCCCGCGAGGTCGATGATGGCCTGACCTCGGCGGAATTGACCGCACTGGGCAATACCCTCGATGTCATCGTGACCAGCTACAGCACCATGGCCCAGGGTGACTTCATCGAGACCTTCTGGGGCGATATCCCAGGTCCCACGGCCACCGCGCAGATAAACGATATCGAGCTGGAGGAAATCCCCCTGTCCTTCAGCCGCGCCTTCCTTGAAGACGTCGAATCCCAGGTCGGCAACGTCCTGTCGGATGTGACCTATATCGTCACCGACCGTGCCGGCAACGTCTCGCCGCGCTCCCTGGCGCGGCAGATCCGCTTGCTGCTGGCCGAGATCCCGGACGACCTGCCACTACCGATCGTCGAACAGGCCAGCCCCGCACAAGGCGGACTGATCAGTTACAACGACGCGATCACCGGCGTCACCGTCGATATTCCCCATTACCTGGGTGCCGAGGCCGAGGACCTGGTGACGCTTTACTGGGGCGACAGCAACCCGTTGCCGGCCATTCCGGTCCAGGACGGCGAGGAAGACAACGACCCGATTCTTTCGCCGGTCCTGCAATTCGACGTGATCAACCGTTTCCCCGAAGCCACGGTCAATGTCCACTATGAAGTGCGTCGCAACGGACAACTGGTCGGTACTTCGCTGGTTCTGCCAGTGGCGGTCTACCTGACGCTGCCCGTCCCCGAGGAACGCCTGCTGCCCCTGACGATCCAGGGCACCAGCGACAATCCCAACCGCCAGGACAACTTCATCGACCCGGACGACTATGAACTCGATGGTCGGGCCATCTTCCGCTGGGTCAACGGTCTGCGGGTAGACGACTACGTCAACTTGCGCTGGGGCCGGCAAGTGGTGGATCAGTGGTATCAGATCACCCAGGAGGACTTCAATGCCGGTGTCGATATCGATATTCCAGTGAGCAACAGGGTCATCAAACTCGAGGGTACCGGTGCCGCCATCCCGGTGACCTACACCATCACCCGCGACACCAACCCCAACCCGTCGCCGGCGCCGAGCCAGGCGGTGGTGGTGCGTTCGAAAACGGAACAACCTGGTGGCGAGTTGGGACTGCTGGAGCCGGTGTTCACCCGGTTGTCCGACGCCGGTCATGTTATTCCGAGCCTGAGTCCGGACGGCACGCCGGTACTGGTCAGGCCTTATGACAATATCCGGCTCTACCATGACATTGCCCTGACGTTCGAAGGGTTCGAGCTGGATGGAACGCCTATCCCGGACGCTCACTATGAAAAGACCGACACCATCAACCCGACCAATATCGACACGGGCCTGACCTTTCTGATTCCGCTCCCCAAGTTGATCAGCATTTGCAAAGGTTATGCGCAAGTGACTTATCGGGTTGAACCGCGTCCTGAACATAATCAGGAATCAGCCAACTCGTTGATGGGCTCAGCCCCGGTCAGTATGAACCGGCCCGGCGTAGGTTGCAGTTAACGCTCCACAGTCAAACCCACCGAACACTCGATAAGCCCTTTATAAGTTGATACTTATCAAGTGCCTCAGTGTGTCTGCGGTCTTCTCGGGAAGGCCGCATTCAAACAAGGAAATCACCATGACCCTGACAACTTCCAGCCCACCCGTTTTCGATCACCCGGATGTTCCCGCCGCTTTCGAAGATGGCTTGTTACCCATCAGTGCACTCAATGCCCCAGTCCTTGTCACCTTCAACGTCTGGGACAATCCTTCCACCCGTGAAACTTACCAGTTGCTCTGGAACGAGGCCCCTATCGGCGACAGTGAGTTCATCAAACCCGAACACCAGCCTGGCGACCCGCTGGAACTTCATATTCCCCTCGACCTGCTTATCGAGGGCAAGTATCAACTGGCCTATCGCGTCACAGATAGCTTCAGCGAAGAGTTCACCGACTCCTTCCCCTATCCCCTCGAAATCGACACCACCGCCCCCGGTTATCCCAGCACCCTCGCCCCCCTGGATTTCCCGGCGCAGATCAACGACGGCCTCACCTCGGAAGAACTGACGCAACTGGGTGATGTGCTGCCGGGCACCGTCCATGGCTACAACGGCTTCGCCATCGGCGACCGGGTCCGGACCTTCTGGGGAGCCACCGAAGGTCCCGGCGGCGAGGTCGAGGAAGATGACCTGGAGGAACCGCGAAAAGTCATCATCGAGTTTCCCCGCGCTTTTCTCGAATCCCTGGACGACTTCAACGGCCCGGTGTTCTATACGGTCACGGACCGGGCCGGAAATATCTCCCAGGACTCGACCGCCATCGATGTATTGCTGTTGCTCAACGGGCTTCCGCTACCAGGCGACCTGCAACGCCCCACCATTCGCGGCGCCTCGCCCGAGGCTGTGGATAACCTGATCGACGAACATGATTTCGAGCGGGATGCGAGTGCCGTCATTGCCTGGAATCCCGGCTTCCGCGAAGGGCAAAACATCCAGCTGTTCTGGGCCGGACAACCGATGTTCGACCCGCCCTATAGCATCACCGAGGGCGATGTCGCCGCTGCCCGCGACCTGCACCTGCCGGTCCTCAACAGCCGGTTCAGGCCGCTGGGCACGGGCAACGATATCCGCGTGCAATACAACGTCACCCAGGCCGGTAATCCGCACACTTCAAGATCGCCGGAGCAAAGCATCATCGTCCGCTCCCGCGAAGAACTGCCCGGTGGACCGGCCGGACCGGGTGCCCCGCTGTTCACCGACCTGAACGAGCATGGCGCGATCAACACGGTCAACGGCCAGGACGGCGCACCGGTGCATATCGCCCCGTATCTGAATATCAAGTCTGGTGACGTCATCCACTTCCTCTACGAAGGCTTCGACCAGCTGATTGGCGGTCATCCAAAAAACCAGTGGCCACACACCTCCGACCCGCTGACCGAGGAACAGGCCCGCGACGGCTACGACCTGCGGGTGCCGCGAACGGTGCTGGACGCCACCTGCTACGGCCACGCCGAGGCCACGTTTCGCGTCGACAGCGTGACCGGAAGCGGTCGCTCGAAGCGCCAGAGCGCCTATGTGGATATGCGCGTGGCCGGTGTCTGCCCGCCGGCCTTGCGCCAATGAACAGCCCGCCCTTTTCCCCTGGAGCCCTCAGCATGTCCAAGCCCATCAGTGCACGAAACCTGGATCGCCCAATGGTCCTCAGCGTCCATCCCGCCGGCGTCGGTGCCGCCGATGTCGAAAACCCGGAAAAGCCCCTGGCCGTGCTGGTCGGACCGTTGAACCTCAAGCCACGGGATCGTATCGACCTGTATTGGGGAAACGTCGCCGAGCCGACCGTCAGCTACGAACACCCCCTGGACGCCCCGCCCGACAATGGTTTCGTGACCCTGTTCGTCGAGACCCGCCGCCTTGAGTCGGCCCAGGACCCGTTGCCGGTTCGCTACCACTTCACGCCGTTTCCCGGCGGCAGTACGGAGGAATCCGACACCACCTTTATCCGGGTAAAACTGGAGCCGCCCGGCGGTATCGATATCGATCCGGCGACGCCCCATGACAACGAAAACCTGCTCCCGCCCCAGGTACGGCCACCCGGGGTGATCGTCGATCCGCAAGGCGTCAGGGTGATCGTTGCGCCTTATCAGCACATGAGCGAAGGCGATCGGATCAGCGTGACCTGGGCCGACCAGAGCCTCCAGCATCCGGCCTTGAGCGCGGCGGAACTGGAGCGGGAGGTGATCGTCCCGATCCCCGCGCACATCATCGAGAGCGTCGGCAACGCCAACAACCTGCCGGTGCGCTACGAGATCCACGATGTGGTCGGCAACTGGTCGAAACGCTCACCCGCCACCGAGGTCGTGGTCAGTCTCGGTTAGCGCTGAACCACCCGCGCCGGTTGCCAGGCAGCCGGCGCCTTACACCGCCTGGCGCTGGATAAACTCGTGGATATGCCGCGCCGCCGTGTCCAGATGCTGTTCATGGGTGAAACCGCTGGCCTTCAGCGGTTTGAGATCGTGATCGGCTGCCGCCAGCCAGCTCAGCTCAATGTGAGCCGACAGTTTATAACCCGCCACCGTCTGCCGATTGCCCAGGGCATCGCGTTCGCCCTGCACGATCAGGGTCGGCGTGACGAGGTCCGCCAGATGCGCCACCCGTGGTTTCTCCGGCTTGCCCGCCGCGTAGAACGGATAGCCCAGGCACACCAATCCTGACGCACCGAGATCGTCGACCAACAGGCTGGCCATGCGTCCGCCCATGGACTTGCCGCCGATAAACAGCGGTCCCTGGACCCGACGCCGCACGCCTTCGTACACCTCGCGCCAACACGCCAGCAAGCGGGCCTGCGGGTTCGGTGGACGCTTGCCACCGTCCAGGCGCCGTTGCGCCATATAGGGAAACTCGAAACGCACCACGGCAATGCCCAGCGTCGCCAGGCGTGCGGCCATGGCGTCCATGAAGTCACTGTCCATCGGCGCGCCGGCACCGTGGGCGAGAATCAGTGTGGCAACCGGACCCGTTTCCCCGGCGGCGTTGTACAGATAGCCCGAATCCGCTGCCCAGGGGGCCTGGGACCGGGTTGTTTGCAGGGTCGACATTCACTTTCCTCTCTCACCGTGCGCACCGACCACGGACCCCGAACGGGCCTGCCCCGGCCACTTAGATATGTAACGCATCACTGCACTGCTTTTCCTGAAAATAAAAGCATCTGGCCTGCCCGGATATCCCAAGGCAGACACCGTCGACACGCAACGGCCCACTGTTCATTTTCAGACGAGTATTTCCATGCCTCAAGACGCCCACACCAACCACGAACAACCAGGCCCCCGCCACTTTCAAGCCGCGCCAGTCCAACAGAAAGCGCCCCACCCGCCGCTTGGCCAGGCCTTCAACAGCCTCGACGAAGCCGTCAATTATGCCCATGGCCAGGCCGGTTTCAAAGGTTCGAGCCGACAGTCGTGGCTGATCCTGAAGCATTCGCAAAGAAATGAGTTCAAGGCGACCCGGGCATCGGCCCCCTTCGACCCGCAGTCCTCTTTCGGCCGTGACGCCCGGGGTATGCCGGTGCTTCCCGAAGGCTTGATCCTGGCCGGCCTCTACGGCCAGACCGAGACAGCCCTCGAACAACTGCCGCCCAGGGAAAACTGGCTGTACGAAAACTTTTTCAGCCCCCATGACCTGCTCGCGGGGCTCCATCACGCACGCCGCTCACGCCCATCGGCAAGCGGCGCGCAGCCGCCGGTCTTGTTCCTCGGCACACCCGACGGGGCGTTGCTGGCCTATCGTTGCGAAGACAGTGAACTGGAAAAACTGCTGCTGCCCGAAGGCGCGGACTGGCAGGCCAGGGCCGGGCATTACCGCGATCAACTGTTGAACGGCGCGCTGCCCCCGAGCCAATTCGTCCGCCTGCTCGCTTCCGCCGGCCAGCTGCGCGTGATGCGCACCAGCCGCCTGTGGAACCGCATGGGCGAGGTCGACCCGCTCAAATGGGCACCCTTCGCCGGTGCCGTGCTCCCGGAACTGGGCCCGGCCTTTCTGTCGGCGGACGACGCGGCCCGCGACGCCCAGGCAATCATCCACGGCGGTAGCGACAAGGAGTTCGGCGGACTGATCTTTCAACGCGAGGACGCAACCTTTGTCGCCACACGGCCCACCACCGGGGACACTGCCCGGTTCAAGAGCGACAGTCTCTATCCCATGACCGAGACCGGTCTGGTGAAGTTCCCCGAAGGGCACAGGCTGGATGCCGTGTATCGATCCAATATCAGCCTATCGGCCATCCGGGCGCAAAACGGCGGGGATCTTGACGAAGAGGCGCGCCTGAAGATCAAGAGCATCACCCCTGACGAGGTCCGCGCGGCCATCCTCGATCAAGCCCGGGGGGTCAGCGCGTTTTATGTGCTGATGAGCGACTCGAATATCATCAAGTACGTGCCCAACGGATCGGACGAAGAGAACGCGTTGCTCCCTGACCTGATCGCCGGCAAAGGCAGCGACGAACTCGATGGCTTGTCAGCGGGCGATTTTCTCAAGCGACTGGCAAGGACTGGTGGCTTGCATGTCGTCCAGGGCGATGCGTATTGGGGCCCGCCGGGCCCGGTGCCGAGCGATTGGCAGCCCTACCCGTCGGCACCCGCGCCGATCCATCCGACACCGGCCTTTGGCGCACTGTTGGACAGTGCGGACGCCGCCGCCCGCTCGATCAACGAACAAATCAATGGCCGCTATCGGGAGCGCCGGTTCGGCTTTATTCTCACGGACACCCACAACCGCTACCTGGCGTGCGAACCGACGGTCGCCACGGCTCCCCTGTTCGCCCCCGAGTCGGTGTTCGGTAAAACGGCCGATGGCGCCCTCGGGTTGCCTGCCGGATATCGACTGGCCGGCCTGTGCTACAGCGCCGAGCTGTACCCGCAACGCCTGCCTTGCAAGGATGTCTGGCTGTATCGAAACTTCTTCATACCGGATGAACTGCTGGCCGCGCTCGAACAGCTCGAATCCACGCACCCGGCCCCCGGCACGTCCCCCCTGCCCCTGTACCTGAGCACCCGGGACGGGGCGCAGTTGAAATACCGCTCGCGGGATATCCGCGCCGACATGTTGCTGTTCTCAGGCTCCGCCAACGTGCTGAGCTATGGCGAACGGCTGGTCAAGGGTATTCTCGACCCCGTGGATTTCGTCCATGCGCTGGCGGATACCGGTGAGCTGAGCGTGCTTGAACCGAGTGAGCTCTGGGGGCCGCAAGGCCGGGTAACGAGCGACTGGCGCGCCTACCGACAGCTACCCCGACGCGTGCTGAGCCCGGTCTTCGCCAGCGCCGACGATGCGGCGCGCCATGCCCATGCCCGGATCGCCCGTCGCTATGACAAGGTCTATGGCGGGGTGATCCTCAAGCGCCCGGACGGGCTGTTCGTCGCGACCGAGCCGCGGGTTTCTCCCACCGAGATCTTCGACCACAGCCTGATCTTCCCGAACCGCAACGGCTTTCCCCTTGAGGACCACACAATTTTCGGGGTCTACAATTCCCGCCCCGGCAGACTGGATTTTTCCCTGCCGGAAAGCGAAGGCCGGCTTTACCTGAACCTGTTCCCGACCTGGGATATCTATCGGGCCATCAAGGACCGTTCGATTCCGGCGCGCTATCTGTCGGGCCAGGACGGCTCGTTGCTGCGCTACACCAGCCAGCAGGGCGAACACGAAGCCGAACTGTTGAACAGGCTGTCACCCTCCTCGCAAAACCCGCTGGACCTCATGGACAACCCCATGGAGCGGCGCTTCAAGAGTGGCCAGGCCCAGGACAAGGGCGCGGTACTGGCGTTCGCCCGCGAACTGGCGAACACCGGGGAACTGCGCGTCCTGGTGGCGGGGCACGATATCTGGACAACGCCGGGGAAAGTGCGCTCCATTCGCGATACCGCCGAAGGGGTAAGCGTCGACACTGAGCAGACGCTCGCCGGCAATGCAGAAGCGACCCGGATACCCGCTTTCAGCCCGGTCTTCATCAATTCCCTGGATGCCGTGCGCCATGCCCTGGAACAGGTCAGCCGTGGAGCCGGGCGCAGCTTTGGCTTTATTTTCAAAAAGACCGGGAAAGAACAGGTCACGACGCTCCCGGTCATCGATACCGGCAACGCCTTCAATCGCTACCTCGTACTGCCACGACAGATCGGGGTTGCCAGTCTGCTCCCTGGCTATGCCATCGATGGTCTGTATGTCCACGCAGCAGCGGCAAGCCGGACGCAAAATCTGCGAACTGACGAGGTCTACCGGAATTTCATTTCTCCGCGCGACTTCGCCCATGCCATCGCAACGGCTCGCGAAACCTGCCATTTTTCCGGCCCCGAACAGCCAAACAGCACCGACCTCTACCTGTCGACCGCCGACGGTGCCTTGCTGAACTACAAGGTGCCGTTGACCCTCGATGCCGACGAAGACAGCCGTGGTGGCGTGTTCTACAACGATGGCATCGAGACCGAGGGGCAACTGGAAAACGGCTCGCTGTCGGCCCGGGATTATGTTCGCCGCGTGGCGGCGAGCGGCAAGCTGAGTGTGCGGCAGCCCTCGCCCGTCTGGCGGAACAAAGGCCCGGTCACCGCCATCTGGGAACCGTATCAGGCGGTCTCGATCGAGATCGAGGGGCCCTATCGGGTCAGCCCGGTTTTCGCCCATGCGGACGATGCCGCACGTTATACCCACCGCAAGATCGGCCAAGACCAGGGGCAACTGCTGGTGGATGCGATCTACCGCACGTCGGCGCCTGACGGCTATATCACCCTCGAACCTTTTATCGATGGTCGGGCCACCAAGGTCACGCGCACCCTCGCCCTGGGTGATCGCAAAACCCAGGAACTGGACAAGCAGCGTCTTGAATTGACGCTGGGTAAAACAGCGCTCGACAGCATTCACTACGCCAACCCACGGGATATCACCCGTTACCCGAGCAACAATGTCCCTTATATCGACGTCTATTCCACCGAGGACATCTGCTTCGTCACCCAGACCCTGCTGGCCGACAGCATCTTCCTCAATGGCATCTATTACTCCACCCAGGAAGGCGCCCTGCTCAAATACGAGCCCAGCGGCTCCAGCGCCCAGGGCAGTTTGTGCACCTCGAACGAAACCGGCCGGGGCAAAGCCAGAGCTATTGCACCCGGCCCCATCCAGTGGACCCGTGCCGTCGCCAGTGCCGGCAAGCTGAGCGTGCTGGAAACCAGTTCGCTCTGGCACACCCCAGGCCTGATCGGCCCCGCCTGGACACCTTCGGGGGTGTTCGACGGGCGACGTCCCCGCGCCAGCCGGGACCTGCTGCCGCCGTTGATCAACAGCTTCAATATCGGCGGCGTCGGCGCCACCGATGTGATCGACCCGCAACGCCCGCTGCCCGTGGTGATTACCCCCCTGGACCTGAAACCCAGGGACCGGCTCGACCTGTATTGGGGCAGCCATCCCGATCCCGTCGCCAGTCACATCCAGGGCAGCGAACCCGGCGCCAGCCATCTGACCCTGCCAGTCGCGACCCGCTGGATCATGTCCGGAGAGGTGACGGTGCGCTACATCCTCACCCCCTTCCCCGGCGGCACGCCCGAAACGGCCGAGGCCAATATCCGGGTCAAACTGGAGGTCCCCGGCGAACCCGACATCCATTCCGAGACACCCGACGAGAACGGCAAGCTCGAACTGCCCGTGGTACTTCCACCGGGCGTGATCGAGGATCCGGAGGGGGTCAGCGTGGTCGTCAAGCGTTACGCCAACATGGCTGCGGGCGACCGGATCAAGGTGTCCTGGCACGGCCGCTTCGTGGAGCATCCGGCCCTGATGGGCCCGAGCGAGGAGCTGGTGATCCCGATTGACCCGCAGATCATCCGCGAGGCCGGCAACGCCGATTCGATCATCGTCCGCTACGAGATTCGCGACGAGGTCAACAACTGGTCGAGATGGTCACGTCCGGCGCTGGTGGAGGTCGGCATCGGCGATCCGTCCCTGCCCGCCCCGGTGGTGCCCCGTGCCCAGGGCATGCAACTGGACCTGGACGCACTCGGCGGCGCCGATGTGCAGACCCTGATCCTGCGCTACGACGGGATGAGCAGTGCCCAGACCTTGCGCCTGCTGGTCGAAAGGGAAACCGCCCAGGGCGCGCCGCTGCCGACGTACAACGCCACCCTGCCCGGGCATGACAGCGATCCGTTCGTGTCCTTCGAGGTGCCGAACGAGCAGTTCCTGCTGATCATCCAGGGACAGGCGCGGTTCTACTACTATGTCGAGGCGCCCGAGCAGCCCTCGCGCCGTTCCAAGAGCCGCTCGCTGAAAGTCATCGGCCAGGCCCTGACCCTCAAGCCGCCCCGGGTGCCCGTGGCCGAAGCCAACGGCAATGTGCTCGACCCGACGGCCACCGGGGTGATTGCCCGGGTGGAGGTCTACTCGTTTATCGCGCCGGGCCAGACCGTGAGCCTGATCTGGATCGGCACCACCGCCGCCGGTATGGAAGTCCGTCATGAACAGACCCTGCCCGTCACCGCGACCGACCAGGACATCGACTTCACCATCCCGGACAACAAGGTCAGCGTCCTGGCCGGCGGCTCCGTCGTGGTCCGTTATGAAGTCAAGACCGACGCCCCCGAGCCCGTCGTTTCGCAACCGTTGCTGCTGCCCGTCAGCGCCAGGCCGCTGGATCTTCCGCCTCCCGAGGTGCTGGAGGCCCATGGCAGCGTGCTGTTCCCGCTCGAGGCGCTGACGGGGGCGACGGTCCGCGTCCAGTATAAAAACATGCTGGCCAGCGATACCGTTCAAGCCTACTGGGCGAGGCACGCCCGGCAACGGCACCCCGGCCATCGAAGCCAAGCCCGGGAGCGCCGGCGGCAGCGTCGACTTTGCCATCCCCGCCACGGCCGTCAGCGCCAATATCGGCAAACGCGTGGAAGTCGGCTACACCGTTACCCGCCAGGGCATTCCCGCGCCCTCGCGAACCCTGCCGCTGGACGTACTGCCCATCGCCCACGAGCATTTGCCCGTGCCCTTCGTTCACGAAGCACCGGACAACCGCCTGCTGGACCTCAACACCTTTGCCGGTGATGGCCATATCGAAGTCAGGAAATGGCCGCATATCCAACTGGGCCAACGGGTCTGGCTACGCGGCCAAGGCACCCGGGCCAATGGCAGCCCTTATGTTTTCGCGATCTGGGAGGCCCAGGAAATCCCCTCGATCGAGGACAAGTTCGACGATCCGCTCCTGCGTCACCATCTCGACCTGCTGCGGGACTTGAGCGGCCTGACCTTTACCTTCTCGGTGAGCTTCGACGGCAGCACCGACGAATCGACAGCGCTGATTTTCCCCAGGCTGGCGCTGACGGTCAGGGTCATAAAACGCGTGCCTGAACTGATCTTCGACACCCAACCCGTCAACCTGCCCGGCAAGATCTACCTGCTGCCCTGCCATCCGCAGGTGTTGCCCGACTTCGGCCCCGGCACGACCCTCCAGCGCACGGCCGACGGCGGTGTGCCCGGTTATAGCTACAGCAGCGACGCCCCCAGAATCGCCGTCGTCGACAACAGCGGCCGGGTGACCGTGCGCGGCAACGGCAAGACGCGAATCCGGGTCACCGACCGGGTCGGCCAACACCAAAGCTACGAGGTGACCGTGAGCGGTGTGACCCAGTGCTACAACCTGGGCGTGGCGAGCATCGATACCACCCTGCTGACGGCCCGGCAAAAAGGGCTGAGGGTTCCGACCCTGGATGAACTCAAGGCGATACGCCAGTTATACGGCAAGCGCTGGCCCTTGCAGTCTGCCGACAAGCCACTCACCTGGTCATCGACCTCAAAGGACCTGCTGCAGACGCCTTATGCCTATGCGGTGCTGAACATGAGCAAACCCGGTCTTGAGCCAGAAGAGCCGCATGTTTCACTCAGCATCGGCCTGCCGGCATTGGTCTACTCCGTTTCCGGCCTGGGTATCGGCCCTTCGTTGATCCCTGATTGCCGCAAAGCCCGGGGCTTGTCCGCCGACGCCCGGGAGCTGGAACGCCCCAGGGTCGAGGCGGCCCTCGACGACGGCCAGGGACTGTTGCCGATCAGCGCGCTCGACGTGCCCATCCCGGTGACCTTCCCGGTCTGGGCGAACCCCGCCACGGATGAGACCTATCAGTTGCTCTGGGGCACGGAACTACTCGGCAGCCCGATGTTCATTGCCCCCGGCGACAATCCCGGCGACACCCTGAGGCTGGATATTCCCGTCGAGGCGCTCACCCATGGCGCCCATGAACTCAGGTACCGGGCGTACAGCACCATCAGCCAGACCTGGACCGATTCGTTCCCCACGCTGATCGAGGTCGACCGCGAACAACCCGGCCTGCCCGCGCTGGCGGCCATGGCCTTTCCCCAGCAGGTCAACGACGGCCTCACTTCGGCGGAGCTGACCCAACTGGGCAATGTGCTGCCGGGCACGATCGCCAGTTACAACGGTTTTAATATCGGCGACCAAGTGACCACCTTCTGGGGTGATATCGAAGGGCCGGGAACCCGGGTCGAGGAACTCAAGACCATTGTCATCGAGTTTCCCCGTGCGTTCCTCGTCTCCCTGGGCGCCGATGCCGATTGGCCGGTGACCTACCGGATCACCGATCGCGCGGGCAACCTGTCGGCGCCCTCGACGCCGGTCACCGTCAAGCTGCGCCTGAAGAGCGTCGAGCGTCCCGAACTGGTATTCGACCAACGTCCGCTGACCCTCAGCGGCAAGATCTACCTGATCCCCAGCCACCCGACGGTCCTGCCCGCCTTCGGCCCGGGCACCTCGGCCAGGCGTGAGGCCAGCGGCGGTGCGCCCGGTTACACCTACTCCTCGGGCAATCCGGCGATTGCCGTGGTCGATGCCTCCGGCCTGGTCACGGTGCGCGGCAACGGCAACACCCGCATCAGCGTGCGCGATCAGGGCGGGCAGATGAAAAGCTACACCCTGACGGTCAGCGGCGTCGTCCACTGCCATGGGCTGGGACTGGGGACCTTCGCCAGCATGCAAGCGAAGGCCAACGCCGGGCATCGACACCTGCCGGCACGCGCCGAGCTGAAAGAGATCCATCGCCTCTACGGCAACCGCTGGCCCCTGGGCGCCCAGCGTGAATGGCTGGAGGAAACCCTGCGGGAAACGGAGTCGCCCACCTCGCGGGATTTCGGCCTGACCTGGTCCACCGACCGGGCGACCGCGGTGCCGCCGATCAAGTACTACGTGCTGCACCTGCCCAGCGGCAAGGAGTCGATCCTGTTCGATCTCAGCAACGCCTATGGCCTGGGCCTGAGCTGAGCCGAAACCTGCGCCCGCAGCACGCGCAAGCCGCCGGTGGCCCCCTGGCCACCGGCAATTCCCGCCCCATTGACCCCCGTCAATACCACCCGCTGGCTATTTGCCCATGCTTGGCTGGCTTTTAGTCTGCCTATAACTCCAGATCCCGCGAATGCAACAGCGCCGGCCGGGTCTGAACCGTGGATGGGGAACCATGAACACTTCAATCAGTACCGCCTACAACTACAAGGTGGTCCGCCAATTCGCCATTATGACGGTGGTGTGGGGCATCGTCGGCATGGGACTCGGGGTTTTCCTCGCGGCCCAATTGGTCTGGCCCGAACTCAACTTCAACCTGCCGTGGACCAGCTTCGGCCGCCTGCGCCCGTTGCACACCAACGCGGTGATCTTCGCCTTCGGTGGCTGCGCGCTGTTCGCCAGTTCCTACTACTCGGTGCAACGCACCTGCCAGACCCAACTGTTTGCGCCGAAGATCGCGGCGTTCACCTTCTGGGGCTGGCAACTGGTGATCCTCCTGGCGGCCATCAGCCTGCCGCTGGGTTACACCAGTTCCAAGGAATACGCCGAACTGGAATGGCCGATCGATATCCTGATCACCATCGTCTGGGTCGCCTACGCCATCGTGTTCTTCGGCACGCTGATGAAGCGCACCACCAAGCACATCTACGTCGGTAACTGGTTCTTCGGCGCCTTCATCCTCACCGTGGCGATCCTGCATATCGTCAACAACCTGGAACTGCCGGTCAGCCTGACCAAGTCCTACTCGATCTACGCCGGGGCCACCGACGCCATGGTCCAGTGGTGGTACGGGCACAACGCCGTGGGCTTCTTCCTCACCGCCGGGTTCCTCGGGATGATGTATTACTTCGTGCCGAAACAGGCCGAGCGCCCGGTGTATTCCTATCGCCTGTCCATCGTTCACTTCTGGGCGCTGATCACCCTGTATATCTGGGCCGGTCCCCACCACCTGCACTACACCGCCCTGCCGGACTGGGCCCAGTCCCTGGGCATGGTGATGTCGCTGATCCTCCTGGCCCCGAGCTGGGGTGGCATGATCAACGGCATGATGACCCTCTCGGGTGCCTGGCATAAGTTGCGCAGCGACCCGATCCTGCGCTTCCTCGTGGTCTCCCTGGCGTTCTACGGCATGTCGACCTTCGAAGGCCCGATGATGGCGATCAAGACCGTCAACGCCCTCTCCCACTACACCGACTGGACCATCGGCCACGTGCACGCCGGTGCCCTCGGCTGGGTGGCGATGATCTCCATCGGCGCGCTGTACCACATGATCCCGAAAATCTTCGGCCGCCCGCAGATGCACAGCATCGGCCTGATCAACGCGCACTTCTGGCTCGCCACCATCGGCACCGTGCTCTACATCGCCTCGATGTGGGTCAACGGCATCGCCCAGGGCCTGATGTGGCGCGCGGTCAACGAGGACGGCACGCTGACCTACTCCTTCGTCGAAACCCTGGTGGCCAGCCACCCCGGCTACGTCGTCCGGCTGATCGGCGGGGCGATCTTCTTCAGCGGCATGTGGCTGATGGCCTACAACACCTGGCGCACCGTGCGCGGCGCACAGCCCGCCAGCGTGATCGCCGCCGCGCAGATGGCCTGAGGAGCTCGCCATGAAACATGAAGTGATTGAAAAGAACGTCGGCCTGCTGATGCTGCTGATGGTGTTCGCCGTGAGCATCGGCGGCCTGACCCAGATCGTCCCGCTGTTCTTCCAGGACGTCACCAACAAGCCGGTCGAAGGCATGAAACCCTACACCGCGCTGCAACTGGAAGGCCGCGATATCTACATCCGCGAGGGCTGCGTCGGCTGCCACTCGCAGATGATCCGCCCGTTCCGCGCCGAAACCGAACGCTATGGACACTACTCGGTAGCCGGTGAAAGCGTCTGGGACCACCCGTTCCTCTGGGGCTCCAAGCGCACCGGACCGGACCTGGCCCGGGTCGGCGGGCGTTACTCGGAAGACTGGCACCGCGCGCACCTGTACAACCCGCGCAACGTGGTCCCGGAGTCGAAAATGCCGGGCTACCCCTGGTTGGTGGCCAACCCGCTGGACAATAGCCTGACCGAAACCAAGCTGCGGGCGATGCGCACCCTGGGCGTGCCCTACACCGACGACGATATCGCCGGGGCCAGGGAGTCCGTGAAGGGCAAGACCGAAATGGACGCCCTGGTCGCCTACCTGCAAGTGCTCGGCACTGCGATCAAGAGCAAGAGGTGAGTCATGGACATGAGTAGCGGAATGATCCGCGGCCTCGGCACCCTGGTGGTCTTTATCGCCTTTATCGGCCTGGCCCTCTGGGTGTTCAACGCCAAGCGTACTGCCGAGTTCGCCGAAGCCTGCATGCTGCCCTTCGCCGATGACGAGCCGCTTCCCGCCCCCCCTGAAGATCCCACTGCAACAAGGAGCACCCGGCCATGACCACCTTCTGGAGTGCGTATATCTGCGTACTGACCATCGGCAGCCTGATCGGCCTGACCTGGTTGTTGATCGGTACGCGCAAGGGTGAAACCAAAGGCAGCGTCGACCAGACCATGGGCCACAGCTTCGACGGCATCGAGGAGTACGACAACCCGCTGCCGCAGTGGTGGTTCATGCTCTTCGCCGGGACCCTGGTGTTTGCCGTCGGCTACCTGATCCTCTACCCCGGCCTGGGCAACTGGAAAGGCATCCTGCCCGGCTACGAGAACGGCTGGACCGGCGTCCACGAATGGGAAAAGGAAATGGACAAGGCCGATGCCAAGTTCGGGCCGATCTTCGCCAAGTTCGCCGCCATGCCCGTGGAAGAAGTGGCCAAGGACCCGCAAGCGCTGAAAATGGGCGGACGCCTGTTCGCCTCCAACTGCGCGGTGTGCCATGGCTCGGACGCCAAGGGCGCCTACGGTTTCCCGAACCTCGCCGACGATATCTGGCGCTGGGGCGGCAGTGCCGACACGATCAAGACCACCATCATGGGCGGACGCATCGCGGCCATGCCGGCCTGGGGCGAAATCCTCGGTGAGGACGGGGTGAAGAACGTCGCGGCCTATGTCCGTCACGACCTGGCCAAGCTACCGCTGGCGCAGGATTCCACGGCGGACCTGGCCGCGGGCCGACAAACCTTCAGCACCACCTGCATCGCCTGCCATGGTGCCACCGGCCAGGGTAGCCAGATCATGGGTGCCCCCGACCTGACCCAGCCTTCCGGCTTTATCTACGGCAGCAGCGTGACGCAATTGCAGCAGACCATCCGCCACGGTCGCCAGGGCCAGATGCCGGCCCAGAGCGAACAGCTCGGCAACGATAAGGTGCAGTTGCTGGCCGCTTACGTGTTCAGTCTCTCCCACGGCAGTCAAGGAGAAAACAAAGCCCAATAACCACCGGATATTTCCTGTCGCATCGATCAGGATGCGACAGTTCCCCGCCTGTACGCGACCAAGTGTCGCACCTCTCTTTTAGTCCGCCTACCCACTCCCGGGAATCGGTACTAAGCTTTGCAAACTTCGATCAAACCGCATCCCCTCGCCTGCCGGACGATTCCGGCCTTTTCGAGGGCGCG
>Ga0209888_1000132_pt1 | contig 49415 bp, 42 predicted proteins | sample OrgsoiDNA_201059_FD_185807 | JGI IMG/M metagenome (GOLD analysis project Ga0209888, IMG submission 185807) | Permafrost soil microbial communities from the Arctic, to analyse light accelerated degradation of dissolved organic matter (DOM) -... | ecosystem: Environmental > Terrestrial > Soil >...
TTTCCTGGAACGCATCGGTACCGACCAAGGTGCTTGGCACCTGACCGGAGATGATCACCATCGGAATGGAGTCCATGTACGCCGTGGCGATACCGGTGATGGCATTGGTTGCGCCAGGACCGGAAGTCACCAGGACCACGCCGGCTTTACCGGTGGCACGGGCGTAGCCGTCAGCCATATGGGTCGCGGCCTGCTCGTGACGAACCAGGATGTGAGTTACATCCGGTTCCTTGAACAGGGCATCGTAGACATGAAGGAGAGCACCACCCGGGTACCCGTAGATGTACTTGACGCCTTCGTCACGCAAAAAGCGGACGAGCATCTCACCGCCAGATAAAAGCTCCACGTTGTTCACCTCTAAAACGCCAGAATACCGTCCACACACACTGGAGACGGGTCTTAATAGGTTTACTTCTCAGCAGAGCATGAGCGACGGTGGTCGCCGACTACGTCAGCACTGACTGAGCAAGTATTGGGAGTGCCCCAAATGTTGCGGGGGTTTCCCACCCAGCGCGAGGTAACGCGTTGCGGGTGTAACAGGTCGGCGCGGATGTGCGCCTCATGATCTGCCGAGTGGGCCTGCTTCTGGCAGTCCCTCTACAGCGGACTTTGGATTGTTCTGATTCGTCCGGTCCAAGTCAAGTCATCTTGTGAGCTTTCTTCGAACTAAGCGCATGACAACGCAGAAGAAAACCTTTCACAAGGGACTGTGCTACGTTGCTTATCGCATTGTCTGACAAGGAAACCTGATGCGTAGAAGCATTCTGATGGCAAGCCTGCTGCTCACCTTGAGCCCGCTGTGCCAGGCCGGGCAGATCTACAAATGGGTCGATGCCCAGGGCCAGACGCATTTCGATGCACAGCCGCCCGCCGGCCAGGCGGCGACCGTGGTGACCCCGGCGATCGGCAATGTCCCGGCGGCGCCACCGCGCCCCGCCGTGCCGGCGAGCACGGCAGTGGGCGACCAGCAGGCCGTCGACGCCAAGGTCAAGAAGCAGATTGCCGATCAGGAAGTGGTGCGCAAAGCTTATTGCGAGAAAGCCCGGACCAACCTGGCCCAGCTGGAAAACAACGCGCGAGTGCGTGAAGAGGTCAACGGCGAGTTGCGTCGCCTGACCGATGAAGAGCGCCAGGCGCGCCTGGTGGAGACGCGCAAGACCATCGAGGAAAACTGCTCGTAACCCCCCAGCCCTCACAAACGCCTCATACCCTTGTGGGAGCCGGCTTGCCGGCGATGAGGCCAGCAAGCCTTGCATCGCTCTTGCGGCCGCCATCGCCGGCAAGCCGGCTCCCACAAGGGCCGCACAGGCCTGAGCGGCGAATCCTAACCGCGGGTCTCGGCAATCAGTTGGTCAAACTGCGCCAGCAACCGCTGCAAGCCCCGGCCCTGCCCCGGCCGCTGGGCATAGACCATTTCCGCCATGGCCAGAATCCCGGAAGCGTTGGGCAGCGGCAGATCCGCCTCGAGGATCAGCTTCATCCTCGGCAGGAAAATCCATTGCAGCCACTGCTCGAACTCCAGGGTATCGACACTGAAAGGCTCGACACTGGCCAGAGCCTCGACGCTGGGCGGCTCTTCATCCCAGCAGCCCTGGAGCCGCAGCTCCCGCTCGATCAGCAGGAGTTGCTCGGCAATCAACGGAAAACGTGCATCCATCAGTAACCGGCCTTGGCCTTCTGCTGTGCCTGGGCGGCACCCGCAGCATCACCCTGCTTGCTCCGCGCCTGGGCGATGATGCCCCAGAGGTTGGCCTGCAGATCCGGACGACCATTGGCGAAGCTCAGGCCGCGACGGGCCAGTTGCTCGGCTTGCGGCGCATCACCCTGGGCCATGCGCACCTGGGCCAGGCGATAAAGCACTTGCGGTTCACGCGGTGCCACGCGCTGGGCGCGCTCAAGGCTGGACGAAGCACCATTGAGATCGCCACTGGATTGCTGCTGCTGGGCAGTGGTCAACAACGCCAGCACCGGGCCGTCCAGTTGCTCGTCGGCCGACAAACCGCCGCTGTTGTTGTTCGACGGAATACCGCTCGGCGCTACCGGGCTTGGCATGTTGTAAGCGCCCTGATTGACCGGCGGGCTGTAGGCGCCCTGGTTATAGGCGCCCGAATCGACCGGCCCCGGCTGGATCGGCGCGTTGTTCGCAGGACCTGGGGTAATCGGCCCTGGCGTGAACGGTTCGGTACTGATCGGCGTCGACACGGCCGCGCCACCACCCGGAACCATCACCACCACGCCGGAATCCTGCGGAACCGCCTGGGTCTGGCTAGGCACCGGCCCCCGGGTCACGGTCTTGCGGAAACCGCCGGTGGAGGAAATACGCTCGTTGTTGGAGACCGCGGTCCCCGAATCAACCACCGGGATCGAACCCCGTGGCACGCTGGAGCAACCGCCCAGCACGGTCAGTGCGGCAAAAGCTGGAATCAACCACTTGTTCACGTCAAACCCTCTTCGCTCAATTCAACCAGCCCTTGACCCAATCCATCACTTCGGTGGCCGGCGCAGGCGCCGCACCACCGCACGAAGCGCCAGGCACTGGTTCACTGCCGCGAATATACGGCATCTGCACAGCGCCCGGGCAATTGGCATCGGAACCTTGCCCGGTATGCGGATCGACCCAGGCCTGGACCACGTTATCCGGCTGCGGCATATCCAATGGCAGCGGATCGGCCTTGCGCATGAAACTGGTCCAGACCTGCAAGGCACCGCTGGCACCGGTGAACGGCGTCTTGCCGTTGTCATCGCGACCGAGCCATACCACCGCCAGCAGATCCTGGCCGAAACCGGCGAACCAGCTGTCCCGCGAGTCGTTACTGGTACCGGTCTTGCCGGCCAGGGTCAGGGTCTTGGGCAGGACGTTGTAGACCCCAGCCCCCGTACCCTCGCGCATCACCCGCTGCATCGCCGCCTGGATCAGGTAGATCGAACCCGGATCGAAACGCTGCTGGATCTGGAACGGATAACGCTTGAGCGGCTGGCCTTCAGCGGTCAAAACACTGCGAATCCCGCGCATCGGCGTATTGAAGCCACCGTTGGCCAGGGTCTGGTACATGGTCGCGATATCCATCGGCGTCATGCTCGCGGCGCCCAGCAACATCGAAGGAAAGGCCGGGAACTCGCGGGTGACACCCAGGCGTCCGAGGGTCTTGAGGACATTCGGCACGCCGACCTCCAGGCCCAGTCGAGCGGTCGCCAGGTTGTAGGAGTGCGCCAGGGCCTGATAAAGGAAAATCGTGCCGTGGGAACGACGTTCAAAGTTCTTCGGTGTCCAGACCTGTCCGTCAGCGCCCTTCACCGAGAAGGCTTCGTCCGACAGCCAACTGGTCAGCGTGTACTGGCTGGGTTTCTCCAGTGCCGTCAGATACACCGCCGGTTTGATCAACGAACCGACCGGGCGCACCGCGTCCAGCGCCCGGTTGAACCCGGCAAAGCTGGACTGGCGACTGCCGATCATGGCCTGGATCTCACCGGTTTCCGGGTTGGTCACCACCATGGCCGCCTCGATATCGTCGCTGCCCTTGCGCCCGGCCAGGCGCTTGAAGGTGTCGTTGACCGAAGCCTCGGCCTTCATCTGCAGAATCGGGTCGAAGCTGGTGAAGATGCGCAGGCCTTCCTCGGTCAAGTCTTCGTCGCGATAGTCTTCACGCAGTTGCCGCTTGACCAGGTCGAGGAAGCCGGGGAACGAACTGTCCGCCAGGCTGCCGCGGGCGGTCACCCCCAACGGCATTTTCTTCGCCGCCGCGACTTGCTCGGCGGTGGCCACGCCCTGCTGTTCCAGCAGGTCGAGCACCAGGTTGCGCCGTTCCAACGCGCGATCCGGGTAACGTCGCGGGTTGTAGTAGGACGGGCCCTTGACCATGCCCACCAGCAACGCCACCTGATGCAACTTCAGCTCCGCCAGGGGCTGGCTGAAAAAGAACTGGCTGGCCAGGCCGAAGCCGTGCACCGCGCGCTGGCCGTCCTGGCCGATAAAGACCTCGTTGAGGTAGGCCTCGAGAATCTCTTTCTTGTCGTAATGCAGCTCCAGCAGCATGGCCATCATGGCCTCGGTGAGCTTGCGGCTCAGGCTGCGTTCGTTGGTCAGGAAGAAGTTCTTGACCAACTGCTGGGTCAGGGTACTGCCGCCCTGGCGCATCTGTCCGGCCGAGGTATTGACCCAGATGGCCCGGGCAATCGACTTCGGCGAGACGCCGAAGTGATGATAGAAATCCCGGTCCTCGACCGTGACCAGGGTGTCGAGCAGGTACGGCGGCACCTGGTCGATCTTGATCAGGATGCGGTCTTCGAGGTTCTTCGGGTACAGGCCGCCGATCAGCAGCGGCTCAAGGCGCACCACCGATAGCTTCGCGCCGTTGAGCGAGGACAGCTCGGCCACATAGTCGCCGGAGAAGCGCACGCGCACCGGCTGGGCCGACTCCATGCCTTCATAGAACTGGAAGCCACGGGTGTTCAGGTCCACGGTATTGCCGTTGACCGCCGCCGCCCCCGGGCCATTGGCCACGGGTTCGCGACGATAACCGAGGGCATCGAGTTCGGTGAGGAAGTCTTCCTTGCTCAGTTTCTGGCCGGCGAACAGCTCCAGCGGCCGGGCATAGACCTTGGCCGGAATGGTCCAGCGCTTGCCGGAGAATTTCTCCTGCACGATGGCATCGAGGTAGACGGCAAAACCGGCCACCACGACGAGGCCCACCAGGCTGAGCTTGATCGCCCAGCCAAGCCAGGGGCGCAAGCGGCCAGCGGGAGGTTTGGATTTGGCGCGGGAACGGGGGGATCGGGTACGAGTCATGGCGGCGGATTATACGCACTTTATTCATGATCAACATGTACGTCCGGCGGTTTGCAGCGACGCCCTCAGCGGCCATAATGACCACCTTGAATTTACCGCCCCCTTGAAGGATCGCCAGTGAGCCAGTCCCTGATTACCGCCCTGCAAAACCCGGCCCTCTACCCGCATCCGGTGGAAGGTTTCCAGGTTATCGAAACCCATATTTCCTGGGTCCTGCTCACCGGCCCCTATGCCTACAAGATCAAGAAGCCGGTCAATTTCGGATTCCTCGACTTCACCGAACTGAGCGGTCGCGCACATTTCTGCGCGGAAGAGCTGCGCCTGAACCAGCGCCTGACTGCCGACCTGTACCTGGAAGTCCTGCCGATCACCGGCAGCGTCGAGGCCCCCGTCCTGGGCGGCAGCGGCCCGGCCATCGAATACGTGCTGAAAATGCGTCAGTTCCCGCAGAGCCAGTTGCTGAGCACCCTGCAGGCCAACGGCGAGCTGACCGCCGCCCACGTCGATGAAATGGCCCAACAGATCGCCGCGTTCCACCAGAGCGCCCCCGAAGTGCCGAAAGACCACTACCAGGGCACTCCGGAAGCGGTCATGGACCCGGTTCGGCAGAACTTCGAGCAGATCCGCCCCTTCCTCAGCGAAAAAGCCGATCTGCTGCAACTCGACGCCCTCCAAGCCTGGGCCGAAACCAGTTTCGAGCGCCTCAAGCCGTTGCTGGCCCAGCGCAAGGCCGAAGGCTTCATTCGTGAATGCCACGGCGACATCCACCTGGGCAACGCCACCGTCATCGACGGCAAGGTGGTGATCTTCGATTGCATCGAGTTCAACGAGCCTTTCCGCTTCACCGACGTCTACGCCGACACCGGCTTCCTCGCGATGGACCTCGAAGACCGCGGCCTCAAGAGCCTGGCCCGACGATTTGTCAGCCAGTACCTGGAACTGACCGGCGACTACCAGGGCCTCGCCCTGCTGAACTTCTACAAGGCCTATCGCGCCCTGGTCCGCGCCAAGATCGCACTGTTCAGCATGCCGGCCGAAGACCCGGTGCAACGCGCCAGCAGCATGCGCCAGTACCGCAACTACGCCAATCTGGCGGAAAGCTACAGCACCATCCCTTCGCGTTTCCTGGCCATCACCAGCGGCGTCTCCGCCGTCGGCAAGAGCCACGTCGCCCTGCGCCTGGTGGAAGCCCTGGGCGCCGTACGGCTGCGCTCGGATGTCGAACGCAAACGCCTGTTCGGCGAACAATCGGTCGAGAACAGCGTCGGCGACGGCATCTATAGCCGCGACGCCAGCGTGAGCACCTACCAGCGCCTGCATGAAATCGCCGACACCGTCCTGCGCGCCGGCTTCCCGGTGGTGATCGACGCCACCTACCTCAAACGCGAACAACGCAACGCCGCCGCCCAGGTTGCCGAAGCCACCGGCGTACCGTGCCTGATCCTCGATTGCAACGCCCCACAGGCCGTGATCGAAAGCTGGCTGGCCCAGCGCCAGGCCGACGCCGTCGACCCGTCCGACGCTACACTGGAAGTGATCGCCGCCCAGCAAGCGAGCCGCGAAGCCCTGGGCGCCGATGAAGTGCTGCGCACCAAACGTGTCGAAACCCATGAAAGCGGGAGCCTCGACGCCCTGGTCGAGCAGATTCGCCAGCGCCTGCCGGGCCTGTAAAAAACTATTTCAGCCGTGGGGCCGCAAGTGCTTCACGGCTGAAACATAGTGGCATTATACTGGCGTCATAAATCCAACAGGAGACGTCTCATGAGCCATCCCAAGCTGCTCGACTCACCCTTGTTTGCCTTGCTGCACAAGGATGACATTGCCGGCTTCAACAAGGCACGTCCCAAGGACGGTCCGATCGACATGCGCGGTGGTGACTTCCGCGGCCTCGACCTGCGTGAACTGAACGCCGAGGGGATCGACTTCACCGATGCCTACTTCCGCTCCGCCGACCTGCGTGGCGTGGACTTCCAGAAATCCATCCTGATCGGTGCCAGCGTGGCCCATGCGCAGATTTCCGGTGCTTACTTCCCAGTGGAACTGACCCCGGCCGAGATCCTCATGTCGATGCAGTTCGGTACGCGCCTGCGCTACAGCGTCTAGCCCTCGCGGAGGGGTTCGAAGAGGGTGGCAGCGCCTGCCGCCTGGTGTCTGCTCACGGCCTCGACAAGGCTCCTGCTGTACGATTTCTCCCTTTGTGCGCCATCCCCGTTCTGCCGGCCAGCGTCGGCGAAAGCCGTGGCTTAGAAGCATTTGCACCAACGCCGAGCAAAGAACTACGCTTTTCCTACTGACCGCTACACTCCTTTTCAGGCTTGCCTACTCTCGTCCACGCAGCGTTCGGCCGTCGCAAGGAGGCTTGATGAACGATGAACTGCAACACCTGAAGAACCTTGGCAAGACCTCGGCGCAATGGCTGCACGCAGTGGGTATCCACAGCGCATCGGATTTGCGTCGACTGGGAGCGGTGGATGCCTACCGCGCGGTACGAACCCGCGGATTTCGGGCATCGAAAGTGCTGTTGTATGCGATCGAAGGCGCCTTGATGGACATTCATTGGAACGATATCCCTCAAGAACGCAAAGAAGCCTTGAATAAACAGTTGGACGCGATATCGTCGCGTCATAAAAACTGATTTCGCAGGGTTTGGCATGTATCTACTCGGGGAGCAACCGGCCTACGCCGAAGAACTGATCAATCGCCTGCAGGCGATTCCGGCACAGCTGCTCAAAGGTTTACCCCCCTGCGCGGCTCCCCTCGAGCTTGAGCAAATCGCTGACCTCGGTACCTTGCTGCCCGCCGATCAGGTTTTCCTGATCGACAGCGGCCTGCTGCGTGCCCGGGTCGATGAGCGGGCATTGTTCTATCTGCACGAAGGCGACCTGGTCGGATTGCGCCAGGGCATCGACTGGCCACGCTGCGTGCTGAGCAGTGACAACCCATTGCGCCTGATCCCCTACCAGCGCGCCGACCTTTTCGCCCATGTCTACGCCGACGAAAGCCGCGCCGAAGCGCTGCTGCGTTACCTGATCGGGCAGACCGCCCTGCTCTCCGACGCTGTCACCCGCCTGAAACAGCCGGAATTTCGCAGCAGCAACGGCTTCCAGCAGGTGGCCAGCGGTGAAGTGATGATCCGCCAGGGCGACGCCGCCGATCATGTCTTCATCATTACCGACGGGCACGCCGAGGCCTTTGTCGACGGGCACAAGGTCGGCGATGTGCCCAAGGACGAGATTTTCGGCGCCATGGCCGTGTTCACCGGCGAGAAACGCAGCGCCAGCGTAATCGCCAGCCAGCCGTGCACAGTCATGCTGATCCCCAAGGAGCAATTCCTCAGCCTGACCCAGAGCAACCCGCGCATCGCCCACAGCCTGATCGAAAGCATGGCCCGGCGCATCGACTTGCTGAACAAGGAAGTCACCCGCCTGAGCGCCATCGGCACGCCGCGCTGAAGCACCGCGACCCCGATTACTCATCCGTCGCAGCACCCCGGACGAACGGTCGATAAAAAGACATTGACTTGGAAATGAGAATCGTTATGATTATCACAACTGATCGCGAGATCGGTTGGATTTTCTGGAAGGCCCTGGTTCGGACTCTCAGATTATCTCCTCATCAGGCTAATCACGGTTATTGACCCGGCTTTTTGCCGGGTCTTTTTTTGCCTGCCCGAAAGCCCGCCGAGAAGCACCTCGGCGACGCAACAGGGGCCTCAGGCCTCCCCGACCAGCGGCGCTACCGGAGACTCCAGTCGCGCCAGCAACTCATCCAGCAAGCCGGACGCCCCGAGCCGCACGTGGTCGGCATTGACCCAGGCGTCACCGAAACGCGCGCGCGCCAGTTCGATATAGGTGCGCGCATCGTCGAAGGTGCGGATGCCGCCCGAGGCCTTCAGCCCCACCAGCCCGCCACGCTCGGCAATGGCCTCAAGCATGATGCGCACCGCCTGCTCGGTCGCATTGACCAGGACTTTGCCGGTGCTGGTCTTGAGAAAGTCGGCACCGGCTGCAATCGCGTCCTGGCTGGCCTGGCGGATCATCTGCGGGTCGCGCAGTTCACCGGTTTCCAGGATCACCTTGAGCCTCGCCCGCCCCTGGCAGGCGTCACGACAGGCGGCGACCATGCTCAGGCCGGTCTGGGCATCGCCCATCAACAATGAGCGGTAGGGGTAGACCAGGTCCACCTCATTGGCGCCGGCGGCAATCGCTTCCAGGGTTTCAGCGACCACCGAGGCGACATTCGGTCCGCCATGGGGGAAGTTGACCACCGTGGCGACTCGGATCGCCTGCCCGCCCTGAGCATCGAGAGCCCGTCGCGCCAGCGCGACAAAACGCGGAAACACACACACCGCCGCCACCGGACCGAAAGGCGTCTGCGCCCGCTGGCACAGCGAAAGGATGCGCTCGTCATCGTCATCGCCACTCAGCGAGGTCAGGTCGAGCAGACCAATGGCCTGCTGCGCCAGTTGTTGATCGGCCTCATTTATCTGCTTCATCTTCACTCCCAATCCGGATCGTTGCATAAACCTGACAAGCGTCCGAAGCGCCTCCTCGGCGGTCCTGGCTGTCGGATGACGCGAAATACGCTATGGGCAGCAGGATAAAGGACTCGCCCGCGCCAGGGCATGTATCAGCCAAAGACCGGGACTCGACTCACATCAGAACAAGATATGTCCTACCCACTACAGGGGGCGGATAACACCCGGGGGAAACGTGTCAACGGGCGATGATCAGCGGATGACCGCGCTCCGGATGGGCCTGCACCAGCACCTCCAGGCCGAACACCGCCTTGAGCGGCTCGGGGCGCAGTACCACGTCCGGGCTATCCAGGGCATGGGGCCGACCCTGCTCGAGCAGGAGGATACGGTCACAGTAACGGGCCGCCAGGTTCAGGTCATGGAGGATGATCAGCACCGCCGCGCCACGGTCGGCAAACGCGCGGATGGCTTGCAGGGTGGTGTGCTGGTGCAGCGGATCGAGCATCGAGGTCGGCTCGTCGAGCAGCAGGGTCTGGCCGCTTTCCCCCGGCCATAATTGCGCCAGCACCCGTGCCAGGTGCACCCGTTGCCGTTCGCCGCCGGACAGGGCCAGGTAGCTGCGCCCGGCCAGGTGAAAGGCGTCGGCCGCCTGCAAGGCCGCCGTGATGATTTCGTCGTCGCGGACCTGGCCGGTCTGGTGCGGCAAGCGCCCCATGCCCACCACCTCCTCGACCCGAAAGGCGAAATCCAGCGTCGAGGTCTGCGGCAGCACCGCCAGACGTTGCGCCCGTTCGGCCCCGCGCCAGTCAGCCAAGGGCCGTTGATCGAGCCAGACCTGTCCGGCGGCCGGTTGCAGTTCGCCGCTCAAGGCACCGAGCAGGGTGCTTTTCCCCGCACCGTTGGGGCCCAGGACACCAAGTATCTGCCCCGGCTCGAGGTCCAGGTCGATGCCATCCAATACCGTCTTCTGCCCACGACGGATCTGCAGGCTCTGCGCGCACAGCATCAGGTACGTCCTCGCAACAACAGATAGAGAAAGAACGGCGCGCCGAGAAAGGCCGTGACGATACCGATCGGCAGTTCCGCCGGTGCCAGGGCCAGGCGCGCGATCAGGTCGGCGAACAACAACAGGCTGGCACCGGCCAGAACCGAGGCAGGCAGCAGCACGCGATGGTCCGGTCCCGCCAGCAGACGGACCAGATGGGGCACCACCAGGCCGACAAAGCCGATCATCCCGGCCGCCGCCACGGCCGCCCCCACGCCCAGCGCCGTGCAGAACACCAGCTCACGCTTGAGCCCTTCGACATCGATACCCAGGTGACTGGCCTCCGACTCGCCCAGCAACAAGGCATTCAGTGCCTTGGCCCGGCGCGGCAGCCAGAGGGCCACCGCCACGGTGACCAGCAGCAGCGGCCATAGCCGGGCGTAGCTGGCGCCGTTGAGGCTGCCCAGGTTCCAGAAGGTCAGGGTGCGCAGGGTCCCATCGTCGGCCAGGTAGGTGAACAGGCCGACCGCCGAGCTGGCCAACGCGGTCAGGGCGATGCCCGCCAACAGCATGATTGCCACGTTGGTCTGGCCATTGCGGCGCCCGAGGCGATAAACCAGCGCCGTCACTCCGAGGCCGCCGAGAAAGGCACAAACCGACAGCAGATACGGGCCCCAGGCATCCGGCAGGCCACCAAAGGCGGCTCCCCCGACAATGGCGACGGCCGCGCCCAATGCCGCACCGCTGGAGACGCCCACCAGCCCGGGATCGGCCAGCGGGTTGCGAAACAGTCCCTGCATGGCCACGCCGGACAGCGCCAGCACACCGCCGACCGCCAGACCGAGCAAGGTCCGCGGCAGGCGAATCTGCCCCAGGATCATTTCGGCCTGCTCCAGGCCCGCCGCTGGCAACGGCACTCCCGCCAAGCGTAGCGCCGCGCGCATCGTATCGAGCAATGGCAGGCTGACCGGACCCAGCGCCAGCGACAACCAGATTGCCAGCAAGCACAGCAGGCCCAAGCCGATGAACAGCGTGCGCGGTTTGACCAGGGTGGTCATGGCGTCACGGCTGCCGCCGGATAGAACTCGCTCGCCAACTGCTTCAACGCCTGCGGCAGGCGCGGCCCGAGCCCGCCCACCAGCAGGGTCGGGTCGAGTTCAAAGATCTGCCCGGCCTTCGCCGCCCGGGTCGAGGCAAGAATCGGATTTTCCTTCATCAAGGCCTGGCGCGCGGCGTCGCCGGTCAGGCTGCGATCGGCGAACACCAGCACTTCAGGATTCAAGCCGGCCAGCGCTTCGACGGAAAAAGGCTTGTAGCCGCTATGGGTCGCCAGATTGTGGCCGCCGGCCAGGGTCAGCAGCCAATCGGCGGCGGTATCCTTGCCGGCGATCAGCGGCTTGCCACCGGCATGCCCCAGCAACAGCAAGACGCCCGGGCTCGATTGCTTGGCCTGGGCCTGTCGAACCCGGCCCTGCTGGTCCTCGAGTTGCTGTTGATAAGTCTGGAACAGCGCCGTGGCCTGTTCTTCCCGCCCGAGCAATTTGCCCAGGTGCTGCAGGTTGCCTTGCAGCGCCGACAAGTCCGCCTGGGCCGAGAACATTTCCACCGGCACACCGGCCTTGCGAATCTGCTCCAAGACCAACGGTGGACCCATTTCCTCGGTACCCACCAGGATCTGCGGACGCAGGCTCAGAATGCCCTCGGCCGACAATTGCCGCTGGTAGCCGATACTCGGCAAGGCCTTCAAGGATTCAGGGTGCTGACTGGTAGTATCGACACCGACCAACTTGGACTCCGCACCCAGGACACTGACCCACTCCGACAACGCCCCGCCGGCGCTGACCCAGCGCTGCGGCAGTTCGGTTGCCAGGGCGGCATGGCTGAGCGCTAGCCCGGCGACGAGAGCAAACAAGCGGGGATGCAGGCGCATAGAGGATAATCCTGAAGGGAGGGCGCTTTATTAGCAGATCATTATCATTTGATAATTATTTGCATTTGAACGTCAACCCGAAACACATCCTGTTGCGTAATCGCCGACAAAAAAGGCGCGAGGCCCCCTACAAGGATCAACATGAAATTTCTCTGCGACTCGAACACCCTGGCCGACAACAGCAGTCGTGGTTTTGAAGTGGACGGGCGACCGCTGCTGGCCGTGCGCCGCGAGGGCCGGGTCTATGTCTACCAGAATCGCTGCCCGCATCGTGGTATCCCCCTGGAATGGCGACCCGACCAGTTTCTCGACCCCAGCGCCAGCCTGATCCAGTGCGCGACCCATGGCGCACTGTTCCTGATTGAAAGCGGTGAGTGCGTGGCCGGGCCTTGCGCCGGGCAGTCACTGCTGGCGATCCCCTGCACGGAAGACGCCCAAGGCATCTGGCTCGCGCCGTGAAGCGCTAGAGCAACACCGGCAAGCGGCGATCGACGCGGATCTCCTCCGGCGTCAGGCTCACCCCATAGGCCAGCACCTCGACCCCGGCCGCCACCGCTTCACGCAGGGCCGCGGCATAACCCGGATCAATCTCCTCGGCCGGCCGCACCGCCTCGATGCCGGTCAGGTTCACGCAATACAGCTGCACCGCCCGCACACCTTCGCGGGCCAGGGTGGCCAACTCGCGCAAATGCTTGGCGCCGCGCTGGGTCACCGCATCCGGAAAGGCCGCCACCGCCGAACCGTCGAAGCCGAGGGTGACGCTTTTGACTTCGACAAACGCCGGCCCCGTTGGATAGTCGAGGCGAAAATCGATCCGGCTGTTCTCCTGACCGTAGGCCACTTCACGCTTCAAACCGGTAAAACCGTTCAGTTCGCTGATAACCCCAGCGCGCAACGCCTCTTCGATCAAGGGATTGGCCCGCGCGGTATTCACGCAGGCCAACCGGCCCTGCGGGGTTTCACCGATTTCCCAGGTGCCGGGCAGCTTGCGCTTGGGGTCGTTGGAGCGACTGAACCAGACCTGCCCGCCCGGAACCATGCAGTTGAGCATCGAGCCGGTATTGGGGCAGTGAATGGTCAGCAACTCGCCGGAGGCGGTTTCGATGTCCGCCAGGAAACGTTTGTAGCGCTGGATCAGACGACCTTCTTCGAGGGCAGGAGAAAAACGCATCAGCCTTGCCAGCTCCGCAGACCCCGGGCAATCCGCTCCACCGCCTGCTCAAGACGCGGCAGGCTCTGGGTGTAGGCAAACCGCACATGGTGGTTGGCCAGGTGACGACCGAAGTCCAATCCAGGGGTAAAGGCCACATGCTCGGTTTCGAGGAAATGACGGCAGAACGCGAAGGCATCGCCGCCGAATGCGCTGATATCGGCGTACAAGTAGAAAGCGCCCTGGGGCTCCACGGCAATGCTGAAACCCAGCTCGCGCAACGCCGGCAGGAGGAAGTCGCGACGGCGGCCGAACTCGGCCCGGCGCTCTTCGAGAATACTCAGGGTCGCCGGCTCGAAACAGGCCAGCGCCGCATACTGGGCCATGCTCGGCGCGCTGATGTAGAGGTTCTGCGCGAGTTTTTCCAGGTCCGCCACCGCTTCCGGCGGCGCCACCAGCCAGCCCAGCCGCCAGCCGGTCATGCCGAAATATTTGGAAAAGCTATTGAGCACAAAGGCGCTGTCATCGACTTCCAGCACGCTGGCCGCATCACAGCCGTAGGTCAGGCCGTGATAGATCTCGTCCACCACCAGATGGCCATGACGCTCCTTGACCGCCGCCGACAGCGCCCCCAGTTCGTCCCGTGTCAGCAGGGTCCCGGTGGGGTTGGCCGGCGATGCCACCAGGGCACCGACACTGTCCTGGTCCCAGTGACGTGCGACCAGATCGGCGGTGAGCTGATAACGCACCTCCGGCCCGACCGGCACCAGCTGCGCGGCCCCCTCGACCAGGCGCAGGAAGTGCCGGTTGCACGGGTAGCCCGGATCGGCCAGCAGCCAGTGCTTGCCGGGGTCCACCAGCAAACTGGTGGCCAACAGCAGCGCACCGGAACCGCCCGGGGTGATCAGAATGCGCTGCGGATCGATATCCAGCTTGTAGCGCTGCTGATAGAAGCCGGCGATCGCCTCGCGCAGCTGCGGCAGCCCGCGCGCCGCGGTGTAATGGGTCTTGCCCGTCTCCAGCGCGGCCTGGCCGGCGCGAATGATCGGCGCGGCGGTGGTGAAATCCGGTTCACCGATCTCGAGGTGGATCACATCATGCCCGGCGGCCTGCAACTCATTGGCGCGCGCCAGCAGGGCCATCACATGAAACGGTTCGATTGCGCGACTGCGCGCGCTGTAGTGCTGAGTCATGGGCCTTCCTTGATTTGACGGGGGAATGGGCGATAGACCGATTCTACCCAACCGCGATCACCCTGGAGTGTTTAAAGCATCCTACGCTTCCCGCAAGATTGACTAAAATAAACAATTAACCATTGCTTCATGAAGCTGACGCCTTCCATCCGGCATATATTGGCCCGCTTCTTGTAGGAGCAGCCGGTCGAGGTTCGACTCGACAAGTCCAGCCTCGACAACCGGGAGTAGCGCACCCCGATTCGATCTGGTAAGTTCGCCCGCTTGCAGCCGCAGGGCCGGCAGGTGTCGGTGATGTTGAAATCCTGCGCAATGGATTAGAAGAGTAGAGGCGGTCCATTCATGCCCACCCAAGCAAAGCAGCAAAGCACTGAGCCAAAGATCGGCGGCTTCGAACCCTATGTTGAAAGCAAGGGCGAGGAGTACATGGGCGAGCCCATGCGCAAGCACTTCACCAAGATCCTGCAGAAATGGAAGCAGGAATTGATGCATGAAGTCGACCGTACCGTTGATCATATGAAGGACGAAGCGGCGAACTTTCCTGACCCGGCTGACCGTGCCAGCCAGGAAGAAGAGTTCAGCCTCGAACTGCGCGCCCGCGACCGCGAGCGCAAGCTGATCAAGAAAATCGACAAGACCCTGCAGCTCATCGAAGACGAAGAGTATGGCTGGTGCGAGTCCTGTGGCGTCGAGATCGGCATCCGCCGACTGGAAGCCCGACCGACTGCCGACATGTGCGTCGACTGCAAGACCCTGGCGGAAATCAAGGAAAAACAGGTCGGCAAGTAATCCCTGTCGAAACCTGAGCAAACGGAGCGTGCGAACGCTCCGTTTTCATTTGTGTCGCCGACGCGGCTTATCGCCTACGGACTCTCCAGTAATATCCGAACCATGACTGCCACTCCCGCCTATATCGGACGCTTCGCTCCCACGCCCAGCGGTCACCTGCATTTCGGCTCACTGGTCGCCGCCCTGGCCTCGTACCTCGACGCACGCTCGGTCGGTGGACGCTGGCTGCTGCGTATGGAAGACCTTGATCCACCGCGCGAAGAGCCCGGCGCCCAGGCGTCGATCCTCGACACCCTGCAACGCTACGGCTTCGAATGGGACGGCGAACTGGTCCGCCAGAGCGAACGTCACGACGCTTATGCCCAGGTCCTCGAGCGCCTGTTCAGCCAAGGCCTGGCCTACGCCTGCACCTGCTCGCGCAAGGAACTGGAGCCCTACCAGGGGATCTATCCGGGGTTGTGCCGCAACCTTGGCCACGGTATCGAAAATGCCGCCATCCGCCTGCGCGTGCCGGAACTGAGCTATCGCTTCGAGGACCGGGTACAGGGCCTGTTCCAGCAGCACCTGGGCCGTGAGGCCGGCGATTTCGTGATCCGCCGTCGCGACGGGCTCTACGCCTACCAACTGGCGGTGGTGCTGGACGATGCCTGGCAAGGAGTGACCGATATCGTCCGCGGCGCCGACCTGCTGGACTCGACACCCCGCCAGCTCTACCTGCAGGAACTGCTCGGGCTGCCGCAGCCGCGTTACCTGCATGTACCACTGATCATCCAGCCGGACGGCCACAAACTCGGCAAGTCCTACCGCTCGCCACCGTTGACCGCCGACCAGGCAACGCCCCTGCTGATGCGTGCCCTGCGTACACTGGGGCAACACCCGCCCGCCGCACTGGAACAGTGCACGCCGCGCGAGGTGCTCGACTGGGGTATCGGCCATTGGGATGCCACACTGATTCCAAGGACCGCCACCCTGGCCGAAGCGCAATTGCACTGACGCCCCTTGCAGGTTGGCGCCCATCCGTTACCATCGCCGCACGTTTTCGGGCACGTACACAATAAAGAGAGGCCGGGATGTACATCTATCGCTTGGTCCTGCTGCTGGTGGTCGGGATCTACCTGTTCTCGCCGGCCATCATGGACTGGTGGATCGACGCCACCGGCGCCTGGTATCGCCCTTATCTGCTCTGGCTGATCCTGATCGTCGTGACCTTCATCCTGCAGAGCCAAAAAGATGCCGATGAGCTTTAGCCTGACCCAGATGCTGCTGATCAGCGCCGCGTACCTGCTGGCGTTGTTTGGCGTGGCCTGGATCAGTGAACGTGGAGTGATCCCACGCTCGATCATCCGCCACCCGCTGACCTACACCCTGTCCCTGGGCGTCTACGCCAGTGCCTGGGCGTTTTATGGCACGGTGGGCCTGGCCTACCAGTACGGCTACGGTTTTCTCTCCAGCTACCTGGGGGTCTCCGGCGCGTTCCTGCTGGCGCCGGTACTGCTCTACCCGATCCTGAAGATCACCCGCACCTACCAGCTGTCGTCCCTGGCCGATCTGTTCGCCTTCCGCTTTCGCAGCACCTGGGCCGGCGCCCTGACCACGGTGTTCATGCTGATCGGCGTGCTGCCGCTGCTGGCGTTGCAGATCCAGGCGGTGGCCGACTCCATCGGCATCCTCACCCGCGAACCGGTGCAGCATCGGGTGGCCCTGAGCTTCTGCGCCCTGATCAGTCTGTTCACCATCTTCTTCGGCTCGCGGCATATCGCCACCCGGGAAAAACACGAAGGCCTGGTGTTCGCCATTGCCTTCGAGTCGGTGATCAAGCTGATCGCCATCGGCGGGGTTGGCCTGTATGCCTTGTACGGGGTGTTCGACGGGCCGCAGCAGCTTGAGCTCTGGTTGCTGCAAAACCAGACCGCCCTGGCCGCCTTGCACACGCCGTTGCAGGAAGGTCCGTGGCGCACCCTGCTGCTGGTGTTCTTCGCCTCGGCCATCGTGATGCCGCACATGTATCACATGACCTTCACCGAGAACCTCAACCCGCGCTCGCTGGTGAGTGCAAGCTGGGGCCTGCCACTGTTCCTGCTGCTGATGAGCCTGGCGGTGCCGCTGATTCTCTGGGCCGGGCTCAAGCTCGGCGCCACCACCAACCCGGAATACTTCACCCTCGGCATCGGCATTGCCGCCAACAACGAGGCCCTGGCCCTGCTGGCCTACGTCGGCGGACTCTCGGCGGCCAGCGGGCTGATCATCGTCACCACCCTGGCGCTGTCGGGCATGGCCCTGAACCACCTGGTGCTGCCGCTCTACCAGCCGCCGGCCGAAGGCAATATCTATCGCTGGCTGAAGTGGACGCGCCGCGCCCTGATCGTCGCCATCATCATGGCCGGCTATGGTTTCTACCTGCTGCTGGGCGCCGAACAGGACCTCGCCAACCTGGGCATCGTCGCCTTTGTCGCGACCCTGCAATTCCTCCCCGGGGTACTCTCGGTGCTCTACTGGCCGACCGCCAACCGGCGCGGTTTTATCGCCGGCCTGCTGGCGGGGATCCTGGTCTGGCTGGTGACCATGCTGCTGCCGTTGATCGGCAATCTGCAGGGGTTCTATGTACCGTTGTTGAACATGATCTATGTGCTCGACGACACCAGCTGGCATATGGCGGCCATCGCCTCCCTGGCGGCCAACGTGCTGATGTTCACCCTGATCTCGCTGTTCACCAGCGCAAGCCCCGAAGAGGCCAGCGCCGCCGAAGCCTGCGCGGTGGACAATGTACGGCGCCCGCAACGCCGTGAACTGCATGCCGCCTCGCCGCAGGAATTCGCCACCCAACTGGCCAAGCCGCTGGGGGCCAAGGCCGCGCAGAAAGAGGTCGAACAGGCCCTGCGCGATCTCTACCTGCCCTTCGACGAGCGCCGCCCCTACGCCCTGCGCCGCCTGCGTGACCGTATCGAGGCCAACCTGTCCGGGCTGATGGGCCCGAGCGTGGCCCAGGACATGGTGGAAACCTTCCTGCCCTACAAGGCCGGCGGCGAAAGCTACGTCACCGAAGACATCCACTTCATCGAAAGCCGCCTGGAAGACTACCACTCGCGTCTCACCGGCCTTGCCGCCGAACTCGACGCCCTGCGCCGCTACCACCGCCAGACCCTGCAGGAACTGCCGATGGGCGTCTGCTCGCTGGCCAAGGACCAGGAGATCCTGATGTGGAACAAGGCCATGGAGGAGCTTACCGGGGTGGCCGCGCAGCGCGTGGTCGGCTCACGCCTGGGCACCCTCGGCGAGCCGTGGAAGGACTTGCTGCAAGGCTTTATCAACCTGCCCGACGAACACCTGCACAAGCAGCACCTGGCCCTCGACGGCCAGACCCGCTGGCTGAACCTGCACAAGGCGGCGATCGACGAGCCGCTGGCGCCGGGCAACAGCGGCCTGGTGCTGCTGGTCGAGGACCTCACCGAAACCCAGATGCTCGAAGACAAGCTGGTGCACTCCGAACGCCTGGCGAGCATCGGCCGGCTGGCGGCCGGCGTGGCCCACGAGATCGGCAACCCGATCACCGGTATCGCCTGCCTGGCGCAGAACCTGCGCGAAGAGCGTGAGGACGACAGCGAACTGACCGAAATCAGCGGGCAGATCCTCGAACAGACCAAGCGCGTCTCGCGCATCGTCCAGTCGCTGATGAGCTTCGCCCACGCCGGCAGTCACCAGCACAACGACGAAGCCGTCTGTCTGGCCGAGGTCGCCCAGGATGCCATTGGTCTGCTGGCCTTGAACCGGCGCAACTTCGAAGTACAGTTCTTCAACCTGTGCGATCCCGAGCACTGGGTCGACGGCGATTCCCAACGCCTGGCCCAGGTGCTGATCAACCTGCTCTCCAACGCCCGTGACGCCTCGCCTGCCGGTGCGGCGGTACGGGTCAAGAGCGAGGCCTTCGAACACACCATCGACCTGATCGTCGAGGACGAAGGCACTGGCATCCCGAAGAACATCATGGACCGATTGTTCGAACCCTTCTTCACCACCAAGGATCCTGGCGAGGGCACCGGACTGGGCCTTGCTCTGGTCTATTCCATCGTTGAAGAGCATTATGGACAAATCACCATCGACAGCCCGGCTGACATCCAAAGCCAACGTGGCACCCGTATCCGGGTCACCCTGCCACGTCATGTCGAAGCGACGTCCGCTGTGAACTGAGACCGTCGAGAGAACCGAATCAATGCCGCACATTCTGATCGTCGAAGACGAAACCATCATCCGCTCCGCCCTGCGTCGCCTGCTGGAACGTAATCAGTACCAGGTCAGCGAAGCCGGTTCGGTGCAGGAAGCCCAGGAACGTTTCAGTATCCCCTCGTTCGACCTGATCGTCAGCGACCTACGCCTGCCCGGCGCCCCCGGTACCGAACTGATCAAGCTCGGCCAGGGCACCCCCGTGCTGATCATGACCAGCTACGCCAGCCTGCGCTCGGCCGTGGACTCGATGAAAATGGGCGCGGTGGACTACATCGCCAAGCCGTTCGACCACGACGAGATGCTCCAGGCCGTGGCCCGCATCCTCCGTGATCGCCAGGGCGGCCAAGGCGCGCCGGCCGAGAAAGTCGCCGGCAAGGGCAATGGCGCGGCGGAAAAAGCCGGTGCCAACAACACCAATGGCGAAATCGGCATCATCGGCTCCTGTCCGCCGATGCAGGACCTCTACAGCAAGATCCGCAAAGTCGCGCCCACCGACTCCAACGTCCTGGTCCAGGGCGAGTCGGGTACCGGCAAGGAACTGGTGGCCCGCGCCCTGCACAACCTGTCCAAGCGCGCCAAGGCGCCGATGATCTCGGTCAACTGCGCGGCGATCCCGGAAAGCCTGATCGAGTCCGAACTGTTCGGCCACGAAAAAGGCGCCTTCACCGGGGCCAGCGCCGGTCGTGCTGGCCTGGTGGAAGCGGCGGACGGCGGCACGCTGTTCCTCGACGAAATCGGCGAACTACCCCTCGAAGCCCAGGCACGCCTGCTGCGGGTATTGCAGGAAGGCGAGATCCGTCGGGTCGGCTCGGTGCAGTCGCAGAAAGTCGATGTGCGCCTGATCGCCGCGACCCACCGCGACCTCAAGAGCCTGGCCAAGATCGGCCAGTTCCGCGAAGACCTTTACTACCGCCTGCACGTGATCGCCCTGAAGCTGCCGGCCTTGCGCGAGCGCGGCGCCGACGTCAGCGAGATCGCCAGTGCCTTCCTCGCCCGCCAGAGCGCACGGGTGGGCCGTACCGACCTGCGCTTCGCTCCCGACGCCGAGCAAGCCATTCGCCATTACTCCTGGCCGGGTAACGTCCGCGAACTGGAGAATGCGGTCGAGCGCGCGGTGATCCTGTGCGAAAGCCCGGAAATTTCCGCCGACCTGCTAGGCATCGACATCGAGCTCGGTGATCTGGAAGAGGAAGAATTCATCGGCCTGGTGCCGCAGCAGGCCAGCGCCAATAACGCCAGCCACGAGCCGACCGAGGACCTGTCACTGGAGGACTACTTCCAGCACTTCGTCCTCGAGCACCAGGACCACATGACCGAGACCGAGCTGGCACGCAAACTCGGGGTCAGCCGCAAGTGCCTGTGGGAACGGCGCCAGCGCCTGGGCATTCCACGGCGCAAGACCGGGGTGGCCAGCGAGAGCTGAGCCGGGCGCGCGCCCACAGGTAACACGGCACCTTGTGAAAAAACTGTTACCCCAGGATTTTCACGTAACAAAAGCCGGGTCTATCGGTAACGAAGATCCGGCTTTTTTTCGCCTTGAAAAAACCATTTTCCCGGAAAAACCCAATGTTTACGGGGCTTCGAAAAAGTTGGCACGGCACCTGCTATAGCTTTGGTACAAGAACAATAACAAGCACTGCACCAGACAATAAAAACAAGACGTATCGACTCACGCACAATAAAAACAACACGGCGAGAGACGTAGCTAACTGATTCTTTTGGAGAAGTACTGTAATTGGGGCTTGCCCCACGACCAGGCCGAGAACAACAAAAACTGCCCTCAAAGCAGCGCCTGAACTGGTTGGATCCTCTGGATCATCACACTACAGCGATCAAAGCAATCCGTTTGCTCTTGGCTCCCGATTGGGAGAGCCCACAGGCTTGAAGCCTAGTGGCACAGGGCGATCAACAAAAACAAGAAGCCCGCAACCATAATAAAAATAGAGCACGCAACTACTTCTGGGGGAGCTTCGGCTCCCCTTGTAGTTTCCGCGATACCGACCCGCCCGCCCCGCTCCTCCTCTCGATTGATTGATTGGCAGCCTTCGCAACGCCTGCGGCAGGCCCTCTGGCACGGCCCCTGGCCGATACTGCGGCGGCTTCCTACACCATCCCTCGACTAAATGCTAGAATCCTCGCCCATCGTGCGGTCATTCTTTGAGGTGGCCGAATATTCCTTCAAACAGTGCCTCCCATGCTGAAGAAGCTGTTCCAGTCATTACGTTCTCCCTCGCGTCGAACGCAACATAAACGCAGCACCCCTGAAGTGCTCAACAGCGGCCAGCACTCGCTGCAAAAGGCCCAGTTCAGCCGGTATGCGGTCAACATCGTCGAACGCCTGCAGAACGCCGGTTACCAGGCCTACCTGGTCGGCGGTTGCGTGCGCGACATGCTGCTCAACATCACGCCCAAGGATTTCGACGTCGCCACCAGTGCCACGCCGGAGCAGATCCGCGCCGAATTTCGCAACGCCCGGATTATCGGTCGTCGTTTCAAGCTGGTGCATATCCACTTCGGCCGGGAAATCATCGAAGTCGCGACCTTTCGCGCCAACCACCCGCAAGACGAAGACGAGGACAGCAATCAGTCCTCGCGCAACGAAAGCGGGCGGATTCTGCGCGACAACGTCTACGGCACCCTCGAAGACGATGCCCAGCGCCGCGACTTCACCATCAACGCCCTGTATTACGATCCGGTCAGCGAGCGCATCCTCGACTACGCCAACGGCGTGCACGATATCCGCAACCGCCTGATCCGCCTGATCGGCGACCCGACCCAGCGTTACCAGGAAGACCCGGTACGGATGCTGCGGGCCGTGCGTTTCGCCGCCAAGCTGGACTTCGGTATCGAGAAGCACACCGTCGCGCCGATTCGCAAACTGGCGCCGATGCTGCGCGAGATCCCGTCGGCGCGCCTGTTCGAAGAAGTGCTCAAGCTGTTCCTTTCGGGTTATGCCGCCGACACCTTCGAAATGCTCGTCGACCTCAAGCTGTTCGAGCCACTGTTCCCGGCCAGCTTCGAGGCCCTGGAACACAACCCGACCTACACCCACACGCTGATCAGCGAAGCGCTGATCAACACCGACCTGCGCATCCAGCAGAACAAACCGGTCACCCCGGCGTTCTTGTTTGCCGCGCTGCTCTGGCCGGCTCTGCCAGGCCGTGTGCTGCGCTTGCAGGCCAAGGGCATGCCGCCGATCCCGGCCATGCAGGAAGCCGCCCACGAGTTGATCAGCGAACAGTGCCAGCGCATTGCGATTCCGAAGCGCTTCACGCTGCCAATCCGCGAGATCTGGGACATGCAGGAACGCCTGCCACGGCGCAGCGGCAAACGTGCCGACCTGTTGCTGGACAACCCGCGTTTCCGCGCCGGCTACGACTTCCTGCTGCTGCGCGAAACCGCCGGCGAGGAGACCGATGGCCTGGGCGAATGGTGGACGGACTACCAGGATGCCAATGACGCCGGTCGACGCGACATGATCCGTGACCTGGGCAGCAAGGACGACGGCACCGGCACTGGTCCGCGCAAACGCCGGCGTAGCCCGGCCGGCAAGCGCAAGCGTGCCGCCGGTACGGACGAGTAAGTCGATGGAGCACGTGTATATCGGGCTGGGCAGCAATCTGGCGGACCCGGCGGAGCAATTGCGCAACGCCGTCCAGGCCCTGGGGCAACTGCCCGACACGGTACTGGCAGGCGTTTCCGCGTTCTACCAGAGCGATTCGCTGCTGCCCGGTCAGCCGCGCTACACCAATGCCGTTGTCGCCCTCGACAGCGATCTCGCGCCCCTGACGCTGCTGGATGCGCTGCAAGCCATCGAAATCGATCAGGGCCGTGAGCGGCACGAACGCTGGGGGCCGCGTACCCTCGACCTGGATATCCTGCTGTTCGGTGAGCGCCTGATCGACGAGCCGCGCCTGAAAGTCCCGCATTACCATATGCAGGCCCGGGCGTTCGTGCTCTACCCCCTGGCGGAGCTGGCGCCGGCCGATTTGCAACTGGCCGATGGCCGCAGCCTCAAGGCACTGCTGGCGGATTGCCCGTTCGTCGGCCTGGAACGCTTACCCACAAGCGCCCCAAACCTGTAGGAGCGGCCGGTCGACGATCGATTGGTCCGGGCGGCGCTCCGACGAAGCTTTTAGCGGTCTTGAGGGCCCCTTCGCGGGCAAGCCCTGCTCCTACAGTGACGTGGTGTCTTCAACTGCCCCTTCCTGGCTTCCTTGCTGAATCGCATCAGTCATGCCGGTAACACTCACGGCGTAACATTGCGGTAACACACACGATTGACTTCCCCAGTTCTCCTCACGACTATAGGCGTCCCGTTGCCGCCCCTGCGGCGTTTGAAGGGCGCAATCCAGGCTTTTGCAAGCACGACATCAGAACGTGCGCCTGTATACACGACGAATCACGCGCGTTACTCGCAGTCATTTGCACGGCGCCTAATGAGGACTTTTTCATGCCAGACATTACCCTGACCACCCTGCAAGGCCTCAAGCAAAAGGGTGAAAAAATCACCATGCTGACCTGCTACGACGCAACCTTCGCCCACGCCAGCTGCGCAGCCGGTGTCGAAGTGCTGCTGATCGGCGATTCGCTGGGCATGGTTACCCAAGGGCATGACAGCACGCTGCCCGTTACCGTCGCCGACATCTGCTATCACACTGCCAGTGTCAAGCGCGGCAACCAGGGCGCCTTCATCATTGCCGACCTGCCGTTCATGGCCTACGCCACCCTCGAGCAGACCTTTCACAACAGCGGCCTGCTGATGCAGGCCGGTGCGCATATGGTCAAGGTCGAAGGCGCCGCCTGGCTCGCCGAATCCATCCGCCAACTGGCCGAACGCGGCGTCCCGGTGTGCGTGCACATGGGCTTGACCCCACAATCGGTGAACATCCTCGGCGGTTACAAGGTCCAGGGCCGCGGCGAAGCCCAGGCCCGGCAGATGCGCGCCGACGCCATCGCCCTGGAACAGGCCGGTGCGGCGATGATCCTGCTCGAATGCGTACCGAGCGAACTGGCCGCGGAAATCACCCAGGCGGTGAAAATCCCGGTGATCGGTATCGGCGCCGGCAGCGCCACCGACGGCCAGGTCCTGGTCCTGCACGACATGCTCGGCCTGTCCATCAGCGGTCGCGTGCCCAAGTTCGTGAAGAACTTCATGACCGGCCAGGACAGCCTGCACGGCGCCCTGAGTGCCTACGTCAGTGAGGTCAAGGCCGCCACTTTCCCTGGGATCGAACACGGATTCAGTGCATGAACACAGTCAAGACCGTTCTCGAACTGCGCGCCGCCGTGGCTCGCGCCCGCGGCGAAGGCAAGCGCATCGGTTTCGTGCCGACCATGGGCAACCTGCACAGCGGCCACGCCGCCCTGGTGACCAAGGCGGCGCAACGGGCGGACTTCGTGGTGGCGAGCATTTTCGTCAACCCGCTGCAGTTCGGCGCCAACGAAGACCTGGACAAGTACCCGCGAACCCTCGCCGCCGACCAGGAAAAACTGCTCCAGGCCGGTTGCCATCTGCTGTTCGCCCCCAGCGTCGAGGAAATGTACCCCGGCGGCATGGGCGGCCAGACCCGCGTCAGCGTTCCACAACTCTCCGAAGGCCTGTGCGGCGCCAGCCGTCCCGGGCATTTCGAAGGCGTGGCGACCGTGGTCAGCAAGCTGTTCAACATGGTCCAGCCGGACCTGGCGGTGTTCGGCCAGAAGGACTTCCAGCAACTGGCGGTGATCCGACAGTTGGTGCATGACCTGAACATGCCGATCCAGATCATCGGCGAACCGACCGTGCGTGCCGCCGACGGCCTGGCGCTGTCCTCGCGCAACGGTTTTCTCGACGAAGAACAGCGGGCCAAGGCACCGGTGCTGTATCGCAGCCTGAAGCAGATCGCCGAGGCCATCGAACAGGGTGAACGCGACTATCCCAAGCTGCTGGCCGAACAGACCCGACAGATCGAAAGCGCCGGTTTTCGAGGTGATTACCTGGAAATCCGCCACGCCCTCAACCTGCGCCCGGCGACGCCCAAGGACCGTGACCTGGTGATCCTGGTCGCCGCCTTCCTCGGCACCACGCGCCTGATCGACAACCTGCACCTGAACCTCGACAGCCCGGCCTGATCGCCCGATTGCCCGGCCCCACGGCTTCGGGCAAACTGCCGCCGCCCGGCGCCACGCACCGCAAATGCATGGCGCCGCACGAGGATCCGACCAAGGAAACACCCCATGCACGCCATCATGCTCAAAGCCAAATTGCATCGCGCCGAAGTCACCCACGCGGTGCTCGATTACGAAGGTTCCTGCGCCATCGACGGCGAGTGGCTGGACCTGGCCGGTATCCGTGAGTACGAACAGATCCAGATCTACAACGTCGACAACGGCGAGCGCTTCACCACCTACGCCATTCGCGGCGAGGAAGGTTCGCGGATCATCTCGGTAAACGGTGCCGCCGCCCACAAGGCCGGTGTCGGCGACCGGGTGATCATCTGCGCCTATGCCCATTACAGCGAGGCCGAGCTGGTCGATTTCAAGCCGCGCATGCTGTACATGGCCCCGGGCAACGAACTGAGCCACACCAGCCACTCGATTCCGGTGCAAGTCGCCTGATCGCCGTCCGACCGGGTACGCGAAAACGCCTTTCGTCCCCGAGAGTGCGAAAAAGTACCGAGTAAAGGTCAGACAAAGCCAAGACAGATGCAGGCGCGAGCGGTACTGTAATCGCCCCTGCCTCATTCAACCGTGCTGACGCAGGTTGCCGGACACTGCCAGCGACAAAAGCAGGACGTTCCGGCGTTTCTGGTGTCCAAAAAGCCAAATGTCCAAAAGGCAGCTCTCGTAAAAGGAAACCCGCAGCGATGGCGTACTACCGCACTCCTCACGACGTGACCACCCTGCCCGCTTGGCAGGCGTTGAACCAACACCGCGACAACATGCATGACTTCAGCATGCGCGAAGCTTTCAATGCCGATCCGCAGCGTTTCAATCAGTTCACCCTCAGCAGCTGCGGGTTGTTCCTCGACTACTCCAAGAACCTGATCACCCAGGAAACCCGCAACCTGCTGGTGGGCCTGGCCAATGAAGTCGACCTGCAAGGCGCGATCAAGTCGCTGTTTGCCGGTGAACTGGTCAACGCCTCCGAAGGTCGTCCAGCCCTGCACACCGCCCTGCGCCGCCCGGTGGGCGACAAGCTCTCGGTCAACGGCGTCAACGTGATGCCCGATGTGCACAAAGTGCTGAACCAGATGACCGAGCTGGTCGGGAAAATCCACGACGGCCTGTGGCGCGGCTACAGCGAGAAGCCGATCACCGACGTGGTGAACATCGGTATCGGTGGTTCGTTCCTGGGTCCGGAGCTGGTTTCCGAGGCGTTGCTGTCCTACGCCCATAAAGGCGTGCGCTGCCATTACCTGGCGAATATCGATGGCAGTGAGTTCCATGAGCTGTCCGCCAAGATCCGCGCCGAGACCACCCTGTTCATCGTCTCGTCGAAAACCTTCACCACCCTTGAAACCCTGAAGAACGCCCGTGCCGCCCGCGACTGGTATCTGGCGCAAGGTGGTTCCGAGGCCGAGCTGTACAAGCACTTCATCGCGGTCTCGAGCAACAACGCCGCCGCCGTGGCCTTCGGCATCCGTGAAGAGAACATCTTCCCGATGTGGGACTGGGTCGGCGGGCGTTACTCGCTGTGGTCGGCCATCGGCTTGCCGATTGCCCTGGCCATCGGCATGTCGAACTTCAAGGAACTGCTGTCCGGCGCCTACACCATGGACCAGCATTTCCAGACCGCGCCGTTCGAACAGAACATGCCGGTGCTGCTGGCCCTGCTCGGTGTCTGGTACGGCAACTTCTGGGGCGCGCAGAGCCACGCGATCCTGCCGTACGACCACTACCTGCGCAACATCACCAAGCACCTGCAACAGCTGGACATGGAATCCAACGGCAAGAGCGTGCGCCAGGACGGCACGCCGGTGTCCACCGATACCGGTCCGGTGATCTGGGGCGGCGTCGGTTGCAACGGCCAGCACGCATACCACCAGTTGCTGCACCAGGGCACCCAGTTGATCCCGGCCGACTTTATCGTGCCGATCGTCAGCTTCAACCCGGTTGCCGACCACCACCAGTGGCTGTACGCCAACTGCCTGTCCCAGAGCCAGGCGCTGATGCTCGGCAAGACCCGCGACGAAGCGGAACGCGAGCTGCGTGACAAGGGCCTGAGCGAAGCCGAAGTGCAGAAGCTGGCACCGCACAAGGTGATCCCGGGCAACCGTCCGAGCAACACCCTGGTGGTCGAGCGCATCAGCCCGCGCCGTCTCGGCGCGCTGGTGGCGATGTACGAACACAAGGTCTTCGTGCAAAGCGTGATCTGGGGCATCAACGCCTTCGACCAGTGGGGCGTGGAGCTGGGCAAGGAGTTGGGCAAGGGCGTCTACAACCGCCTGACCGGCAGCGAAGAGTCTTCGGCCGAAGATGCTTCGACCCAGGGCCTGATCAACTACTTCCGCGGTCGTCATCGCGGTTGATAGCTGTCTCCCGGGCAGCCCCATCTGCCCGGGACGCCACAAGCCCGCGAAGGGGCCTTCGAAGCCGCCAAAAGCTTCGCGGGCAAGCCCGACTCCTACAGGTAACGCGTTCGGCCTTTTATCCGCTTGAACCCCACCGCAACAGGGCGCACCCTTGAGACTTGTCGTAGACAAGAACAAGGAAACGCCATGTTCGATCTTCGCACCTTCCCCAAGGCCGACGCCGTGCGTCAGGCCGCGCAGTTGAGTCAGGACGACTACCAGCGGCTCTATCGCCAGTCCATCGACCAACCCGATACCTTCTGGGCCGAACAGGCCAAACGTTTTCTCGACTGGTCCAAGCCCTGGGACAGCGTCCAGCACTGGGACCTGCACACCGGCCAGGCCAGTTGGTTTGCCGGCGCGCAATTGAATGTCAGCTACAACTGCATCGACCGCCATCTCGATAGCCGTGGCGACCAGATCGCCCTGATCTGGGAAGGTGACAACCCCAGCGAGTCGGCGCAGATCACCTACCGCAAACTGCACCACAACGTCTGCCGCCTGGCCAATGTGCTCAAGGCCCGCGGTGTGAAGAAAGGTGACCGGGTGTGCATCTACATGCCGATGATTCCCGAAGCCACCTACGCCATGCTCGCCTGCGCGCGCCTCGGCGCCATTCACTCGGTGGTCTTCGGCGGCTTCTCCCCCGACGCCCTGCGCGACCGCATTCTCGATGCCGACTGCCGCACGGTGATCACCGCCGACGAGGGCGTGCGCGGCGGCAAATACGTGCCCCTCAAGCAGAATGTCGACCAGGCCCTGCTCAGTTGCCCGGATGTCAGCACCGTCCTCGTGGTGGAGCGCGCCCAGGCCGAGGTGAACTGGGTCGCGGACCGCGACCTCTGGTACCACGAGGCCCTGCGCGGCGTCAGCGCCGACTGCCCCTGCGAGCCGATGGACGCCGAAGACCCGCTGTTCATCCTCTACACCTCCGGCAGTACCGGCAAACCCAAAGGGGTCTTGCACAGCACCGGCGGCTACCTGCTGCAGGTCGCCATGACCTTCCAGTACGTGTTCGACTATCGCCCCGGCGAAGTCTTCTGGTGCACCGCCGATGTCGGCTGGGTCACCGGCCACAGCTATATCGTCTACGGCCCCCTGGCCAACGGCGCGACCAGCCTGATCTACGAAGGCGTGCCGAACTACCCGGATGCCTCGCGTTTCTGGCAGGTCATCGACAAACACCAGGTGAATATCTTCTACACAGCACCCACCGCCCTGCGCGCCCTGATGCGCGAAGGCCCGGCACCGCTGGAAAACACCTCGCGGACCAGTCTGCGCCTGCTCGGCAGTGTCGGCGAACCGATCAACCCGGAAGCCTGGGAATGGTATTTCAATGCCGTCGGCGAGCAGCGCTGCCCCATCGTCGACACCTGGTGGCAGACCGAGACCGGCGGCATCATGCTCACCCCGCTGATCGCCAACAGCCGGATCAAGCCCGGCTGCGCGACCCAGCCGATGTTCGGCGTGCTGCCGGTCCTGCTGGATGAGCAAGGCCAGGAAATCAGCGGCGCCGGCAGCGGCGTGTTCGCCCTGAAAAGCAGTTGGCCGGGGCAGATCCGCAGCGTCTACGGCGATCCGCAGCGCATGCTCGAAACCTATTTCAAGCCCTACCCCGGTTACTACTTCACCGGCGACGGCGCCCGCCGCGACGAGGACGGCGACTACTGGATCACCGGCCGTATCGACGACGTGATCAACGTCTCCGGCCATCGCATCGGCACCGCCGAAGTGGAAAGCGCCCTGGTACTGCATGAAAGCGTCGCCGAAGCCGCCGTGGTCGGTTATCCCCATGACCTCAAGGGTCAAGGCCTGTATGCCTTCGTCACCCCGATGAAAGGCGTCGAGGCCGACGACAACCTCAAGAAGGCCCTGCTGGCCCTGGTCAGCAAGGAGATCGGCAGTTTTGCCAAGCCGGACCTGATCCAGTGGGCCCCGGCCTTACCGAAAACCCGTTCGGGCAAGATCATGCGACGTATCCTGCGCAAGATCGCCAGCAACGAGCTGGATAACCTGGGCGATACCTCGACCCTGGCCGACCCGAGCGTGGTCGACGGCCTGATCGAGCAGCGCCTGAATCCCTGAACCCCGGGCGGTGGATGCTGTTCACCGCCCTATTGACCGAGCCAGCATGGAATTCCTTCGCAGCCGTATCGAAACCCAGCTTATGAGCCTGACCGGCCTGTCCCTGGGCATGCTCGACCTGGAAAACCCCAAGGGCGACCCCGGCCTCTTCGGTCCGGACTCGGTGAGCTGGCAGGTGCATGGCGACTTCAGCAGCATGCTGATCGGCGGCATCAGCGCCCTGATGCTGCAAGCCCTGCACCCACTGGCCCTGGCCGGGGTCTGGGACCATTCGAACTTTCGCCAGGACATGCTCGGGCGCTTGCGCCGCACCAGCCAGTTCATTGCCGGGACCACCTTCGGCTCGCGCAAGGACGCCGAATGGTTGATCGACAAGGTCCGCACCATCCACTTGCAGGTGGTCGGCACCGCACCGGATGGCCGGCCCTACGCTGCCAGCGACCCGGAACTGCTGACCTGGGTGCATGTGGCCGAGGTCAGCAGCTTTCTCAAGGCCCATCTGCGCTACCGCAACCCGCAGCTGTCGCCAGCGGACCAGGACCGCTACTACGATGAAATCGCCGTGATTGCCGAACGCCTGGGCGCGCGGGACGTACCGCGCTCACGCCAGGCCATCGCCGACTACCTGCAACGCATGCGCCCGCAACTGCTCTGCGATGCCCGCAGCCGCGAAGTGTTGCGCCTGCTGCTGGCCGCCCCCGCACCGAGTCGCCTGGCCCAACCGTTCGGCAGCCTGATGATGCAGGCCGGTATCGACCTGCTGCCAGACTGGGCCGGCGAGATGCTCGGCCAGTCGCAAAATCCGCTGCAGCGCCAGGTCATCCGGGCCGGCGTCAAGCGCAGCGCGCCGTTGTTGCGCTGGGCCATGCGCAACGGCTCCGCCCAGCGCGCCAAACGCCGCATGGGCCTGATCCCCTAAGGCTGGTAAACTCCCGCGCCAAATCCGACCCCAAGGCGCCGAGCATGTCTTCCTTGAACCAGGCGCTGCGCGCCGCCCTCGATCATCGCCAGGCACTGCTCGCCGAGCTGCACGGCCAGGGCACCGATTGCTATCGCCTGTTCCATGGCAGCCAGGAAGGTGCCGGCGGCCTGACCATCGACCGCTACGGCCCGCAGTTGATGGTGCAGACCTTCCATCAGACCCTGGAACGCGAAGACCTGCTTGCCCTGCACGCAGCGATCAACCAACACCTGGAGCTGGACACCCTGCTGGTCTACAACGACCGCTCCCGGGGCAACTCGCGGATCGATCGTGAAGACCCGGTCTATCGCGCCACCGACGCCGCCCTTGCCGACCTGGTCGGCCATGAAGGCGGCCTGAACTACCGTGTCCGCGGCCGTCACGCCGGCCAGGACCCGCTGCTGTTCCTCGACCTGCGCAACGCCCGTGCCTGGGTCCGCCAGCACAGCGCCGGCAAGAGCGTGCTGAACCTCTTCGCCTACACCTGCGGCGTCGGCCTCAGCGCCGCGGCCGGCGGTGCCCGGGAGGTCTGCAACCTGGACTTCGCCGAGGGCAACCTGGCGGTCGGCCGGGAGAACGGCCAGCTCAACCCGCATCTGCCGCAGATGGACTTCATCCAGTCCGACTACTTCCCCGCCATCCGCCAGCTCGCCGGCCTGCCCATCAGCCAGCGGCGCGGGCAGAAACTACCGAGCTACCAGCGCCTGGAACAGCGCCAGTACGACCTGGTGCTGCTCGACCCGCCGGCCTGGGCCAAGAGCGCCTTCGGCACCGTCGACCTGCTGCGCGACTACCAGAGCCTGCTCAAACCGGCCCTGCTGGCGACCGCCGACAACGGTGTGCTGATCTGCTGCAACAACCTGGCGAAAGTCAGCCTGGAAGACTGGCGCGAGCAGGTCCTGCGTTGCGCGGAAAAAGCCGGGCGCCCGGTCCGCGAATGGCAGGTCCTGGCCCCCGCCGCCGACTTCCCTTCCCGCGACCTGCAACCGCCGTTGAAGACCCTGGTTCTGCAACTCTAGGAACCCCTCGCAAATACCCACTTTTACGCAGCAACAAGGGGCTTGCTTCGGAACCGCAAACGCATGCCATACTCCAAGGCACCTCCACCAAGAGAGACGACGCCTCACATGTCCAAAGGATTGAAACGCGCCCTCGGCGCCTTGTTGACTGGCCTCGCGCTGTACACCGTGCTCGGGTTCCTGATTATCCCCGGGGTTGGCCTGCGTATCGCCAACCAGCAACTGGCGCATTACGCCACGGTGCCCGCCAGCCTGCAGCGCCTGGAGTTCAATCCCTTCAGTCTCGAACTGACCCTGTGGGGCCTGAATATCGGCGAACCTGGCAAGGAACAGGTCGCGTTCGAACGTCTCTATGTCAATCTGCAGATCGACAGTCTCTGGACCCACGCCCTGCACCTGGCCGATATCCAGCTGGACAAACCCAACACCGAGGTGACGTTCAGCAAGGACGGTACCCTGAACCTCGCCCAGCTGTTCAAGCTGCCGCCCAGCGAACCGACCCCGGCCGACCCCAACGGCAAGCCGTTCCCCGTGCGCATCGACCAGATCGAACTGGCCGGCGGGCGCCTGCACTTCCAGGACCTGCGGCCCAGCGAGCCGATCGAATTCACCTACACCCCGATGGACCTGGCGCTGAAGAACCTCAGCACCCTGCCGGAAGACAACGCCGACATGACCCTGGTGGCCATCGGCGGCGAAGGCGGACGGATCGACTGGAAAGGTAACCTCAGCCTGGTACCGATCGCATCCGAGGGCTCGCTCAAGATCACCGACAGCCATATGAAAGGCTGGTGGCCCTATGTGCGCGATGCCTTGCCGCTGGTGCTGGAGGACGGCGTCGTCAACCTCAGCACCGACTACAAGTTCAGCCTCGCCAAAGACACCGAACTGCTGCTGAACAACACCGTCGTCAGCGTCGCGCCCTTCGCCATGAACGCGCCGGATGGACGCCCGCTGGTACGCCTGGAACGCCTGGACGTCAGCGAAACCAGCGTCGACCTGGCCAAACAGCAGGTGGTGGTCGGCAAGATCCGCAGCAACAAGCTGGAAACCTGGGCCGCCCGCGAGAAGGACGGACAACTCGACTGGCAGAAGCTCTTCGCGTCACAACCGGCCAAGCCGGCCCCCAAGGAAGCACCGGCGGCTTCCGACACGACCAAGACTGAACCACCGGCACCGAGCAAGCCCTGGCAGGTCCTGCTCAAGGATGTGCAACTGCGCGACTACCGCGTGCATTTGGCCGACCGCGCGCCGAAAACCCAGGTGGCCCTGGAGCTCGGTCCACTGAACCTGGATCTGGAAAACTTCGACAGCCTCAACCAGTCGCCCTTCACCCTCAAACTCGATACCGGGCTGGGCAAACAGGGCAAGATCCTCGCCAGCGGCGAAGTCAACCTGAACCCGGTCAGCGCCAAGCTCAAGGTCAACACCCAGGACATCGACCTGCGGGTGGCCCAGGCCTATGTCGAGCCGTTCATGCGCCTGGAAGTGCGCAGCGGCATGCTCGGCAGCGACCTCGCGGTCAATCTGAAAAGCGTCGACCCGCTGGCCTTCAGTGTCACCGGCAAGGCCCAGGTCGACCAGTTGCACACCCTCGACACCCTCAAGAGCCGCGACTTCGTGAAGTGGCAGAAGCTGACGATCGATGGCCTGAACTATCAGCACGGTGACAGCCTCTCGATCGACAAGGTCAACCTGCTGCAACCCTATGCCCGTTTCATGATCAACGACGATCGCACCACCAACATCGATGACCTGCTGATCCCGCAACCGCCGGCGAGCAAGTCGGCGGAAAAGGCCAAGGCACAACCCACGGCATCCAGCAGCAAGCCGCTGGGTATCCACGTTGGCGGTATTGCCATCAATGACGGCTCGGCCAACTTTGCCGACTTCAGCCTGACCCCGCACTTCGCCACGGCGGTCCAGCAGCTCAACGGCCAGATCGGCACCATTGACAGCCGCCAGCCGAAACCGGCCGGCGTCGATATCAACGGCAAGGTCGATCGTTATGCGCCGGTCACCATCAAGGGCGCGGTGAACCCGTTCGACCCGATGGCCAGCCTGGATATCGCCACCAGCTTCAAACGCGTCGAGCTGACCACGCTGACCCCCTACTCCGGCAAGTTCGCCGGCTACCGCATCCGCAAGGGCAGACTCAATCTCGACGTGCACTACCTGATCACCAAGGGCCAGCTGAAAGCCGAAAACAAACTGGTGGTCGAACAGCTGCAACTGGGTGAGAAGGTCGACAGCCCGGATGCCGTAGACCTGCCGATCAAGCTGGCGATTGCCCTGCTCAAGGACTCCGACGGCAACATTTCCATCGAACTACCGGTGAGCGGTGACCTCAACAACCCGCAGTTCAGCGTGATGCCGATCATCTGGCAGACCCTGCGCAATCTGATCGTGCGGGCCGCCACCGCGCCCTTCAAGTTTATCGGCGGGTTGATCTCCGGGGGCGATGCCCAGGACCTCAGCAACGTCTCCTTTGCCCCCGGCTCCAGCGAACTGAGCGGTGATGCCCAGACGTCCCTGACCAAGCTGGCGGCGGCCCTGAAGGAACGCCCCAACCTGCGCCTGGAAATCGAAGGCACCGCAGCCCAGAGCAGTGACGGCGCGCTGATCGCCCAGCAGCGCCTGGATCGCGAATACCAGGCTACCTACTACAAGATGCTCCAGCGCCGTGGCGACAAGGTGCCGGCCCAGGCCTCGATGATCCAAGTGCCGGAAGGTGAGAAAGCGCCGATGCTCGAAGGCATCTACCGCACCCTGCTCAAACAGCAACCGCCTGCCGAGTGGGCCAAGCTGGGTAACGACGAACGTAGCGCCAAAATGAAGTCCGGGGTGATCACCGCCTGGAGCGGCAATGAGCCGTTGCTGCGCAAGCTCGGCCAGGACCGCGCCAGCAGCATCAAGGATTTCCTGGTGGACAAGGGCCAGTTGGCCGATGACCGCGTGTACCTTATCGACGCCAACCTCGGTGACGCGCAGAGCGATGGCCGCGTTGTCACCCCGTTGCATCTGGATAGCGAGTAAGCATGTTCAAGCCCGTGATGTTCGGCCTGGCGCTGGCGTTGCTCGCCGGCCAGGCCCAGGCCGATACCCTGCGTTGCGGCAGCCAGTTGATCAGCGTGGGGGACAGGAAGTCGGAGGTACTCGGCAAATGCGGCGAGCCGCGTTCCCAGGACCTGGTGGGCTATCAACGCAGCGTCGACCGGCGTGTCGAGGCGCCGATCGAAGAGTGGGTCTATCCGCAGAGTGGCGGCATGGTCCAGTACCTGCGTTTTGTCGGCGGACGCCTGGAGCGTATCGACAGCAAGCGCGGTAACTAAGCGCTCAATAACAGGGCGCCCAAATAGAACAGGCCCCGACACACTGCGTCGGGGCCTGTAGGTGGTCACTCCCTGTGACCCATCACCTGAGCATCAAGGCTCGGCAAGCGTACTGCAACACCACTTGCCTCCCCCTAAAACGGGCTCAGGCGAGATCCATAAGCGTTACTCGGTTTTCAGGCCAGCAGCCGAAACGTCTTTGACCCCTTTGATTTTCTTGGTGATAGCCACTGCAGTGTCTTTCTGCGCGGAGGTCACTGGGGTCATCGAGGACAGGGAAACCACGCCTTTGTTGGTTTCAACCTTGATGTCGGTACCCGGGATGCCTTTTTCGGTCACGAGATCGGATTTGACCTTGGTGGTGATCCAGGTGTCGGAACTCGCTTCCTCGACCTTGGTGACTTCACCGGCCGCGACAACCATCGGAGCTTGAGAAGTCGGTTGGGCAGCGAATGCGGCGTTGGCCAAGGTCAGTGTCAGAGCGGTGGCAGTGGCGGCAGCGATAGCGAACTTCTTCATACAAGTAACTCCTGTTCTTCTGGAAAAGTCTGCGCCTCAATCCTGGCGGCAGGGTTATCTGTATGGTTGCAGGCGCTGTGCCAACTCATAAAAACAAAATAAACCCATATAAATCAACAAGTTAAAATAAATCACAAAAATCGTAATCGTGCAGATTGCATGACCGGCTACCAAACTGCATGCAAGTTGCGGGTTTACGCGCCAAGCAACCCGCTGAAACTTCGAGCTTTTCCTGCACCCATAAAAAAAGCACCCCGGAGGGTGCCTTTTTTCAGCGAGAGGTCGAAACGCGATTAAACGCCCGACGCCTTGGCTGCTGCAACGTCCTTGATGGACAGCTTGATACGGCCGCGGTTGTCCACGTCCAGTACCAGCACTTCCACTTCCTGGCCTTCTTTCAGGATGTCGGTCACTTTCTCTACGCGAGCGTCGCTCAGCATCGAGATGTGAACCAGACCGTCCTTGCCTGGCAGGATGTTGACGAATGCGCCGAAGTCGACGATGCGCTCAACCTTGCCGACGTAGATCTTGCCGATTTCAGCTTCCGCGGTGATGCCCAGGACGCGCTGACGAGCCGCTTCAGCCGCTTCCTTGGTTTCGCCGAAGATCTTGATCGAGCCGTCGTCTTCGATGTCGATCGAAGCCTTGGTCTCTTCACAGATCGCACGAATGGTCGCGCCGCCTTTACCGATGACATCACGGATTTTGTCGGTGTCGATTTTCATCGCGATCATGGTCGGCGCGTTTTCCGACAGTTCGGTACGCGACTGGCCAATGATCTGGTTCATCTGGCCGAGGATGTTCAGGCGCGCTTCCAGGGCTTGGCCCAGAGCGATCTCCATGATCTCTTCGGTGATGCCCTTGATCTTGATGTCCATCTGCAGCGCGGTCACGCCTTTGGCGGTACCGGCTACCTTGAAGTCCATGTCGCCGAGGTGGTCTTCGTCACCCAGGATGTCGGTCAGGATGGCGAACTTCTCGCCTTCCTTGACCAGACCCATGGCGATACCGGCCACTGGCGCCTTCATCGGCACACCGGCGTCCATCAGGGCCAGGGAAGCACCGCAGACCGACGCCATCGAGCTCGAACCGTTGGATTCGGTGATTTCCGAAACCACACGGATGGTGTACGGGAATGTAGCGGCATCCGGCAGCATGGCCTGGACCGAACGACGGGCCAGACGACCGTGACCGATTTCACGACGGCCTGCACCGCCCATGCGACCACACTCACCGACCGAGAACGGAGGGAAGTTGTAGTGCAGCATGAAGGGGTCTTTTTTCTCGCCTTCCAGGGTGTCCAGCAGCTGGGCATCACGGGCAGTACCCAATGTTGCAACAACCAGTGCCTGGGTTTCGCCACGGGTGAACAGGGCCGAACCGTGGGTCTTGGGCAGAACACCGACTTCGATGTTCAGCGGACGTACGGTCTTGGTGTCGCGGCCGTCGATACGTGGCTTGCCGTTGACGATGTTTTCGCGAACGGTGCGGTATTCGATTTCGCCGAAAGTGGCTTTTACTTCGCTGGAAGAAGGCTGGCCTTCTTCACCGGACAGCTTGGCAACCACCTGGTCTTTCAGTTCGCCCAGACGTGCGTAACGGTCAGCCTTGACGGTGATGGTGTAGGCCTGGGAGATCGCGTCGCCGAACTCGGCACGGATCGCGCCCAGCAGTTCGGTGGCTTCTGCCTGGGGAGCCCAGGTCCAGGTTGGCTTGGCAGCTTCGGCGGCCAGTTCTTTGACAGCCTGGATAACTACCTGGAATTCGTCGTGGGCGAACAGCACGGCGCCCAGCATCTGGTCTTCGGTCAGCTCTTTGGCTTCCGATTCAACCATCAGTACCGCTTCCGAGGTACCGGCAACGACCATGTCCAGGCTCGACGCTTTCTGTTGCTCGTAAGTCGGGTTCAGCAGGTAGCCGGTGCTTTCGTGGAAAGCCACGCGCGCGGCGCCGATCGGGCCATCGAAAGGAATACCGGAGATGGCCAGGGCTGCCGAGGTACCGATCATCGCAGCGATGTCCGGATCGGTCTTCTTGCTGGTGGAGACGACGGTGCAGACAACCTGCACTTCGTTCATGAAACCTTCAGGGAACAGCGGGCGGATCGGACGGTCGATCAGGCGCGAAGTCAGGGTTTCTTTTTCGGAAGGACGGCCTTCACGCTTGAAGAAGCCACCCGGGATCTTGCCGGCAGCGTAGGTTTTTTCCTGGTAGTGCACGGACAGCGGGAAGAAGCCTTTGCTTGGGTCCGCATGCTTGGCACCAACGACAGTCACCAATACGCTGACGTCCTCGTCAACGGTGACCAATACTGCGCCGGAAGCCTGACGGGCGATACGGCCTGTCTCGAGGGTGACGGTCGACTGACCGAACTGGAATTTTTTGATGACCGGGTTCACGGTGTCCTACCTTCTTTTGTGGCTCTTGGGGAACTTGTCTTCTTGCGAAATTCTTGGGCAACGCCGGGAATCGGCCCGACTGTCATTGTCCGGGTGCTGTCTTCGGGTAAAGCAGGTATCAGATAAAACTTGAGGCTGGAAGCTTGCCATGCGCCGGCGGGAAACCCGCTGACGCACAGCAAACAACCAACCTCATAGCGCAATCGCTGATTAGCGACGCAGACCCAGGCGACCGATCAGAGCGCTGTAACGGCTCACGTCCTTGCCTTTCAGGTAGTCCAGCAGCTTACGACGCTGGTTAACCATGCGGATCAGACCACGACGGGAGTGGTGATCTTTACCGTTGGCCTTGAAGTGACCTTGCAGTTTGTTGATGTTGGCGGTCAGCAGTGCAACTTGCACTTCTGGCGAACCAGTATCACCAACGGCTTGCTGGTAGTCGGTAACGATTTGAGCTTTTTCTTCAACGCTGAGAGCCATGAGGCAATCCTTTTATCAAGAAACTGTTTCAGAAAAACAGTCTCAACAGGCCAGGGACAGATCCCTGTATCTATAAATGAGTAGTGACCGTGCCTGTTGACAGCCACCCTCTCCAGCCTGCTTTGACACAGGCTGGTTTCCGGTCATTCTGACCGAATCAGCCGACGCGGCGCGATGCGCCCGTCTTCGCTCACTTCACCGATACCGATAAAGCGACCGTTATGATCTTGTACCCGCACCATGCCGAACTTCGGTGCGTCCGGGGCACGTACGGGTTGGCCGTTGAGCCAATAGAACGCACTGTGCTCGGAAAAGTGCAGCAGCGGCCAGTCTAGCAGACCGCTGTCCGAAGGCATGAGGAAGCGATCAACCGCCTCGTTGCCGCCTTCGGCATGCACCGCTTCGAGCTCTTCCAGCGTAACGGTCTGGGCCAGGGTGAAAGGGCCGGCCTGGGTCCGTCGCAATTCTGCCACGTACGCACCACAACCGAGCTTCTCACCGATATCCTCCACCAGGGTACGAATATAGGTGCCCTTGCTGCAGTCCACCGCCAGCCGCGCAGTATCGCCTTCGCAGGCGAGCAATTCCAAGCGCGCAATAGTAACAGAACGCGGTTCGCGCTCCACTACTTCACCGGCACGAGCGAGCTTGTACAACGGCTGTCCGTCACGCTTGAGCGCCGAGTACATCGGCGGTATCTGACTGATTTGACCGCGAAATGCCGGCAAAACCGCTTCGATATCGGCACGACCAACGGTCACCGGGCGCGTCTGCAAAACCTCGCCTTCGGCGTCCGCGGTGGTGGTGGTCTTGCCCAGTTGCGCCAGGGTTTCATAGCCCTTGTCGGAATCGAGCAGGTACTGCGAGAACTTGGTGGCTTCGCCGAAGCACAACGGCAGCACGCCGGTGGCCAACGGATCGAGGCTGCCGGTATGGCCGGCCTTCTCGGCGTTGAGCAACCAGCGGACCTTCTGCAAGGCAGCGTTGGAAGTGAACCCCAACGGCTTGTCCAGCAGAATGATGCCACTGACATTACGACGGATACGCTTGACCTGAGCCACCGATTACTCCCGACCGTCTTCTGGAAGGGTGTCTTCTGGAGCCGCGCCGTCGACATGCTGATTGTCTTCGGCCACGGCACGCTCGATCAACGCCGACAGGTGGGCACCACGCACGACGCTTTCGTCATAGTGGAAGTGCAACTGCGGCACGCTGCGCAGCTTCATCTCGCGCGCCAGTTGCATACGCAGGAAACCCGCCGCCGCGTTGAGCACCTTGATGCTCTGGGCGATGTCTTCCGGGTTGTCCTGACCCATCACGGTGATGAAGATCTTCGCGTGGCCGACGTCACGGCTGACGTCGACGGCGGTAATGGTGACCAGGCCGACGCGCGGGTCTTTGACTTCACGACGGATCAGTTGCGCGAGCTCACGCTGCATCTGGTCGCCGATACGTTGGGTACGGCTGTATTCTTTTGCCATGTCTTGTTACCTGTAGCTGCCCTGCGGTGAAACCCGCGGGTCTGAAAGCGGCAAACGCCCGGCCTGGCAGAAGCCGGACCGGGCGTTGCGTTTAGAGTCCTGACACCGCGCCGCGCATTTCAATGCGGCGGCTCGGCGTGGCCCTTGAAGTGCGCGAGTCAGAGGCTGCGAGCAACCTGAACCTTCTCGTAGACTTCGATCTTGTCACCGACCTTGACGTCGTTGTAGCTCTTCACACCGATACCGCATTCCATGCCGGCACGCACTTCGGAAGCGTCATCCTTGAAGCGGCGCAGGGATTCCAGCTCGCCTTCGAAGATAACGATGTCTTCACGCAGTACACGGATTGGACGGTTACGGTGAACAACACCTTCGATCACCATGCAACCGGCGATCGCGCCAAACTTCGGCGAGCGGAACACGTCACGCACTTCAGCGGTACCCAGGATGTTCTCGCGAACATCGCTGCCCAGCATACCGGTGAGGGCTTTCTTGACGTCTTCGATGATGTCGTAGATCACGTTGTAGTAACGCATATCCAGACCTTCCTGCTCGACGATCTTCCGTGCGCCCGCATCGGCACGCACGTTGAAGCCGAACAGTACAGCGCTGGAGGCCAGTGCCAGGTTGGCGTCGGACTCGGTGATACCACCGACGCCGCCACCGACAACACGCACTTGCACTTCGTCGTTACCCAGGCCGTTCAAGGCACCGTTCAACGCTTCCAGCGAACCACGGACGTCGGATTTGAGGACGATGTTAAGCGTCTTCTTCTCTTCCTGGCCCATGTTCTCGAAGATGTTTTCCAGCTTGCCAGCATGGGCTCGAGCCAGTTTGACTTCGCGGAACTTGCCTTGACGGAACAGAGCCACTTCACGGGCTTTCTTCTCGTCGGCAACCACGCTCATCTCGTCGCCAGCGTCCGGGGTACCGTCCAGGCCGAGGATCTCGACAGGGATGGAAGGACCGGCTTCCTTGATCGGCTTGCCGTTCTCGTCGAGCATGGCCCGTACACGGCCATAGTTCGAACCGACCAGGACCATGTCGCCTTGGCGCAGAGTACCGTCTTGGACCAGAACGGTTGCGACCGGGCCACGACCTTTGTCGAGACGCGATTCAACCACGACGCCACGGCCAGGAGCCGACGGAGTCGCTTTCAGTTCAAGAACTTCGGCTTGCAGCAGGACCGCTTCGAGCAACTCGTCCACGCCGGTACCGACTTTCGCCGAAACCGATACGAACGGGGTGTCGCCGCCCCACTCTTCCGAGGTCACGCCATGAACCGACAGTTCGCTACGGATGCGATCGAGATCGGCGCCCGGCTTGTCGATCTTGTTCACGGCAACCACCAGTGGAACACCGGCAGCCTTGGCGTGCTGGACAGCTTCAATGGTCTGCGGCATCACGCCGTCGTCCGCTGCAACCACCAGGATCACGATGTCAGTGGCCTTGGCACCACGGGCACGCATCGCGGTAAACGCGGCGTGGCCCGGGGTGTCGAGGAACGTGACCATGCCGCGATCGGTTTCAACGTGGTACGCACCGATGTGCTGGGTGATACCACCGGCTTCGCCAGCAGCTACCTTGGCACGACGGATGTAGTCGAGCAGCGAGGTCTTACCGTGGTCAACGTGGCCCATGACGGTCACGACCGGTGCACGGGAGAACGCTTCACCTTCGAACTTCAGGGACTCGGCCAGGGAATCTTCCAGGGCTGTGTCGCTGACCAGGGTCACTTTGTGGCCCAGTTCTTCAGCAACCAGCTGGGCAGTTTCCTGATCCAGAACCTGGTTGATGGTGGCCGGAGTACCCAGCTTGAACATGAACTTGATGATTTCAGCAGCCTTGACCGACATCTGCTGGGCGAGATCGCCAACAGTGATGGTCTCGCCGATCTTCACTTCACGCACGATAGGGCCGGTTGGGCTCTGGAAACCGTGGGCGTTGCGCTTCTTCAGCTTGGCCTTGCCGCGACCGCCACGACGGAAACCGTCGCTTTCTTCGTCGGTAGTGCGTGGAGCCACACGTGGCGCCGGCGCCTTTTCCTTGACCGAAGCACGATGCGGAGCGTTCTTGCGCTCGCCATCGCCACTGCCGCTACGACGATTGCTATCGTCGGCACGTGGCTTGTCCGGGCGACGCGGTTCTTCGCGCTTGCGCTCGACGGCGGGTGCAGGAGCGGCCGCCGCGACTTCACGGACAGGCTCGGCAGCGACAACAGGGGCCTGGGCAACGGCTTCGACCGCCGCAGCGTTCCCCGGAGCAGCAGCAGGCTGGCGGCGCGCTTCTTCTTCGGCGCGACGCTTGGCTTCTTCTTCAGCCTTTTGACGGGCCGCATTCTCTACGGCACGACGTTCTTCCAGCTCGCGCTTGCGCTCGGCTTCGATTTCTTCCGGGCTGCGTTGTACGAAGACTTTCTTCTTGCGTACTTCAACGCTGATGCTTTTGCTACCGGCAACACGCAGGGTGCTGGTGGTCTTGCGCTGCAAGGTAATCTTGCGCGGCTCTTCCACTTTAGCCTTGTGGCTGCTTTTCAGGTGAGTCAGCAGCGATTGCTTCTCACTGTCGGTCACATGTTCCTCGGCGGCGGTGTGTGGCAGACCTGCCTCACGCATCTGCTGCAACAGGCGCTCTACCGGTGTTTTGACCTCATCGGCCAGTTGTTTCACCGTGACTTGCGTCATGCACTTCTCTCCTCAGGCCGCGCCTAATTACTCGAACCAATGGGCTCGGGCGGCCATGATCAACTTGCCGGCACGATCATCGTCAATGCCGTCGATGTCGAGCAGGTCGTCAATAGACTGCTCGGCCAGGTCTTCGCGGGTAATTACGCCGCGCACCGCCAGTTCCATCGCCAAATCCTTGTCCATACCCTCAAGCGAGAGCAGGTCTTCGGCCGGATGGGCGTCTGCCAGCTTTTCCTCAGTAGCGATGGCTTTAGTCAACAAACGATCCTTGGCCCGAGCGCGAAGCTCGTTGACGGTGTCTTCGTCAAAGCCGTCGATGTTGAGCATTTCTTCCAACGGTACGTAGGCAATCTCTTCCAGGCTGGTAAAGCCTTCATCAACCAGTACCTGCGCCAGATCTTCGTCGACTTCCAGCTCGTCGATGAAGTTGCGCAGAATGTCACCGGTCTCTGCTTGCTGCTTAGCCTGGATGTCCGATTCGGTCATCACGTTCAGGGTCCAGCCGGTCAACTGGCTGGCCAGACGCACGTTCTGACCACCGCGACCGATGGCCTGAGCGAGATTGTCTGCGCCGACGGCGATGTCCATCGCGTGGGCATCCTCGTCAACGATAATTGCCGCGACTTCCGCCGGCGACATGGCGTTGATCACGAACTGCGCCGGGTTGTCGTCCCACAGGACGATGTCCACGCGCTCGCCGCCCAACTCGCCGGAGACGGCCTGGACGCGCGAACCGCGCATACCAATGCACGCGCCTTGCGGGTCGATGCGTTTGTCCTTGGAGCGGACCGCGATCTTGGCACGCGAACCCGGATCACGGGAGGCTGCCATGACTTCGATCAGGCCTTCGGCGATTTCCGGCACTTCAATACGGAACAGCTCGATCAGCATTTCCGGCGCGGTACGCGACAGGATCAACTGAGGGCCGCGGTTCTCGGTGCGGATTTCCTTGAGCAGGGCACGCACGCGCACGCCGACACGGAAAGTCTCGCGGGAGATGATGTCTTCGCGGGCCAGCAGCGCTTCGGCGTTGTTACCCAGGTCAACGATGACGTTGTCGCGGGTGACTTTCTTCACGGTGCCGGAGATGATTTCCCCCAGGCGCTCGCGATAGGCGTCGACGACCTGTGCACGCTCGGCTTCGCGAACCTTCTGCACAATGACTTGCTTGGCGGTCTGAGCGGCGATACGACCGAATTCGATGGACTCGATCTTGTCTTCGACGACGTCGCCAACCTTGGCGCCTGGGTGGGTCTCTGCGACTTTGCTCGGCCAGGTCTCGATCGCCGGATCATCAAGATCGGCTTCCTCGACGACTGTCCAGCGACGGAAAGTCTCATAGGCACCGGTGTGGCGGTTGATTTCCACACGCAGGTCAACTTCGTCTTCAAAGCGCTTCTTGGTAGCGGTCGCCAGAGCAATCTCCAGCGCCTCAAAAATCACGCTTGCCGGTACACCCTTTTCGTTGGATACCGACTCAACAACCAGCAATACTTCTTTGCTCATCGTACGCCTCGCCTTTCGCAAGCCATTGGATCCGCGGGATCCGCGTCTCAGTCAAAACTGGGAATAATGTTGGCCTTGTCGATCAAATCGATCGGCAACAGGAACTCATGGTCTTCCACCTGCACCACGATGTCCTGCTCTTCCACTCCGCGCAGAAGGCCCTGAAAATTACGTCGACCTTCGAAAGGCGAGCGCAACTTTATCTTCACTTGTTCGCCGGCATGCGAGGCAAACTGTTCAAGGGTGAACAGCGGGCGTTCCATGCCAGGAGAGGAAACCTCAAGGGTGTATTCACTGGTGATGGGGTCTTCGACGTCCAGGACACCACTGATCTGGCGGCTGACGATGGCACAGTCGTCCACCAGCACACCGCCTTCTTTATCGATATAAACGCGCAACACGGAATGGCGACCTTGAGCCGAATACTCAATACCCCAGCATTCATAGCCAAGGGCCACGACCACCGGGGCCAACAAGGCCTGCAACTGTTCTAGCTTGCTCGACACCTGAACCCCCTCGTGCATCTCTGTGCATGCAATAGAAATAAACAAAAAATGGGCGAATCGCCCATCCCTGAAACGCCGTCGAACAGCGGCGTCATGAAGTACCCAGCCAACAAAAAGCCCCTGAAAAGGGGCTCCGCTAAAACTGGTTGCGGGGGCCGGATTTGAACCGACGACCTTCGGGTTATGAGCCCGACGAGCTACCAGACTGCTCCACCCCGCGACAAAGCTGGGGCGGAAGTATACGACCGATCCCTTGCAGGGTCAATGTAACCTTCCACCTACAAGAAAGCCCGCAACAGCGGGCTCTCCTGATAATTGGTACCGAGAAGGGGACTCGAACCCCTACACCCTATGGGCACAACCACCTCAAGGTTGCGTGTCTACCAATTCCACCACCTCGGCAATACAACGTTTACAGCATGAAACCCATTTTACTTCTGCTCTGGAGCCTTGGGTACATCAGTCGGTGAGGCCGACTTAGGTTCCTGGAGCACCGGTACATCATCAGATGCCGGTTTCTGCTTTGGCACTTCCAACACCGCTGGGTTTGGCAAACCTACTTGAGTCAGCTCATGAGCTTTCTCTTTAGCAAAGTAACCTAACCCCAAGCTGGTTATGAAGAAACCTGCGGCAAGTATAGCAGTAAACTTACTAAGAAAGGTAGAGGAACCTTGGCTTCCGAACACAGTATTTGAAGCACCTGCTCCGAAAGACGCACCAGCGTCCGCACCTTTACCCTGTTGCAGCAATACCAGAGCGACAACGCCCAGCGCACCCAACAGATGAAGAACGACTACGACTGTTTCCAGCATTTTTTCAGTTTCCCGCGGCGCGACAGATCGCACCGAACTCATCTGCATTCAGGGAAGCCCCACCAATGAGCCCCCCATCGATATCCGGCATGCCGAACAGTTCGACCGCATTGGCCGCCTTCACGCTGCCGCCGTATAGAAGCCGCACACCTTGTGCGACCTCAGAATTCTTTGCCGCCAACTGCGCGCGAATGGCGGCGTGCACATCCTGCGCTTGTTGCGGTGAAGCTGTCAGCCCGGTGCCAATGGCCCAGACCGGTTCGTAAGCGATGACAGCCTTGGCAAAAGCGCCGACACCCAGCTCCTCGATAATACTGTCCAGCTGACGCGAAACCACTTCCAGCGTCTTGCCGGCCTCACGCTGCTCCAGGGTTTCCCCTACACAGAGCACCGGAATCAAACCACAGGCCTGCGCTGCCGCAAACTTGCGAATGAGGACCGCATCCGACTCACCCATGATCAGGCGACGCTCGGAGTGCCCTACCAGCACCAGGGAACACCCTGCATCGAGCAACTGACTCGGTGCAATCTCACCGGTCAAGGCACCCTGCTGGGGCTCCACCGCCGAGTTCTGTGCACCGACCAGAATCGATTGGCCTTTCAAGCCTTCAACCACTTGGCTGATATGCAGGCAAGGCGGGAACACCGCTACATCGACACCGTTCGGCAAGGCCAGGTTACGCAGGCCATTGATCAGCTCGACGACGCTGGCGCGGGTACCGTGCATCTTCCAGTTACCAGCTACCATTGGGCGACGCATGCTGTACCTCGCAGGTCAAAGTGGGCGCAGATGTTACCCAACCGCATCCTCACTGGCAAGCCGAAATCAGGCGCAAACTTCAGTCACCAGTTTTGCCAGTGCATCGGCGTGACCACGGACCGTGACTTCGTCTTCGCCTTCGACCATTACCCGCACCAGCGGCTCGGTGCCGGACTTGCGCAGCAGCACGCGACCGCGACCGTTCATGGCCTGGGTGACCTCCTCGCAGGCCTGCACCACCTTCGGGTGCTTGACCGGGTCGACGCCGCCAGCGAAACGCACATTGACCAGCACCTGCGGGCACTTGCGCAGCGCCTGGCGCGCCTGGGCCAGACCTTCGCCACGGCGACGCAGGGCCATCAGGGTTTGCAATGCCGCGATGATCGCATCGCCGGTGGTGGTGTGATTCAGGCAGAGAATATGCCCGGAGTTTTCGCCACCCACCAGCCAGTTGCGCTCCAGCAACTCGGCAATTACATAACGGTCGCCGACATTGGCGCGCACGAACGGGATGTCCAATTCCTTGAAGGCCAATTCGAGGCCCAGGTTGCTCATCAAGGTACCGACCACACCACCGTTCAGCTTGCCGCGCTCGGCCATATCCCGGGCAATGATGAATACCAGCTCATCACCATCCACCACGGCACCGGTGTGATCGACCATCAGCACCCGATCGCCGTCGCCGTCGAAGGCAATACCCAGGTCCGCCTGTTCGGCCAGCACGGCCGCCTGCAGCGGCTTCATATGGGTCGAACCGCAGTTGTCGTTGATGTTCAGGCCGTTGGGCGCCGCCGACAGGGCGACAACCTGCGCGCCCAACTCACGGAACACGCTCGGCGCAACCTTGTAGGTGGCACCGTGGGCACAGTCGATAACAATTTTCAGGCCCGCGAGATTGGTCCCCGTCGGCACGCTGCTCTTGCAGAATTCGATATAGCGACCGGCCGCGTCATTGATCCGCGAGACCTTGCCGAGCTTTTCCGACTCGACCACGGTCATCGGCGCATCGAGCAACTCCTCGATCATCAGTTCGACTTCATCCGGCAGCTTGGTACCCGCGCCGGAGAAAAACTTGATGCCGTTGTCGTCATGGGGATTGTGCGAAGCGCTGATCACGATCCCTGCCTCGGCATGAAAGGTCCGGGTCAGGTAAGCAATGGCCGGCGTCGGCATCGGTCCCAGCAGCATCACATCGGCGCCGGCAGCGGAAAGACCGGCCTCCAGGGCGGATTCGAACATATAGCCGGAGATCCGCGTGTCCTTGCCCACCAGCACCTTGCATGCGCCCAGCTTGCGGAACGCCATGCCGGCGGCCCAGCCGAGCTTGAGCATGAAGTCCGGAGTGATCGGGTACTGCCCTACGCGCCCACGAATACCGTCGGTGCCGAAGTATTTTTTCTTCATCAGAACTCCATCGTTCTTATTGTGCAGCGTCAACGGCAGCGATCATGCGCACCACGTCGACCGTTTCAGCGACATCGTGCACACGAAGAATCCGTGCGCCCTTGCCTATCGCCAACGCCGCCAGGGCCAGGCCGCCATACAGGCGCTCACCGACCGGGCGACCGAGGGCCTGCCCTATCATGCTCTTGCGCGAGACGCCGACCAATAGCGGCCGACCCAGGGCGTGCAAGGCTTCCATATGTTTGAACAGGCTCAGGTTGTGCGCCAGGGTCTTGGCGAAGCCAAATCCCGGGTCGAGCACAATGCGCTCGGCCGCGATACCCGCTGCCGCGCACAGCGCCATGCGCTCGGCGAGAAAATCCACCACCTCGCCCGTGACATCATCGTAATGGGGGTTGTCCTGCATATTGCCCGGTTCACCGAGCATGTGCATCAGACAGACCGGCAAGCCGGTCGCCGCAGCAGCCTGCAAGGCACCGTCACGCTGCAACGAGCGCACGTCATTGATCAGACCTGCGCCCAACCTGGCGCTCTCCAGCATGACCTGCGGCGTGGACGTATCGACCGAGATGATCACATCCAGTTCCCGATGGATACGCTCGACCACCGGCGCGACACGCTCCAACTCCTCGAGAGGAGAAACCACGGGCGCACCGGGACGGGTCGACTCGCCACCGATATCGATCAGCGTCGCACCCGCCTCGACCATGGCCTGCGCGTGACGCAGGGCAGCATCGAGGTGATTGAAACGGCCGCCATCGGAAAAGGAATCAGGGGTGACGTTGAGAATGCCCATGACGTGCGTCCGGGCCAAATCAAGAACCCGGTTGCCGCAAGGCAACCGGGTCGAGGACTGAACAGAAGTCATTTCAAACCTTAGTGATCAGCCGCAGGACCGCCGATCGGCGTTTCAGGTCGCTCGTTCTGGACCACCGGTGGAGTACCCGAAGTGCCCGAACCACCTTCCCAATCCCGCGGTTCACGCGGTGGGCGACCGGCCATGATGTCGTCGATCTGCTCGGCATCGATGGTTTCGTACTTCATCAGCGCGTCCGCCATGGCGTCGAGCTTGTCGCGGTTATCCGTCAGGATCTGCTTGGCCGTGCCATAGCACTGGTCAATGATGCTGCGCACTTCCGAGTCGATCAGCTTGGCCGTCTCACCAGAGAAGCTGGCGTTCTGACCGCCGCCGCCACGACCCAGGAATACCTCCTGGTCTTCCTCGGCATACATCAGCGGACCCAGTTTCTCGGACAGGCCCCACTTGGTGACCATGTTCCGGGCAATCTGGCTGGCACGCATGATGTCGTTGGAAGCGCCGGTGGTGACACCGTCAAAGCCCAAGGTCATCTCTTCAGCGATGCGGCCGCCATACAGCGAG